>Ga0209526_10001779_pt1 | contig 14449 bp, 13 predicted proteins | sample JacPinW_OM2H0_M1_FD_188566 | JGI IMG/M metagenome (GOLD analysis project Ga0209526, IMG submission 188566) | Forest soil microbial communities from Algoma, Ontario, Canada - Jack Pine, Ontario site 1_JW_OM2H0_M1 (SPAdes) (version 2) | ecosystem: Environmental > Terrestrial > Soil > Boreal... | reverse complement strand
GATGTCGCCACGCTGGATGGCCTCCAACCGGTACACGTACTTGTTAACGAAGATACGCTCTTGATCATCCAGTGAAGGCATCATGCTGGTGCCTTCCACCTTCACCGGCTGGTAGAGGAAGACGATGATAAACGCGGAGATCGCCAGCGAGATGATCAGGTCGCGCAGCCACACCGAAACGACCGGCCACCTACGAGGCGGAATCGCAGCATGAGACCTGCCCTCGCGGGCTGGACGCAATTCCGCTGGACTGGCTTGCTCCGTCATGTTCCCTGTCATTATACGGGTCAGGCTTGCCAACCTCCTGGATTTCTCGGCTTGGCCGTGGTTACCTCCGGGCTAGTGCAGCCGCTCCAGGATTCAGGTTACAATAATTACACCGAGGACGTCTGAGCCATGATGAAACGCGGGTTGACCCTTGCCTTCTTAGCTTTGGTGATCTTTGCAGTATCCGCTCCCTGGGCCCTACCCCAGCAGGAAGGCGGCGTGCCTGCCTACAATGCGGGTCCGCCCGCCAAGGGCACCACCCTGCCTCCCATTCTTGGCAAGGAACAGCTATGGGGCGAAAACGCCCAATATGCTTATCAGAGCCACGGCTACGAATTGGCGGCCAAAATTCCCAGCCTCTTGCATCAGCAGCCGTGCTATTGCTATTGCGACCGCGGCATGGGACACAACAGTCTGCATAGCTGCTTCGAGGGCACGCATGGCGCCCAGTGTTCGGTTTGCCTGAAAGAGGCGTACTACTCCTACTCCATGCACCAGAAGGGAAAGACTGCCGCCCAGATTCGTCAAGGAATCATCAAGGGTGAATGGAAACAAGTGAATCTGCAGTAGGCGGCTTCCGTCGACTGGCCCTGGGGATACGATTTTGGCCGGCGCGGCCGAGTTGACGGACACGCGAATCCGCGTATAACCTGCTGCTTCAGGGCGAGTTAGGTTTTCCACAGGTGGTATCCAGGGCTCCTTGACCGAAGGTCATAGCGCCGCCGGTCGGAATGAGCAAGGATCAGGAATTTTTGTTGGACTCGTTCCTTCCAAGCAGATCAAAAAGGAGAACTTACGAAGAGTTCAGGAAGAGTCTTGCGAATGACACAGAAAACTACGGCCAAGAAACCGGTCAGCGAAGATCCGCGTTTTGCACAGGCTGTGCAAAACTATGAGGCAGGACTCCGCGCCCTCCAGGAACACAAGTTTGAAAAGGCCAAGGGCTACCTGCAGAAAGCCGTGACGGGCGCGACCAAGGAACTGGCCGATCGCGTCTCCGTTCACCTCAATACCTGCAACCAGCATCTGGAACGTTCCGCTACCCAGTTCAAAAGCCCAGAAGAGCACTACGACTATGCGGTTTCGTTGATGAATGTTGGAGACTACGTCACTGCCCGCGAGCACTTGGAAAAACTCTCCAAGCAGGTACCAAAGGCCGATTATGTCGCCTACGGCTTGGCCGCTCTCGACTGCCTGACTGGTCATCTGGAAGATTCGTTGCGCCATCTGGACGAGGCGATCCGCATGAATGCTTCCCTTCGTTTCCAGGCGCGCAACGATTCCGATTTCCAGCACTTGGCGGAAGATCCACGATTTACCGAGTTACTGTATCCCGACCCAGGGGCTGAGTTCTTGTCCGAATCCGCGAGCCCAGAGGACAACAGCTAGCCGTGGAGGTGGCAGATCCCCAGCGACGCTCCCAGCGCTCGTCACGGGGAAATGCCTCCTCCGTCCATACTCTGCGTGTCGTCGCCATAGGCGGCGGGACTGGTCTCTCGACCCTTCTTAAGGGGCTCAAGCGTTATGTCACTCGTCCCGGCGCAATGGAAAAGCCCAGCCATCCTGAAATCAGCGAGCTGTGTGCTGTGGTCACGGTCAGCGACGACGGCGGCTCCAGCGGGCGATTGCGCAAAGAGCTCAACATGCTGCCTCCGGGTGATGTACGTAGTTGCATCGTTGCTCTGTCGGAAGACGAGGCACTGCTGTCACGCTTGTTTCAGCACCGTTTTGCAAAAGGTTCAGGCCTGGAAGGTCATAGCTTCGGCAATCTTTTTCTTGCGGCGTTGACCTCGATCACCAGCGACTTCGGCGAGGCGGTCCGCCTGTCTTCGGAGATTCTGCTTACTCGTGGACACATCTATCCCGCAACAACGTCTCATGTCGAGCTCGAGGCCTTGATGGAAGATGGCTCCAGGAGTCGGGGCGAGACAAAGATCACCGCCAGTAAAGGCCGAATCAAAGAACTCTTCCTGGATCCTCCAGACGTCCGGCCGCTGCCCCAAACCCTGGAGGCGATGGCACGCGCCGACTTGATCACGGTGGGTCCGGGCTCGCTCTTCACCAGCCTAATCCCCAACCTCCTGGTCCATGGTATTCCTCAGGCCATCGTGAATTCCGCGGCGGTAAAGGTTTATGTCGCCAACTTAATGACCCAAGCCAACGAGAGCCTCGGTCTGACCGCCGCCGACCACATCCGCGCGCTGAATCTCCACGCTCAGACCAAACGTATCTTCGATTTCGCGCTTATTAATCGTGCCCCCGCCTCCCCTGAACTGAAGGCCAAGTACGCGCTCGAAGGCGCCACGCAGATTGTTGCCGATCTGGAGGCCATTGAAGAACTGGGGGTAATTCCGGTGCAGGGTGACTATCTGGACCAGGGCATGGTGGCCCGCCATGCAACCGATCGGATTGCCACGGACCTAATGGAATTGGCAATTCAGGCGCCAAGAGGAACACGCGCCGTCAGCCCGTAGATCCCAAAATGGTCCGACCACGAGACCAATTGGGGACCACCGTCCGCGGCTGTCCGGCCGAGCTCCGGTCGGTGCATAGGTCCCGTGGATCTGCCTTGGCCACTGGTCGAAGGCCCCGCGCCGCCTCCGGTAACCATGGTAACCAAAGCCAGGTCGGCGAGAAGTTCTCGCGGTATATTGGAGCAAATGCCCAAAGCAAAGAATGAGAGCCAGCCCACCCGTACGGCTATTGCCATTATGGCGGCGGGCAAAGGGACACGGCTGAAATCCAAACACCCGAAAGTGCTGCACGAAGTCGGCGGCAAACCGCTGCTGGCGCATGTTATCGCGGCCGCGACCAAAGTAGTTCCCGCAAATGACGTGTACGCCATCATCGGCCATGAAGCCGAGCGCGTTCGGGCTGCGGTTGCCGCCTCCGGGATCGGGTTTGTGCTTCAGGAACAGCAGCGCGGTACCGGGCATGCGCTGATGGTCGCCCGCGAGATGCTGGCACCCTACGATCTTGTGCTCGTTCTCTCAGGCGATGCGCCCCTCATAACCCCGCCGACCATCGAGAGGCTGCACGATTTCCATACCTCGAAGAAAGCCGCGATGACCCTGCTCACGGCTCGACTGGAGAATCCCACCGGATACGGAAGAATCCTTCGCAAAAAAGCAGGCGACGACGTGCAGGCCATCGTCGAACAAAAAAATCTCTCGCCGGCTCAGCAGAAAATTCCCGAGATTAACGCCGGCTTCTACGCCTTCGACACGCAACCGTTATTCAGCCACATCGACAAGTTGAGCAGCGACAATCACCACGGCGAGTTCTATCTAACCGATATGGCCGCCATTCTCGACAAGGCCAAACAGCGGGTCGTCGCCGTGCAGGCAAGCAATTCCTACGAAGTCCTGGGTGGCAACACTCGCGCGGAGCTGGCGGATATTGACCAGCACATGCGCATGGCTAAAATCCGGCAGCTCATGGCGGCGGGCGTCACAATTCTCTACCCCCAGACGTGCGTGATTGATAACGACGTCGAGATCGGCGCCGATACAGTCATCGAGCCTTTCGTCCAGCTTCGTGGCTCGACGCGTATCGGCAGCGACGTGCGTATCGGATCCTACAGCGTAATCCAAAGCTGCGAAATCGGTGATTACGTACTAGTTCAGCCGGGCTGCGTGCTCGAACATTCCAGCGTAAACGTACGGGCCTCGCTCGGACCCTATAGCCATCTCCGCCCGGGTTGCGAAATCGGCGAGGACGCCCATGTCGGAAATTTCGTTGAAATGAAGAAAACCCGCCTCGGCAAAGGCTCCAAAGCAAACCATCTGACCTATCTAGGTGACACCGAAGTCGGTGAACGCGTGAATGTCGGCGCTGGAACCATCACCTGCAATTATGACGGCGTGAACAAGCACAAGACGATCATTGAAGATGGCGTCTTTGTGGGCAGTGACAGCATCCTGATTGCACCCATTCGAATCGGAAAAGGCGCATACGTCGCCGCCGCGACGTGCGTCACCGAGGATGTCCCGGCGGATTCTCTGGCCCTGGGACGGGCACGCCAGATCGTTAAACAAGGCTGGGCTAAAGAAAAAAGAGAGAGAGCGAAGGCACAAAAAGTCAGATAGCAGCCTGCCACTTTCCGCGCTAGCCCGATTCCCTGCGTCCCGAAACTGAGCGTCAGCCCGGTGAGGAATCTGGCGCGCATCACCGGCCTGATTCTTTTATCCAGAACCTTTCACTCGAGGCCGCTCGTGTCTACTTCGACACGGCCGCAAACAGCTGCGAGTGCAAGAGCCCCTGGAACTGTTTGTCGTCGGTTTTGAAGTGCATCTGCAGGTTCGAACTATCGGAATTTACGGTCACGCTCTCCAGCGCCAATTTCTCGGTTGGGGTGGCCGACATTTTCTTGTACAGCACGCCCGCCTTGAGCAGCGAAGAGAGCGTAGTTGCGGTCATCGCATCGGAAGTGATGACGTCCAGATCGAAATTCACGCCGCTCTGGAAGTTCATGGTATAGCGCGAACCCAATATGCGCTTTTTGACCGTATCGTAATCGGCCAGCCCGGCGGCATCGCCCAGGGCCGAGTGCAACATATTCTGCGTTCCCTGCTGATCGAGGACGCTCCACACCGTGCCGGAATCAACCGAGCCCATCATGTCCGCGACCTGGGTGTTGCTGTCCAAGGTGTAGGAGTAGCCGTCGCGCGCATCCAGCGCCCCCCGCAAAGCGCCGCTATCGCCGAAAAGAAGCGTGCTGTCATCCAGGAAGGTCATTTGCATGCCGGCGGGCATCGGATAAATGTCGGAATTGCGCAGCTTGATCGGTTTCACTTTATTTAGGCGCATCTTCTTCAGCACCACAGCGGTGGGAAACTGACCTTGGGCAATCCCTACCACTCTCACTCCCTGCTTGCCGCTGCGATAAGAAGCGAACGTGAGCTGCTCGACATCCTTGTCCGGGTCAATTCCCACGCCTCGCAGAGCTCCTTCGAATTCCTTGAGGCTGGACGGCAAGACCTGCTGCTTCAGCGCCATGGCGGTGTCAGAATTCTTGAGCGCGCGATAGTCCACCGAAATGATCTGCTGGATGTCGGAAGGAATCACAGTACGAGCGGAACTGGCCAGCGGCATGGACCACGCCGTCGCGCTTAGCATTAAGAGAACACTGACACCGCCCTTAAGTATTTTCATAGAGACCTCGAGGAATATGTTCGGTTGGATGCGACGTATACTCACATTGTATGTCAATTGTGCAGCACAAAGCTCCAACCAGGATGCACGAAAGTGTCATCAGAAAGGTGGTTTCTCGGTGGTTAATTCTTCAACGCGCCAGCTTTCTGGCGGGTTTCCGCCACAAATGCGCCGTCTTTCAGCGACTCCAGATTGATCTCCACATTGGCCAGCGCCCCTTCAACAGCCGCCCGCGCCAGGGCCAGCGCAGTGGTCAGATCTGACTTCATGTTCGGATTCGTAATCGGCTTCAGCCGCTCCACGATTCCCGCCACTTCCCTCGCCCGCTCCGCCACGCCCAATGGCACGCTAGCGGCCTGTTTCAGAGCGGCATCAACCATCCCCTCCGCTCCGCCCGAATCCCTGGATAGTTTGTGGGCCTTCATGACCGCGTTGTACGACTCGGCGTCGGCGTCGATCGCACCCTTCAGTTCCTCCCGCACCTCCGAGAGTCGAGCTATGGCCTCATTCAACTCGCGCTCGTATGGCAGGTAAGCCTTCTTGCCGCGAGACATGGAGGCCACCATGGTGGCAAGTCCGGCCGCCATAGCTCCGCTGGCCGCTGCCGCGCTGCCTCCTCCGGGAGTGGCCGTGGGCGCAGCCAGTTGTTCCACAAACGGCTCGACCCCGGCGCGTAGTCCGCCAATCGCCATCTTTCCGCCCATCACCTCCGCCAGTCGATTCTCCAGAATCAGCGACGAACCGAAATTCTCTAGCTGCAAGAACCATTCCGCCGCTGACTCCATCGCCTTCTTCGGGATCAAGCCGACGATTTCGCTGCCCACCGGCGCCATCCCATAACGTGCCGCTTCCCGCTTCACGACTTCAAATACGCGGTGAATTGGAGTCTGCTCAAAGTCGGTCAGGTTCATCGAGACTTGCGCCCGTCCGCGGACTAGAAATCCCGCGCCCTTGACGAAACGCAGCCCACCGCTCGAGAAACGCACAGCCTTCGCTACCTTCTTGGCAATCTCGACATCGCCGGTGTTGAGAAAAACGTTGTAGGCGATGAGAAATTTACGCGAGCCCACGACCGTCGCACCCGCCGTAGGATGCAGGCAAGGCTCTCCGAAGTCGGGCTTGCGTGCCGGGTTAGTCGCAATGTCGGCACGTATGCCCTCAAATTGTCCGCGCCGGATGTTTTCCAGGTTTTGCCGCTCAGGGGAAGTCGCGGCCGCTTCGTAGAGGTAGACCGGGATCTTGTAGCGCTTCCAGATTTGCGCACCGACGTGTCGCGCCATGGCGACACAGTCTTCAATGGTCACGCCATCGATGGGAACGAACGGGACCACGTCTGCCGCGCCCATCCGGGGATGCGCTCCGTGATGCTTGTTCAGGTCGATCAACTCCGCCGCCTTGCCCACTCCACGAATGGCGGCCTCTTGAATTGGCTCCCGCTCTCCGACCAGCGTGATCACGCAGCGGTTGTGGTCGGCGTCCATCTCGCGATCGAGCAAAAAGACGCCCTCCATCTTCATGGCCTCGACAATCGCGTCTACCTTCGCCTTATCGCGGCCTTCTGAAAAATTGGGAACACATTCCACCAAGGTTGACATACGCGGAGAAGAATAGCTGGACCAGTTGCCCGCCCGCAACCCAACATCGCGGCGAGACTTCACCGCCGTAACGTTCGCTGCCATAATGTTCGCTGGGGTAAACTTCACTGCCGTAAACCTGTTGCCGTTATCCTAAGGGACTTTATCCCCCATGGACCTGCCCGCGGATCGCTTCATGTCATAGCCACTCCACAAATGTCCCTTGGCCTCGGCTCAGGCAGGTTCTTCGCATCTGAAGCCACTCAGGATGATTCCCGTCTAAAGTGTGGTACCGAAATCAGTGCTTACGCCCGTAAAACTTCCCAATCCCCAACCGCACCTGCACTGTGTTGATGCCAGGGTTAAAATCACCCAGCCCGGCATTGGAGATATGCAGATAACGTGCTTCGACGCTCCAGTTGCGTGAGTTCCCCAGAAAGTGCGCACCCAGAGCGGCGGAGGAGGTGAAGTTCACCGTGTTAGTTCTGGTTGGAACATCGTGGTTGGTAAACAAGGCCCCGCCACTGAGTTCAAGGTAGGGTACAACTCGTCCTCGCGTGGCAAAGTTCCACTTCAGGTTGAGCGGGTTGAAACCCGCTCCGTAGGCGGTGTTGGCGGGCTGGAACACCAGAAACGCCGGCACTGCATCCAGCGCATACTCGAATCTTCCCTTAAGGAAGCCGGGGCCGTGCGGCCGTGTAAGAATCCATCCGTAACGCAAGCCCATGTTCCACACGCTTGTGTGCGAAGTCCCTCCAGGGACGGAGTGACCGCCGCCAGTCCAAAGCAGGACTTCGTGGCCACCGTCCTCTACCCGGGACTGGGTCCAGGTCAGCGGAGCACAAAACAGCAGGATCACACCGAACAATTTTTTCACGAAGCTCTCGAATCTGGCCAACACCCCGGTGAGACTGGTCACAATACAGCAAACTTCCGGGCATGACAAATGTAGTTGCCACCCTCTGAATTGGCAGCCACGACCTGTTTTCTTGTGGGGCACAAACTGCGTGCGCGTGCAAAAGCAGTTGAGGAAGCATGCCTGAATACGTCAGCGAGGGTGATATTCTCGGGCCTAGGAAGATTCCCGACCAGTTGCAAGCGGGGCGCACAAAAGTCCTACGCCGTTCTCAAAACTCTCGGGGCACAAATTCAGTGGCTGCACAGCTACGTGACCGATGACAACTCTACTGTGTCTACCTTGCCCCGAATGAAGAAGAGGTCCGGGAGCACGCCAAACAAGGCGGATTCCCCGCCAACCGCATCTCCTGGGTGAAGCCGATTATCGATCCCACCACCGGGGAAGGCCGATCCCCCAGCCAGCAGATGAGCTTCATGAGCTTTATGACCTTCACCTTGGAGTGGAACAGCGCTTCATCGCCTGTGCGAACCAATTTTTAACGGGCGGCTGGACCAAGAGTTTGTGGCAAGCAGGGCCGAAGAGTACGTGTGATTTATCGCTGGATGCGCCTTGCAGGACATCAGTCCTGTCGGCACGACTGAAACTCAACCTCAGCGTATCGACCGTCCCTATGAGAGCTAATTTAGTTCCCGTTCGGACGCCGACCAGCGTTTTCCGCAGCCTCTCCCCCCGCCGACAAGTTGGTTCACAACCCCCACCCGCCATCCACGGCCAATATCTGACCGGTGACGAACCTCGGGGCGGTGGCGAAAAAGAGAACGGCAGCGGCTATTTCTTCAGCCTTGCCATTACGCCGCATCGGAGTCAGCCGAGCCATCTTCCCCATGAACGAGGCCGCCGACTTCTCACCCAGATCAATCATCCCCGGCGCCACGCAGTTCACCGCGATCTCTGGCGCCAGCGCTTTGGCCATTACCTTGGTGAGCATGTGGACCGCTGCTTTAGACGAGCAATAGTGAGCATGATCGGCCCAGGGACGCAGACCGCCCAGCGAACCCATGTTGATTATTCTCCCCTTCCGCTCACGCAGATACTTCAGCGCCTCGCGCGACACTAGAAATGGACCTCGGGTGTTGGAAGCAAATATGTCATCCCAGTGCTTGAGGGTCAGCTCGTCGAATGCGACAGTTTCGTAGTTGGCGGCATTGTTGATCAAGATATCCACCCCGCCCAGTTCTTTTACCGTTTCTTTGATCGCGGATCTGACGCTCTTTTCGTCGGTGATGTCACAGCGTAAGCCCACGGCTCGTCCACCAAAACTGGCAACGTCGATCACCGTGTGCTGGGCCTCACGGGCGGAGTTTCGAAAGGTGATGGCGACATCTGCGCCTTCCTCCGCCAGCGCCAAGGCGATTGCCCGCCCCAACCGCCGCGCTCCACCCGTGATCAGGACAGCCTTGCCCGAGAGCAGTTTGCCCTGACCTGATTTGCCCTGACCTGGTTTGCCCTGACCTGGTTTGCCCGGACTTCGCTCCATGGAGGGGATTGTAATCGAGTCGTGGTTTTACAGAGCACTTAGCCCTTGGAGATTTGCCCTTTAGGGCCTGTTGAGTGAAAGCCTTCGGATCAAGGCATGGCTTCAGCCATGCCGAAATGGTGGCGACAGCGATCGGTTTCAGCACCTGAAGGTTAGAGGCAATGATATCCCTGCGGGCTAAGGGCGAAGTGCCAAGCCCTGCGGGATCTAACTTCTCCGCCCCGACCAAACCTGCTAGACTCCGCCCATGGCGGAGCTGCGCCAAGTTGTGGTTTACTCCCGCAAGGGCTGCCACCTTTGCGAAATCGTCAAAGAAACGCTGACCAAGTTACATCGGCGCGGCGGTTTCGCCTGGCGCGAAATAGACGTGGAGAGCGACGACGAGTTACGCCGCAGGTTCACCGATGAAGTGCCAGTCGTCTTCATCGATGGCCACAAGGCCTTCAAGTACCACATGGACGAGCGCGAATTCCTGCGCAAGCTGGCCAGTTAAATTAGCAAGCATTGCTGCGCTGCACGACCGCTCGCGAGTCAACTACGGTCCTGTTTAGGTCCTGACCCATATACGTGTCCATACTGACAGAAAGCAATCCCAGCGCATATCTAAGGTCTTTGTTCCGACCCCGCCTCCACGGGAAAATGTTCGTGCTGAAACAAACGCCGGGAGGTAGGTCATTGATACGCCAAATCGCCGCAGTTGTATTCATCTTCATCTGTACCACCATCGCCTGGATGATCCTTGCAGCGACGATCTCGTCCCGCGCCACCTCTTCCGCGCTGCATCAGCGGGCCATCTTCAACGGCGTCCTTCCAGACTGCGAAAAAACGCCCGATTCGTACTAGCCACGCCTCAACTATTAAACGATATAGCCCACGAGCGTCCTTGCTCGCGCGTGAACCGGCGAAGGCCTATAGACCGTCCACCGTGGAGATGGTCACTTCATCGCCATCGTCATTTTCTTCCGAGCGGTCGCCAATTCGGGCCGCTCATCTCCCACCGCAATCTGAGCTAATCTTCGGAAGTAGTTACTCGCAGTAACCGCATCGCCGCCCGACTCCGCGGCAGTGGCCGCGCCATACAACGCGTTGAAGCGATTGGGCGCAACTTTCAGAACCGTTTCATATTCAGCCACCGCCTGCTTCGGCTGATTTTGCAGCAGGAGCAATTGGGCCAGCATCTCGCGCGCGGGAGTAACGGCACCCGGGGTGACAGCGTGCTTGTCCATGCTGTCTTCGAGCTCGGCTGCCGCACGCATGCTACTCACGGCTTCTTCATGACTGCCAGCCTGCTCCGCGATCCAGGCGGCCACTTCGCGTCGTTGTAGTTCCACCTGATTCGACCAGTATGTATTCTTCTTGGCCGCAATCGCCTCGCGCAACGAAGCCAACGTTTGTTCCGCCTGCTTCGCGCGATCAAGTTTCCCGGATCGCGCGCTGCCGATGCCAATCGCCGTCCAGGTAATCGCCTGTGCCCAAGGTACGCCGGTGTCGTCCACTTGAAGTTTGCTCGCCTCTTCCCAGTTGCCAAGTTCGACAGCGTAGCGTGCGGGAATGGCGGCGGTGGCGTAATCGCCAGTCAACGTAAGGCCGGAGATAGGGGGCAGCGACCTGATCTCATCGAGCACGCTCCTGGCCTGCGTTACCCGTCCGCTTTGCAGGTAGGCATACTCCAGGTAATCCATCGCGTGCAAACGCTGGTCGCGGGCTTCGCCGGTCGGGGAAGCCTCCTCCATCTTGGCAGCCACGGCCGCGGCGTTTGCGTTCGAGGTGATCGATTCGCCCCACAATCCTACCCGGGTGAAGATGTGAGACGGCATATGGTGGGCATGCGCAGAAGCAGGCGCGATCTTGGCGTAGGCTCGCGCCGCCGGCAACGCTCTTTCGGCCAGCACGGGGTTGTCATAGCAGTGGATGAGGTAGTGCGCGACGCCTGGATGATGGGGCTGCTTCTGGAAGATCGGCTCCAGGATCTCCCCACAGCTGCCCTGGTTGGCAAATGTCTTGTCGGTTTTGGGCGCAGTGATGGCCAGCGTGAGCGCATGGAAGATAGCAGCCTCCGTGTCCTTCGGATACTCTGCTTGTAGTGCCCTCATCTTCTGCTCAAACGCCTGGGCATGAGCGTAACTCTCCTGCCCGTCCTGCTTGTAAATCTCTCCCAGCGCAGCAATGTACGCCTTCTCTCGTGCCGTAGTCCGTTTCGTAGTCGCGGCCAACTCACTCGCCTTGTTAAGGGCGGCGCGGCCGCGTTCCATGTCGCCGTTGTCCCACAGGCCGTGGTAGTTCGCCATCGCAACTCCCCAGTGTGCCATGGCGCAATTGGGATCTTTGGCGCCGACTTGAGTAAAGGTCTGGTCGGCCTTCTCGTACTGGAAGGAATGCAACAGAGCGACTGCACGGGTAAAGTCGGCGGCCACGGCTTTCGTGCAGGATGTGTCGAAGTGAACCGAGCCAACCTCTTCGTTGGTTAGCGCATGGCGATGCCCCTCGTCAGACCAGGAAAATAAGGACAGGACGGCGATGGCGAGAAGAAAACGGGAAAGCACACGCACGGCGACCTCCTGAGATCGGCGCTAATTCCAATGCAGAAGGCGATTGGAGGCGGTGGCCGGGGCCCACCTTGGCCCTTGTGATTTTAGCTCAGAAACAGAGCTAGGACGCCCATCGTTTCCCCTCTTTTGCGAAGGTCCGGTCGATGGCACATCGGACATGCCGCGATCTTTTCCAGCGGAGGTCAGCCTGCGATCTCGGGGCCGCCTAGCGGACTCCAGCATCACACATCCTTTGGCCGTCCACCCTATCCTGGGCTACGGCGCTGCGGAACACAAATGCCATAAGAGCAGAATTCCGATTAACGTCTGCCGGCAAAGTCTACCGAGCGTCAATGTCTTCATCGATTTTTTCTCCGATCCCATGTCTAGGATATTACTGCAGCGGGTACCGCGGGCATGGACCATCGTAACGTCTCTTTTTCGAGCAGGTGCAGTAGCATTTCAGACTAGTCCTCCCCCCGTAGAATCTGGTGCCGCGAGAGTTCACATGCAGAACTACAAAATCGCCGTTTGCCTTCCTATTTTCTTATCTTTTTTTGCCGGAGCCAGCTATGCCCAGTCGTTAGGCGACGTCGCCCGCCAACAGCGTCAGAAGCGGCGGGCAAAAGGCCCGCATACCACACGCAAGGTCGTTACCAACGAAGAGATCCCCGAGTCGCCCGACGCATCCTCAATTTCGTCCGCTGACAACGACAGTCCCCAACAATCTTCCGCACCCGAGGCTTCGACCGCTGGAAAAAAGACGGCGGAACAATGGAAGTCAGAGATCCAGGCGCAAAAGGCGAGAATTGCGGGGGCGCAAATCCAGGTGGACAAACTGAACGAGTCGGTTCATTTCGTCGAAGCCAATCGCTACTACAACGGCGTCGAATACAACCAGTACCAGTTGAAAAAGCAGCAGGAAGCGCAACGACTGCAAAAGCAGCTCGATGGAGAGAAAAAGGTGCTGCAAAATATGCAGGAATCCGCCCGCAAAGCCGGCTTCGGAAGCGCAGTTTACGACCCGTAAAAAATCGGCTGGGTGCTCTATCCTCTCGCACATTGCAAAAAGACGGGTACTTGCATCACGCACTCCTCGGAAGGTGGGACTTCCGTCATTCACCGGTCAGAAATTTGTATTGCCCCGGCGTCAACGGCACCACGCTCAACCTTCCCTGTCGCACGAGCGGAGAGTCTGCGAAAAGCTTGTGCGCCTTCACTTCTGCCAGACTCACTGACTTGCCAAGCGCCTTCCCTGCCTTAATCCTTACCTGAGGATTCTTCGCATCTGACGCGTCTACAGAAACCACCGTCGCTGTCCCCACTGCACTCTTGTGCTCGCCAGTTTCGTAAATCACCAGCCGGTCGCCCGGCTTCATCTCGCGCAGATGCTTCAGAGCAACCGGATTTGATACCCCGTCCCAGACCGTGTTCTTATCCCGCTGCAAGTCTGTAAATGAATATTCAGAAGGCTCGGTCTTAAGTAGATAGTCCATAGCAATTTCAGATTGTAGATGGCAGATTCCAGAATGGCCACCTTGGGAGTATGCTTCTCCGCTCAATCTACAATCTGAAATCCACGTTTTTGCCTACTGGGCGGTTTTTCTTTCGAATCCTTCTCCGGTGGCTTCTGCGGCTCGGGGGCATCTTTCTTTTCCCCCGGATGCTCTTCGTATATGGAATATTGCCCCGCTGGACGCTTCATCTTGACCTCGATATCGAGCGTCGGTTTGTCGATATCGTAATCGTTGCCAAAAGTCTGGAAACCGGACGCCAGCACCTGCACCCGCAGCTTGCCGTAAGGCGCGCCGTCGAATCTCGCTCTGCCCTCCGGGTCCGTTTTCAGTTGTAGGCCGCCCTTTGATTGCTTTCCGTTTTTCCCCACCGGATGCATCACCACACTGGCATTCCGGATCGGCTTGCCGTTGTAGTCCCGGATGACCACGAAGTTCAGGACCGCAGTGTCCTCTTGTGCCAAGACGACGATCGTGCCTAGAAGAATCGTGGTTACCAAGCAGAGCGTGATTTTTCTCATGGCCGAAGGTCAATTCTAAGCAGCCTCGAGCTTGGTGTCATCCTCGTCGCCGGAACTAATCAAATGTGGCGACCGGCGTCCTAGCTCCGCCAACTCTGTACCGTGCTTGCATGACTACCAAAGGCATAAATCTTTACAGGACAACATCTTAGCTCCATCACAATGAGCGATTTGACAACGGTCGGTCCGCTTCCGTACAATTAGCACTCGCAAACAGTGAGTGCTAACAACCTTGCCACGAGCTAAGTTTGCCCTGCAATCAACCCACATATCAACTCAAAACGACGAAAGGAGTCTGCAAGTATGGCTAAGTTCACCCCGTTACACGATCGCATTTTAGTGCGGCGTATTGAAGAAGGTGAAACCACGCGTGGTGGCATCATCATTCCCGATAGCGCCAAGGAAAAGCCCCAGGAGGGCGAAGTCATCGCTGTCGGCAAAGGTAAGAGCAATGACGAAGGTAAGGTGTTCCCTCTGGCGGTAAAAGAGGGCGAC
>Ga0209526_10001778_pt1 | contig 14454 bp, 11 predicted proteins | sample JacPinW_OM2H0_M1_FD_188566 | JGI IMG/M metagenome (GOLD analysis project Ga0209526, IMG submission 188566) | Forest soil microbial communities from Algoma, Ontario, Canada - Jack Pine, Ontario site 1_JW_OM2H0_M1 (SPAdes) (version 2) | ecosystem: Environmental > Terrestrial > Soil > Boreal... | reverse complement strand
TCCCGTAACGCCGACGATGTCGGCCTTGGCACAAAGAGCAAAATCGATATCTTCGACATTCTCATCGATCAAAGTGATTTTGTGCTCCGCGGGCGTCAGCGCCGCAAGCAAGGGCAGGGCTGAAACCGGCATATTCGCGCGCTTGCCAAGCTTGGCAAATAGGTGCAGGGCGTGCTCCATACCCCAATAGCTCGTCTCGAAGCGCGGATTGATCAGCACGATATCGACCATGTTCATATATCCGCAAATGTTTTCCTGTCGGCTGAATAAATCCAAACCCTATCATATACGATTGGATCTAAGTTTGCGCGTCAATTCGAAAAGCAATCTCGTTATTCTAACGACGAGCCGCGCAATGCGTGCGGGGACCAGGAAACGTGGGCCAAGGCGAGTTTAGAACACGTTTGGATAAATGTATTCCTCGATGATGCGTTCGAGCAAAAAAATCAACAAAAGCAAAATGAGAGGCGAGATATCTATGCCGCCGAGATTTGGCACCGTTCCCCGGATCCGGCTCAGCAGCGGTTCCGTCAACGCGGTCACGAGGTTCCAAATCGAGCGCACGACGTCATTATAACGGTTGACGACGTGAAAGGCGACGAGCCAGGAGAGAATCACCGCGGCGATAATCACATAGGTATAAAGCTGTAGAACCACTAAAAGGACGTCGAGAATAGCGCGCATTGGAACTCCGGACCGCTTGCCTGGACTAAGCTCGTTTACGCGGCCCGGGCCTCGCTGGCAAGTGGGGCCCGACAAGTGCCGCAATGTATTCGATCTCTAAGTCCGGCCGGCAGCAACAACCTTGCATGCGCTTTGCAACGCGCGTAAACAGCGGTTTTGGGGCTGTAGCTCAGATGGGAGAGCGCTGCAATCGCACTGCAGAGGTCAGGGGTTCGATTCCCCTCAGCTCCACCATCCAAAACCGGAACGCTTTGCTGTACTGCATGCATCGTCCATTTTCGCATGCTCCAACTTAGATGAAAATCATGTTGAATTACGCCAATCCAGCCAATTTCCTGCGGCTTGCCAAAGTACTCGTGCCCTTATCGGCGAGCCTCACCGCGCTCTCGCTCGGCGTTGGCCTTTATCTCGCCTGGTTCGTCGCCCCTCCGGATTATCAGCAAGGCGAGACTGTCCGGATCATGTATCTGCATGTGCCCGCGGCCTGGCTTGCCATGTTGATCTATGTCGTCATGACCTCGGCGGCACTCGGCACGCTTGTCTGGCGCCATCCTCTGGCCGACGCGGCGCAAAAGGCGGCGGCGGCGCTTGGCGCCGGCTTCACCTTGCTCTGCCTTGGCACCGGCTCGCTCTGGGGCAAGCCCATGTGGGGTGCTTGGTGGGTCTGGGATGCGCGTCTTACCTCGGTTCTCGTGCTTTTCTTGATCTATCTCGGCGTCGTCGCCTTGTGGCGCACGATCGAGGATCCGGGCAAGGCCGCCCGCGCTGCCGCGATATTCACCCTTGTCGGCGCGGTCAACATTCCGATCATCAAATTTTCCGTCGATTGGTGGAACACCCTGCATCAGCCGGCCTCGGTCTTCCGCCTCGGCGGTCCCGCGATCGCGCCGTCCATGCTGTGGCCGCTGGTGGTGATGGCGTTCGCCTTCACCTTTCTGTTCGTCACGCTCTTTCTCATGGCGATCCGCAACGAAATCCTCCGCAGGCGGTTGCGCCGCCTGTCGATTTTGGCGGCTGGCGCTCAGGAGCAGGGCCGCGCGGGCGCGTCATCCGCCTGGGAGGCCGCTTATGAGCCATGACCCGCACTTTGGCTTTGTCGTCGCGGCCTATGCCCTTGCCTTGGTGATCGTGGCGGGAATGATCGTGACGATCCTGGCCGATTACATGCGCTTGAAACAGGCGCTGCAAGAATTAATTCGGCAGGGTCAAACCCCGGACTCGGGAAGCTTGGAATAAGATGACGGCAACGGCGCCCAGGCCAGAAGCGGGATCCGCGCGGCGGCCGCGTCTCGTTTTTGTCCCCTTGGTACTTTTCGCCGCGCTCGCGGCACTGTTCGTGATTCGGCTCTATTCCGGCGATGCGTCGCTTCTGCCGTCCGCGCTCATCGGCAGGCAAGTCCCGGCCTTCGCCTTGCCGCCCGTCGACGGGCTGCCGGACAAGCCGGGATTTTCGGATGCGGATCTCCGCCAAGGCAAGGTGACGCTCGTCAATGTCTTTGCCTCCTGGTGCGTGCCTTGCCACCAGGAGCATGGGTTGATCATGCGGCTATCCGCGGATCCTGCCCTTGCGCGCGCGGGTGCGCGGTTGTTCGGGCTCGCCTACAAGGACGATCCGGCAAACATCAGGCAATTTCTCGCCGAGGCAGGCGACCCTTTCGCGAAAATCGGCGCCGACCGCAACGGGCGAACCGCGATCGACTGGGGCGTCTATGGCGTGCCCGAAACTTTTGTTGTCAAGGGCGACGGCACGATCGCCTACCGTTTCGCCGGTCCGATCACCGAGGAGAGCTATCGTGACGTGATCTTGCCCGCGATTGAAAAAGCACGGTGACCCGGGGCAGTCCCCCAAAGCCGGGGCGCGCCGGCGCCACGATAACTCAACTTCTTGCGGAGGGCACCCTCGTTTAAGGGCCGCAGACCGGATCGAGGTTGTCGCAGGGAACTCCCCCACCCCGAGCCTGGAGAGCGCAGCTTGACCATGCACTGCGTGATTGGGGTTACAGCCTTCTATGCCTTGTTCTGGCGATGTGTTGCTCGGTCCCACGCGCGGCCTTCCCCCGGCCCGCGACAAGCGCGCGCCGGGGTGAAGACGTCTGGCCGCCGCCCGGCATCCCGCTATTTATCGGTCTTCTTGACCGCTGCCCGATCGGGGTAGTTTGTATTGCCCGCGCTCTTCGCAGCGGAGTCCCGGTCGCCGCTCCTTCGTGCCCAGAGAGCGGCCGGTAATTGTCCCCAATGGCCTTTCCTACTGCGCCGGGTTCGTTTTCGTGTTTCCTGAATCGGTCTTCTTGACCTTTTCCCAATCGGGGTAGTTTGTATTGCCCGCGCTCTTCGCGGCAGAGTCGCGATCGCCACTCTTTGCATCACCATCTTTCGTTCCCGGAGAGCGACCGGTAATTGTCCCAATGACCTTCTCTACTACGCCGGGTTGATCCTTCGTGTCTCCTGGACCATTTGCGGGAGCTTGTGCGAGCCCGGCGGCCGGCGCAAGCACGAGCGCTGCCGTGGATATTGCTGTTACGAGCCTCATGGAAATCTCCTGTCATGCGAAAACACCGGCAGGATGCCGGATTATTCCGAGGTTCTGCTGACACGAACGGAGATTAGCCGATAAGGTTCCAGCTCGAGCGCCAGCAAGGGACCGGCCGCTCCGCTATAAACTGCCGGATCTCGTGGCGCATGCCCTGTGATTATGCAACGCATACGCTATGGCAACTACAAATTCACAGCAGGTCCCGCCCTGAAAATTTAGCGCTACCCTAAGCTTATCTTCGCACGCTGGCGCTTGAATTAGAAGCCTTTCGACGACGAAGCTTGGTGCGCTTCAAATGGCGTCGCCGACATTTTTGGTGGGAACCGCGCGGCAACCTTGGGACAGGCAGGTAAAGCCGTATAGGATGCGGGCCGCGATCATCCCGCAGCTCAGGCCGAAAGCTTCATGCAGGCAGCGAACGTTTTCACCATCGCGCCTGGCGCGCCCTTTTTGAAGACTTTTGTCACGGCGCTCCTCGAAGGCCGAGTTGTCGAGGGGTTTTCGAGCCGCCTCGGCCCGCTCGAAATGGCGGAAGCCACGATCTATGTGCCGACGCGGCGCGCCGCCCGCGCGCTCGCCGAAGAAATTTCCCGCGCGATAGGCCGTCCTTCGATGCTGTTGCCGCGAATTCTGCCACTCGGCGCGCTCGAGGAAACGGAGACAAGCATGCTCATCGATGAAGCGGCGCTTGATCGCACCTATGAGCCGGGTCTCCCCGCGGCAATGGGGGAGATCGCGCGGCGGATGGAGCTCGCCGGACTGATCCTCGAATGGGCGCAATTCCTAAGCCATGCGATCGTCTCGGTCGACGCGCAAGGCAAATATGAGTTCGATACGCATGAGTCTTTTCTTGTCGCGACGACGCCCGCCGATGCCTGGTATTTGTCCGGCGAGCTCGCGAACCTCATCGATGAATTAATCATCGAGGATGTAGCCTGGAAAACCCTCGATCCGCTCGTTCTCCCCGAGTTCGACCGCTATTGGCGGATCACGCTCGCTTTCCTCAATATCGCGATCGGGCAATGGCCAAAGATTCTCGCTGAATGCAACTTGGTGGACAAGGCGCGGCGCCAGGTTGCGCTGATCGAGGCGCAAAGCCGCCGCCTGCAAGATGGCACACTAAGCGGTCCGGTCATCGCGATCGGCTCGACGGGCACCAATCGCGCGACCGCGCGCCTGCTCGCGGCAATCGCCCGGGCGCCGAAGGGCGCGGTCGTGCTGCCTGGCCTCGATCTTGATCTCGACGATCGCACATGGGCGATGATCGCCGGCGATCCCGGCCAAAATATCGAGGCCTCGTTCACGCATCCGCAAGCCGCGCTCTCCCGCCTCCTCGGCTTTCTCCACGTCAAGCGCGAAGTTGTTGTCAGTCTCGGCGAGGTCGCGCAAAGCCTCGCCGCTCGGGGTACGTTTGTTTCCGAGGCCTTGCGTCCGGCGGAATCGACCGACGAATGGATCGATTTCCGCGCCGGAATGGACGCGCCTTTGCTTGGTGCCGCGCTGGAAGGGGTCAGTTTGATCGAGGCCGCCGACGAACGCGAGGAAGCGCTGGCGCTCGCGATCGCCATGCGGCACGTTTTGGAGACGCCTTGCGAAACGGCGGCGCTCGTCACTCCGGATCGCAACCTCGCACGGCGGGTGCACACGGAATTGCTGCGCTGGGGCGTCGATGTCGACGACTCCGCCGGCGAACCCTTAAGCACGAGCCCTATTGGCGCGCTGGCGCGGCTCGCGATCGCCTGCGCCGCGAGCAAGATGGAGGTGGCAGACCTTGCCGCGCTCTTGACACATCCGCTGCTGCGGCTGGGGCTCTCCCGCGAAGACATTGCCCGGCGTGCTGTGCTACTCGAAATCGGCCTGCTGCGCTCCGCCAGCGCCGCTGGACGCCTTGCCGAACGCATTGTTGGCGAACCGTCCGCCTTGATCGCCGCGGCTCGTGACGAAGCGAACGATCCTTTCGCGCATCCGGCCAAGAAGCGGATTTCCGCCGAAGAATGGGCAAGCCTTGAAGATCTGCTGTCCCGCCTTGGCGCCCAATTCGCGCCGCTTCTGAACTTGCGCGGCAAACTCACCCTGGACGGGTGGGCGGCGGCGCATCGCGACACGATCGACGCGATCGCTGGCTCCGGGGACGATGACGTAGACCGCGAGGACCGGGAGGCGCTCGACTCTCTATTCGAGGAGCTTATGCAAAACGCCCCAGACCGGATGACCTTCGACGCTGAATCCTACGGGCTTTTTTTTGCGGCGGTCGCGCGCGAAATCATCCTGCGCGAGGCGACGCGGGCGCATCCGCGCCTCCAAATCCTCGGGCTTCTCGAGGCGCGCCTTATCGACGCCGATGTCATATTGCTTGGGGGCCTCGACGAGACAGTTTGGCCGCCTCAGGCGCGCACCGACGCTTTTCTCAACCGGCCCATGCGCGCGGCGCTGGGCCTCACTCCGCCGGAGCGCAAACTCGGCCAGACGGCGCATGATTTCGCGCAAGCCATGGGCAACAGCAAAGTGATTTTGAGCCGCGCCCGCAAGCGCGACGGCGCGCCCGTGGCGGCGTCGCGCTTCCTTCAGCGCATGGCGGCGCTTGGTGACGAGAAATGGAAGGCGTGCCGTCAACGCGGAGACTTTTATCTAGGCCTTGCGCAGGAAATCGACCGTCCTGCCCCGGTCCGGGCGTCGATCGAAAGACCGCTGCCAAGGCCGCCGGTCGAGCTGCGCCCAAAGCGCCTCAGCGTGACCGAGATCGAGACGCTGCGGCGCGACCCCTACGCCCTTTATGCCGAGACGATTCTGCGTCTCAAGGAACTCGATCCCCTCGGCGGTGCTTTGGGCGCGGGCGAATTCGGCAGCGCGATCCACGCGGCACTTGAGCGCTTTGTCGATGGCCACCCGATTGGACCCCTGCCAACAGACGCGCGCGAAAAACTTCGCGCCCTTCTGCGCGAAGAACTCGCCGCGCAATTGCAAGACGCCGATTTCGCCGCGCTAAGGTGGCCCCGGCTCGAAAAGACGATCGATTACTATCTCGGCTTCGAAGCAGGCCGCCGGGATGGGATCAAAGCGATCAAAACCGAGCTCAAGGGCAAACTCGACATCCCGCTTGATGATGGTTCCATCTTCACGCTCACCGCCCGCGCGGACCGGATCGAGCTGAATACCGATGAAACAGTAACGCTCGTCGATTACAAGACTGGAACACCGCCGGGACCGAATGAAATTTTCGTGGGCTTCGCGCCGCAGCTGACATTGGAGGCGGCGATGTGCCGGCGCGGCGCCTTCGACCTTGGCGCGTCGGTGACATCGGTCACGGCGGTTTATTTAAAACTCGGAGGACTCTTGGGCGGCGAGGAAATGCCCCTGGATTTTGCCAAGGCTAGAGCCAATATCACGAAAAAAAGCTTCTTGGATGTCGCGGAGGACCATCTTTACGGTCTTGTTGAACTGCTCGATCAGTTCCGCGACCCGGCGACAGCCTATCCGCCGCGTCCGTTTCCGAAATTCGCGAAGCGCTACAACGCTTACGATCATCTTGCCCGTGTCAAGGAATGGTCACTAGGCGGTGAGCCGGAAGGCGGCGGCATTTAATGGCTTTCGTCCAGATACCCGCTGACACGCGGGGCAAACAGCACCTGGCGTCAAATCCGAACCAGTCGGTTTGGGTTTCGGCCAATGCCGGATCGGGCAAGACGCATGTTCTCGCGAGCCGCGTCATCCGGCTTCTCCTCCAAGGCGTCGCGCCCGCAAGAATACTCTGCGTGACCTTCACCAAGGCTGCGGCCGCCAACATGGCGGCCCGCGTATTCGATACGCTAGCCCTTTGGACGCAGCTTTCCGGCGACGAACTTTGCGCGCAGATTGTCGCATTCGGGGCGCCGGTACCAGGCAGCCACGAATTGACCGCGGCACGAAGACTCTTTGCGCGGACGGTCGAGACGCCCGGCGGCTTAAAAATCCAGACGATCCACGCGTTTTGCGAACGGCTGCTGCATTTGTTTCCCTTCGAGGCCAATGTGCCGGCTCGCTTTGAAGTACCCGACGACCTTCGTCAGGCGGAATTGTTGCAGCGCGCCCGGCGCGAGGTTCTCGCGAGGGCGACTTCGGACAAGGGCGCGCTCGGCGCCGCTGTGCGGCGCGTCCTCGACGAATGCGGCCCGGAGGGTTTTGATGGCCTCATCAAAGAATCGATGAAGCACGGTGCGACTTTGCGCGCGCGCTGGCTAGAAGAGCCCGCGGAGATTTTGCGCCGTTCCCTGGTTCTGGCGGAGGGCCGCGAGATTGGCGCAATCGAGCGGGAGATGGTTGAGGAAGGGATCGCGCCGGAGCGCTGGAGCGTGATCGCGGCGATTCTCGATAGGGGTAAGCCGGAAGACCAGGGCCGTGCAAACCATTTCCGAAAAGCCCTAATGGCCTATCAATTGGCAGCCCCCGGCGGGTGCCTCTCAAAATGTCTCGATTGCTATCTCGCTATCTATTTTATCGACAACGGTAAAGGCAGCAAAGCCCAAAGACTTTTGACGAACGGTCTTTTGGACGAGCACCCCAACATCGGGATGGATCTATGCGCCGAGCAACTCCGTCTCGATGTGCTTCGCGCCGAGCGCAGGCGTGCCGCGACATTCGACCGCACGCGCGCGCTTATCGAAGTCGCAAGTGCGATCTTCGAGCGCTACCGTGAGGAGAAATCCGCGCGCGGAATTCTCGATTTCGACGATCTCATCGCAAAAACCTTGGCTTTGCTCGAACGGTCCGATGCGCGTTGGGTGCTCTATAAGCTCGATTCCGGAATCGACCATGTTCTGGTCGATGAAGCGCAGGACACAAGCGAAGCCCAGTGGAAAATTCTCGAAGAGCTCACCGGCGATTTCGCGGCCGGGCGCGGGCAAAGCCAAGGCCCGCGCACTTTCTTCGTGGTCGGCGACGAAAAACAATCGATCTTTTCCTTCCAGGGCGCCGCGCCGCTCATGTTCGACAAGATGCGGCGAAAATTCGAAGCCCGGTTTACGGCGGCCGCGCAACCTTTCGCGCACGTGCCGCTCACCCTGTCGTTTCGCTCGACGCCCGGCGTTCTTTCCGCGATCGACAAGGTTTTCGAGCACGGGGATCACAAAAGCGGGCTTGTCGGGGCGAATGACGCTTGGATGCCGCACCAAGCGTTGAAGCATCAATTGCCTGGTCTTGTTGAATTCTGGCCACTGGCGGCGGCGCGGTCCGGTGAAGATCCCCGCGCGTGGACGCTTCCGCTCGATCTTCTCGATGCGAAAGACCCGGCCAATCTTGTTGCCCAGCGGGTTGCCAAAAAGATCGCGCATCTCATTAAACCTGGTTCCGATGAATTCGTGCACGACAGCCAAACCTTGCGGCGGCGGCCGGTGCGCCCTGGCGACATTCTGATCCTCGTTCGCACACGCGGGCCTTTTTTCGAGGCGATGATACGGGCTCTGAAAAAGAGCGGAATCCGCACGGCTGGCGCCGACCGCCTTGAGCTCACGCATCATGTCGCCGTCATGGATCTCATGGCAGCCGGCCGCGCCGCTCTGCTTCCGCAAGACGATCTTGCGCTCGCCTGCGTGCTGAAATCGCCGTTGATCGGGCTCGACGATGACGATCTAATGGCGCTCGCGCCGGGCCGGGCGGCAAGTCTTTTCGATGCGCTCCAAGCCTCGACCGGCACAAGGCATGTCGAGGCCGTAGCCAAGCTCGCTCGCTGGCGCGCGCGGGCGGGCGGCAGTCCTTTTGTTTTCTACGCGGGCCTTCTCGGCGCGGATGGCGGACGCCGCGACATCGAAGCAAGACTTGGACCGGAAGCCGGCGATGCCATCGACGAACTCTTGCGTCTCGCCATCGGCCACGAAGACGCGCGGGCGCCGTCGCTCGCGGCCTTTCTCAACGATCTCGCGGGGTTGGAGTACTCGATCAAGCGCGACATGGAGGGGGCCGAGGACGCGGTCCGGGTGATGACCGTCCATGCGGCCAAGGGGCTCGAAGCAAAAATCGTGTTTCTCCCCGATACCTGCCGCGTGCCGTCGCCACGCCACGACCCAAGAGTCTTTGCGCTCGACACGAAGGTGCCCGGCGCACAGACTATCGCGTGGTCGCCAAAGAGGGAGCTCGATTGCGAAGTCGTTGCCGCCGCGCGCGGCAAGGCACGCGACGCGGCGAGGGATGAATACAGGCGGCTTCTCTATGTAGCTTTGACGCGCGCCGAAGGGCGTCTCTATATCGCCGGGTTTCATGGTGCGAAAGGGCCAGATCCCGGCTGCTGGGCCAAGATGATCGAAGCGGCTCTCGCCGATGAAGCCGCAATTCAGACCGTGCCGGCGTTCTGGAATGGCGAGGAGCAAATTCTGCGTTTTGTCTCGGAGGGGAGCGGCGTGCTTGGCGACGCCGCTATGTCAAACGGCGAGGCCGCCGCCACGCCGGCCGCCGTCTTACCGGGCTGGCTCTGGCGCGGCGCCGGATTCGAGACAAATGCGATCCCGCCTGTCAGGCCTTCGCACGCACTCGCGCCAGCCCATCGCCTCGACGGCACGGGAGGCGCGCACGAAAGGCGCGAAGCCTCGCGGCGCGGCACCCTGGTGCATCTGCTGTTGCAATATCTGCCGGGCATTGCCGCGCCGCACCGCCGCGACGCGGCGCTGACCTTCCTAGCCGCGCGGGCTCCTGGTCTCAACCAAACGGCGCGACAAAATCTCGCCTTAGAGGCGCTCAAGGTGATCGCCCTGCCCGAGCTTGCCGGTTTGTTCGAGCAAGATTCGAAAGCGGAAGTTTGTGTGGCAGGCAGAATTGCGACTGGGCGGCGGATGATTGACGTCAATGGCAAAATCGACCGGATTGGCGAAAACCGGAAAGAAATTCTCGTCGCCGATTACAAGACCGGCGCACCTTGCCCGCTCGACGGCACACCCGCCGAATACCTCGCGCAAATGGCGCTCTACCGCGCGGTTCTGGCGCCGCTCTGGCCAGACAAAACTTTGCGGATGGTGCTGATCTGGACGGCCGGGCCCCGCGTCGTTTGGCTTCCCGCCGGGATGCTCGATGCGGCTCTGGCGGTTCTCGCGGCTGCCTGAGCACCTCTGTCTAGCGGAGTCGGCCCCCCACCGCCTCGCGCAGCATCGTCATGACGCCGCCGACCATCCGTCGTCATGCGAACGATCCTCGCGTCGCCACGCAGCCGCTCACGCTACATGCGAGCCGTCGGATCCTTCAGCCATAGCGCTCTCCCCAATTATGGAGCGCCTTCAATACCGGGCCTAGCGCTTGGCCTTTTTCCGTAAGGAAATATTCGAACCTAGGCGGATGTTGCTCATAAAGCCGCGTCCCGATTACCCCCTTTTTTTCGAGCGTCTTGAGCCGCGCGGACAGGGTGTTTGGCGCGACGCCCCCGAGCCCCGCCTCCAAATCATGAAACCGCAACGGACCCTTGCGGAACAGATCCCGGAGCACGAGCAACGACCATTTTTCGCCGACGACATCGAGGGCTTGGGCAACCGGGCAACTTTGGTCATATCCGCTGGTCACGGATGACAAATACGCGCTTCGCTTAAAATTTTCAACTAACTATCTATTGACAAGTGACTATAAATTATATAGGTACTTTTGGCCTTGGCGTTTTTCTTAAGATGGCGCCTTGCCGATCGTCAGTCAGCTTGATCTGACTATCGCTTTGGCAGTTCACGGGTTTCTAACGCGAGACCGACATTCGAAAGGGCAGCTAACCGTCACCTTTGGTGACCCGCGAAATGAAGGGTGTAATCTTGTTTTTGGAGGTATGTGATGATCGTTCCCGCCTATCTTCCCTATTACGTGCTCGCCGGCGCGATCGGCATGATAGCCGCTATCCTGTTTGGATTGCAAAGCGCGCTTCGCAACGCCGGTTGGACCACTGAGGACCGCACTGCGACCATCCGCGCCGCAGCCCTAACCGTCATCGGATGGTTTCTCCTCGCCATCGCGCTCGCATCGGCCGATGCCTATCGGGGCACCGCGGATCGTATCCCCACGATCCAATACGGAATTCTCGTTCCGATCCTCATTGGCGGGTTGCTGATCTGGCGATCGCCCCGCCTCGCGCGAATCATTGACGCGGTGCCCCAGCATTGGCTAATCGGGGTGCAGCTCTATCGTGCGTTAGGCGTGATTTTCCTGATCCTCTACGCTACGGGGAAGCTGCCGGGCCTGTTCGCCTGGCCGGCCGGTCTCGGCGACGTTGTTGTCGGCGTTCTCGCACCGGTCGTCGCGATTGCGTATCGGCTTGGCCCGCGTGAGAATACCTATCTGGTCTCCGCGTGGAACCTATTTGGGCTTGCCGATCTTGTCGTCGCGGTGACGGCGGGATTTTTGACTTCCCCCTCGCCATTCCAGTTATTTGCCTTCGATCTGCCGAACGAGCTTGTTACCGAGTTTCCGCTGGTGCTTATTCCGGTCTTCCTCGTGCCGCTTTCGGTACTCCTCCATATAGCGTCGCTGGCAAAGCTCCGCCGGGATGCCTTGCGCGGCAACAACCGTCGCGGAACGGCACGCGCGCCGGCGTGATCCCGGGTTGGCGCCGCAAAGATTCGATAATTGACGTTGCAAGCGGTCCTGGCAGAAGTGCCAGGGCCGAGCCGGGGTTCGGCGTCCACTTTTCGCAAAGATATTCGGCGAGATGCCTCAGACCCGTTTTCGCCTGGAAAAAGCCCCGGCGTTCGGCTACCGCTTCGGCTCGCCGATTTCGAAATCGTTGTTTTGAGCATTGTATGAAGAGCACAATCCCGGCTGCGGCCAACTCACCCGGCGATCCAATGGCCTCCCCCAAACACGCCTCTTCCGGCCCGGTGCTAGCGGCGAGCGGCGCGGCGATCAGGACCGGAATCCTTTGGATGCTGGTCACGACTTTCCTGTTCGTCTGCCAGGATTCAACCGCGCGCATCTTGCTCAAAACCTATCCGACGGCGGAAATCGCCTTCGCACGTTTTTTCGTGCACATGGTTTTGGTGAGCGTTTTCATTGCCTGGCGCGACCCGCGCCTCATGATCTCGCGCCGGCCCTTATTGCAAATTCTACGGTCAAGCTTTCTCCTCGCTACGACTTTGTTCGGCATGTTGGCGCTCAAGATTATGCCTTTCGTTGATTTTTCCGCCGTTGTGTGGGTGGCGCCTGTTCTTGTCGCCGCGATTTCGGTCTACATTCTCCATGAAAAAGTGAGCCCAAGCGTATGGGTGAGCGTTTTTGCCGGCCTGATCGGCGTTTGGGTGATCATTGGCCGGACGGGCATGGATTTTTCGTTTTCCATGCTGTTTCCCTTCCTGGCCGCTCTCGCCAACGCAGTCTATCAGATCACGACCCGGCTTTTGCATCGCGCCGATTTGCCGGTAACGACCTTGTTTTACACGGCGGTTGCCGGAGTTTTGTTCTGCGGCGGATTGCTGCCCTTTGCCGCCGTCGCGCCCGGGCTTGCCGACGCCGGACTGATGTTTATCTTGGGCCTCATTGGCGTTGTCAGCCACTTTTGTCTGATCCGCGCCTTTGCCACGGCACCGGCCAATCTCATCGCGCCCTTCGGCTACACCGCGCTGCTTTGGGCCACCCTGTTCGGCCTGGTGTTTTTCGCGGAAATTCCCGGCCCGCGCACATTGTTTGGGGCGGGGTTGATCGCCGGTGCCGGTTTGTTCGTTTTCCTTCATGGACCAAAAACATGAGTTCTCGGCGGATTTGCCGCATTCTGAACGTTATATGTGAGGGCGACCCCGTCGAGGAATTGTCTCGGGCAAACCGGCTCGCCGGTGCTCGACCGTGACGAACCGTCCCCTACATTCCTAAAGAGCAATCCGCCGGGGATGGTGAAGCAATGGACAAAGCGCCGCGAACGCGTATCCGAATAATTGTTGCTCGATGATGAGGGTGCCTCTCGCCATCGTCGCCGCGATCGCCGAAAATGGCGTGATTGGCGACGGACGCGGCGTGCCGTGGCATTTGCCGAGCGATCTCAAACATTTCCGCGGGATCACCATGGGTAAGCCCCTGCTCATGGGACGCAAGACCTTCGAATCGATAGGACGTGCCCTGCCCGGGCGCGAGACAATCGTGGTGACCCGCGACCGTGCCTTCGACCCGTCCCACGGCGGCGCGCAAGCCAAGGCCATCCATGTCGCGCATGAACTCGACGCGGCGCTCGCGCTCGCGCAGGCGCGGGCGCAAGCAATGGGCGCGGAAGAGGTCATTTTGGCCGGCGGCGGGAATCTTTACGAAAGTTTGATTGGCCGCGCCGAGCGCATGCATCTCACCTTCGTCGATATCGCGCCAAGGGGCGGGGTGAGTTTTCCTGCCATCGACTGGTCTCATTGGCTGGAAGTAAGTCGGGTTCGGCCCCGGCCAGCAGCCACGGACGAGGCGACATTCGCTTTTGTCGATTTTGACCGGCGCCGCTGCTTATCATTGTAGTGCACGCGAGGTTCTCCTATATGGGACCAGGACAGGCCCGGTTCGATCCGGGGCCTTGGCGATTATCGCTCGCTTTCTTGGGCGTCACCTTGCAAAAGAGAATCTCATGCCGTGGAGCAGTGAAGGCGGAAATGGCGGCTCTTGGAAGCCTGGCGGCCCCGGGCCTTGGGGGCAAAAGCCGGGCGCGCCGCCCCCTGAATTCGAGGAATTCCTCAAACGCGCGCAGGAGAAGCTCAAACAATGGATGCCGGGACCAAGGGGCATGGGAGGACGCGGCGTTCTTGCCTTGGCTCTTGTCGGCACGCTCATCTGGCTTTTGTCCGGGTTTTACACGGTCGGCCCGAACGAAGTAGGGCTGAACAGGATTTTCGGCCGCTACACGGGCAAGACCGGTCCGGGGTTGCGCTACAATCTGCCGCTCCCCATCGGCAGTGTCGAGAAGCTTCAGGTCACCAATCGTAACCTGATCAACATCGGCTCCGCCTTTCGTCCGGACACGCGCACCCCGGGCGGGCAGATCCCGCTCGATCTGCCCGAAGAAAGCCTGATGCTGACCGGCGACGAAAATATCGCCGACGTCAAATTTGTCGTGATCTGGCAGATCGACCCGGTGCGCCCCGAGGACTATGCCTTCAATATCTCAACCCAGCCTGAAACGGTGAAGGCTGTCGCCGAGAGCGCCATGCGCGAGGTCATCGGCCGCGGCCAGATCCAGCGCATTCTGACCGCCGATCGCCCAAAGATCGAGGCGGACGTGCAGGAACTCATGCAAAAGGTCCTCAATGGGTATAAGGCCGGCATCCTGGTGTTGCAGGTGCAAT
>Ga0209526_10001777_pt1 | contig 14454 bp, 25 predicted proteins | sample JacPinW_OM2H0_M1_FD_188566 | JGI IMG/M metagenome (GOLD analysis project Ga0209526, IMG submission 188566) | Forest soil microbial communities from Algoma, Ontario, Canada - Jack Pine, Ontario site 1_JW_OM2H0_M1 (SPAdes) (version 2) | ecosystem: Environmental > Terrestrial > Soil > Boreal... | reverse complement strand
CTTCAGGTTCTGCATTTTGGCGTGGATGGCGTCCGTCCCCTCGCTTTTGACTTTCGGAGCCTTGTGGCGTTTGGGTAAACGCTGAGGTTTTGGCTGCTCTAGCGGAACACCGTTCTCATCGATAGGCTCCTGGTGAACGGATGAGGGCTCCGGGTTTTGGTTTTCATGATTTCCATCGTTGGGGGGTAAGGGGGGTATCACCTCTGGGTTGAAGTTAACCTCTCTCTCCTTATATGCGGTGACATTTGTCAGCGGATTTTGGTCGATTTGGGTGACATTTGTCAGCGGATGACATTTGTCATCAGATAGTACCACAGTACTAAGGGGAGGGATTTTTCTGGCTAAAAGAAGACCAACTCTCTCCGTGTTCAAAAGAAAAAGCAGGGGCTTATTGTAATCGCGCAGAAAAATGTCCTGGCCGCTCGGGATAGCTACCATCCCGTTTTCAATCAGTACCTTTAGACGTTCCTGAATCCTCCTGACGGAGTAATTACTGTCTATCCTCCATCGCAACTGATTGAGCGTTATGCGAATCCAGATTAGCCCCTCGGACTCTCCGGCTGACTCCATCTCTTCTTTTTTGGATGTGTGAAGGAAATCAAAAGCCGAGGTGATCCCTGATAGGCAGTTGTCACCACCAAAGGCTTCCGTCAGGGCAGGGAAGGCCATGTGGAAGTACTTCCTCCCAAGGCCTGGAATCGATGTATGTTGTGGCATTTGGAGTTACTCGTCTCCGAGGAGTTGCTTGTAGGCCACATTCAGATCCACCATGTCTTCGTGGTTTCCGCCTGCGTCTGGATGCAGACGCTTGGATAATTCCCGGTAGCCAGCCTTGATGATGCGCTCGGCCATGGAATCGTCCATATCCTCTTCCATTTGGCGACGGCGCAGTTCTTCCTCAGCATCGCGAATGGTATCCCGACTGGACTCTATGAGCCACTCCAGGTAGGTAGCGGGTACGGAGCGGATGTCGTGACCCTTATATTTTCCGTAGGAGAAAACCATCAAGCTCCTTCCTGAGCTGTTCCGGAGGGCGGGATGAGGAAGCATCCCGCCGTGGGTTCCGGCCAAATTGTCGGTGATCAAGCCGACAATTACAGATTATCCGATCTGGATTCCGAAAGCAAGACTATTTTTGTAAACTTTTACTAATTGACATTACTCCAGCCCAGTCAACAGTTTCCAAACTCTCCCACGGTGGAACGGGGCGATCTCGAACGGACTCCCGACACTTCAAACAGGCGTCATCTAGAAAATCCAGATCTGGATTTTTGCGAAACTCCGACCGTTGAATCTTCACCGGGTTGGACTGTTTGCAAAACATGTACCGCCCATCCCACATGCGGTGCCAGCGCCCCCACCGCCCTGCGATTTTCTGCCGAGCCCAAACACGAGTCATTCCGGTCACCTCCAGCATCTGGATCTTAACATTTTCCACAGAACGTTTCCGTTGACAATGCGGCAGCCAGCTTGCTAGTATACCCCTATGAAAAACACCACGATCACCGCACCACCTCCCACGAAACCAGAAAAGACCGTCCCCAAGACCCCCAAGAGCAAGCACTACCAGCACGTCAGGTATAGCTCTTGCGGCTGCGAGCTTGCCGGAACCCCGCCGCTACCGGCAGAATGCCCCACGCACTCCCCCAAGGCGGTCGTCACCAAGAAGCCCGAAATGGTACTCGCCATCGTTCTGGATGAATCGGGCTCCATGCAATCCGTCAAGGAGCAGACGATATCCGGTTTGAACGAGTATCTGGAAGGGCTGAATGGGGACACCAACGTGGATTATCTCGTCACCCTGACCAAATTCGATGAACGTGCCGGGGAGCCGAATTGCCGCGTTCAGTACCAGATGAAACCCCTGTCCAAATGCCCCAAGCTCGACAACGAAAACTACCAGCCCTACGGGAGCACTCCGCTCTACGATGCGGTTGGCCAAACAGTCAGAGAAATCGAGGACGAGGCCGGTGCCCGCTCGGTCATGGTGGTTATAGCCACAGACGGAGCCGAGAACGCCTCTCGTGAATTTAACCAGGAAGCCATCAAGAAGCCGATCGAAGAAAAGCAAGCCACGGGGAAGTGGACCTTTGTTTTTTTGGGTGCCGACCAGAACGCATGGTTGGCTGCTGGTGCGATGGGGGTCCCACGGGGAAACACCAAGTCGTACTCCGGTCAGCACACCAACGCCACCTTCGCAGCGATGGCAAACGCCACCAGGATGCGTGGGTACTACGCGGCATCAGGGCAGGCACACACCAAATCTCTCTTCTCCGATGCCCGAGTGAGCGCGGGAATGAGTTTCGATCAGGCCGACATGGATACCCTGAACTCTGCGAGCTATCAGGTGCCCACGTATATGCCCCCGACAGCGGGCACCGGGACAACAGCAGCAATCGTCAACCCGGTGGTCACGACCACGATGACTCAGCCACAAATGGCATCACTCGGGGGTCAGGCAAGGCAGGCGGCTATGACGCCCGAGGAGAAGAAAAGACTGGGCAAGAAAGCGGCCAAGGCCCGGTGGAAGAAATAGTTGTTGACGGGAACCTTTGCCCGTGGCAGAATTGAATAAGCTAAGCGATGAAGACCTGGCCCCCGCTGTTTGGGATGATGGTGGGGGCCTTTTTTAAGGAGGAAATCATGACAGATTATTAGGTAACTCCGAGGAGAAACGATGCAGATCGAAAAGGCATTTGAACGAATGGGCGCTCGCGTCAAAGTCATCCCCTACACTGAGCGCGTGAGGACCGAGCATCTATCCACCCACCACCGCTTAGTGCGGAGAATCCCAAGCTCTGACCGTCTCCGAATCGACATCAAGGCTGACCAACAAGGCGAATACTACGAAATCCGTGAGGGTCCCAAGGATGCCCCCGAGGTGATCGATGTCAACCGAGATATGCGGCACCTGGTCCTGATGGTGCGGGACGGAGATCGCAAAAACAAGTATTTGCTGGGGCACGACGAAAGGCACTGGTTCGTGGCTGCTCTGCCGGGGAATCGGGTGAAGGATGTTCGCACCGCGATGGAGGCCCTGCGTCCTGCCGAGGCCACCGCACCGGGGACCATTAGGCAGGGTGAATGGTATTTTGTCCCCTGTCCAGATCTGGATTTTTCCGGCATGGTAATCCATAGACACGAGCCAATTCGTCGTGGCCGCTCTAAGCCTCACTGGTGCGAAGAGCTGGTACGATCTGGTGGAACCACGGTCTACACCCACCTCGCCTACGCCCCGAATGGAGTTGGGCAACAGGAATATGCCAGAATCTCTGGTATCGACAACTTCCACCGGATGGGATGGAGGACCATGACTCGTGATGCCAAAGTCTACGCCCGTGGCATCATTAAGCACCCCGACCACTCCACCGTGCGTCTTGGAGATATCTTCCACGAGGTTCTGATGAACCTGGAGAACAATGCCCCCCACGACGGAGCTGTGGCATTCTTGGACTGATGCCCAGAAAACCGAAAGTCTCTCAGTGGCAGACCCGAGTTATCCCTCCGCTGCCTGATGAGCCAGTTGGGATTGTCAAATGTAGCCCTGCTAGAAGAGGCGATATAGTTGACTTCAAGTTTTCCGAAAAAGACACCTTCCCTGCGATGGTTCAGAGAGTTAACTCTGACACCACATGCCGGTTGTGGATCTTTGCAGCGATGTCGGCCTACGCGGTGGATGATGTGACGGAGGGGCCGGGTGTGGGGTCCTGGAGTCGGCGCTCCTGCACCCTCTTTCATTTGGAGCAGAGACCTTCTCCATAAATCTTTCAATTACACTGCGGCGCTTATATGGCCTTGGCACTAACCCTTCCCATTGCGTGGAAATAGTCGCTTAGAAACCTTCTTACCGCCGCGTTCCTGGCTCTGGTTTGGACCTGGACGAGGGAGTAGTCCTTGGCCCCCTGTTCCTTTAGCGCATCCCGATAGACCTTTTCGTAGGGCGTGCCGCCGTCCGCGATCCAAGCCCCCAACCGGATAGTTACGGTCCTCAGGAACTCACTGTGCCTCCGTTTGGTTAAGACCCAAAACGCCTGCTTCCAGGTGGAGTGGGGCCGGATGCTGTTGGGGCTCCGGTCGAGCATCTTGGTCAGCTTAAAAACCTGGTCGGAGGTAAGCTCTTGGTTCCGGTTTGGCCCGCAGACCTTGACAAGAGCTTCCTCTACCTCTTCGGGAGACAGGTGACGACGGGCCTCCATTCCGGCAAACATTTGCAGCGTCGCCGAGCTGTCTACGTTGGCCGTAGGCATGATTCCAGCGGCGATGCCAGAAGCAGCCCAAGCAGGGACCACATCAAGTGCCCAGCGCGAGCCGGGGGCGGTAAGTGCAAATTCTTTTAAGATCACCGATGCCTGGGAATCGAAAGATTCCAATGAGTGCAGGAGATCCTCGGAGACTCCGCCCTGGCCGTAGAGCAGTTCCGCCGCATCCATGGCGTAGAAGTAGGCCAGGATGATGTTCTGCATCTTCTGGTGGCTTGGGGGGACGGGATTGAATTTCTCTAACGTTGCAGTGTTCCTTTGTTCTTGTTGACGATTATATCACGCACTCCGGCGATGCTTGGAAAGAAGGGCGTCCAAAATCTGCGACAGGCCGCCTCGCGAGTACCGTTTATACCCCTGTCGGGATAGCTTGCAAAACGCCCGGTGCATTTGAGCGGCATCGCGGTATCCCTTGTGAGAGGCCTCAGAAAGCTTCCATAGTAGGTCGGTCTGTTTGCGGGTAGGGACTGCTATGTGCCATCGGAGGCCGCTGGTGGTGAGCGCGTAATCTGCCGGTGGTACGGCAGCATCGGCGTGCCTTATGGCCTCAGTGAGATCCGAAAACGACCCGAGGAGTGACCGCTGCCCGCTGGATGATTGGTGAATCTCCCACTGGTTGACCAGGTTTTGGGATACCTGGATAGTGGCACGGAGCGACGGAATCGGCAGAAAAAATCCAGATCTGGATTTCTGCCAAGTCATTCGGGAGATCCCACGCAGTTCATCGGCACCAAGGGGAGACTGAAACAGATCGATTCGTTCCTGGAATGCCCGTAGTAGTCTGGGTACATCGTGCAACTCTGTGGCTTCATCGGCGGTGAAACCGGGATTCTCCAGCTCTAACTGCTCCAGGCGCTTCTTTGTCTTTATGGCCGAACGGCCAGCCAAGTTGAAATCCCCGTTCATCCCGAGGAGGCTTGGAAGGCGGCAAAGAGCACCCTGATGTTTCGAGCTTAGGTCCGCGAAATCGATGACCACCGCGAAATTCTTAATGAAATCCGGACAGCGCCCGGAGGCATTCATCGCTTCAAGATCTTCGGGGCTTGGACAGGGGCGAAGCACGCGGCCAATTTCTTGGGCATAAAGGGCTGCTGAGCGGGTTGGTCTGGCCATCAATGCCACCGTAGCCCTTGGGTTATCCCATCCTTCTTGGAGCACAGAGCATGATGTAAGTATCTTGACCGTTCCGCTGGCATGATCGGCAATAGCCTGCCGCCGCAGTTTATCGGGCATGTCTCCGTAGACGGCAACAGCGCTGATCCCTAAAGACTCAAACATCTTAGCCAGGTTGATAGAGTGCTGAATCGAAACCGTGAAAGCCACCCCGGAAGCGCCACCACCCAGTTGGAGGTATTTTTCCACAATCAAGCGGTTCCGCTCCGGAGTGTCCACTGCTACAGAAAGCTCTTCTACCGCCAGGTCCCCCTGTCGAATAGAAACATCCGCAATGCTGGCCTCGGTCTTAACTAGCCATCCATGCGGCTCCGCCAGCCATCCTTCCTGGACCATAGATAGAATGTCTTTACTGTAAACAATAGAGTCAAAAACAGAATCCAAACCCTTCCCGTCACCCCTTTGTGGAGTGGCCGAAAACCCTACCAGCAACTTACTTGGATCATTTTTGGAGCTGCTCTTGAGAACCCTAAAGTGGTCAAGAACTCTCTTGAACATTGGCGCTACAAAATGATGGCTCTCATCCGCGCAGATATATCTAAATGGCTCCGGGTTGATTCGCGATAGCCGCTTGGCGTTCATGCTCTGAACGCAGGCCACCACCACGTCAGCGTTGTCCTGTGTATATTCTGCCTTCTCGATTCCCACGGATAGTCCAGGGCTATAATGCCTAATCTTATCCACGGCCTGGAAGAGAAGTTCCTGCCTATGCACGAGGACCAGCATTCGCTCCCCAGGATGCAAACCTATCGCTGTCGGTAAGTTAGCAAAAAGGAGCGCTTTCCCTGTGCCTGTGGGTAGGGCCACTATCTGCCTAGAAACTCCGGAACGAAAACCAGATACGATAGCCGATAGCGCATCATCCTGATATTTTCTTAGCAAATCGCCTGCTTTCTGATTTTATAATTCTTCTTATTGCTGACCACATCTCAGTGTTGGCCGCCGCGCACTGACTACAGTATTTGTTTAGTAAGTCTCTATTTTTCTTTTGACGGAATGAGTCTATGATTTTAACAGACTTACATCCGCAACAAATTCTATGTAGGTTAGGATGCCCTCCGGCCTCCAGGATTCGCATTCTGGTATGTAGCAGGTGGTGGTAGGCATGATTTTGGCAGATCACCAGGTTGGAGTTGGCGTTATTGGCCCTATTCTCATCAACATGATGGACCTCAGCTCCTTTCGGGAGCGGCTTGCCAATGGCCTTCTCAGCGATCAATATGTGCTCAAGAACATATCCGTCCTTGGTAGACCTTGGGTGGCCCTTTCTTAGGGCTACGCGGTATCCCTGCGAAGCATCTTTAACCCCTCCCCTCCACCCATGGTGAAGGGGGCCGCATGGTACGGATGGGCGGCACCTTATGGAGCAGAACCGTTTCTTGCTACAGGCGTATGCCATGAACTCTTTGCCGCACTTTGGGTTCTGGCATACGTGGGGGATCTTTGGCACTTCAAAAACCCTCCGGCGGAGGCTTAAGTTTGAAGCTCATCCTCGGGTTCTCCACGGTAATTTTCTCACCCAGGGGGAAGTCTTGGGTCGAGAGGTCATCAGGCTGGAATGTCACCCGGTGTTCGGGTTCTATTTTTTCGCCTCGGTCCAATTTTCTGGCGCGATCTATGGACCGCTCAACATACCCTTCAAGAGGCCCAGTAGTTTTTTCTTGGACGCCCGGCTCCTCTGGCACTTCAAATCTGATACATCCGCAATCGTCCACCTGACAGGCTGTATCAAAAGCGAAGTCAAAATCGGTATGGCAGATGCGGGGATGGTTGCAAGCCCTGCAAACTTCATAATCCTGATCGGGCATTATTTCTCCTCCTTCTTTTGGCCCCAAATCTTGGCCTGCATCTCCTGCCAGGACCAATCCAGCATCCATGGATGGCACAGATTCTGCCTATAATCGCAATCCTCGTACAGGCAGTGAAGCCCGTCCTGGTGGGCTACTAAATCGACCTGGCAGCCGCAAACTCCGCCGTGGTGGTCCCGAGGGCAGGTAAATGGGTGGAACGCGCCAGATACCTGAAAGGCGTTAAAGCTTGCGATTTGGTCGTTGGTAAAGGAATCGTATTGAGTCACGGAACCACCACCATCCTCTCGTACCGATGGATTGTGTTCAGATTTGTGGTGGCAATCCCCTCAAAGGACTTGCTGGCCTGTTCCCATTTGTTTGAGTTGTCTTGCCACTTTTCTGCCACCCGGATTGCGTCTTCCACCTGAGTTCGGTACTTTTGGGCTATGTCCCTCCACATCCTAGCCTCCGACCTGGCGGATTGAAGCGCAAGGAAAAACGCAACCAAAATTGCCAGCATTGTGGCAATCAAATAAAAGTCTGTTTTCACTCGTTCCATCGAAATGAATTCATCGTTATCCTTCCGCCTTTACTCGATAGGACATCTTGGGTGTAACTCGCACCCCCTTCCAGTCGAAGGCGATTCCCATTGACTTCCTGGCCTCGCGCACAGCGCTTTCACGAACCTCCAGGAGGGCCACGCGCTTCCCCAAAACAGTGGAATATAGCGGAACGTCCCCCTTGGCGACCGATTTGATCAAGGCCATAAGGTCCGTGATTTCCACGTCAAATTCCTGGACCTGGGTAACCCCATCCAGCTTGGTTTTCTCGAACTCAAGAGTTGGCGGTACCACGGATTCCGCCCTGGACAAAGTGTCTCTGGCTTCGTCCATTCTCCCGGCAACCATCAGGCCCCTGGCCTCCTGCTCCAAGGCATCCCGCAGGTCATCGGCGGCCTGACCGAGCTGGCGCTCCATGTCCAACCTACGCAACTCCATAGTTCTACGGTAATTGGACATCTTGACTTCGTAAATTTCGCGAACCGCCTCTAGGCGCTTTTCGACAGCCCCCCGCTTTTCCCGCGCTGCGTCGTAGGCTGACTTCAAGGGGCGTATTACGCCTTCCCAATAATCACGAAGGAGCTTGATCCCGGTGGCCAAGCGGACCAGGATCTCGCCAGCGGACTTGTAGTCCTCTTCGGATTCTATGACAGCCACCTGCGCGGCCATCTCGTACCTCTCCAGGCCGAGATTGGGAGATGATTTTTCGGCCTGGATGATGGAATCGGGCGCAACAGCGGATTTTCTAGGCATTCGCCACCTTTCGTAGAGGATGAGGCACTGAAATGCGCTCCACGGATACATACCCACCCAAAGATGTGATATTGAACCGCGAACCGCAGTCTGGATTAGCGCACATATAGTTCGTGCTGAGTCCACCAGATGGACCTTCAACCCAATCGTCTCCGCTGCAATCCGGGCACTTGCCGGATTTTATGGATTCGTATATCTCACCGCTGGATTCGGTCATATTGTGGCGCAATCCCCGCTGTGAGCGTAGTGGCAGTTAGGGCACGGCTTCCCGTGATCCGCCAGGGCCTCTAAAATAACACCCAATTCATCCCCGTCTGCCTGAAAGGTAATTACCCTGGCTTTTAGCTTCGGGCAGGACTCTCCGATGTGCCATTCGAGCCAGGTATCCATCTCAGGAGGGCTCATTTCTTCCCTGATGTAAAGCATCTACGCCCCCTTCTCCTCCGCCTTAGGAATGGGTGGGATCGGAACTTCTGTCAAGATCCACTTGGATTGCGGAATGTCTTTATTTTTAACACTATCCCACGTTCCAGAAAGCTCAAAGCACTTCACCACTGGCCTCCTATTGATTAGGTTTCCGCAATTGACCACGTAGCGGTACTCGATATCCCCAGGGTCTTGGTTCACTACCCCCACCGAGATGAACTGCAAGCGAGATTCCGGGCGCTTATGCTCGCCGTGGCCGGTGTAGGTGTAATTGAACATATCCGCCAGGAAGACAACGTATTTTGCCGCCAGGTAGGATGGGTCCGAGAATCTTGGGTCCGGTAGTTTAGAGCACTCCTCAAGGAAGCGCAGGATGTCCACACCGGCCCCTTCGGGATACCCATCTGGATGGCGATAAATGATGGCGGTAGGCTTCTTATTTTCGCCGTAATTTTCGCCGTAAACAAACCATGTCGTTGATCTTGTACTCATCAGTTAACTCCTTTTACTGCCGTTTTTAGACTGCAACAGATTGTGCCTCTCCAGGAACCGGAACGTTCGGAGGACAGCCCGAGCGTCCGCGTCATCCTGTTTCGCTTCGCTCCCGTACCGAAACACGGGTCGCGACTTCCCGTTCGGCTGGCAGTGCAAGACCACCCTTACAATCTCTAGTTTGTCCCATCCCATCATTGGCGGAAGCTCCTGCACCAGTTGGGAATATAGGGAAACCTGGAGTACGGAGGACGGGGTAGGCTGGCCGGACTTCAGGTCGATCAGGGTCAACTTGTCGGCGAAGGAGCCTTTGCGCTGGTAGCCAATTGTGTCCAGCGTCCCGGCTATCCCCATCGATTCTGAGTGGACCCGCAATTCAGTAAAGAGCGATTCGTACCCCGTGGACTCCACAAAATTCTGATACGCCTCCGTCCGTTTCGTTACCCCATCCCGGTCTGCCTCAGTCCAAGAAGCCGGAAAAACCGTCCCGGCAGGATCGTAGTCCCCCTGGTTGATGGCGGCCACGATGGCATGAACGGCGGTGCCACGAAAGCGATGAGCGGGTGTCCACCAGGGGGAAGAGGTTCTCAAAACAGCTTCGAGTACCTCCGTGACTGAGGCCAAACGCCGATCACCCAAACGGTACTCGTGAAGGTCGGGGCTAAAGGTGAGTGGCGATTCCGACACGCTTACCGGCCCCCTTCTTGCGATTGAAGTAGGCGGAGAGCAGCGCTTTCCTGGCGGCCCTCATGGCCTTGATTTTCTCTATCGCAACGGTATCGTCTGCGAACAGCGGCGTGAATTTCGGCCACTTCTCATACACCGCCTTCAGGAGCGCCGCCTTTCGGGCAGCTTCTTTGTTGGGAACATCCCGAAAGTGGCGAACCACACTCCCCCTGGCAATGATGGGCCACTCTTCCCGGTGCTTGGCCTCCCCCACCAATCGGATGTTGCAGGTCGTGGCCTCGCGCTCCTCCGCGTGGTCTCCCGCCGGAACGTCCACCGTCCCGTGCCTAAATTCAATTTCGTATCGGGCATCGCCCACCGTGGCGGTCATACCGGCTCCTCGGCAGGGGCTAAGGAAATAATCTCCGCCACCTTTTCTGGATCGGGTTCCCACTCCAGGGCGATTCTCCGTGCCTCTGTGAGGTCGATTAGGGTGCATGTGTCACCCCGGCCTTGCCATGCTCCACGGGAGCCCCCGTTGGAGTGGCGTAAGTAAAGCTGTCCGTCAATGCGGATAATCTGGTCCGTGCTAAATTCTCTTTCGTCTTCCATCAAAACTGTTGCTGTACTCATCTTTCTCCTTTAGTCTCCTTCCTCATCGGGCTTGCATTTGTGGCCGCGTGAGCTATGGAGATGCAGTTTTTCTCCGCACATTCCGCAATACCGAAACATCGCCTCTCCCTTAGGGCGTAATTCTTTGAGGTCCACCAGTGCGCTGAAAATCCCCATGCCGTCCACGCGGACAGATAGACAGCGGCGACCATGGGGGCTCGTTATGTCGATGGATATTGCTGGTCGTCCAGGGCACTCGATAACGATAAAAACATGATCGTCCGGCGTGTCTTGGACCACGTGTGATTCTTTGATCATGCTGGCTGCTCCCGATAGAAATCCAGATCTGGATTTCTAGTTGAATGGCAACTCCTCATGCGGATCATCCGGTTCTGCCGGTGGTGCCGTCTGTTGCTTGAGCGAAATCAGGGTGGCCTCGATAGCCTCCTGGATCACGGCCCCGTGGATGGCTTCCACCGCCTTGCCGGTCTCTTTTTCCAGATATCCCACCACCGAGGCGTAGGAAATCCCTTGATCCTGGTAGGTTGCCACCAGCTCGATTAGTTTATGGGCGTCCCGCACGCGGGCCGCGATACGGAAGAAGGAGCGGAGATCTTCATCGTCCAGCCCCTTAAGGTTGCAGGCATTAACATAGGCCACCAGCTCGTTTTTTGTTTTGAACCCGATGGCCGCAAATGCCAGCTTGGCAGCTTCCGCCACCTCTGGACTCCATCCCATGTCATCCACCGGGTGGTTGAGACGGCCAGCAGACTTAGCGCCAGCTACCGAAGGGTCGGCCAGGACCCTATCCTTGCCCCCAGGAGACCCCAGGATCGTCTCCAGGGAGGCCAGGGGGTTAACGTATGCCTGGGGGTCCTTAAGCAAGTCTGTCGCCCCCCAGTAGCCCCTCAGGAAGGAGTTTATTTTGGATGCAGCCGTTTTCCCCCCGCCAAGCACGATTTTCAGGCGCTCCATCTCGGCCTTTACCCAAGGTCCGGTTCCCACCTCAAGCACTTGTTTGGGTGGCTCCGGGGGCGAAAATCTCCACTCTTCTCCCGTATCCAGATCCTTTACCGCGAACTCCTGGTGATGCTGGTTGACCAGGGCCTGAGCCCGCAGGGAAGCAGCCTGATTATTTCCCCGGAAAACCCCCTCGGCATCCAGCAAAACCATGCGATCCGCTTCCACCCGGAAGATCCCGTAGCGCGGGATGGGGGCAGGCTTAGGTGGTTCCGGTGGTTTTGGCTCCGGTTCGGTGTAGAGTACGGAGCCGGTTGGGTAAGGGATCTTCTCGGCGTCCACATCAGATGCCCTCAGATCAGCGGCGGTTCCGAATTCGGCGTTATACGCCTTTTCAATCGTGGCGGCAACGGTGGCAGGATCGGAGGGGTTGGAAGAGCGGCGACCGACCTTGAACTCTGATTCCTGGGCGGCGAGCACATCAGCGCGTTTCTGGTCAGCATCGGAAGGCTCGGCCATGCTGGATTCCGGCTCCAGGTCCTGAATTTCTTCAGCAGCATACGTTGGGCCTCCGAGATCAGCAGCCAGGAAGCGGTAAACGTCTCCGATAACCCTCGCCTTCAGCATTTTCGATGGATATTTTTGCCAAATATCTTTGTTGGTCAGTCCGGCCCGTTTGGCGTCCTCAATCGTGAATACGGACTGATACTCATCTCCATCAGGGCGGACTCCCTTCAGTACGGCGCGTTCATTGGTAAACTCTTGAATCGGGAACTTAAACCCGTGGCGTCTCATTTTTGACATCATTGAATCTGCATAGCGGGCTAGGCGGCCATCAGGTGAAATCCAATAGGATCGGAGTGACTCCATCGGTCCGAAACCATCTTCGCGCCCAGTAAGCACTACGGCTAAGATGTTTCCAGCCGGGTTTGGCCCGTTAGCCAGCGCCTTGGGGATAAATGGGGTTCCAATCATCTGGTTGGCAAAGATAACCAACAGGTTTAGTCCTTCGGGTGATGGCAGCCCCACACTTAGGGCGTCCTGTTCGGTATATTTTTCAGTCGAAAATGGCCCCGTTCTTTGAAGGGTGGCTGGTTGATCAGACATGCTTTAATGCGGCCTCCTTTTTGGCCTTTTTATCCCTAAGATTCTTCTGGTGCTTACGATTGCATTCCTTGTGGTACCAATAATATGGCTTCGCCTCCTTTAGTTCTGATATGGGGGAATAAATGCCGCACATCGGGCACTTTCTCCAGTCAGCGTGCCCGCACTCTCTTTTGGCCCTCATGCGAACGTGTAGCAGCTTATGGTATGCCGAATTCTGACAGACCACTAGATTGGAGTTAGTGTTGTTGGATCGATTTTGATCAACATGATGAACCTCTGCTTTATTGGGCAGCGGGTGCCCCAGCGCCTTTTCAGCCACCAGGATGTGCTCCAGAACCTTACCATCTACACTTCTGGGATGATCCGGGGAGTATATGTCGATATAGCCGTCATCCCTAACCTTCCTCCCGCCCCTCCACCGCGCGTTGCGATCTCCTCTAGGCGAATTGTTGCCACGCATATTGTGGCCAGGGATAAATCTTACCGGCTTACCTTTAACGCGCCCCCATTTTGTTATGGTTTTCTTTGCTATCGGCGATAGCTGGCCGCAACCACAGCGACAATACCCAAAGCGAGTTTCTTCGCTCACTCCACCTCCGATTCTGTCTTAATGTAACCTACAACCATACGCCAAGCCTCTCTTTCCCAAGGTTCGATGTCCTCCCATCCGGCGTGCTCCTGCCATGCCTGCCGCCAGAATATCGTAAAGCAATTCCTGTCTAACTCACTGTCGCTCATTTCCTTCGGTCTCCCGGTCATTCATCTCGCTGAAGATCCTTTCGATCAGAGCGGTTCGCGTGGAGAGCACGCTCCACCTGCCAATGTAGGTGTCTACGATCTCCAGCACCTTCACGATTTCACCCCTGGTCATCATTCCGGCCTCAGGGTGAGAATCAGGTGATTGGGTTTGTCCAATTTAATCTGGACCCGCCTCCCGTGTCGCATGACAGCAATGTAAATTGTATTCCGGTCGATAGTCGGGTTGTCGGAGGCTACACGGATCGACTTTCCTGGAGGTAGGTCCAGGAGCGCCTCAACCGCTCCCGTCCAGTCCCTTCTGGTGAGAATTTTGCTGGGGGTAGGGATAATCTCGTAGCCGTTATTTTTCTCTGCTTTACGCTTCATTTGACCCTCACCGGCAGGCCTGTCCGGTTGGCCCAAAAACCGTCAAGCTGAGTAAATATTATCTCCTGGATAAGCGGCTCATCCTCTAGCCCAAAGGCCGCGATCATCCTGGCCTTAAGCCCCGCGATATCACCGGATTCGATTAGGGCATGACAGGCATGACAGGCTGCCCAGTCTCCGCGCGAATTGTGCGAGTGGTTGATGTTCCCGCCTGGATCATGTTCCACCATGGCGTAGCCGGTAAAATCCCTTGCCGGGTACATCCACACCACAGGCCTGGCGCTATCGAAATCGCATTGCAAGTTTTCCGGTGCCGGAACGAGGCTGGCGTCTATGGAAATCCCGGAGTGGACCGTCTGCTCCATTTCCAGGAAGGCCGCCTCGCGGTCCTGATCGTTATGAATAACAAAGGTTTTACGAACTGGCTCCACGGCTAAGCTCCTTCTTGGATCGGTGTTTTTGGCGGGGGCGGAAAGCATCCCTTAATTCCGCGATGGCGGCTTGCTTATGGGGTTCGTCCCATCCGGTGGT
>Ga0209526_10001776_pt1 | contig 14455 bp, 12 predicted proteins | sample JacPinW_OM2H0_M1_FD_188566 | JGI IMG/M metagenome (GOLD analysis project Ga0209526, IMG submission 188566) | Forest soil microbial communities from Algoma, Ontario, Canada - Jack Pine, Ontario site 1_JW_OM2H0_M1 (SPAdes) (version 2) | ecosystem: Environmental > Terrestrial > Soil > Boreal... | reverse complement strand
ACTCGTTGCTGTGATTCTGAACGTCATTGGACTGAAAGTCGGGAAATGGCTGCAGAATGCGGGCGGCGTTTCCACGTACGTGCCATTACTGATTCTTGCGGCGATTGCCGCAATTCTGTGGTTGCGCCAGGGGTCGGTGACGCAGTTTACCTGGGCAAACATTTGGCCCGTGTGGAATTGGGATACGGTCAATTTTTGGTCGCAGATCGCCTTTGCATTCACGGGGTTGGAGTTGGTTTCCGCTATGAGCGCGGAAGTTCGCGATCCGCGGCGCACGTTGCCGCGCGCAGTTTTCGCGGCCGGCGCGTTGATCGCGCTGATGTACATCGTGGGAACCATTTCCGTGTTGGTGCTTGTGCCGGCGCAGGAAGTTTCCCCGACCTCCGGCGTATTTCACGCCATCACTGTGGGAGCCATTGCGCTGAAGATTGGTTTTGTGGGCATTCTTGCGGCCATTCTCGTGACGGTGGGAAATGCCGGTGGCGTGGGCAGCACCGTCGCGGGTATCGCGCGCGTGCCGTTCGTCGTCGGCATCGACCGGTATTTGCCGCAGGCCTTCGGGAAAATCCATCCGCGCTGGAAAACGCCGTATATTTCGATCATCGTGCAAGCCGTGGTTTCCGGCGCGATTCTATTGCTCAGCCAGATCAGCGAGACGACGCGCGGCGCATATCAAGGCCTGGTGGATGTCGCTATCATCCTTTACTTCATTCCGTTTTTGTACATGTACGCCGCGGCGATCAAGCTGGCCGGCCGCAAGGACCGGCTCGAAAATCCGCTCGCGGTGCTGATTCCGGGCGGAAAACTTGGCGTGTGGCTCGCGAGTGGAATCGCCTTCGCCGTCACGCTGCTCTCGATTATTGTTTCCGTGCTGCCGCCGGGCGATTCCGCGAATCGCGCATTGTTCCTAGTGAAGGTAGTAGGTTCTTCGCTGGGCGCGATGGCGCTAGGGCTGACGCTGTACTACCGCGGCGTGCGGGAAAAGAGGCGAGAGGCGCTGAGCGCGCCGCGCTAGAAACCCTGTTCAGTGAGCTCCGCCAGCGAAATCTTCGTCATCGGTTTTGAGCCGCGCGCTTCCAGGTAGCGCTCCACGTATTTGCCCAGGATGTCGCCTTCGAGGTTGACGGCATCGCCGGGTTTCCGATCGCGAATGTTAGTGTGCTCGTACGTGTAGGGGATGATGGCGGTTTCAACTGCAAACATGTGTTTCGTAATGTACCAACTCGCGACCGTGAGACTGATACCGTCGATTGTAATCGAACCCTTTTGCACGATGTAGCGCGCAAATCCCTGTGGAACTCGCACCGCGTACCGCCAACTCTCCCCCTCGAGCTGCAAGGCCGCCACTTGGCCGATTCCATCGACGTGACCTAAAACAAAGTGCCCGCCGAATTCCTTTCCGGCGGTGAGCGGCTGTTCAAGATTTACGCGCGCGCCGTCTCGCAGCGCTCCCTTGTCTGCGCCGAAGGATGTCTTTCGGACAGTCTCGCCGGAAAGATCGGCGGAAAATTGATCCTTGTCGATGGAAACTATGGTTAGGCAGCAACCATTCACGGCGATGCTGTTGGAGATGGTTAGCTTAGGGGCGAGCGTTGGCGCATGAATAGTCACGCGGCCGCCGTCCTTTTGCAGCGAGAGAGACTTGATGGTGCCGAGATGCTCGATGATTCCGGTGAACATTAAATTGAGAATAGCACTTTGCTCGCGAAATCGTATTTACAGCGGACAGCCAGAAATGGCTGTCCCACATTTTCATTCGCGATACACGTCCTGGAGATACGCCTCGATGGCCACGTCGGGGCCGAATTGTTCGACGCGAACATTTGGAAGCGGCCCATGCGTAAGGGTTGGCATGTGCGCGAACGGCACACCAACATCGCCGGCAAATCTTGACGCGTAGAAGAGCCTAAGTTTGTGCACGAGGCCTGCCAAAAGGGAGGCACCGTTCAGTGTTGGACCAGCTTCCAGCAGCAGGCTCAAGATTTCCCGTCGTCCTAGTTCACCAAGCACGTCGTTAAGATCGATGCGGCCACGCTTTGCTCGCGCGCGAACAATTTCGACGCCTTCCTTCTGCAGCCGGCGCGACTTTGCTGAATCGAGCGCCTCCGCGGTAAAAACCAGCAAGTCGTCATCCGCGGTTTGCACGATACGGGATTTTGGCGGTAGCCGCAGCTTCGCGTCGAGAACTACGCGCAGCAGACGACGGCGTCTCGGTAACCCGGTGCGATCCGTAAGCAGCGGATCGTCCGCCAAAATCGTACCGATGCCGGTGAGCAGCGCGTCGGAAGCGTGCCGCATGCGATGCACTTCGGCTCGCGATTCCTCGGACGTCACCCAAGTTGAGCGGCCGCGTTTTTTGGGTTGCGGCAGAGCTAACTGGCCGTCAAGAGTCAGCGCCGATTTTAGCGTAACAAATGGCTTCTTGGTGCGAATCCAGCAGGCGAATGCTTCATTCAGGGAGCGCGCGTCGTTTTCAAGCATGCCACACGCTGCTTCAATATTCGCAGCGCGCAGTCGCTCGAATCCGCGACCGGAGGTCGCCGGATTTGGATCCTGCATCGCCGCAACCACTCGCCGCACGCCCGCGGCGATAATCGCATCGGTGCATGGTCCGGTGCGTCCGGTGTGATTGCACGGCTCGAGACTGACGTACAGTGTCGCGCCGCGCGCTTTTTCTCCCGCGGATTTCAGCGCGACGACTTCCGCGTGATCGCGCCACTCGTATTGATGAAATCCCTCACCAACGATTTGGCCGTCGCGCACAATCACGCAGCCGACGTGCGGATTCGGGCTGGCCAGGCCAACGCCTTTGCGCGCCAAAGCCAGCGCGTGTTCCATAAAACGAATGTCGTGTGCGTCCACGAATCAGTCGAAGAGCGAGTTGACGTAGGTTTCCGCGTCGAAGGAGACTAAATCATTGATTTGCTCGCCGGTACCGACGAAGCGGATGGGCAGCGCCAGCTCGCGCGAAATCGCCACGACGATGCCGCCTTTCGCGGTGCCGTCGAGCTTGGTGAGGATGATGCCAGTAACGCCGACGGTGGAAGTGAACTCGCGCGCCTGAGCCAAGCCGTTCTGGCCGGTGGTGGCGTCGAGCACCAGCAAAATATCGTGCGGCGCCCCGGGAATCACCTTCGCGGCGGTACGTTTCATTTTTTCCAGCTCGGCCATCAGGTTCGATTTGGTGTGCAAGCGGCCGGCCGTGTCCACGATGACGGCGTCGGAAGAACGCGCCTTCGCGGCGGCGACCGCGTCGTAAACAACCGCGGCCGGATCAGCGCCGGATTTTTGCTTGATCACTTCGATGCCGTTGCGCTGCGCCCAAATTTCGAGCTGTTCGACTGCGGCAGCGCGGAAAGTATCCGCCGCGCACAGAATGACGCTGGAGCCTTCTTTACGCAGGCGATTCGCCAGCTTGCCAATGCTAGTGGTTTTGCCGGCGCCGTTGACGCCGACGATGAAAATGACGCGTGGCCCTTTGCCGTTAGTCGAGACGGCGGCAAGAGCTGGATGTACCTTGGAGCGGTCGGAAGCGTTTAGAATGCGCACGATGTGAGATTTGATTTCGCCCTTGAGCTGCCCAGCGTCCGAAAGCGCATTGCGGTCCAATTTTTCGCGTACGGAATCGAGAATTTCCCGCGTAGTGCCAACGCCAAGATCGGCCGAGAGCAGCGCATTTTCGAGCTGCTTGAGCAGCGCCGGATCGACTTTCTTTTCACCAAGGAAGATCGTGTCGACGGTTTCCGACAGCGCCGCCTTAGTCTTGCTGACGGAAGCCTTGAGCTTCTCCGCCAGCGTCGGTTCCGGTTTGCCAAAAAGAGAAATCATCAGATTACCCGCTCAATTAGAGCGCACGAGAAAAGTGTAACAGAACTAGCTGGGTGAACCCGTTCTGGAAGGCTCAGCAAGGCCGAGTTAAGCTAAGGATCGACAATCACTGGCCTCGTTCGTCGCTTTGTTTTTTCTAGTGGAAGGACTGTTAGGATCTGAGTGTTGCGGTCGTACTCCGCCACGTAGGCCTTACCCCATGACCCAATGCTCTCAGAGAATTCGGTCTTGTATCCGGCAAGCTTTGGATCGGAAAAGAAGCTCGCTGACCAACTGCCTCGCCATGAGGGTACGCAGTCGGCTATCGCTTTATCAATCCTCTTCAGAAAAGAATCGACTTTTCTTCGCGACGCGACCTTTGCCTCGGTACCTTCCAGGAATAGTCTTTTGTTCTGTGTGTCGACGCGAATGAATCGAAAATCTTCGGGAAGGGAGCATTTGAATTCTGTGTTGGTCTTTCGCGGGTTCTGACCGTTGGATCGGGTTTCCGAAAAGCCGCAGGGTGTCAGTGCAAACGCCGCTACCATCGCCGCAAGGGGAATACGGCGGAATCGCAAGCTCACACCTGAACTTCGACGGCGCTGAGGCGGAGTTTGCCGGCGGTGACGGTAGCTTCGAGGGCATTGACCACGACGGTGTCGAACTTGCTGCCCGCCAGCGCTTTGATTTTGCCGAGCGCATAATCGAGATCCATCGCGGATTGATACGGACGATTGGTGGTCATAGCGTCAAGCGTGTCGGCCACACCGATGATGCGCGCCATCAGCGGAATCTGTGGGCCTTGCAAACCGTAAGGATAGCCGCGGCCATCCATGTGTTCGTGGTGCAACTCGATACCGGGCAACATGTTCTTGAGCTGCGAGACCGGGCGCATGATGTTCGCCCCTTTCACAGTATGCTGCTTCATCAGGTCAAACTCTTCCGGAGTCAGCGCGCCGGGCTTCTTCAGCACGCGGTCCTCGACACCAATTTTGCCCACGTCGTGCAGTAGCGCGGAGATACGCAGCGTATCCAAATCCTCGGGTTTTAAGCCGAGCTCGCGTCCGATAAGCGTGGAATACTTCGCCACGCGGCCAGAGTGGCCGCGCGTGTAAGGATCCTTTTCGTCGATCGCCGCGGCAAGCATACGGATGGAACCGACGAACAACTCGCGGTTTTCTTCCGCGGACTCCTTCAGCCGCTCGATGTACTCTTCGATGTCGCCGGCCATCTTGTTGAAGTTTTCGGCCAGCTCGCTGATTTCCGAAGCGCCCCGCACCGGCGAGCGTTGGTGGAACTCGCCGCGGCTGATGGCGCGTGTGGACGCGGCAAGGCCACGAATCGGTCCGCTGATTCCAACAGCAAAGAAGTAACCAACCAGCACGGCGGCAAGAACCACGATGCTAACGAACGCGAGAGCTTGACGGTTGAGTTCGGTAACGCCCGCGTCGTCGCGCGCCTGATCGAGGCTGCGCTGCGCAACCACCGCCCAATTCAGCTCTGGCAAAGTGCTAAACGTGCCGACCATCTCCACGGTGCGTCCCTTCACTTGCTGCGTGAAGCGAACGGTTTCCGTGTTCCGCAGCTCTTGCGGCAGCGCACGGATCTGCTTGACCAGGTCGGAATTGCTGCTCAAGTCCGTGCCAGGAAAGAAATTTTTCGTGTCGGGATGCGCCACGATGTGTCCGAAGTGATCGATGACAAACACCGTGCGCCCGCGGACGCTGGCGTCCTGCAGGCGGCGCAGAACCGGATCCAAGGAAACGACTGCCGCCAGCATGCCCGTAAAGTTTCCATTGATGTCTTTGAGCGGCAGGGCCACGACAAACGCGGGGCGATCATCCGGCGCGAGCGCCAGCGGATCGCTGCGGAACTCTCCGGATTGCTGCATGCACCACACAAATGCGCGCTGCAGCGCCTTGGCCACGAACGGATCCTGGTCGGCTCGGAAATTTCCCTGCGAAGCCACCGTGCCTTTGCGGGATTTGCCCACAGCCGTGAGATACAGAAATGTGTTGTTGCTGTCGGCGAAACTCTCGAGCACGCGTGTGACTTTGGGCTCGGCGACCGGATCTTCCACGTTGTCGCTAACATTCATCAGCTCGAGAATTCGACGCTGGCTGACGAGCTGCTGCGTCATGTTAGCTTCGAAAAACTGGATTTCCTGCGTCAGCGACCGCGTAAGGTCGGTCTGCTGCACGCGCTCGGTGTCGACCAGCTTGTCCTGGCTGAGCTGCAGCACTTGCCTGTGGTACAGCCCGATCGGAAACGCGCTGACCAGCAGCAAAGCACCTAAAACAAGCCAAAGAATGCGCACTCGCCCAGCGCGCATACGCGCCCAGGAGGCTCGGAAGTTGACGGTAATCGGCTGCTTGGCGGACATTGCCTTGGGATCAATCTTAAGTGATTCCAGCAGGCTTCCGGGGAAATGCGGGCGGCTGCGACGCGGACTTGCAACTGGAACCTTCGTACTATCAAGCCGCTTTCTGCCGTCGCTGTCAGGTTGCCGCAAACTGCCCGATTGGCTGATTATTCGGGCCGTTGTGGGCGGTCCATGATGTCGCGAATGGCTTCGCGCGGCGGCTTGCCCTGATGCAGGATAGCGTCCACTTGTTCAGTGATGGGCATCTCGACTTTGGCTTCGCGGGCCAGAACGAGGAGCGCGGCCGTGGTGCCAACGCCCTCGGCAATCATGCGCGTGCCCCCCAGGATCTCGCTCAGCGCGCGGCCTTTGCCCAACTCGATGCCAACGTGGCGATTGCGGCTCAGCGCCCCTGTGCAGGTGAGCACCAAGTCGCCGAGACCGGCAAGCCCCGTCAGCGTTTCTGCTTGCGCGCCCAAAGCTACAGCAAGACGACACATTTCGGCCAAGCCGCGGGTGATCAGCGCCGCGAGCGGGTTCGCCCCGAGGCCGAGTCCCTGGCAAACGCCTCCCGCAATGGCGATCACATTTTTCATCGCGCCAGCCAGCTCGACGCCAAGCACATCATCATTCGTATACACGCGGAAGTTCGGCGCCGCGAATTCTTCCTGCAGCTCCTCTAAGAGCGGCCTGTAGCGCCGGACTTTCCACGTCAGCTGAAGCCTTTGGCTCTGAGAAGCCAGAACCACCGCCGTCGGCTCGCCCCGGGCGGCCTCGGCGGCAAAGGACGGCCCCGAAAGCACGGCGAGAGAGCCGGCGAATTCCGGCGGCAGGACCTGGGCGACGACTTCGCTGATGCGAAGGTGGGTCGTAGGCTCAAGGCCCTTGGTTGCGCTCACGATTACGATCGATTTCGCCGCCAGGGAGGTTATTTCGGACCCGGAGGTGCGAATCCACCCATCGAAAAAGGGCAAAACTTCCGTATAAACGCGGCGGGCGTGAGCCGCGGGCATCGCGCCAAGAATGATCGTGGCGTTCGCGAGCACTTCATCGAGGTTGTGCGAGACGCGAACCTCGGCGGGTAGGCGGTGGCCTGGAAGATAAATTTTGTTTTCGCGTTCACGTTGTATAGATTCCGCGAGCGCCGGATCATGAACCCATAGCGAAATGTCGTGCTTGCGTCGCGCGCGAGATAGCACGATAGCGAGTGCCGTACCCCAGCTTCCGCCGCCAAGAATGGCAATCCTGCTCACTCGGCGCCGCTCTTTTTGCCGAAGGAAAATTTTGGCTCTTCACCCTGCACCAACCGCTGAATGTTGGCATCGTGCTTGTAAACAATGATCGCCGCGGCAGCAAGCGCGCCAAAAGTGACGATCAGCGGCGGCGCATGATGCGGCGCCCACAGAAAATAGATCAGCAGCGGCATAGCGGCAGCCGCGGAGATAGACGCGAGCGAAACATACCGCCAGAAAAAGAGCACGAGCAGGAACAGAATCACGGAGCCGAGAAGCGCGGGAGGGCAAAGCACAAAGAACGCGCCCGCCGCCGTAGCCACTCCTTTTCCGCCGCGAAACTTTAGCCAAACCGGAAAACAATGCCCGAGGAGCGCGGCCAGCGCCGCAATCATCATCCACGTCGCGCTTCCGTTGCTGACGCGTCCGGCGAGCCAGACCGGCACCGCGCCCTTCGCAACATCGAAGAGCAGCGTGAGCACTGCGGGCAGCGGGCCGGCGACGCGCGCCACGTTCGTTGCCCCGATATTGCCACTACCGGATTTGCGCACGTCACCGCCGCCGAAAAGCCAAGTGAACACCAAACCAAAGGGAATCGACCCGAGCAGATACGCGGCGACAGCAATGAGCGGTGGCAGTGAATTTTCCATGATCCGCGGCCTAAGCCGTCGTGTGCGCAAAAGAGAAGGATGACAGGCGCGTGTATTCCGCGCCAGTGGGCCGCGTCTTACTCTCAAACAGATGAAATTCTCCGGAGCGGACGCAGCCGAACTCGCGCGCCGCATTTTCTCGAACAGCCGCACGAAGTCTCTCGGAAATTCCGGGTGGATCGAATCGAGCAAGCGTGAGGTGCGGCGCGAACTCCCGCGTTTCGCGAGGAATCCCCAGCTTTTCAAGCCGTGCGTCGATTTCGCTGGCAAGCTCGGCCAGATTCGCCGAAGCCTCAATACCCGCCCATAAAACCCGAGGGCGTTTTTCGTTGGGGAAAAATCCTAGTCCGCGAAAGCGCAACTCAACAGGTCCGTTGCAGTGAACTTCAACAAACGCGGCGCGAATCGCGTCGACCTTGCCGGCGTCCACATGACCGATGAATTTCAGCGTCACATGAAGATTTTCAGGCCGCACCCAGCGCGCCTTATTTTTCAACGACGTGGCATCCGGCGCGCGCAATTCGTTAATCAAGGCCGCGAAATTGTCTCGCACCGCGGCAGGAATCTCCAGCGCAACGAACAGGCGCACGACTTAGCCCCTTTTTGCGGAAGATATTGCGGCGTTTTGGCCAGCATACAGAAAGTGTACCCGCACCAGGTCGAGCGCAATCTGCGAGGCTTGCCAGCGTATCGATTCACGATCGCCGGGAAAGCGCGCTCCGCGTTCCTTGATTCCCGCCGCGTGCGAGATAGCCACGTGAACGGTGCCCACCGGTTTCTCGTCGGAGCCGCCGCCCGGCCCGGCGATCCCCGTGATTCCAATGCCCAGCGTGCTTCCGACACGCCGGCGAATCCCTTCCGCGAGCGCCACGGCCACTTCCGGACTCACTGCCCCTTTGGCCGCAATCATTTCCCCGGGCACATCGGCCCATGCCGTCTTCAGTTCGTTGCTGTAACACACCACGCCCCCGAGAAAATAGGACGAGCTGCCTGCAATGCTGGTGAGCCGCTGCGCGAGCAGCCCTCCCGTGCAGCTTTCCGCGGCCGCGATGGTCGCATTATTGAGCGTCAACTGCTCGGCGACCACTTCCTCCATCGAGCGGCCATCCTGGCTGAAGATGCGATCGGCCAGCGCAATCTCGAATCCCTGCACAATCTCATCCAGAATTCTCTTAGCGTGCCCCGCGTCGTCGGTCCAGAAGCGTAAATGAATTTGTGTCTCGCCCGGCGCCGCAAGAATCGTGGTTTGCACTTCGGGGAAGCGCTTGTAAATCGGCAGGATGCGCTGCTCCACATGCGATTCGCCAAGGCCGGTGACGCGCAGCTCGCGGCTGTGCATGCGCACGCCGGAGACCCGGCGCTGAAGCCGCGGCAAAACCTGCTCGCGAAAAAGCGGTTTCAGCTCGCGAGGTGGGCCAGGCAGCAGCACGACAGCCCGGCCGGAGTCTTCCAGCCACAAACCCGGCGCGGTGCCTCGCGGATTCTCGAGTATCTCCGCGCCCTCCGGCACCATCGCCTGGCGCACGTTCACTTCCGGCATTTCCCGGCCCAGGCTGCGGAAGCGTCCTTCGATATAGCGCAGAATCGCGTCGTTGCGCCGCAGCTTGCGGCCCAGCAGATCGGCAACCGTCTCCCGCGTTAGGTCATCCTCGGTGGGTCCAAGTCCGCCGCAGGAGATGATCAGTGGCACACGATTCAGCGCGTCGCGAAACGCCTCCGCAAGCAAATCGCGATTATCACCGACAACCGTCTTCCGCAACACTTCAATACCAATGGCATTCAGCTCCTCCGTCAGGAAGAGCGAGTTCGTGTCCAAGCGGTCCGGCGTGAGCAGTTCCGAGCCAACCGCAATGATCTCCGCTTTCATTCTGTTAATTACCCGACCAACGGGAGCCCGCGCACGTCCCAGTCGAGCGTGAACAGCGCATTGACGGTGGTGAGGATGGCGCGTCCCGACGGCTGCAATGCAAGCCCTACCAAACCCGAGCCGCTCAATACCGTTTCCGCGTGACCCTGTGGGGTCAGCCTCACAATTCCGCGGCGCCCGCCGTGCGAAGCCGCAACGTAAAGATTCGAGTCGCGGTCAAAAGCCAATCCCTGCGGACGTCCGAGCCCGCGATAAAATATCGAGACATCGCCGCCCTGCGTGATGCGATAAACGCGGTCATAGCTCGAAGTCGTGGGACCGGTAACGTAAAGATCCCCGCTCGGGTGAAACGCCAGGTGATAAGCAGCGAGCGAGGGCTCCAGCGTGGCGAAAACGAAAATCTCGCGGCTCGGGCTAATCTTAAAAATCGTACCGCTGCGGTCGCCGACGTAGAGATTCTCTGAATGGTCAAACGCGATGCCGGTGGCGATCCCCATGCCCTCAACCCACTGCTCAGCACGGCCCTCCGGCGTAACGCGATGGATTGTGCCGTCATGGCGGCAAGAAACAAAGAGATTGCCCGCGCGATCAACCGCCAAGCCGGATGGATTAATCAACGACGTGACGAACGGTTTGACGCTGTAGTTCGACGTGATTTTATAAAGCGAAACCGGAACCCGCTGGCCCCGCGGCCCGCTAAACGTCACATAAATATTTCCGTTCGCATCCACCGCTGGATTCGCAACCGGATGCAGGTTGTCCGCAATCTGTACGGCGATGGACACAGGATGCGGCGGGCTTTCACTCTGCGTCGTAGCCACGCGCACCGTGCCTCCGCTGGCGTTATCCGGCACCCGCGCAATCAGCCGATTATCCGTGGCGAGGACTAAGCTCGCCTCGGCCTCGCCGAAATGCACAACCGGCCGTGCGCCATTGCGCGAAGCAAAGCCGCTGCCGTGAATGGCGATTTCGCCGCCCGGAATGGCCGCGCCGGGCGCGACTCTATCGATACGGGGAAACCCGTTTTTTTCCGCCGTCGAGCCGAAGCCGAATTTCATACCAGATTAAAGTGTAACGCGAGGCGCAAAAGAATTGCAGCGTAGACGCCGGCCATCCAGTCATCGGCCATGACGCCCCAGCCGCCCGGAAGCCATTCCAATCGCCGCACCGGAAAAGGCTTCCAGATGTCGAACACCCGAAAAAGTATAAAGCCCAACAGCAGGTATCTCCAATTGACGAGGCTTAGCGCGAAGAAAACCGCATAGCCGGAGAAATCAAAATGTTCCGAAAGATGCGGCAATGCAATTGGGATTAGTGGCAGCAGCAGTGTCAAGTGCTGACCAGCGACTTCGTCGATCACGATGTACTGGGGATCTTTCTCGCCCGAGTATTCGACGACGCGCGCGCAGCTCCATACCCCGATAGCGCCAAGGATCACGAGCAGCAGCAGCGCGCAAAGCAGCGGCAGCGCCAGGACGGTGTCGTGAATATCGCTGCCCGGCACCAGGAAATGCCGGTCCGCAAACATCGCTTCGGAAAGAGGATGCCGCGAAAACCAGCCGGTGACGGACACGGGATGCAGAAAGAAAATCGCGGACACTACGATGGTCGCCACACCCACCAACGACCCGTATGTCCCCGGTGAAGGCCGCAGGTATCCCACGCCAAGCGCGGTGGCGATCGCGTAGGCCAGCCGCGGCTTGTTTCTCGGCGGCGCAGGGTGGGGCGATGCGTCAGTGTTTGGTGTCATCCGGCTCGAGTGAATCGCTTGGCTCGTCGTCATCTTCGCTGAAAATGGGCTCAGAAACGACATATTTCTCGGCCGCCCAGTTGCCCAGGTCTTGCAGCTTGCAGCGTTCGCTGCAAAAAGGGAATTCGGTGTGGACCCCGGAGTTCGTTGGTTTTTTGCAAATCGGACAGCGGTGTTGCATTTCTCTACTTCTCTTGGATTTTCGCTCCCTCGCGCTGGATGATTTCTTACCGCGCAGGGCACGGAGTTGGCAGAGAAAAAGTTCTCTGCAGCCGCCAGTATAACTTAGCTGAGGATTCGCAGCGGCGCGCCAGTAGCGATGCGCGTCAGTGTTTCGGTGGGCGGCACACTCGGAGCGAAAAGCGCATTTCGCGGCGCGGGCCTCTGCAGAATTTCCACCACTCGGCCAATCAAATCATACGTGTCGGTCTTTGTGATTTCCACGCGCGCCACGCCTCCTGTCTCGGCTGCTTCTCCGCTCGGCAGCTCGATATCGGTCAAGTACAGCTTGCCGTCGATATCCGGCGCCATGCCTTCCAGACGCGCTTCCCACACCAGCGGATTCTCTTTCGATGGGCCCTCGATAACCGCGGTCGCGGTGCGGCCCTTGAAAGCGCGCAGGTTCTCGCGCGAAATCTTCTTCTGGATAGCCATCAACCGATTCCGGCGATCCGTGATCGTTTCCGTGTCTACCTTTTCGTCCAGAGCGTAGCTGCCCGCATTATCCACGTCCGAATACTCAAACACGCCCATCCAATCGAGCTTTGCAGCGCGCACAAAACCGCATAGTTCCTCGAAATCCGCTTCGGTCTCGCCGGGAAAGCCCACAATGAATGACGTGCGCAGCGAAACTCCGGGAATGGTGGCGCGAATCCGCTCGAGCAGCTTTAGGAACGCATCTCCGTGCGAACCGCGCTTCATGCGCGCCAGGACGTTGCGGCTGGCATGTTGGAGCGGCATGTCCATATATTTCGCAAGCCGCGGATGCGCCGCAAGCGTATCCAGCAATTTCTGCGTGACGCGGTTCGGATACGCGTACAAAAATCGCACCCACAGCAAATCTTCCACTTGCGCCAGCTTCGCCAGCAATTGCGCGAGTCCGTCGCGCAAACCAAGGTCTTCGCCGTAAGAAGTGGTGTCTTGACCGATCAATGTAACTTCACGAGCGCCAGCCGCCGCCAGATTTTCCGCCTCGCGCATCACGGACTCAAAGCGCCGGCTGCGAAATTTCCCGCGAAGCTGCGGAATGATGCAGAAAGTGCAGGGATGATCGCAGCCCTCGGCAATTTTGATGTATGCGGCGTGCCGCGGCGTAGTGATAATGCGCGGCGTCAAATCGTGATATAGAAACGCGGGAGGCTGCGCAGGCAGCACACGCAAATCGCCTTCTACCGCCTCGATGATGCGCTCGACTTCGCCGGTGCCCACCACCCCATCGACTTCCGGCACCTGTTCAAGAATCTGCTCCCGAAAACGTTCCACCAGGCAGCCTGCCACAATCAGTTTCTTCGCTGCTCCAAATTTCTTGTGCTCGGCCATCTCCAGAATGGCGTCCACCGACTCCTTTTGCGCGGCCTCAATGAAGCTGCACGTGTTCACGACAAGGATCTCCGCCTCATCCGCGCGCGGCGTCAGCTCATACCCTTCACGCGCAAGAATCCCCATCATCACCTCGCTATCCACGAGGTTCTTCGGGCATCCCAGACTGATAAATCCGACCTTAGTCATAAGCAATGATTTCGCGGCATTCGCAATTCTCTAGTGTAACACGCCAGTCTCGCCGCCTCCGATGCGTAGCACCAGCATCTGGCAGTGGGCCAGTTTGTCGATTTGCCTTTGTCAGGATTTATCCAATGCGAGGGGAGCCTGACAAATTGGAACCGCTCGGCGGCCATATTTGGCGGCACACGGCTAGGCAACACAAGTACACAAAAAAACCTCCCACGAGGTAGAGGCACACGCTGCCCACTGCCAAGAACCAACGATTCTGTGGCTTTGTGGTTCCGACGGAAATCCACACCAGAACGCCAACTGAAGTCAGCGCAACCAATAATCCGCCGACTCTCCGCTGCCAACGTTGAAGACTGGAGGACTCTGCGAGAAAACTAATAGGCATAAAAACGACCAGACTGATGCCAAGACCAACGATTCCGCTCGTAACTGGAATGATGACAAGATTCAACGGGCCGCCCAGGTCGCCAGACCAGACGATCAGCGCGCCATACAGTGCCGTTGGCACGACTGTGAGGAATCCGGTGCTGCAAACCAGTGCAAAAAAGTGTCGGCTATACCTGCGTGCTGATGTCGTGTTCTGCATCTTGCGTACAGTTATCAGAACAATTTTCTCATGACAGTCCGCGAAGGGTCTTCAGCCTGTCCTTGCTACGCTGCCTAAGCGTCAAGTCGTGCAAACCGTATAATCTGTTGATAACTCATGGTGGGTCGGCTGCGCATTCTTTTCGCGTGGCCCTTACTTATCAGCATTTCCCGGGCCACCGACCGGATGCAGGCGCGGCAGCCGGTCCTGCAACGCGGGCAGTTGAGGAAACGCCGCATGAGGCTCGGTCTGGTACCAATACGCCACCGAAAAATAATTATCCGAGCGCACGTTCGCGTGTCCGTGCTCGATCGTAGCTTTCAGCGATTTTGTAAATGTAATCGGCGAATCCAGATGGAATCGATAGACTGATGACCGGCCGCCCGCGCGTTCCTCGCCTTTCAACGGCGCGCCAAATTGCGCGTACGAAAATGCCCGGTCGCCAAAATCGAAAGCGCCCAGAAAATAAT
>Ga0209526_10001775_pt1 | contig 14459 bp, 13 predicted proteins | sample JacPinW_OM2H0_M1_FD_188566 | JGI IMG/M metagenome (GOLD analysis project Ga0209526, IMG submission 188566) | Forest soil microbial communities from Algoma, Ontario, Canada - Jack Pine, Ontario site 1_JW_OM2H0_M1 (SPAdes) (version 2) | ecosystem: Environmental > Terrestrial > Soil > Boreal... | reverse complement strand
GTGGGCGTAGTACATCAAGGAATAAAAGAGCGTGTCGATCCCGGCTGCGCTACTCGCCTTCCTATACGTCTCGTCCGCCGCTACCGCCTTCTCATTCGTTTTCACTGCCGCGTCATGATCGCCGGTGCGAATGTAGATATGCGCGGGCATGTGCACGATGTGGCCCGCCGCCGGCGCCATTTGCGCCAGTCGATTCGCCCCCGCCAAAGCGCGCTCCGGTGAGCGCGACGCCTCCACCGCGTGAATGTAGTAGTGAATCGCGCCCAGATGATTGGGCTCGCGGCGAATCACCGACTCGAGCGTCGCGACAATCTCCTCCGTTCCTTCTTCCGGGGAACCATCCACGTGCCAAAGTTCCCACGGATGCAAATTCATGCCCGCCTCGGCGAATAACGTCGCCGCGTCCAGATCGTCGGGAAATCTCTTCGTCACCTCGCGCATGGCGTCGCGATATTCTTCCGCCGCTCCGCGCAAATCCGATTTCGGGTCCGCCGGAAATCGCTTCGCCAGGGCCGCAATGTACGCCTGATCGCTCTCCGAAGCGGCTTCCGCAAGGCTCGCAGCCTTCTCGATCGCTTGATGCGCCTGCACGAAACGGTCTTGGCTTGCCGGATCGTTGTAATTCGGACCAACCGCCTCTGCGATCCCCCAATACGCCATCGCCAAGTTCGCGTCGAGCTCCGCCGCGCGCTGGAACGACCGCGCCGCCTCGTCGTGATTGAACGCATAAATCAGCCGCAGCCCCTGATCGAAAAACGCCTGCGCCTGCGCATTCTTCGTCGACACCGGGTGCCGCCACTCCCCCAGTCCCGTCATCAACGGCGCCGGCTTGCTCTTCGCCGCAACAGCATGCTCATGCTCCTGCGGAAATGCGGCGGCCGACCCCGAAACCAACGCCAGCGCCACAGCGAGCACGATCCCCATGCCTCTAGTCATTGAATTCCTTTCACGTCGACGAAAGTTTGGGTCGAAATTTGCCATCCAAATCTTGCGCGCATTTTAGCACCACCACATGGTGAGTTCCGGCGTGCTCGGAAGCCGAGCTGTACGGGCAGAGTGCTGGCGAAGGGGGACCCCCCTCCCCCGGTTTTTGCATAAGTGTTCATTCTAAAGGTACTTAAAGTGGTTTGGTTTGTTACACTTTTGCAAGTGTTGATTCTAAAGCCAGTTAGCGGTGGGCTGAACTGCGGAGCAGAGTCGGGCGTTGAAAGCTGAGAGCGCGGTGCGATGGCGAGGCCACGCCGCGGCTGGAGCGCGGTGTTCACGGCTCACGTTAGCAGGTGGGGTACGCGGGGACAACTGGTCGGAGGGCCGGTTGGGGGACAGGTGGTCACATCTCTAGTAAGCATGGAAAAAAGGAGACAGACCTTTTTTATATGACTACGAAACGGGCAATCAAGGTGGTTACACAGATAATTCTCGACAATCAAGAGGATGGGGAATTGGAAGGTATTCTAAATCGGCGCAGAATTGCCGCTTTGAACCGTCTAGTTCGCATTGCCGAGCCCAAACTTAAAAGACGGACAAAATCAACCAAGCAAACCCTTGCCTAGCTCTGTAAAGAGGCGCGGTCTTTTGGTCGAGTGTGAATGACTTCCTCGCTCTTGTAAGGCTCAATGTCTTTGATTCCGCACTTCGGGCACCCATCATTGCAGCAGCAACTCCAGACATCGGCCCACTCTTCGCCATCTTCGGGGCAGCGATAATAATTCACGAATTGTCTCTCCGCCATCTTGCCCTCCGAACCTGAGAATCTACCGCCGCTCTTTCCTGCAACACTGTCTCCATGATCTAATCCCCGCGTGAATTTGCACCTCCCCACCGAAGGCCTCGACCGCTACAAAAGCAATTCTCAACGCGCCCGCATAGGAACCGAAGCCTGGGGCGCCCTCAACTTCTTCTGCGCAGTCTGCAAATCTCCGCGGCTTGATATCGCTCCTCGAAACGCCACGCGCGTGCCCCATCCTCGGTTTGTGAGGGTGGGGATTTTTCCTCGAGCATTACATCTGGCGCGAACGCGACGAATCACACGACGGCAATGTCTCCCCAACTCCAACTCGTTCAGCAAGAGCGCCGCTTCTACTTCGTCGGCCGCACTAAACGAGAAATCCTCTTCACCGTCCTAGCCGACTCCCTCGACGAAGCCCGCCAACAATTCCGCTACGCCGGCCACCCCGCCTCCGACCCCTCTTCATCATCAAAACCGAAACCGAAATCTACCTCGCGTAATCCTGGTTATCGAAAGGATACTCAACCAAAATCTTACGCCTCGGCGAGGCTACATCGCCTTAGACTTATTTTCATGTACCGAACCCTAGGAGCAACGATTCTACTTGCAGCCACCACTTGCATCTCGGCCGCTGCCCAAAATACTCCTCCTGCATCAAACAATTTTCGGTGGCTCGACGCTCGCAAAGATGCTGTCCTGTTCGACCAAATCAAAGGCGCGTTCGGTGACGAGTTGAAGCCAGACGACCCCGAAAAAGTCAAGCCCGTTGAAGCTCAGTTATATAAAAGGATCGCTCGCATCGGCGTTATTCACTCGTCCGCTCTTGTCCTTATCGCGGAGCGAGATACACCCACCTATACATATGGCGACTACTTTCAACCTTTCAATTACGAGATCAATACTGGTAAGAAGGAGCCGCTCGAGAAGGGTTTCATGCGTTGGCGTTTCCGCCGGTTTGCCCATTTCTCGACTCCAGAAACACCCGATATTGTCTTCACTTACCTGAGCTGCATCGAATGCGAAGCAACTTACCTCTTGGGCTCGTTTCGCTTCGACACGGCGCGCCGGGTATGGGAAACCCGTACTTGGACTAGTAAAGAGGGTGGCGACGCTATCATGATTGGCTCTGATACTGTCGTGGGCAGCGAAGAAGGAGAATACGATTACGAATGCCTCTTCAAGATCGCGGATTTGGACGGCGATGGGTTGGATGATGTAGCTGTACGGTGCCAGACTGTTGGCGAGAAGGGGAAAATCATCGACGATACGACTCTTCTGTATTCCATACAGCACGAGAAACCTACAATCGTTACGCTCACTGAACCGGAGCGTATTGCAGCATTAACTGCGAAGCTATGTGACTCCGCCAGAAAATCGAGAATCTGCGCGACCAAGTAAGCGTTAATGGCAGCGCGGAACTAGCTACGACTTGGGCAGGCGTGATCTAATCCCGGCGTGGACTTGAATCTTCCCACGCAAGGTCTCGACCGCTACAAATCTGCCTCGCAACGCGCCCGCATCGGCACGGAAGCTTGGGGCGCAATCAACTTCTTCTGTCCAGTCTGCAAATCTCCGAGCCTAGACCTCGCCTCACGGAACACCGTCGCTATCGACGATCTTTGCCCAGGATGCCGTTCGCTATTTCAACTGAAGAGCCAGTCCAAACCGTTCGGCAACAGAATCGTCGATGCGGCGTACTCCGAAATGAAACGCGCCATACTCTCGGACCGCACTCCGAATCTGTACGTCCTCCACTACGACCTTACGCAATGGGCCGTCTGCACCGTAATTCTCATCCCTCATTTCGCCTTCGCATTGTCCGCCATCGAATGCCGCCCGCCGCTCGGACCTGACGCGCGACGCGCCGGCTGGATCGGCTGCAACATCCTGCTCAACAAAATCCCTCAAGACGCACGTATCCCGATAGTGGAATCCGGGGAGGCGCGTTCCGTATCCGAAGTGCGCCAGGCCTACGACCGCCTCCGCCCGCTCGAAAAACTGAAAGTGGAAACCCGCGGCTGGACCCTCGACGTCCTAAACGTGGTGCGCTCGCTCAACAAGAAAGAATTCTCTCTAGCCGATGTCTACGCCCACGCAGACGAACTAGCCAAGCTCCATCCCAAAAACGCCCACATCAACGACAAAATCCGCCAGCAACTCCAAGTCCTCCGCGACCTCGGCCTCCTCCAATTCCTCTCCCCCGGCTTCTATCGCCTTCGCTGATCGCTCTACCGCCTCACCTCCTTGGCGGGATGGGAGATAGGAGGTTCGGAAACTGCCCTCTCGCGCGGGCGGGGGGCTGGGCGCATCGGATTTTAAGCTGTGAGGTGAAGCGGCGTGCCTTGCTCAAAAACTGAAGGATATATTCTCGTTCGGCGGCGAAGAGTTCGGATAGTTGCGGAGTGAATTACAAACGATTTTCCGCAAATTCGTCGCTTGAAAATTGATAACGATCACTATCAGACCGATTTCGAATCTCGTCCTAGGCCGTGGCTGCTTGAACGATCGGGGCGGAGCTGACCATGTCGACGGCGTTCTTGACCCGCAGCGCGCGCCAGACGACCCAACCGGCGATCGGTGCGAGCAAAAGTCCGACCAGGACAAAGATCATCGGAATGGAGATGACGAGGGCGGCGATTCCTCCGTAGAGGGGAAACTTGTACGGGTTGTGGTGAATGGCGCCGGTGGTTAGATTTTTGACGGCCAGAGCTTCCAGGGTCCCTTGTTTTTCGTCGCCGGCAGCTATGAGGTGGTCGCCTTCAGTAATGCTGGCGGACTCCTGAATCTTGATGCGCACCGGCCTTCCGTTCAGCCGAAAAGTAACAAGCTGTAGCTTGACTGCCATCGGTCCATACTGCGCGGTGGGTGCGTATCCGACATGGGAGCCGAGGGTGACGTTGGTGGCGGTTCCGGAAAGACTCTGCAAAGGCATGGCCAGCTACCTCCTGGGAAAATGAGAATTGGGTCTGGGTCGAACTAGGTCCCGCTCGGCCCGGGAGTTGTTGGGAGAATGTCCTCCCAAACGTACAGCGCTGTCAACGAGTTTTTTCGAATCAGGCTCATTTGATCGCTGTTGTCAGGTGCTCGCCGTCGCTCGGTTTCTCGGTCCAAGAAACTCGGACTTACTGCTTACGGCTACTTTTCCGTCGCGCCGCTTTCTGTGCCGGGTGCCGCTCGGTTCAAATGTTGCAGGTTTTGACTTTTCTCCCGCCCGGTGCGAGCCCGAGCAGTCCATCCCCGACAAAATCCGCCAACAACTCCAGGTCCTCCGCGACCTCAACCTCCTCGAATTCCTCTCCCCCGGCTCCTACCGCCTACTCTGAGCAACTCGCTTCTCCGTCATTGCTTGCCTCGCGCTTGTCCCTCCGCTACGATGAGGCAATGACCACCCGCGACTTCAAGGTCTTCCTCGAGCCCGACGCGGACTACGGCGGCTACGTCGTGGTTTGCCCTTCCATTCCCGGTTGTTATTCGCAGGGCAAGACCGTCCCGGAAGCCCTCGCCAATATCCGCGAAGCCATCGACCTCTGTATTGAGGACATGGAGAGCCGCGGTGAAGAAATCCCGGACCCCAATAATGTCCTGATCGGAAGCGTCGTCGTTACGCGATGAGCCCAAAACTGCCCGTCGTTTCGGGCGATCAGCTCATCCGCGCTCTCGCCAAGTTTGGCTATATCACCGTCCGTCAAAAAGGCAGTCACGTCCGCCTTCGCCATTCAACCGACCCTCAGCGCGTGCCCGTTACCGTTCCACTTCACAACGAGATCGCTTTCGGCACCTTGCGCCGCATCCTTCGAGATGCGGCACTCACCGTCGAGCAACTCCTCTCAGCCCTGTAACGTTCACGCAAACAAAAAAAGAGGGAGCCGCCTTCGCCCCCTCCTCTCAAGCTTAACCGCCGCAATACGCTATTTATGGCCGGAGTGCGTGATCCGCGCCATAAAATCGCGCCGGCTGTCCGCCACGGAAGCGCCTGCGAATTCCGCGCGTTCCGCCGCAGACCACTTGCCCATCGTCGCATTGATGGCTGCCGCCCACTTGTCCATGCCCTCCGCATCGGGGTAGTTGATGACCACGCAGCGCGTCGAAGGGGCCGAATTGTTTACGTACTGCTCGTCAATGCCCCAGTACGAAGCCACGCCTTTTTTCAACTGGTCCTCGAAGGTCGGGATCAGCAGCTTCTTCATCATTGCGGTGAATTCCGCCGGCTTTTCAGGCTTTGCGTTCGAGCAGATCACTCGCAAGTACGCTGCTTTTCCGCTGCCGGCGTGGTACACCGTCGATTGCATCAGGTAGTCTTCGTGCTTGGTCGCCGCCACTTGGCTAGGCCGCGGACCGTTCTTGCGGATTTCGTCGAGCACCTTCATCAGCCCCGAGATCGTCGGGGACGACCACGCCGCGCCGTGCGTATATCCCTCCGGTGTGTGTACCACCGCCTCAAACGTAGACCAGCCGACGATCGTCCCGTCGGCCGTCAACTTCTCCACAATCGGGACAACCGTCTTCTCCGTATCCTCCGCGTATGCTGCCCAATTCGCCCGCGGCACTTGGAACTGGCTTACATACGTGTACACGACCGGCGCCGATTCCGTCTGCGAAACCGCCGCCGGCACCATCAGGACTGCCAACACTACTACCACTAGGCCCGCTATCCATTTCAACATTGTTTGTTCTCTCCTTGAACTGACCGGCAGGCCGCGCGGCGCATTACTGTTGAAGGTCGCTCCCCGTCGCTCCATTCGCGGAGTTCGCGCAACGTGCGGGAATACGGCGTTCGCTCTTCTTATGGGTAAGCTGGGAAAGTGGTCTGCGCCCGGGGTTCCGATTCAGTGTGCGTGACGTTATGCTCTAACGCTCCCCGTGTCAAGCATTCGTCCGCGCCGCCATCCGTTTAGGCGACGGCTCCGCCCCTCTCGCCGCTTAAGGCGGCTAACAAAAAGAGGGGGCAGACTTCGCCCCCTCCCTTACCGCGCGAAACGTGCAATCACTCTGTTACCGCCAGGATTCTCGGCGGTATTTAGCGGTGACCACAAAGTCAGCCCGGCACCCATGGTCCACCCAAATTCCGCGCCGATTCGTGCCCCAGCTATAGCCCTTTGTGCAACGCGCGTCGCTGTGCTGCGCCGCTAGACGCACTTCGCCGCCTTGCGTATCCACGGAGCAGGAGTGCTTTCTCATGTCGTCCGAGTTGCATGCAATCCTCTGCGATTGCGGGTTTTCGCCGTATTGGCCATTGCGGATCCCCTCGCGGTAATCCCGGTTCCCACCGGAGGTGAAATCAGCCCGGCATCCGTGGTCTACCCAGACACCCTGGCTGTCCGAGCCCCAACTGTAACCTTCCGTGCAAGCGGAGTCGCTGTGCTGCGTTAATAGCCGCACACCGCCTCGCGTATCTATCGAGCAGGAGTGCCTTCGCTCATTGTCGGAGTTGCAGGATATCGTTTGCGCTTGCTGGTTCCCACCGTACTGGTCATTGCGGTTCTCATCCCGGTAATCCCTGTTCCCACCGACGGTGAAATCAGCCCGGCACCCGTGGTCTACCCAGACACCCCGGTTGTCCGAGCCCCAGCTATATCCTTCCGTGCAAGCGGAGCCGCTGTGCTGCGTTTGTAGACGCACTCCGCCTCGCGTATCTACCGAGCAGGAGTGCCTTTCCCCATCATCCGAGCCGCATGAAATCGTGGACTGGGCGAGCGATTTTTGCGGCACAAACAGCCAAACACCAAGCAAAACCGTACTCAAAAAAAGACATCGGTTCTTCATAATCCCTCTCTCCTTCTGCTTCTGCCCCCTGGTTCTTCGTCGTTTGCGCGCGGGAAAACAGGGCATAGCCAGCATGGTAGAAGCCCTGCAAACCCCTGTCTGCTCACTTAGGTACACTTTCTACGTTCCTGAATTCGCAGGCGCGTCGCCTATCGGCTCCCGCTACTACCACTGAGCCTCGACGTGCCTCCGCTAATCCTCCTCATCGCGCGCCGGACCCTGCTTGACCCCTTCCCCTTCCGGGTGTAAAGTCCGCCCACCCCAGGTTCCCTTCCGAGCAGGTTCAATTCAAGGAGGTAGGTATGTCGTTCCGCAAAGCCCTTTGGGCCCTAACTGCTGTGGTGTGCTTGGCGGCGCCCGTCGCTGCCCAAGCGCAGGGCGAGTATCTCGATGTCTTCACCGTCAAAGTGAAGCCGGAAAAACTCGCCGATTTCCAGGCCGTAACCAAAAAATTCGCCGAGGCCAACCGCCGCTTCAATGGTGACCGTTGGCTTGCTCTCCAAGCCGTCTATGGCGAAGGCAACGTCTACCAGTTCACCAGCGTCCGCAAGGACTACGCCGAAATCGACAAAGTCACGGAAGCCTCCATGCTCGCCGCCAACAAAGCCTTCGGCAAAGAAGCGAGCCAGAAACTCGAACAGGACTTCAACAACTGCCTGGTGTGGTCGCGCAACGAACTCCGCCGCCGCCGCTGGGACCTCAGCCGCAAAGCGCCGCAGGACCCCGAGGCCTACGCCAAATTCATTGGCGAGTCCCGCCTGCTGCGCACCACCGCCGTGCACATTCGCCCCGGCCACGTCCCTGATTTCGAGACTCTTATGAAGGACATGAAGGAAGCCGGCGAAAAGAATCCCGACACCGCGCCGGTCTTTGTCTCCCAAGTCGTCGAAGGCAGCAAAGGCGCCACCTTCTATGTGTCGACCCTGCGCTCGTCCATGGGCGGCTTCGACCACAATCCCACCGTCAAGGAAATCCTCGGCGAAGAGGGTTTCAAGAAATACCAGCAAATCAACGCCGACAGCGTTGAAACCGCGGACTCCGCTCTCTATCGCTTCACCCCAGACCTAAGCAATCCTCCCGAAGAAGTAGCCAAAGTCGCCATGGACTTCTGGCGCCCGAAAGCCGTGATCGTCGCCGCGGCCAAACCCAGGACCGCCATGGAACCCGACGCCGCCAAAGAACCAACCAAGAAACCGCAGTAACGAAACAAAAGCCACAAAACCCAAGAACCACAATAAAAAGGCCAGTGGCACAGACGCCAAATCTGTGCCACCGGCCCACCCAATTGCGGCTAACTACAACGAATTAACTATAAGGTTGGCGATTTGCCGCTCGCTTTCGACTTCGACTGTCGACTATCAACTCCGGCTGGGCGGCATCTGGTCCCACACTTCCCAGAAAATCTTCATCTCTTCCGGCTTGCCCAGGGAGACGCGAATGTACTTCTCTAGTGCGGGATATTTCGGGCCGATCAGGATGCTGTTTTTTTTCAGGTGCGCGATGACTTCGTCGGGCGGACGCTGCGGGTCCAGCATCACGAAATTTGTCTGCGACGGAATGACGAATAACTTGCGAGCTGCGGCTTGCGTCATGAACTCTTGCCGGTCGTCGCTATTGCGCTTGAGTCCGAGCCGCACGTGATCCACGTCGTCGAGCGCGGCGGAGGCGGCGCGCGCGGAAACGACGCTGACGCTCCAGCCGGGGAAACCGGCGACGAGCCGTTTGGCATTTTCCGGAGTCGCCACGGCATAGCCGATGCGCATGCCGGCAAGCCCAAAGATTTTGGAGAACGTTCGCGCCACGATGACGCGCGGATCGACAACCGGGCGGTCAAGGAAAGATTCGTAATCGCCGCCGGGCGCGGCGAAATGATGATACGCCTCGTCGATCAGGACCGTGACGCCGCCCGGCAACTTGGCGATGAACGTTTCAATATCTTTGTGCGGCGTGATCGTGCCCGTCGGATTGTTGGGATTGACAATGTACACGAGCCCCGTCGAAGACGGTACGACGCGCTCGAGCATGGTGGGCAGGTCGTGCTCGTAGCGCTTATTGAGCGGGACGTCGACGACTTCGATGTTGGCGGTTTGCGCGAGCTTGCCGAGCGCGGGAAACGTGGGCGCGGCTTCGACCAGCCCTTTGCCAGGCTTGAGGAAAGCCATGGCGGCCATGCACAGGATTTCGCCGGAGCCGCAGCCGAGCACGATTTGCTCGCGCTTCACTTTGTGCAGCGCAGCCAGCTTGTCGACCAGCGTGTCGTACTCCGTGCGCGGATAGCGGTTGCCGCCAGCTGCCGATTCGCGCATCGCCGCAACAACTTTTCCGGATGGCCCGTAAGGATTCTCGTTGCGATACAGAAGAACCGGCTCCGCGGCAGTAGCGACGCCCGCGAGCCCTGCCGCAGAAGCGGAGTTTCCCCAAAGCGCCTCTTCCATCCCTGGCGCAAGCGGGAAGCCGCGCAGCGCTGGCGCGGCAGCCCCGAAGATGGCGCCTGCGCCAAGATTGCGAAGAAGGTTTCTGCGGGAGAGTGACATGGGCGGTCCTCCTAGAAAAGGAGCGAAATGGAAATGGACGCGAACTGTTTTTCAGTACAAGCCCGGCACAGAAAAAAAATGACCAGGCGCTATGACAACAGCTCGCGGAAGCTATCTTAAGGCGGGGCGGCACGAAATTGCCAATGTTTCACGCATTCGGGTCTTCATGGCTGGCGAGACTGAGCCTGACGGGAAAATCGCCGCAGACATCCAGCGCGCTGCGTTGGCGCTGACCGTCAGCGGAAGACTGCCTGGAGGCTGGGAGGAGGAGGAGGAGAAACGCTCAGTGTGCGCGAGATGGAGATCGAAGTAGACGCCGGGCTGAACGACGCCGAAGCGCCCGCAGGCAGTCCGCTGACGCTGAGCGAGACTGAACCGCTAAACCCGATACTGCGAGTGACGTTGCGCAGTGTAGGTGGCGCTGCAGCCCTGCACAATAGTACGAGTGGATGGAACGGCGGAGATGCGTCAAGGGAATTGCGTGAGGCCAAGAATGTTGCCGTCGGGATCCTTGAACCAGGCGATTTTGGCGCCTCCGGGAGCGCTCCAGATCCCCTCCGCATCCTGCGTGGGCAAACCGTAACGTTCAAACTGCACGCCCCTCTGTTTAAGAGCGGCGACGGCTTCGGCGATGTCCGGAACTTGCCAGCCGAGAATGGTGAACGCTTGCGGCTTGAATCCCGGCGGAACATTGGTGACGCGCAGCATGATGCCGTTGGCGTCCAGTGCCAGTGCGAAATTATCCTGGCTGAGGACGCGCAGGCCAAGCACACCTTCGTAGAAAGGGCGCGCTTTGTTGGCGTCGAGGGTAGGCGCGAAAGCCATGATTTTGTGGTTGCCGAGCATAGCGTCCTCCTAGTGATTACGTTGCAGAATGGCAGGCAGTGTAACGCCGCAGGCTGTGCGGCTGGAGGAAAAGTGCTGCGATGGTCACCGCTGTTGGGGTAGATTGCGTGAGTTGAAGGCGAGTCGCAGGAGGAGCTATATGGAAGGCGCGGCAGCTTCGGTCGACAATACGAAGAAATTGATGGAGGCGATTCGGGCGGGGGACAAGGCCGCGGTGGATGCGTTGGTGGGTGCGGAGCCGGGATTGTTACGGGTCAGGGCACCGAATGGGTCTTCGGTCATGCTGCTGGCCGCGTATTTCGGGCATCCGGAAGTGGCGGAAGTTTTTGTGCGGCACGGAGCGAAGGCCGATGTGTTTGAGGCTAGCGCGCTCGGAGATTTAGAGACGGTGCGGAAGTTGGTCAGCGGCGATCGGGCGTTGGTTAATGCGTTTGCCGCGGATGGATTTTATCCGCTGGGATTGGCGGCGTATTTTGGGCATCGCGCGATTGTGGAGTTTTTGCTGAAGAACGGAGCGAATGTGAGTACGGCGGCGCGGAACGCACAGAAAGTAACGGCGCTGCACGCCGGCGCGAGCCGGGGTGGTGCGGAGATCGTGAAGATCCTTTTGGAAGCCGGCGCGGACTCGAACGCCAAACAGGAACGTGGCTTTGTGCCGCTGCATTCCGCGGCCGCCAACGGCAACGCTGCAATCGTCGAGTTGCTCCTGAAACACGGCGCGCGTGCCGATGCGAAGGCGGATGACGGGAAGACGCCGGCCGACATGGCCGCGGAAGGCGGGCACAAGGAGTTGGCGGAGGTGCTGAAGAAAGCGAACGCATAAGTTTGTTGGCTATGGGATTGTGTTGATGGACCGCCACTCAGAGACACCAGTGGGAGTACGGCAGTACCAATGGACTGGTACGCGAAATACGTTACGAAGTACTGGCCGGAATGAATCGGGCGGACTATCGACCCGCGATGGGGCGAAGCGCAAACTCGCAATTGTGATCGGGAACGGCCCAACCGGACTCGACCACGGTTCCCTCCATCCCCAACGCCCGAGCGGCCGGTCCCCCCACCGGCCGCTCACTTTTTTTGGCCAAGAAATTTAGGGTGTTTGCGCGGCTCCAACCGATTTCAAGAGCGCTCGCTTGAAGCTCGCTTGCGGGCTGAAGCCCGGCCTCTACTTTTTTAGGCAGACCAATACGTACATTTGGCTTTTACGGGAAAGGCCGCAGGGCTCCGAAGACTCCGCCCTGCGCCACAGGTCCGAGAATCGCTAGAAGTGGAGTTTTAGGCTGCCGCCAACTGTGCGGGAGGGGGCGTACTGGATCGGGATTTCTTCGCTCTCTTTTGCGATCTGGTAGATGCTGTTGCTCACGTTGGTGACGTTGAATTCGAAATCGAGGTAACGCAGCTCTGTGCGCCAAAGCGTGAGGCCGGAGGCGAGGTCGGCGGTGAAATGCTGGGGCAGGCGCGGGCCATGCTCGATGATAGTGCCGCTGCCGTAGCGCATGGCGCTGCCGGCCCAGAAACCGCGCCAGCGATTGCGATAGAAAATTTGTGCGGTGCCGGTGTGCGTCTGGTCGAAGGCGGGAACGATGAACTGTCCCCGGGTGAGCGGCTCATTCCCGGCGAAGCCTCCGGTGATAGGCCCGTGAAAAATTGTCCTGGCGGCGGCGTATTGGAGGCGACCTGAAATGCCAAGGCGCTCGAGCTGGCGCATATTCAAGACAAATTCAAGGCCTTTTGAACGGGCGCTGTCGAAGTTGATGGGAGCAAAAATGCGCGAGATGGAAATTTCGTGGTTTTCGAAACTGTTGCGACCGGTGTGGACGTAGGCGTTCAACTCGAGACTGACGCGCGGGACCAGCTCCTGAGACCAGCCGACTTCGTAATAGTTTTGCGTGTAGGGACGCACATTGCCAACGCGCTGGCCGGGAGTGATGGTGTTATTGCCAATAAAGCTGGCGAGCAGTGAATATTCGATAGGGGGCGGAGAAAACAAGCGATTGTACGCGGCGTGAATCACGGATTTTGTCTTGTTGATGTGATACGCGAGCCCGACGCGCGGGCTGGCTTGCTGGTCAGCGCTAACAAGGTCGAAGTGATCGTAGCGAAGACCTACGTCGGCGGTTAGATTGCGCATGGGAGAGAAATGGTCTTGCAAATAGAAGCTGGCTTGGCCGCCCTTGCCCCAGCCTTGGAACGCCGGGAAGGTGTCGGGGTCGCCGCGCGGTTCAAAGAAAAAGCTCTCGCCCTCTCGCAGACGGACTAGGTCGACGCCTGCTTTGAAGAAGTGACCGCGCCAGGAGTGGGAGAGATCGCTTTTGATACCCAGGGCGAAGCCAGAGCGCGAAGCGTCCGAAAGCGGCGTGATGGGATCGGTGGTTGGCAAAACGTGATCTGAACTGGTGCGCTGGTAGATGGATGTGTGTAACAGCGTTTCTGGGGAAAACGTGTGGGTCCATCCGAGTATGGCGGTGTATTGACGCAGGTGGCGTTGCGCATCGCGACCAACTGCCTGATCGTCGGTGATATTGGGCTGCTGGAAATTGGCGCCGGAGCCCATCAGTAGCAATCGGACGGTGTCGTTATTGCCCGCGCGCCAGTCGAGTTGCGTGGTGGCGCGTGAACCTTTGCCAAAATCGAAAAGCTCCTTTGGTTCAGGGGGGTCGAGGTAGCGGCCGGAAGTGAATCCATCGACGAAGAAATAGTAGCCGAGCCGGCCCCTTTGGCCGCCGTAATCGGCGTTGAGATCGAAATTATCGACGGTGGCGCCGCGGAAATTCACGTCACCATGGCCGCCGAGCTCGGCGCCGGAGCGGGTAGTGATATCGAGGACGCCGCCGAAGCGATTGCCGTATTCGGGGGTGAAGCCGCCGGTCATTAGGTCGACGGTTTCGAAGATTTGCGGGCTGACGCCGGGAGAAAATTGGGGCTGGGTATTGTCCAGGAAGGAAACGCCATTAATGAATTCGTGGAGAGAGAATTCGGTGCCGCGGACGGCGAGGAAATTGTCGTGACTGTCGCTGGCACCGGGCATGAGGTTGTTGACGAGGTCGTTCGTACTTTCGAGGACAGGCTCGGGAAGTTTTTCGAGGTCCTGGCGAGTGAAGGTATAAGAGCTCCCGGTTTTTTCGGGGTCGATGGTCAGATATCCGGCGTGAACTTCGACGCTTTCCTTCACCATCTCTTTTTTCTGAAGATCAAGATTCAGGGAGAGAGGCTGGCGAGGACGCAGGACGAATTCGTAATGCAGGAGAAAGTAGTTGGTAGCTTGCACTTGTAAGGCATAGGCACCCGCTTCGACGCCAGGGAAACGAAATTTTCCGCTGGCGTCCGTCGTGGTTTCCTGGAGCTTTGCGCCGTCCTGGTGCTGCAGTGAGATGGAGGCGTTGGCTATGGGGAGGCCAGAGGCGTCATGGGTGGAGCCTTCGAGTCTGCTTTGAGCGAACGCGAAAGTGGGTAGGAGGAGTAGCAGGCCAATGAGCGTCGAAATCGGGGCGATCGTCCCCCGAGACCTTAAGCTCTAGGTTTGGCTCTGTGCCTTTGTGTTTAGGTCTTCTTCGGTTAGGTCTTCTTCGCGTTAAAGCGCTCTTCCA
>Ga0209526_10001774_pt1 | contig 14467 bp, 14 predicted proteins | sample JacPinW_OM2H0_M1_FD_188566 | JGI IMG/M metagenome (GOLD analysis project Ga0209526, IMG submission 188566) | Forest soil microbial communities from Algoma, Ontario, Canada - Jack Pine, Ontario site 1_JW_OM2H0_M1 (SPAdes) (version 2) | ecosystem: Environmental > Terrestrial > Soil > Boreal... | reverse complement strand
GCTTTCTCTAGTCGTCCTGGGTGGTCGAGCAGCCAGCGCCCCTTAAGGACACCAATCTCATATCCAACTAGCGAACCGAGCATCCAGGCTGCCATAGCCGTGGCGAGCACGATGCCCAGATTTAGCCGACCTTCTCCGGCCAGCGTGCCCGCCGCGATCAGCGATGCCTCACCGGGGCCCGGTACGCCGACGCCCATAATCGCGACGAGCACGAACAAGACGATGTATTCGGACAGATTCACGGGTACGGCGCAAGCGTGATCATGGGCTCATTGTCCGCTCCGGGCTCCGTGACGGGACAATGCCTATGGTAGCTCGGCGCGGGCGCGTCAGTGGGTGATGCCGTAGCGGTCCAGCCGGTAGCACGAGATCGCGTTGCCGCGCAGCAGCCGCCAGGTTTCCTGGTCCGACAGCCCGGCCTTCGACGCGATGGTGGCGGCGGTGTCCTTTGAATGCGGGAACGTGGAGTCGCCGTGCGGATAGTCGGTCTCGAACATGATCTGGCCCATGCCGATGCGATCCCGAAGCGCCAGGCCGACCTGGTCGTCGAAGACGCAGCCGAAGACCCGGCCGGGGACGTAGCTGCTAGGTGGCTCCGGCACATTGTCCTGGGTCTTCGCGTAGCCGCGGGCGTGTTCCCAGGCCTCGTCAAGCCGTTCAAGCAGGAACGGCATCCAGCCCACCTGGCCCTCGGACAAGGCGATGCGCAAGGACCTGAACCGGGCCAGCACCCCGCTGGTCAGCCAGTCCACCAGTGCGTGCGATGCGCCCTCGAAGGTGAGCGCGATGATAACCAGCGGCGGCGCGTCATCGCTGGTCGTGCTGAAGGTGGAGGACGAGCCGATGTGCATGTTGACCACGGTGTCGGTCTCCTCGCACGCGGCCCACAGCGGATCCCAGGCGCCGGTGTGCACGCTCGGCAGGCCAAGGGCGGCGGGGTTCTCGGAGAAGGCGATGGCGTGAGACCCCTTCGCCGCGCAGCGCCGCACCTCCTGCGCCGCCAGGTCCGGGTCCCACATCGGGATGAGAGTGAGCGGGATCAGGCGGCCGCGGGCCTCATCGGCGCACCATTCGCCGATCATCCAGTCGTTGTAGGCCCGGACGCAGGCCAGCGCGAGGTCACGGTCGCCGCGCTCGAGGAAGGTCTGCCCGCAGAAGCGCGGGAAGGTAGGGAAGCACAGCGACGCATCGGTGTGATTGCGGTCCATGTCGGCCAGCCGGGCCCCCCGGTCGTAACAGCCGGGCAGGATGTCGTCGAACAGCACGGCCCGGTTGTGCGCCTGGTCGCGGGGAAAGCTGACCGCCGCGAACCCGCCGGTGACCGGAAACAGAATTCCGCCGAACGACCAGCAGTCTGCCCAGTACCCGTCCTCCTCTTCGCGGAAGGCCATGTGGCGCGGCTCGAACCGCAGCCGCCCCTTGACCCGGGTGAGCCGCGGCCCGCGGTCGCGGAAGGTGGCGGGCAGGTACTCCTGCCAGACGTGCGCTGGCTCGATGACGTGGTCGTCGACGCTGATGATCCGCGGAATCTCCATGATGTCCTCCACTTAGCGGCCCGGCCCGGCCGGGCGCGGCGACGTCCCGCCATCGCGGATGAGCCGCCCCGCGCGCGCCGCCCCGTTACTCACTAGGTCGCCGTTGATCCAGACCTGGTGCAGGCCGTGGCTGCGGGCGATGAGCCGGTCCGCGCCGGCCGGCAGGTCGTGCACCCGCTCCATCCGCTCGACCCCGACCGTGGCGGGGTCGAAGGCAACCAGGTCAGCGAAGTACCCGGGGGCCACGCGGCCCCGGCCGGGGAGCCCGTAGACCGCCGCCGGATGCCCGGTGATCCGCCACACCGCCTTCTCCAGCGAGAGCACCCCCGTCTCGCGGACCCAGTGCTCAAGCAGATAGGTGGAGAAGACGGCGTCGCAGAGTTGGCTGGCGTGCGCGCCCGCGTCGGACAGGCCCAGGAGGGTGCGGTCATCACGCAACAGCGCAGCCAGCGACTCGGCGTCGTCGTTCGCGACCACGACCCGAAAACGGGTGGTGAGATCATCGTCGAGCGCGACGTCGCACAGCATGTCGAGGGGATCGACGCCACGCTGCGCGCCCAGCACAGCGAGCGAAGGCCCGTCGGCCAGATCGGGATGTGCCGCCGTCTCCTGAACGAAAACTTTGTCCCAGCTGTAGTACCACTGCCGGGCGACATCCGCGCGGGCCCGGGAACGCCAGCCGGGGTCGCGGTAGAAGCGGGCCCGCTCGGCGGCGGGCACGGACAGCACCTCCGCGAACGCGTCGGCCCGAGCGAACGGCGCCGGCTCGGCCAGCGTGACCTGGAAGACGATCGGCCTGCAGGCGACCTGCGGCCACACCTCGCCGCCGAGGCCCGCGGCCTTGTCGAGGAGGCGGAAGGCGCCCGGCGTGGCGTTCAGCGCCGTCCAGGTCACGGGGCGCCCGGTCGTCACAGAAAGCTCGGCGAGTTCCGGAGGGCCGAAGTCGGGCCCGTGGGTGATCGCGAACGTGCCGCGGTGCCGCTCGGCAAGTGGCCTGGCGAGCTGCATCAGCTCATCCACGGTGGCCAGCCGGCTCGGTACGGGCTTGCCCCCTGCGCCGGCGTGTGCGGGCTGCCGTGACGAGGCGAAGCCGACGGCGCCCGCGTCGACGGCCTCACCGACGAGCCGCCGCATCTCCGCGATCTCGGCGGGCGTGGCATCCCGCTCAGCCGCCTCCTCGCCCAGCACGTACAGCCGCAGCGGGGTGTGACCGAGCATGACGGCCACGTTCAGCTTCGGCCCGGCCCGCTCGACAGCGTCGAGGTACTCCGGGAAGGTCTCGAAGGTCCAGGGGATGCCCGCGAACAGCGCCTCTACCGACATGCCCTCGACGTTCTCCAGCGTCCTCGCGATCGTCTCGCGGCCGGACGGCCGGGTCGGGGCGATCCCGAAGCCGCAGTTGCCCATCACCACCGTGGTCACGCCGTGCCACGAGGACGGCGTGAGGTCCGGGTCCCACAGCACCTGCGCGTCGTAGTGGGTGTGGCAGTCGATGAATCCCGGCGCGAGCGCCAGGCCATCGAGGTCGACGACGTCCTGCCCGCCTGCGGCGCCTGGCGTCTCGACCGCGGCGATCCGGTCGCCCTCGATGACCACGTCCGCCGCCCGGGGCGGCGCGCCAGTGCCGTCCACCAGCAGGCCACCACGTAGCACAGTCATCGCGCACCTCCAGGGGCACCTTCGCCCGTCTCCGGGGCTGATGAACTAAAGCATATGCTTCAACTAGATGGATGGCCATACTGATGCGGTGGAACCTTTGAATGACACGTCGTCCACCGGGGGACCTCACGGGCAGCGCGCGGACGGCCGGGCTACGGCCGAGCAGGTCATCTCGGCCGCGGAGCGCCTGTTCGCCGAGCGTGGCGTCGAGGCCGTGTCGCTGCGCGAGGTCGGTAAGGCCGCTGCCTCGCGCAACACGGCCGTCGCCCACTACCACTTCGGCGGAAAGGAGGGGCTGGTCCGCGCGATCGTCGGGCGGCGGGCGCCGACGCTGAACAGCCGCCGCGCCGAACTACTCGACCAGGCCAGGAACCGGGCCGCCGAGGAGGGCCGACCGGTCACGGCCGAGGACCTGGTGCGCGTCCTGGTCGTTCCGCTCATCGAAGAGCTTGACCGGGGCGGCCACTACGTCGGCTTCCTCGCACGGCTGGCGGCCGAGCGGCACCGGGCCCCCTGGGTCGCGGAACTGGATGACTCCTCGACGGCCAGCTTCCGTGAAGTCGCCCGGCTGCTGGCAGCCGAACTGCCCGGCCTGGACCGGAGGCGCTACCGTCATCGCCGTGACCTGCTCGTCCAGCTTGTGGTCGGCTCACTGGCCGCTCGCCAGAACGCGGAGACCTCGGGCGAGCAACGGCTGGGCCCTCGCGCCGAATTCGTCGAGGACCTGCTTGAGGCGGCGGCCGGCCTGATGCTGGCTCCGGTGGGCCCGGCTGGGCGCGATCCCCGCCGCGCCCGCGCCGCCGGGACGCCCGGCGCCCCCGGCGCCCTATCCCAATGACGTTGATGGCCCCGGGCGACTCCCAGGCCGTACCAATAGCGGAGCTATTGGCGACGACGACAACGCCGCGAGGCGCCCCTCCGGCGACTGTGCAGCCAAACACCGCATAGCAGGCTGAAGATCCACGGGACACGCCCTAACCGGACCGCCGCCCTGGCCCAGACGTGGCGGCATCGATCCCTAAGCTGTCAGGGACCACCCAGGCGGCGATGGCCAGCCCGGATCGATGGAAGGTGTCCAATGAGCGTCTTCAATGATGAGGAACTCGCCTACCTCGCCGAGAGGAAGCTGGGGAGGCTCGCCACGGTGGACGTGCACGGCATGCCGCATGTTGTCCCCCTGGGCTGGAGCTATAACGCCGAACTCGACACAATCGACATCGGCGGCCGCGACTTCGCGCGCAGTAAGAAGTTCCGCAATGTCAGGCATAATCGCAACGTCGCCATCGTGGTGGATGACGTTCTGCCGCCGTGGCAGCCACGTGGCGTACTGATACGCGGTCGCGGCGAAGCCCTGGATGACGCCAAGAGACCAGATGGCGAGCCGACCGGCCCGATCATCCGGCTGACTCCCACCGAGGTCATCAGCTGGGGCCTGGGCGGCTGACTGGCCCGCGGCCTAGATCCCCAGCCGGTCGAGCAGCCGCTCGTGGTAGACGGCCGGGCCGCCGAGCATCAGTTCGGCGGACTTGGCGCGGCGGAAGTACAGGTGGGCCGGGTGCTCCCAGGTGAAGCCGATGCCGCCGTGCACCTGGATGTTCTCTTTCGCGGCGAACATGTAGGCCTGGGATGAGCAGATGTGCGCCGTCGCGGCCGCGACGGGAAACTCCGGCGACCCCTTGTCCGCGAGGCGGGCCGCCTCGCGGACCGTGGCCTCCGCGAGCTCGACCCGCACGAGCATGTCAGCGCACTTGTGCTTGACCGCCTGGAACGAGCCGATGGCCCGGCCGAACTGGAACCTGGACCGCGCGTACCCAGCGCTCATCTCCAGGCACCTCCTGGCCCCGCCAGCCTGCTCGGCGGCGAGCGCGACGCAGGCAATGTCAAGCACCCGGCTCATCAGGCGGCCGCCTTGGCCCTCGGTGCCGACCAGGACGGCAGGCGCGTGGTCGAACGTCAGCGTGGCCATCGCCCGGGTGGCGTCGAGCGCTGTCATGGGCTGGGCCGTCAGCCCGGGCACCCCGCGCGGCACGGCGAACAGCGTCGGCCCGGCGATGGTGCGCGCGACAACAAGCACCAGGTCGGCGAGCGCGCCGTCGATGACGAAGTTCTTGGCTCCGGTCAGCGCCCAGCCCTCACCCACCTCCCCAGCCCTCTTCACGCGCTCCGCCCTGGTCGTCACGAGGGCCGGGTCCCACGACCCATTGCCCTCCGCCGCAGCCAGGGTGGCGATGGTCTGCCCGGCGGCGATGCCAGGCAGGTACCGTGCGCACGCCGTCTCGTCGCCGGACTGGAGCAGCGCGTGGGCGGCCAGCACCACCGTGGCGAAGAACGGTGCGCACAGCAGCGCGGCGCCCATCTCTTCGAGTACCACCGCGAGCTCGGTGAGGCCGAACCCATCGCCGCCGTAGGCCTCGGGGAGCGCCAGGCCCTGGAGCCTGAGCTGCCGGGCCATCTGCTTCCACACCGCCGGGTCGTGCCGCAGGTCTGTCTCCATGGCAGCGCGGACCGCGCTCTCGGGGGACTTGGCCGCGAGGAAATCGCGGACTGCTTCGCGCAGTTCGTCCAGTTCCTCTTTGCTGTCGTTCATGCCCTTCTCTGCTCCTCAGTCCAGGCGGCACCGCGCCCCTCCAGCTCGCTCATGCCGGGCCTCCGGGCGCGCTGGACCGGGGCAGCTCACGGAAGGGGGACTTGGTGTCGATCCCTGGTTCCTTCGGGAGGCCGAGAACCCGTTCAGCCAGGATGTTCTTCATGATCTCCTCGGTGCCGCCGAGGATTCGCAGGGCCGGCGTGGCCAGCAGCAACTCGGCCCAGGCGAAGGTGCCCCATTTCCCGGTGTCGGCGATGATCCGCGGCCCGAGCACGTGGGAGACGAATTCCGCGGCCCGCGTGAGGTTCTGGGCGTACATGAGCTTGGCCACCGACATCTCCGGCCCGGGCGCTACCCCGGCCTGCATCCGCCGGATCGCCCGCGCGTTGAGGTGCCTGGTCGCCATGACATCCACCAGTAGCTCGCTCAGGTCACGGCGGAGCGCGCGGTCGTCCCAGGTCCAGGTGGCCCGCATGAGCGCGCTGAGCCGCTCGGGTGACAGCGCTCCCGCGACGGGTCCGCTGCCCTCGCTGCCGACCGTGGCCCGCTCGTTCATCAGCGTGGTGAGGGCAACGCCCCAGCCGCCGTTGACCTCGCCCAGCCGGTGATCGTCCGGCACGCGGACGCCGGCCAGGAAGACCTCGTTGAAGTCCGCTCCCCCGGTCATCTGGCGCAACGGCCGTACCTCGACTCCCGGTGCCCCCATGTCGACCAGGAACGCCGTGATACCCCTGTGCTTCGGCGCGTCCGGGTCAGTCCGGCACAGGGCCATGCCGATCTGGCTGTGCTGAGCGACCGACGTCCAGACCTTCTGCCCGTCGAGAATCCACTCCCCACCCCCTTTCACGGCCGTCGCGCGCGTCTGGAGGCTCGCCAGGTCGGAGCCGGCCTCCGGCTCGCTGAACAGCTGGCAGGCCACCACGTCGCCGCGGTACATGGCCGGCAGGTACCGGCCCTTGATGGCCTGCTGGCCGTGCGCGAGGATCGTCGGCCCGATCATGCCGAGCCCGACGACGCTCAGCGTGCCCGTGTCCGGAACGTCGTACTCCGACTCGATCGCGTCGTAGAGCATGCCGTGCACCGGGGTCAGCGCCCGGCCGCCGTACTCCCGCGGTCCGGTGATCCAGCCGAAGCCGTTCTCGTACCGGGTCCGCTGCCAGTCCCTGGCCGCGCGCAGGTTCTGCTCGTCGACCTCGGGCGGGTCCGCGCTGAAGTAGGCCACGCTGTCGTCGCCCTCGCCCCACCTGAACTGGGCACGGCCAGCGGCCCCCGCGGCGTTGGCGTCGAGGAACTCTCGCGCCTGCGCCGCGAATGCCCGCATGTCATCATCCATCGGAGGGGTCTCTCCGTCGTTCAGGTCGACAGGATGGTCACCGCGGACAGGCCGGGTGAGCCATACAGGTGGGCGTAGCCGACGGCCGGCGAGCCGGGCACCTGCCGGATCCCGGCGTTGCCGCGCAACTGCAGCACGAGCTCGTGGATCTGGCGCAGCCCCGATGCGCCGATCGGCTCGCCGTTGCCCATCAGCCCGCCGTCGGTGTTGACCGGCAGCCTGCCGCCGATCTCGGTCTCCCCGTCGGCGATCATCCGTTCCTGCTCGCCGTCCTGGCACAGGCCGTTCTCGGCCATGTGGATGATCTCCGAGCCAGCGTCGGTGTCCTGTAGCTGGGCGACCCCGACGTCCTGCGGGCCGATCCCGGCGATCTCGTAGGCATCCCGCGAAGCGTCCACCGTGGGGCTGGGCGCGTGCTCGGCGACCGGCATCGACGGGCTCTGCACCTCGAACGCGCCGAGCCGGCGACTGCGCAACGCGCAGGCGCGAACCCGGACCGGGCGCCCCGTGTACTGGTGCGCCTTGTCCGCGCGGCAGAGGACGACCGCTCCTGCACCTTCGTCGGGCCCGCAGTACATGTACTGAGTCAGCGGGTAGTTCAGCACGGGCGATCCGAGGATCTCCTCCTCAGATAGCGGGGTGCGCCGCCATGCCTTCTCGTTGCCGGACGCGTTGCGGAAGTTCTTCGCCGCGACCCTGGCCAGGGTCTCTCGTGAGATGCCGTGGTCGTGCATGTAGCGGTTGATCTTCATGCCAAAGAAGTGCGTGGTCAGGAACAGGCCGGTCTGGCCGTACCAGCCCGGCAGGCCGGCCACCGAGGGATCGGCGGCGAACGCGCCCCGCGGGTGCTTATCCATCCCGATGGCGATGGTCAGGTCGTGCTCACCCGTCTCGATGGCCCGTGCGGCCATCGAGACCGCCGTTCCGGCCGTCGCGCAGCCGTTGAACACCCCGCGCAGCGGGATACCGGTCAGCCCGAGCCTGCCCACGATCGCATCGGGGTTGGCCACCTCCAGGCTGCCCACGAACCCGGCCTGCACCTGCGGCCAGGCCACGCCCGCGTCGGCCAGCGCCGCGCGCACCGCCTCGGCGGCCATGTCCATGGCCGACTTGCCGGGGAACCGGCCGAAGGGATGCAGCCCAACACCGACGATGACCGCTTCCATCATGCCTCCTGTGTGGCGGGGTCCACGGGACTCGCGGAGGCAGCGGCACTCGCGGAGGCAGCGGCACTCGCGGAGGCGGCGGCACTCACGGTGTCCGCCGGGGCGAACGCGAACGTCACGACCTCGGTGCCGTCAGGAGTGACCGTGTAGGGGATGACCGTCAGCCGCATCTGCTGGCCGATAGCCAGCCTGGCCGGGTCGGATTCGGTCAGCCGCGCCTCCACCATGACCTCGCCCGGCAGTTCGACGTAGCCAACCGCATAGGGCCGGAAGGACCCGGCCCTGTCGGTCCCGTCGTACGGCGGACTCGGCGGCCGGAAGTTCTGCGTGGTGAACGTCCAGAGCGTGCCGCGATCGGCCAGCAGCTTCTCGACGAACTGACCGCTGCCGCATCGCACGCAGGACGGCCCGGCCGGGAAGCCCACCAGGCCGCAGCTCGCGCACTGCGCCCCGATCAGCCGGGGCTCATCGGAAGGCCAGCTGAACAGGCCTTCCGCTACCGGTACCTGCCGAGGTCCTGTCATCGCCTCACGCCTCCTGCCGGGAAGCCTACCCCAAATACAGATAAATATGTAAACTCTTTATACCGATGGTGCCAGCGCCGGGACCAGCCCGGGACCCCAAGACCGGGTACGGTGCGCAGCAGGAGGACGCGATGACCAAGATCTGGGCCAACTCCGGGGACTCACACGTGCTGGAACCCGATGACCTGTGGCTGCGGGCACTCCCGCCGAGGCTGGCGCAGCGGGCGCCGCGCAGCGAGCGCGGCGACAAGTACGAGGTGCTCTACATCGACGGTCAGCGCGTGGACCGTCAGTTGAACGACTTCATGGACGCCATACGCCCGCCGGGCGCCAGGGACCTGGACATCCGGCTGAAGGATCTCGACCAGGAGGGCGTCTGGGGTCAGCTGGCATTTCCCTCGATGGGCTTCTGGACGGTCAAGATCACCGATCGCGAACTGGCCCGCGAGACGGTACGCGCCTGGAACGACTGGGCGCACGCGGAGATCCTGCGCAAGAACAAGCGGGTCATCCCGACGGCCTGCGTCCCCATGGTCGACGTCGGCGACGCGGCCGCCGAGCTTGAGCGCGCCGCCGGGCTCGGCTTCCAGGCGGTGTTCCTTCCGACGCAGACCCGCCCGGGCGAGGAGTACGCGCTCGACCGGTGGGAGCCGCTGTGGACCGCCGCCGAGCGGGCGGGCATGGTGCTTGGCTTCCACATCGGCACCGGCGGGGACACCGTGGTGTTCCGCGGCCCCGGCGGCGCCATCGTCAACTACATGGAGACGACCTATCCGGGCATGCGGGTGGTGTCGCACCTGGTCGCGGGCGGGGCGCTGGACCGCCACCCTGATCTGCGGATCCTCATCGCGGAAGGCGGCGCGGCCTGGGTGCCCGCCATCGGGGACAGGATGGACGAGGCATACCGTCAGCACGGAATGTTCGTGCGGCCAAAGCTCAGCAGGCTGCCCAGCGAGATCATCCACCAGCAGGTCTACGCGTCGTTCCAGCACGACAAGAGCGCGGTCCAGGTCGTGGCGGCGACCGGCTACCGCAATGTGCTGTGGGGGGATGACTATCCGCACCTGGAAGGCACGTACGGGCACACCCAGGAGACGCTGCGGGGCCTGTTCGCAGGCGCCGAGGACGAAGTGCGCGAGCGCATTACCTCCGGCACGTTCAACGAGCTATTCAGCGTCCCGGAGCAGACCGCACGGGAGGCGGCGCGCTGAAATCTGTGACGGAGGCGGCCTTTGCGGCGGCCAGCTTGAGGAACGCCGTGACCCGCCCGAAGGTCTCCCCGATGGTGTGGCTCGCTAGGTGAACCTCATACGCCCGGTACCGCGTCATCTCCCATGCCTGCCCGCGCGGCGGAAGCGGCGCGAGCGTCGGCTCCGGCACTGACTTCCACGCCCAGGCCGTGATACGGCCACCGTCAGTGCCGGGACGGCCTGCCTCCGGCTGGACGAAGTCAACATGATCGACTTCATGGCCCATCCGGTTCCGGACGAAGCGCAGCCCGGCCAGAGTTCCCTCGATCAGCCGGCGCTCGGCCGCAGTCTGGGCGGCCATCACGTCGTCGTACGCCTCCGGGTGATGACGGACCAGCGTGCCGTCCACGATCGTGACCCACCACACGGCCTCACCGATCACCGCGAACGCTCGAGGCCGGTCCCACGGCCTCACCCTGGGAAGCCGTTCTGTTGCGTCATGCATCGCGGTGATGGACCACTGGAGCGCGTTCACTTCGACGGCCGGATCGAACATATGCCCGCGATTCCATGCGACCCGGCAGCGAGCAGAGCAGAACCGGGCGTGCTCGCGGCGCGGCGCGAACACGGCGCAGCACTGCTCGCAATTCCGGGTATCAGCCATCGGGCCATGTTACGCGTAACCTGCGTGCGAGCGGGCGCAGCGCCACGGGCACGAACTCATTCAGGTGCCAGGGGTCAGGGCAGGGAGTCGAGCCAGCGCTCTAGCTGATGTGCCTGCCGGACCATGACGTCGGGGTCGCGGAACGTGTTGGTCAGCAGCGCGGCTCCCTCGACTCCAGCGATAAGCCTGACCGCCAGCTCGCGGTCATCCTCGGCGCCCATGAACCGGAACTGCCGCGCGGACCAGTCCACGTAGAGCGCCAGGAGAGTGGCGCAGGTGCGGTCGATCCCGTCAGTGCGCTTGTTGAGTTCCTGGCAGAGGCTTCCGTGCGGGCAGCCGAAGCTGGCCGCGTACTCACCGGTCTGCGCCCGTGAGCGAACGAACGCCTTGAGCCGCGCGCGGGGGTCGCGGTGTCGTTCGAAGGAGGTGAACATCGCCCGGAGCCCGTCGGCGTGCGCGTCGATGACGGCCTCGACGAGGGCGTCTTTCGTCTTGAAGTAGTAATAGACGTTCCCGACCGGGACGTCCGCGGCCTCGGCGACATCGGCCAGCGTCGTGCGTGCCACTCCCTGGCGGTACAGCAGGTCGAGGGCGCTGGCCACTAGCCGGGCCCGCTTCCCGCCACGAGCGGGTGAGTCAGTCATCTCACTCAAAGTCTAGCGGTCACGCCAGGCAATGTGCTTTCCTTGTAAGTCAGTCAACTAACTAACTCTAATCGGGCACAAGCCTGATCGGACACGTAGGGAGTGCGCGGAGTGTCAATGAGCAGGCGCAAGGCGATCACCTTGGGCGCTGGTGCCGCAGCGCTCGCGGCCACGACCGGCGTTCCAGCGGCGGCGGCCAATGATCGAGCCGGAGCGGCGGGGGGTCCGGCCAACGCGCCCCTGGCCCGATCGCTGCCCGGGGGCTTCCGTAGCGGCTACGCCAAAGTGAACGGAATCCGGCTGCACTACGTGGCCGGCGGACAGGGCGAGCCCTTGTTCCTGCTGCCTGGCTGGCCCGAGACGTGGTGGGAATACCACGAGATCATGCCGTCGCTGGCGGCCCGCTACCGGGTGATCGTCGTCGAACTGCGCGGCATGGGCGGCTCGGACAAGCCTCAGTCCGGATTCGACAAGAAGACGATGGCCGGTGACATCTTCCAGCTGGTGCGCGCGTTCGGCTACGACACGGTCAACATCGCCGGCCATGACATCGGCTCCATGGTCGCGTTCAGCTTCGCTGTCAACCACCCGGAGGCCACCCGGAAGGTTGCGCTGCTGGACGTGGCGCATCCAGACCAGAGCTACAACCAACTCCGCCTACTGCCACAGCCCGGCGCGCCCATCTACCCCTGGTGGTTCGCGTTCAACCAGGTGCACGGCCTCCCGGAGCAGCTGGTGTCCGGCCGGTCCAGATTTCTCATCGACGCGATATTCGACCTCTTGCTCCTGAACAAGGCCGCAGTCAGCGATGGCGACCGGGCTATCTACGCCAAGGCGTACTCCTCCCCGGACGCGATCCGGGCCAGCAACGGCTGGTTCCAGGCCTTCGGCCAGGACATCGCGGACCTCGCGTCGTACGGGAAGGTGACCGCGCCGATGCTCGGGCTGGCCGATCCGAGCTTCTTCGCCTTTTTCCAGCAACTGCTGCCAGCCGAGGGAACGGACGTGCGCGTGGTCGAGGTGGCCAACAGCGGCCACTTCATTGTCGAAGAGCAGCCGCAGGCAGTCACCCAGGCCCTGACGGAGTTCTTCGGCTGACCAAGAGATCTCGCTCGCCGCTGGGCCGACCGCTCGGCGGCGACAGTCGATTATCAGTTCGGTTTTTGGCCCCTCTGGGGGCCAAAGACTTAACTGGTAGCGGTTCTCCACCGAGCGGCGGCCCCACCCGGCCGTGCGGCGGGCCGACTTCCGGGCGTCCGGGCGTCCGGGCGGCCGGCTGCCGGTCGCTCGGTCGGCCGTGCGGGTCAGGTGGTCGGCGGCCGGTTGCCCATCATGTCGGCGTCCGGCGCGGCCTTGGCGACCAGGCCGACCACGACCGAGGACAGCTCGGCCGGATCCCACCGGGACTCCTTCGACACGCTGGGGCCGTTGACCCAGCCCTCCAGCACGGTGATCGCGTTCCCGAACACACCGAAAACGCGTCCGGTGACTTCCCGGGACTGCGCCGAGCCAAGCCACACCACCAGCGGCGAGATCGCGTCCGGGCTCAGGTCCATGCTGGCCGCCGCGCTGCGCATCATCTCAATGTCCTCGGTGAGCCGGGTCAGCGCGGTCGGCGCGATGGCGTTGACCGTGACGCCGTACCGGCCGAGCTCGGCCGCCGCGATCACCGTCAGGCTGGCGATCCCGGCCTTGGCCGCGCCGTAGTTGCCCTGGCCCGGGTTGCCGAACAGGCCCGAAGGCGACGTCGTGTTGATCACCCGCGCGTCGTTGGGATGGCCCTCCTTGGCCCGCTGGCGCCAGTAGGCGGCCGCATGGTGCAGCACGGCGAAGGTGCCCTTGAGATGCACGGCGATGACAGCGTCCCAGTCCGGCTCGGTCATCGTGACGATCATCTTGTCCCGCAGGATGCCGGCGTTGTTCACCACCACGTCGAGTCCGCCAAAGGTCCCGACGGCCTGAGCGATCAGCCGGCCAGCGCCGTCCCAGGAGGAAATGTCGTCGGTGTTCGCCACTGCCTCCCCCCCGGCGGCGGCGATCTCAGCGGCGACGGCGGCCGCCGGGCCGGCCGACGAGCCCGCGCCGTCACGCGCGCCGCCCAGGTCGTTGACGACGACCTTCGCCCCGTGCGCCGCGAACGCCAGCGCGTGCGCCCGCCCGATGCCGTTTCCCGCGCCGGTGATGACCACGACACGGCCACTGCATGACCCTCCGGGCATGTGTCCTCCTCCACGATGGCCCAGTCCCAAAAGACCGAAAGTAACTGTGGCCTAACGGATAGTTCCCCGGGCTCACCCAGGCCGCCCCGGCTGGCCGGGCCCGGCCGGACGACCCGCCTCACCCCGGGCGCATGTCCGCAACGAAGGGCTGGTGGGCCAGCAGCCCGCCATCCACGCACAGGTTCTGGCCGGTGATGAACGCCGACTCGTCGGAGGCGAGGAAGACCACGGCCGCGGCGATGTCCTCCGGGCGGCCGAGGCGTGGGGTGAGATGGTGGCGCAACATCGTCGCCAGCACCGCCTCGCGCCCAGGCGCGGCCTTCGCCTGGGTCACGATGAAGCCCGGCGAGATGGCGTTGCACCGCACGCCCTGCTTGCCGAACTCGGTGGCGACGTACCGGGTGAGACTGATCAGGGCGGCCTTCGAGGCGCCGTACGCGGGATTACGCAGGTCCCCGGTGAGCCCGGAGCCTGACGAGGTGTTGATGACCGAGCCGCCGCCGCGCGCGATCATGTGCGGCACGGCGGCCTGCACGGCCACCATGGCGCCACGCAGGTTGACCCGCATCATCTCGTCCCAGACATCCGGGTCCGCGGTGGCGACGGGCAGGTCCTGGATAGCGGCCAGCCTGGTCGCGGCGGCATTGTTGTGCAGCACGTCCAGGCCGCCGTAGGCGGCGACCGCCGCGTTCACCATGGCCCGCACCGAGCCGATGTCACCGAGATCCACCCGCACGGCCGTGGCCGCACCGCCCGAGGCCGAGATCTTGCCCGCAACGGCCTGCGCTCCGTCGAAATCCAGGTCGGCGACGACCGTGCGCGCTCCCTCGGCGGCCACCCGCTCGGCGGTCGCCGCGCCGATGCCGGATGCGGCGCCCGTGATGATGGTGATCTTCCCGTCGAGCCTGCCCATGTCATTCCCCCCTGTCCCCGCGCATTGTGCCCT
>Ga0209526_10001773_pt1 | contig 14472 bp, 10 predicted proteins | sample JacPinW_OM2H0_M1_FD_188566 | JGI IMG/M metagenome (GOLD analysis project Ga0209526, IMG submission 188566) | Forest soil microbial communities from Algoma, Ontario, Canada - Jack Pine, Ontario site 1_JW_OM2H0_M1 (SPAdes) (version 2) | ecosystem: Environmental > Terrestrial > Soil > Boreal... | reverse complement strand
CCGGGCTTCTCCGGCGCAGCAAGATACCCGCCGATCATATCCTTGCCTGCGGGGATTTGGACTGTCTCTGTCTTCGACCCGGCGGCTCGCAACGCGTAAGTCGAGGCGAGCAAGCCAGCCAGGGAGACCGCCAAGAGTGTTCTCAGCGTAAACCTCATCGATGACTCCTTCTGAAGCTTAGGCGCAGCCATTGACATGCATCCATCTACCGTGCCCGTTCCAGCTCTCCTGGTCGCATCCAGGAACGCGTCTTTGCCGGCCCTCGGTGCAAAAGTCCGGTGTTTGTGGGTCGCAGTTCAGTTCCGGAGAATCGGCGGGGTTTTAGCCACGACGATGGCCTTTCCTGTTTCAGGGCTCTCACCGTTTGCCGACCTCCCAGGATATTCATTCGATGCAGCCAACCTCATTGAGGCCTGGCGCGTGCAACCTGACGGCTTCTGGCCGCCCCGACCGCGGCCGGAGGATACCACAGCTTCGGGACTGAGGCGGCCTTTGCGTTGGGGCGGCAGATGCAGCTGAACTGCTATACTCGGCCAATCGACCTAAGAGGAGGGGAATTTCCCATGTCGGATCTGTCATCGGTCGTTGCCGCAACACTGGCTCGGTATTACGAGGACGAGATTCAAGCGAAACTCCACCATTGGGTCGCTCCCATCTCTTCTGAGCAGCTGTGGATGCGGCCTTACCCCTACGGCAACAGCATCGGGCACCTGCTGCTGCATCTAACCGGCAACCTGAACTATTACATCGGAGCGCAGATCGCCGGCACAGGCTATGTGCGACATCGCGACCGCGAGTTCAACGACACCGAAAAACGCCCGAAAGAGCAGGTCCTGGCGGACTTCGACGGCGCCATCTCGATGGTCGTCGCGACCATAGGAAACCAGTCCGCGGACGACTGGATGGCTCCGTACTCGGCTGAGCGCGAGCCGCTCGCGAAGGATCGGTTTGGCGCCTTGATGCGTTGCGCCGGCCACGCCTACCACCACGTCGGCCAAATCATCTACCTAAGCAAGGACTTAATGAAGCCCCGCAACTAGAAGCCGGTCCCATCCTCCCCGGGTAGGCAGCGAAGGCCAGGAGCGGGGGAATGGAGGTTTGCCAGCTATCGTGCCAGCTTAGAGCTCGGCAATGCGAAGTCCTGAAAATAGAACCGCATCGCTCCAGAAATGGAAACAAATCGTGAACCTAGTCATTGCATAAAACCAAAGTCGAGCCAATCGCATGGTTGGAAAGTAAGGTGTCACAAAGCCAGCAACTCGCGAATGCTGCGCCATGGCGGCTTCACGCCGCGCATGCTAAGATAACTGCGCGTTTGTTGCTCCAGCAAGACCCTTCTTGGGAATCGATCGGGCTGCAATGCCGCGCCGCCAGCCCTTCTTATCTGGCCGCATACTAGACGACAAAATGACAACGCCCATCCGCAATATCGCCATCATCGCCCACGTCGATCATGGCAAGACGACGCTGGTCGACGCCATGCTCCGCCAGAGTGGCATCTTCCGCGCAAACCAGGAAGTGGTCGAGCGCGTGATGGATTCGAACGACCTCGAGCGCGAGCGCGGGATCACGATTCTGTCGAAAAATACCGCTGTCACGTATCATGACACCAAGATCAATATCGTCGATACGCCCGGTCACAGCGATTTTGGCGGCGAGGTGGAGCGGGCGCTGCGCATGGTCGATGGCGTGCTGCTGCTGGTGGACGCGAGCGAGGGCCCGCTGCCGCAAACGCGCTACGTCCTGCAAAAAGCGCTGGCCGCGAAGCTGCCCCCCATCATTGTACTGAACAAAATCGACCGCGCCGACGCGCGGCCTTCCGCCGTGCTCGATGAAATCTACGATCTCTTTATCGATCTCGATGCCACCGAGGACCAGCTCGATTTCTCTGTCCTCTACACGAATGCCCGAACCGGCGTCGCCCATCGCCGGATCGGCGATTCCTCGACAAGCCTGCAGCCTTTGTTTGAAACCATCCTTGCTTCCATCCCTCCCCCTTCGGGCGATCCCGACGCGGTTCTGCAGATTCAGGTCACGAACCTCGATTACAGCGAATATCTGGGGCGCATCGCCATTGCCCGTGTCTTTCAGGGGAGCCTTGCGAGAGGGGCAGATGTCGGCATCGCGAAGCTTTCGGGTGTGATCCAACCGACGAAGATTACGAAGCTTTTCACCTTCCGCGGCCTCGAGCGTGATGAAGCGCAAAAGGTCATCGCCGGCGACATCGTTGCCATCGCGGGCGTGGAGGGAATTCAGATCGGGGAAAGCATCACCGACCTCGAGCGCCCGGCGCCGCTTGAACCGCTCCTGATCGACGAACCGACGTTGACGATGCTGTTCACCGTTAACACATCGCCATTCGCGGGCGGTGAGGGACAATACGTGACCTCGCGCGACATCCGTTCGCGGCTCGAAAGAGAGTTGCTCACAAATGTCTCTTTGCGCGTTGAGGACACGGGCTCGACCGATACGTTTCGCGTTCTCGGCCGAGGCGAGCTCCAACTCGCCATTCTGATCGAGACCATGCGCCGCGAAGGCTACGAGTTGATGGTCGGCAAGCCGGAAATCGTCGTGCGAACCGAGAACGGCCGACGCCTCGAGCCGCTCGAGTTCCTCGTCGTCGATTGCCCAGAGTCATTCACCGGCATCGTGATTGAAACGCTTGGCAGCCGCCGCGGCGAAATGACCAAGATGGTGAACCACCACTCGGGACGAGTGCGCATGGAGTTCCGAATTCCGTCGCGCGGATTGATCGGGTTGCGCAGCCAGTTGCTCACCGATACTCGGGGCACGTCGCTGATTCATTCGCTGCTCGAGGGATGGACCGAATATGCCGGCGACATGGCCTCGCGGCTTACCGGAGCACTGGTGTCCGATCGCCCCGGCATTTCGACCGCCTACGCAATCTGGGGCATCCAGGAACGCGGCGAAATGTTCGTCGGGCCGGGCGTCGAAGTGTACGAAGGAATGATTGTCGGCGAAAATGCGCGTGAAGACGATATGAACGTGAACATCACGAGGGAAAAGAAACAGACCAATATGCGCTCGTCCTCCGCCGACGAGGCCATTCGTCTGGTACCGCCGCGTGACATGACGCTTGAAAAGGCCATTGAATTTATTGCCGATGATGAGTTCGTTGAGGTCACTCCGAAATCCATCCGGCTGCGCAAGAAAGTTCTCGACGCGAAAAGGCGCCCGAAGCGCTGGCAGGAAATCCGCGCCAGCACCGAGGCTTCCTAGCATCCTCTGACCGAAAGTTTACGGAGATTTGCGGCACGCTGCTAGGCATCTTGTTGGGTCGCTAGCCACAGCATGACCCAAAGGGGGGCGTGCGAGGCTCGTGCGTGTGGGTGGACGAGCCTCGTACGTGGTGCAGAGAAAATCGTTTGCACTTGAAGACTTTCTGTCGCACGCTGCATTCCAAAATAGAATGGCTGTATTTGTATGAAAAACCGGATGTTGCTAGGATCGTCTGGGCAACAAGTAGGTAAATTTTGCTGCAAGCGGTTCGATCTTTCTCGCCGTCTTCCGACTAGAATCTCGTCATCAAACAAAGCCGGCAACAGAAACCTTGCTTTCGGACCTGCAGAGGCCGTTTGGTAGAAACAACAGGAATCATTTATCTGAGTCGCAATGCCGGAAGCCCGCACGAGGTGCTGGGCATGATGGTCGGCGACCGGGCGCGGCTCGTTCGAACCGGGGTCGCTTGCTACAGTGCGTTTTCTGAGAAGTCAGCTCTCCGGGTGAAGACGTCCGCGGGTCTCGCGGTCTTTGTCGCATCAGCATGCTAGTTGCCGGCGCGCCGCGCCACGAAGGTTCGTTGATTGCGCCGCGCTAGGAGCGACGCTCCTCGGTTGGAGCCTGGAGTGCAGCGACGCGGTGTTCAAGGTTCCGCGCGATCTCTTCTGCTGCCTCGGACTCGTTGAAAAATGCGGGCCCACCGATCGAAATTCTAATGTGGCCCAGGCGCGCCCATTTCTTGCCGGCTTGCTTGAGCTCAAAAATTCCATCAAGACGCAGAGGCACGACCGGCACGTGCAAACGCATCGAGAGCAAGCCGATGCCGGCGCGGAACGGGCTCAACCGCCCATCACTGGTTCGCGTGCCTTCGGGGAAAACCAGCACGCTCCAGCCGCGGTCAACTAAATCACCGGCGAACGCAAAACTTTTGCGAAACCCGGCGTGCCGCGGCAACGGAAACACATTGTACAGCGAAACGACGAGCCAATAGGCCGCACGATCGGCGAGCCGCACAAGAAATCCCGTTCCTCGCGGAGGATTCCGCATGGATTCGAGCAGTTCTCCATCCATCGCAACGGCGAGCTTGTGCCGGAATCGCGCAGGCAGAGCCTCAAGAACGTAAGCGGGATCAAAGAAGGCAACGTGATTCGCGATAACGAGCACCGGGCCCTGCACGTCGCGCAAGTTTTCCCGGCCTCGAACGCGTGGCCATCCGAGTAGAAGCATTGCGGGACGCGCCAACAGGTGGAAGACCGCCGCGCGGAGGATCCGCACCGGCCAGCTCTGGGCCCACCGCGGATAGTGATACATCGGCTCTGGTGCCGGGGGCTGCTCGAGCAAACGCTCGAGTGCACCTACGGTTTGGGCGTGGGCGAATTCGGTCTCGCTCAGATCTACCTGGTAGCGATCTTCGAGCGCGCTGAGCAGTTCGACGCGCTCGATCGAGCTGAGTTGGAGCTCCGCAGCATCGTCTGCCGGACCCCTTTGGCCCCCAGAAATGCGCGCCAGGATTTCGCCGAGTGGACTCGAAGCCGACGTCCCAGGCTCAGGATTCTTTAGTCGGTCGCCCAGGTGTGCTTCGGCGGCCGCCCGGATCATCGACAGGACCGGCTTCTGCGTCGGTGTGCGCGGGAAATCCTTGCCGGGCCAGAGCATCCAGCGCCGCATTTGCTGAAATGACGCGAGCCGTTCGTTGGCACGACGGACGATTTTAGCGGCTTCGACTTCGCTCTCTGGGAATGCGTTGCGCAGCAAGAGCACCGCGCAGGCTTCCGCATTGCCATTGCGCTCCAGGCCGACGACGACGCAATCGCGCACGCACGGTTCTTTGCGCAGTTCCGTCTCCAGATCTTCCGGGTAGACGTTTAACCCCTGCGGCGTGACGATAACGTTTTTCCGCCGGCCCTTGAAGTAAAGATTCCCACTCGCGTCGCGTTCCCCGATGTCACCTGTGTGAAACCATCCGTCCTCACCGAGCACCGGAGCAACGCCGGTACCCATCCAGTATTCCGTTGCTACATTTTCGCCGCGCACCATCATTTCGCCATCATCGCTTAGTTTCAATTCCAGGCCCGGCATCGCCTTGCCGATTGATCCGCGGCCGAGTCGAAGTGGGTGATTCAGGCTGACGAGAGAGGTTGTTTCCGTGAGGCCATAACCTTGAATCACCGCATAGCCGATACGGTTCCAGAAGCGTTCCGCGTCAGTGGGCAGAGTCGCCCCGCCCGAAATAATCGCCCAGAATTTCCAGCCAAACCGGCGATGGACCGCGCGGAAGCGCCACCAGTGCTTGAGAAAGCGTTCGGCCTCAGCCGCCTCAAAATCTCGCCGGAATCTCTCGAGTCCCCCGCACGCCGAGAGGTCGCGCTCGATCTGATCCCGGAGCGATTCGATGAGCCGCGGCACGGTGACAAGCGCGGAGATGCGCTCGTCGTGGATTGTACGGATCACCTCGGAAGGATTCAGTGTATCCAGAAAAACCGATGTGGCCCCGAGGATTTGCGGCAGGAAAATGCCGAGCAGTTGACCAAAGACGTGGCTGATCGGCAACATATCGAGGAATCGCAGAGGATGAAAAATTCGTTCATAGCGGCGATAGCTCTCGATTTCTTTTTCGATCGGCTCGAGGTTTGCAAGAAGATTCCCGTGGGTGAGAACGACGCCGCGCGGCTCCGCTGTCGTGCCCGACGTAAAAACGATTTCGATCGGATCGCTGCGCCTGAGTAGCGGCGACGACACAGTGTCAAGAGGCTGAGCGCTTGTGACCTCTCCCAGTTCTTCCAGGTAGAGTACGGGGCGCCCGACGTCGAGCGCGGGCAAGCCGCGATCCATTACCGTGAGCCGCACCCCGGCCTGCTCGGCGACACGCCGAGCGAACGTTTTTTCCGCAATTGCATCCATCGGCACGGCGACCGCTCCGAGAAGCAGACACCCGAGAAAAGCGGCGACCCACTCGCCGGAGTTTTCGCCCCAGATCAGAACTCGATCGCCTTGCACTATTCCCCGATTCTGGAGGCCACCGGCGAACTTCTGCGCCGCCCGGAGCAAGTCCGCATACGACCATCGAACCATTCGATAGCCACGCCGCCAAACAATTGCGGCTTCCTTCGACGGCCGCGAAGTTGGCTCGAAGTACCCGAGCAGAGATTGCCGTGGCATGACAGTTCGAGTTTCCCTCATCCTCATTGGAATTGGGAATACTTACCTTCCTACCGGGGGCAACCATTGAGCCGCCATCCCAGGGAGGCATTCGGGTTTTAAAAATGTTAGAGCCGAGAGGAAGGAAGCGACCGCCGAGACTCGAGTCATGCCACGATCGACCTCCAGGCTGGAGCCTGGAGGATCGCGATCTCGGATGCGTCCGTACTGTCCTATACCGGGTAGGATGCCGAGGCTCGTCTGGATCGTCGAAGCAGACAGGGCGCTAAGCCGGCTTCGGCACCGCGGTTCTCGAGATATCGAAATACTATTGCTTATGCTGTTGTTGTTCTGTCTTGGCCAGGTCTCCTTTGGCCGGATCCCCGAGAACGCCTGCCCCGGGCTTTTGGTAGCGAGTTAGAAAAGGCATGAACGGCGTAATCCCAAACGGTATCTTCTCGCGAGCCGAAAGCATCGGGACCGGTTTGGCCTTGAGCAAATCCACGCGGTCGCTCCAAGGATCAAGTTTTAGACGTGCGCCGATTGGCAGGGCGGCGATTTGATCGAGCTTGTCCGCCTCAAGCTGCGGTGCCGAATTAATCAGCTGCGTGTAGAAGGATAAGCGGTTGCCGAGGTGCGGGTTGATAAGCGCTTGCAGTGACTTCGATTCCATGTCGAGCTGTTTGAGGAAAAGCCCGGCGCTACCAAGCTTGTCCTTGTAGGGAGAATTCTTCAACAGTTCGAGCGCCTTGTTGCTTGCTAGCTGTAGCTGGTCTGGGTTGTCCTTGAACGAAAAGTGACTCAAGGTGTCTACGGTCGAAACGATCGTCGTGTCATTGAAGCCCCACTGGTCGTTAGATGGCTTCGTGACTACGATATTGGCGAGCTCCTGCGCCAGCATGGCAGCCAGGCTGGCTTCGTCGGGAAGGACATCGAGAAGGCCGCGGCTCATCACGATCGTATGGTAGATCGAGAAGGTTTCGAGCGTACCCGTTAGCAAGACGCGGCAGTGGACGTCGATGTCGAGATTGTTCGTAACCTCGAGATTGTTAACGACCGTCTCGAGAACCTTGTCCACTTCGCTCGGAGTCGACAGCAAGCCGGTCCGTTGCAGCCGGTCGAGCACGTTGACTTCAGCCTGATGCTGCCATTCTCTCTCGGCCTCGATGGGCGAGCGATCCTGCTGTTGGGCGCCGGCCTGGTCCTGGATTGCGGTGGGCGATTCGACTGTCAGCTCACTGAATTCCTGTTCGTGGCTAGCGTTCTTCAGATCATAGCCCCACAGACGTGTCTGCGACTTGAAGCGGATAGCGTTGCCCAGGAAATCCTTGAGTTCCGACTCCTGGCTGAAGACGAAAGCCGGCAGCCAGAGTCCCGGCTGAAGATTCAGCCGCCAACTATCGAAGTGCAGGTTGAATCCGTTCATTCCCGCGATAGGTGTGTACACCCCGTTGAATCGCACGATCGTATAGTTCTGGTCCTCGGCCCAGACGCGGCCCTTGAAGCGTCCTTTGCCCGAATTCGGCAGCGGCGTGACGTCAAAGACCAGGCACTTCACATCGCCGACGAATTCCCTGCGCACATAGTCGAACTGATAGTGCTGCCGGTCGAACCCGGAGGTATCGATGTAGATCATCTGGAGGAAGCCTTCGGGGACATACGATGAGGTGAAATAGCCACTCAGATGGGAGAGGGGATTGAGCTGGTCGATTTTTCCCTTCTTTTTCGCGATCATCGAGTTGTCAACGACGCCCTTTGCGAGCATTGCCTGGCCAAGGAAATAGTGGTCACGCACCGGCACCGCTCCCAGTTCCTTATCGGGCTTCATGTCCTGGATATAGGTTTCGATAATCGGATTGTACCGCCGGATCGTGGCGACTTCGTCGCTCTCGCGCGCGAGGATGCGATCAATCGCCTGGCTCACTGTCGTGACCGTGCCGACCATCGTCGAATCTCCAACCCGCGGCTGAGTCTGGTCGGCAGACTGCTGCGCTGGGGCCGTGCCGGCCAGAGCGCCCACTAAAATCATTGAGAACAGAAGACTCTTACGCTTACCCATTTTCATTTCCCCCTAGTAAGCTAGTTGAAACGTGATGTGGACGACGGCTGTCGAATCTGCTGGCCGGCCGTCTTGCTGGGCCGGCTTGAAGCGAATCTGGCGCGCGGCTGATTCGGCGGAGGCGTCGAGTCCATAGCCCAGCCCTTGGACAACGCGTTCGATTCTCACTTCGCCAGACGCTGAGAACACGACCTGCAAAAGCACTTCCCCCTCAATCTGTTTGGAACGAGCTTCGTCTGTATATTGCGGTTTCGGCTTGAACAGGATTTCGACCGGCGTTGTTCTTGAAGGCGTGGCGGTCTGCTTTGCCTTCGGACCTGCCGCCACCGCTTGCTCATCGGCGAACACGCCCTGTTTGACGCTTCCGTGATTCGAACCCGGAGTTCCTTGCGCAGCAGCATTGCCGAATCCCGTACTGGCCACCACTCCTTTTTCGCCCTTCGAGCCGCCTGTGCCGTTGCCGGTACCCGGGCCCGCGGGCATGTCGTAGCTACCGAGCTGCGTGATGTTGGGGTTGCGATTCGTTTTGCCGTTGTCCGGCACGCCATTTGGGTCGCCAAACCCGCCCGTCTGGACTTCTTCGCGCGGCTTCTGTAGGGTCGGGATCGCCGAACTGCCCATGGACATCGATGTTTTTGCGACTTCGATTACGTCCGGCGCCTGCACCCTCTTTGATGTTACGGTCTTTGCGACTGGCGCGGTGATGACGGGCAGATAGATTTTTGGCTTGGGGACTACGACCTGTTCGAGCTGCGGCTTCGGAAGCTGTTTCGCAACCACTCGCTTCACGGGCACGGGTTTTGGATGCTGTGGTTTCCAGTCCTCGATATGTGGGGCTTCAAGAGGCATGACCCAGTAGTGCCGCACAACTTCGAGCTTCTGCGGCATTAACATCGGGATCACCGCCAGAGCCGCCAACGCGATCAGTTCGAGCCCAAAGCTCGCACCGAAAATACTCAACCGGCGCTTGCCGTCGGGCAGCAGCGTTTCTTGAAACAGGGCTACACTCGTTGCCTGTGACATATCTTTTCTTTCACCCACGCGGACTTTTCCTGACGGTGGGTGAGCGCCGACTTAGAAGGAACACCCAATACTTTAGTACTAGAGCAACAGGCTGGCGTGAATAGATCGCAGGCACCATTCTACTCCTAGCTGTGACGAAAGCGACAACGCAAGCGTAGTTGCTACTGCGTTCGTCTTTCAGATGCCATTCCCACCAATTCAGTCACAGTATGGAACTGACCGGAGCTAATGACAGTTGAAGCGATCCGCAATTTAGGCGCAATACAGGAAAACATGCAGGTTTGTGAGTACCAGAACGACACAGGGCACGAGCTGAGCCCGTGCCCTGTTAAATTCCCTACTTCCCGATACGTGCTCGCTCAGTGCGTCTCGATGACTACATAGCGGGTCACACCAGCTTGGTTGATTAGCAGGAGTACCGGCTGATTGCCCGCAGCGGCCAGTGCCTCTTTGTACTGTGCGAGGTTGTTCACTGGTTTATGGTTGACTTCTTGAATTACGACACCACGGTCGATCCCAGTTGCCGCTGCCGGGCTCGAAGGATCGACCGACGTAACCACGACGCCGCGCGTCCCAGCGGGCAGATTCAGTTCCTGCGCGATCTCGGAAGTCAGGTTTTGCACCTCAACTCCTTCGAGCGCGCCGCCACTGTTTTCGCCCTCGCTGGCTTTCTCCGCCTTCTCTGGCAACTCCCCGAGGGTGACGGTGAAATCCTGCGTCTTGCCGTCGCGCCATACCTGTAGTTTCACGTGGCTTCCGGGTGCCATCTGAGAGATCTGTAACCGAAGTTGGTTGGCCTCGCTGACTGGTTGACCGTTCAGTGCAAGAACGACGTCGCCGCGCTTGATTCCTGCGCGTGATCCAGGCGTATCGGGCGAAACGTCGCCGATCAGCACACCGCGCTTCTGACCGAGGCCGAACTGCTTCGCGATTTCAGGCGACACGTCCTGAATGTAGACGCCGAGATAACCCCGGACGACTTTGCCGTGCTGCACGATCTGGTCGATCACGTTACGAGCCATCGCGATCGGAATTGCGAAGCCGATGCCCTGATTCCCGCCGCCCCCGCCTGAGAGGATCGCCGTGTTGATTCCGATCAAATCTCCATGGAGGTCAATTAATGCGCCGCCGGAGTTGCCGGGATTAATCGACGCATCGGTCTGGATAAAGTCCTCATAGTTCTCGATGCCCAGACCACCGCGACCCGTTGCGCTCACGATTCCCATCGTGGCTGTCTTGCCAATCCCAAATGGATCGCCGATCGCAAGAACCAAGTCGCCTACCTGCAGTTTCGTCGAGTCACCGAGTGGAAGCGTGGGCAAGCCTGTCGCGTTGATTCTCAAGACCGCGATGTCCGTGTTCGGGTCCGTGCCCACGAGCTTGGCCTGAAATTCCCGGTTATCGCTCAGGAACACCTTGATGTCGGAGGCCCCATCGATCACATGGTTGTTGGTGATGATGGTCCCATCCGGAGTGACGATGACTCCCGAGCCGAGGCTTTGCTCTCTTTGGGGCCGCGGCCGCATTTGTTGCTGGTCGCCGAAAAATTGTCGGAAGAATGGGTCGTTAAAAAACGGCATCGTCTCACTCTTCTGTTTTACGACCTTCGATGAACTGATGTTCACGACCGCGGGCAGCGCCGGCTTGAGGACCGTCGCAAAACCGTTCTCCAAGCTGCCGAGAGGTATAGGGTTCTTGTCGCGCACCGTCGTGGGAATACTCGCCGAGCCGAATACGGGCTGGGCCGACCAGTTTCTAAAGCCGATTGCTAGCACCGCACCGCCGCCAAGCGCCGCAAGGACCACCAGCGTGGCCACCCAACGGCGGACCGTCAATTGCCTATTGTTCATGGCTGTCTCTCCTTTTGCCCCGTCCCAGCTGCTCCCGACTGGCGGCCCGGGTGTACGAAGTATTGGACGTAATTGGCTACGATTCGTTTGTCGCGCCTAAGAACGACGAGAAAAGCCGATGGCCTCGCCGGCTAGCGCAGCAAATTCGATTTCTTGCGCAGCGGGGCATACCCGACTCGTGTGGTTCGTGATGTCCCATATGCCATCCATCATTATGAGGCCAACCGGGCCGCTTGCGTCAACGGCCTCGACAAACCGGGCATCGAGTAGTCAAACCCGGCGAAACAGGCGAAGAAACGAGTCCCCGACGGCAGCATCCTTAGCTTATGAGCCGCGCGATGAAAAATGCCGCGGCAGCCGCAAGCCCGCCCACGAGCACGGTTTGCGCTCCCGAGCGCAATGGCTTGACACCGGTGTAGTGACCTTTGATCGCGCCAAAGGCGAAGAGCGCAAGCAGCGTCACGCCGATTGAGACCCACAGCGCCGACAGAACGTGCTTCATCAAGATATACGGCGCAAGGGGGACAAGCCCGCCGACGATGTAGGATGCCGCGATCGTTGCGGCGCTGCGGCCGGCGCGGGCCGGGTCCGGCGCTTCGAGTCCCAGCTCGAAGCGCATCATGAAATCCACCCAGCGGCTCTGGTTCGAGGTAATGGCCGTGACGATCGGCTGCATTTGCGTCCCGGAAAGTCCGTAACTGCGAAAAACCTTGGCGACTTCCTCGGTTTCGACGTCCGGCAGTTCCACGGTCTCGCGAATTTCGCGGATGCGCTCGGATGCGTAGTGCTCGGAGTCGGTCTTCGCAGCCAGGTAACCTCCGAGCCCCATGGCAATCGACCCGGCGGCAATCTCGGCGAAGCCAGCGGTGACAACGATAGCGGTCGAAGCGACAGCTCCGGTAAGTCCCGCCGCGAGTGCGAACGGCACCGTCAGCCCGTCGGACATTCCAATCACGATGTCGCGCACGGCTGCGGTAGATGTAAAGTGCTTTTCTACGTGTTCGACCGACGGCATCATCGTCTCCTCTGGCCCACAGAAACTTCGCGGCTGTTCGCGGTATCGGTCCGGGCGTATAATTATGGGGCAGGAACTGGAATTAAGGAGGTAGATAATGACACCACCCACTTCTGGACAAGGAGCTGCTCCCCAGATGACTCACACGTTGCCGCCACTCCCGTATTCTTTCGACGCGCTCGAGCCATACATCGACGCGAAAACGATGGAGATCCACCACGACAAACACCATGGCGCGTATATTACCAACCTCAACAAGGCCCTCGAAGGGCACGCTGACCTTCAGAAGCTTGCGGTTGAGGAGCTACTCGCGCAAATTAATAAAGTCCCGGAAAACATTCGCACCGCTGTGCGCAACAATGGCGGCGGGCATATGAACCATTCCATGTTCTGGAAGATCATGAAGAAGGGCGGCGGCGAGCCGAAAGGCGAACTCGCGGACGCCATCAAGTCAAGCTTTGGTAGTTTTGCCGATTTCAAGACAAAGGTCAATCAGGCGGCCATTACACGATTCGGCTCCGGCTGGGCGTGGCTGCTATTCCGTGACGGGAAACTCGTGATCGAGTCCACCGCTAACCAGGACAACCCCATCATGGATGGCGGCAAGGCTTTTTTGGGAGTCGATGTTTGGGAACACGCTTACTACCTGAAATATCAGAACCGCCGACCTGAATATCTCGAGGCCTGGTGGAACGTCGTCAATTGGGATCAGGTCGCGGAAAATTATACTCACGCGAAGAAGTAAGATTTTTGACTTTAGCGCGTGTTGGTTTATTGAAACGGCTGGACTGGGGGGCGGCTCGCACGCCCCCCAAGTCTTCCGCCCAGTTTCTGCCGTAATTCCTTTTTGGGCTTCGTTACGTCGCGAGTAAAAGGCGATGCTCAAGCGCCGGGACTCCGATCTCGACAAGCGTCGCCGTGAGTGCAATGAGGAAGACGACCGCCCAATGGCCAGAATGAGTTCTGATTTTCTTCTCTGCCCGCTCGCCACAACCAGCTTGGCCACCTGACGTTGTAGCTTTCCAAGCGAGAGTGCTCGTGCACGCAACCGCAAGCCCGTGTATGCGGTCGTCAGCGTTGTCAAGCCGTCGGCGGCGTCAAGGGCTTGAGTCTCGATCCAACGCGCGCCGAACATTAAAATGGTCCGCGACCGCCCATAGAAACAGCCGGTGAAGAAAAGGGAAGCCTGGGGGTGCGGGCCTCCTCGTGGGGGTTCTTCGGGGCAATGCAATTCACTGGCCCATCCTCGGCGTGTCCTATTGCGTGCTGCCTCGCCGCCGAGGTGCTTGCGATCGGTAGAACCCGCCAGGCCGGGGCACGAGTTTCGAGTGCCCACAACTTATCATGCGGAAGGTTCATTTCATCGGTGCGAAGCGTGTAAATAGTTGTTCCACCGAGGCTTTGGGGTGATCGACAGCACGGGGTCGAATTGACTACAGCACCTCGACTAAGGAGTGGCCAAGGCCTGTGGGTACCCGGCATCGCCCGGGTTCGCCGTGAAACAAGCTAGTGTTCCGGACCCAGCGCCGGATGCCCTATGTGGCAGGGGGACTATTTTCCCGTTTCGCGGCATGTACTCTTGACGGCTGCGGCGAAATCTGTAAACTGCGGTTTTCTGTGATGGCCACACAGTCTAATCCGACGCTGGCTACCCCTCTCGAGGAGACGCTGCAGGACTTCCAGTTCCCACAGCGTGAAGCCGCCTTTTTCTACGGCTTGTTTTTGCGCGGGCACTCGGCCGAGGAGTTACGCCGCGATATCGGAGTTCCCGCCTCCGTCCTCGCCAAGTGGGACCGGGAAACGTTGCGTGAGCCCCAGCTCCGCCCACTGCTCGAACGTATCGTTCAATACCGCCAACACGTCTTGGCCATATTTGAGAACCTGATTGGGCACGATGCCGCATCTCGGAAACTTCAATGACTCTCGTCGGCTCGCGGTTCAAAAGATAGTGGCTCCGAGATGGGATGACTAAGGACCCGCACGAAGACCACAAAAGATTGACCATCCATTCTTCTCCAGATAGACACTCGTTAGCTAAAGCTAGCTAATTGAATGCAGGTGATCGCGGCGACCAACAGCGGATCGATGACGCTGAGCACCAAGTCCCCGTGCCAGATTCTGGTGCACCGGCAAACCGTGCCCGGAAT
>Ga0209526_10001772_pt1 | contig 14473 bp, 13 predicted proteins | sample JacPinW_OM2H0_M1_FD_188566 | JGI IMG/M metagenome (GOLD analysis project Ga0209526, IMG submission 188566) | Forest soil microbial communities from Algoma, Ontario, Canada - Jack Pine, Ontario site 1_JW_OM2H0_M1 (SPAdes) (version 2) | ecosystem: Environmental > Terrestrial > Soil > Boreal... | reverse complement strand
GAACGGCATCGTGTGGATGATGCCGTTCGACTTGGTCGCCGAGGTGACGTGCTGCTTGCGGGTGCGGGCGAGCTCGAAGGCATAGCGCATGATCCGGTCGCAGCCGCGGCGGGTAAAGACCGCTTCCTGCATCGCCATCTCGAACTCGCTGCCGGCATAGAGCCGCCCGCCGATTTCCGAATATTCGCCTTCGTTGTTTTCGCGCACGACATAGAAGTCGATGTCGCCCGGAGCGCGATCGCGCAGCGGCGACTCGACACCGGCCAGCAGCCGCACGGGGCGGAGATTGACGTATTGCTGGAAGCCGCGCCGCAAGGGGATCAACAGGCCCCAAAGCGAGATGTGATCGGGGACGTCGGGATGGCCGACCGCGCCGAGATAGACGGCATCGTAGAGCCGCAGCCGGTCGAGCCCGTCCTCGGGCATCATTTGGCCGGTCTTGCGGTAGCGCTCGCAGCTCCAGTCGAACTCGCTCCAGCTGAAGCCGAAACCGTAGGCTCGCGCGGCCGCTTCCATCGCGGCGATCCCTTGGGGCATCACCTCGTGCCCGATACCGTCGCCGGCGATCACCGCGATCCGATAACTCTTCGCCATGCGATACCTCCGCTTACGGTCGGCAGCTTAACGCGAGTCCCCGGCTGCGTATCCCGAAGGCTGATCCGGACGCAGCGGATGCGCGTGGTCGAGCGGGCCGTGACCGCGGCCGAGACCGGGCGCTCCGGCGATCGCACGTTGGACGTAGGTCCGGGCGCGGTCGACGGCGCTTTCGACATCCTGACCCTGCGCGAGGCCCGCCGCGATCGCCGAGGCTAGCGTGCAGCCGGTGCCGTGGGTGTGGCGCGTCGCGATCCGCGGGCTTTCCCAGACTCTCGCACCACCCGCCGTTACGAGCACGTCCGACGCGGTTCCTCCGGAGAGATGTCCGCCTTTGACCAGCACTGCCCGGCAGCCGAGCGCCAGCAGGGTTTCGCCGGCCGCTCGCATCTGCGCGAGGTTGCCGATTGCCGCACCGCACAGGATCGCGGCTTCCGGCAGGTTCGGCGTTACGATCTCGGCGCGCGCAATCAACAGCCGCTTCAGCGCCTCGACTGCCGCGGGATCGATAAGCCGGGCTCCGCCCTTGGCCACCATGACCGGGTCGACGACCAGGGGGATGGCCGCTGCGCGCTCCTGCAGCACCGCGGCGATCGTTTCGATCACTGCGGCGTCAGGCAGCATGCCGGTCTTGATTGCGTCCGCGCCGATATCGTCGAGGACCACCTCGATCTGCCGGCGAACAAACTCCGGTGGGATCGGCAGGACGCCAAAGACGCCCTCCGTGTTCTGTGCGGTCAGCGCGGTGATCGCTGTTGCGGCATAACAGTCCAGCATCGACACAGTCTTGATGTCGGCCTGGATGCCGGCGCCGCCTCCGGAATCGGAACCGGCGACGATCAATACCCGGCCGCGCATTACTCGGCGGCTTCGAGTGGCGTGGACCGCAAAAGTCGCGGCCGGGCGTCCTCGGCGCCGACACTGGCCACGGAGATCGCCTCGCAGATCTCATCGATGACCGTCGCGATCAGCGCTTCATCCTCGCTTTCGGCCATGACTCGGATCACCGGCTCGGTACCCGATTCGCGGATCACCAGGCGACCGGTGGTGGCGAGGCGAGTTTCGCCGTCGGCAATCACCTGTTTGACGGTTGGCGATTCGAGCGGCCGGCCGTCACCGTAGCGAACGCTGCGCAACAGCTGCGGTACCGGCGTGAACAGCCGGCAGACCTCGCTCGCGCGTCGGCCGGTCTCGACGATCGAGGCCAGCACCTGAAGTGCGGCGATCAATCCATCGCCGGTCGTTGCGTAATCCGCGAGAATGATATGGCCGGACTGCTCACCGCCAAGATTGCAGCCCAGAGCGCGCATCTTTTCGACAACGTAGCGATCGCCGACGGCGGTGCGGTGGAGGCCGATCTGCTGGCCCGCAAGAAAACGCTCCAACCCGAGATTCGACATCACCGTAGCGACCAGCGCGTCACCCGCGAGCCTGCCACCGCGTGCCAACCCGGTCGCGATCAGCGCCATCAGCTGATCGCCATCGAGGATGTGACCGCCTTCATCCGCGACGATCAGTCGGTCGGCATCGCCATCGAGGGCAATGCCGATATCAGCGCGCCGCGCCAGCACCTCGCGCCGCATCTGCTCGGGCGACAATGCTCCGCACTCGCGGTTGATGTTCAGACCATCGGGCGATACGCCAAGCGAGAACACCTCGGCGCCGAGCTCCCAAAATACCGTCGGAGCGACCTTGTAGGCGGCACCATGGGCGCAGTCGACGACGATACGTAGACCATCGAGCCGCAACCCGCGTGGAAAGCTTTGCTTGACGAACTCGATGTAGCGGCCGCCGGCGTCATCGAGGCGCTTGACCCGGCCGAGCTCGGCGGGTACGGCGCGCCGGCTCGGTCCCTTTTCGAGGCGAGATTCGATCTTGAGCTCGAGTTCGTCCGACAGCTTGTACCCGTCGCGGCCGAACAGCTTGATGCCGTTGTCTCCGTAAGGATTGTGAGAAGCTGAAAGGACAACACCGAGATCTGCGCGCAGGCTGCGCGTCAGCATCGCGATCGCCGGGGTCGGGAGCGGGCCGACCAGCACGACGTCCATGCCCATCGTGACAAAGCCCGCGGTCAGCGCCGGCTCGAGCATGTAGCCCGACAGCCGCGTATCCTTGCCGATGACCACCAGATGTTTGTGCGCGCCATTGTAGAAGCATTCGCCGACGGCCATCGCCACCTTCAGCGCCGTCTCCGGCGTCATCGGCTCGCGGTTGGCGGTCCCGCGGATTCCGTCCGTGCCGAAAAGCTTCCGGGCCATCCTATGCCGCCGAAAAGGTTGGGTTAGGCCAGCGTGTCAGGCGCCGGGCTGTGGCTCGGGCTCGAGACCGGTTGGACGCCCCGACGGAGGCACCGAGCTCCGCCTTCCTGGGCGCACCTCATCGGTCGTAGGACCGGCCGGAGAGCCGCGGGCGATCCGTTCGCCTTTGATCACTCGGCGGATCTCCTCAGCCGACAGCGTCTCGTATTCGAGCAGCCCCTTGGCCAGCGCGTGCAACTCCTCGAGCCGCGCAGTCAAGATCTCCCGGGCGGTCTGCTCGGCTTCATCGATGACCTGGCGGATTTCCTCGTCGATGACCTTGGCTGTCGCATCGGAAACGTTCTTGCGCTGGGTGACCGAATGGCCGAGGAACACCTCTTCCTCGTTCTCGGCGTAGCGTAGTGGCCCGAGTTTCTCGCTGAACCCAAACTCAGTGACCATGCGCCGCGCCAGACCGGTCGCGCGACGGATGTCGTCTGCCGCACCCGTCGTAACCTTGTCCGGTCCGAAGATCAGCTCTTCGGCGATGCGGCCCCCAAAGAGGCTCGCCAGCATCGCCTTGATCTCGAGCTTGGACTGGCTGTACTTGTCGCGCTCCGGCAGGAACATCGTGATGCCTAGCGCCCGTCCGCGCGGGATGATGGTTACCTTGTGCAGCGGGTCGTGCCCCTCGGCATAGAGCATGCACAGCGCGTGACCAGCCTCATGATACGCGGTCAGCTTCTTCTCATCCTCGGTCATCACCATCGAACGGCGCTCAGCGCCCATCATGACCTTGTCTTTGGCATGCTCGAACTCGCTCATCGACACCGAGCGCTTGCCCTTGCGCGCCGCCATCAGCGCCGCCTCGTTGACGAGGTTGGCGAGATCGGCACCCGAGAAGCCGGGGGTGCCGCGTGCGATAATCTTCGCATCGACATCCGAGGCCAGCGGAACCTTGCGCATATGGACCTTTAGGATCTTCTCGCGGCCGACGACGTCGGGGTTAGGCACCACGACCTGACGATCGAATCGACCGGGACGCAACAGTGCGGGATCTAGCACGTCGGGCCGATTGGTCGCGGCGATCAGAATCACCCCCTCGTTGGCTTCGAACCCGTCCATCTCGACGAGGAGCTGGTTCAGGGTCTGCTCGCGCTCGTCATTGCCGCCCCCAAGGCCAGCGCCGCGATGGCGACCCACCGCGTCGATCTCATCGATGAAGATGATGCAGGGCGCATTCTTTTTGCCCTGCTCGAACATGTCGCGCACGCGGCTCGCGCCGACGCCAACAAACATCTCGACAAAGTCGGAGCCGGAAATCGTGAAGAACGGCACGTTCGCCTCGCCGGCAATCGCGCGGGCGAGCAGGGTCTTGCCGGTGCCCGGAGGCCCGACGAGCAGCACTCCCTTCGGGATCTTGCCGCCGAGCCGCTGGAATTTCTGCGGATCCTTCAGGTATTCGACGATTTCTTCGAGTTCTTGCTTGGCCTCGTCGATCCCGGCGACATCCTCGAAAGTGATCCGCCCGACCTTCTCGGTCAAAAGGCGGGCCCGGCTCTTGCCGAAGCCCATGGCCCGCCCGCCGCCGCCCTGCATCTGACGCATGAAAAATATCCACACGCCGATCAGCAACAGCATCGGAAACCAGGAGATCAGCACGCCAAACAGAGAGGGTACGTTTTCGTCGACCGGAGCCGCGGTTATGCGTACGTTTTTCTCGGTCAGTCGGCTGACAAGATTGGGATCGTTCGGGGCATAGGTCGTGAACGCCCGGCTGTCGGTGAAATGACCGCTGATGTTGTTGCCCTGAATCGTGACATCGGCAACTTGGCCGCGATTGACGTCGTTAAGAAAATCGGAAAACGCAAGCGTCGATTGCGGTCCCCGGCTGGAGGATGTCTGGAACAGGTTGAAGAGGGCGACGAGAAGCAGTCCGATTACAATCCACAGGGCGAGATTCTTGCCGAAATTGTTCACAGTGGAGGTCTCTCCGTACCAGGCTGGCCATCCCGTGCCGAAACGAATCCTACCCCGTCGAGGGCTGGCCCGCGATCATTTTCCCTCTGCTCAGACATAAGATGCCGCCAGACTTAAACAACTGTAAAGCCTGCCCGCGTAGCCGGATTGATCGGCCGGAACGCGATTTCCGGCACTGCCTCAGCGCGATCGCGGAAATATTCGAGTTGGGGGATAGCGACGAAGCCGTCCTTGTCCCAAGCAGCCGGCAGGACCGCATGCAACAGCCGAGGCAGTGTTCGGCCGGATGATCCGGTCGATAATCGTTTGAATTTGGCTACTCCTGCCTGGCCGAGGTGGCCAATGACGATTGGCCCGTCCGCGGCGACCGGCAGCGCAACCCGGAAGCGCCCGTCCCACAGGAGGCTTTCCCCAGGGTTCAGGCGAACTGAGGCGGCAGCGGCGGCAAGCTCTCGCAAAACGAGGATCCTCTCCCGCCACACGACAAAGCGGCAGCCGCCTAACGTATGCCCTCGGCGCCCGCCTCCAGCGAGGCGCTCGCGCAGCCGCGCCACCCGCCGGCCTCGTGGCGGATAGGTCCGACCGCCGATGGTTGCGGCAACTGCACCGAGCGCCCGCTCGGCGATCTCAGGCGATGCCGCAAGCACCAACCCGGGATCGAGCACGGCAAACCCGGCGGGATGCAGGGTCAAGGCGTGTGCGAGAAGAGCATCCCGGTTGCGCTCCTGAACTACCCGCTCGCAGCCGAATGCATGGATCTGACGATCCAGCGCTGTGAAATCCGCATCGGTCGGTACCGTGCCGCTCCCGCGCAGACGCGACCTCTCGAAGCGGGGGTCGCAGTTGCTCGGATCGGTCATGAACGGCTGCCGCTCGGCGTCCAGCAGTGCAGCGAGGCGGCCCTTCGGGACACCGAGCAACGGTCGTAATACACGGCAATCGGCGAGTTCGCGGATGCCTGAAATCCCCGCAAGACCATCCGGCCCGCTACCGGCGCGGCGACGGATCAGGTGGGTCTCGACCTGATCTTTGCGATGATGGGCAGTCAACAGGTGGAGGCAGCCGTGTTCGCGGCACCATTCGGCGAGCAACGCATAGCGGGCTGCGCGAGCGAGCTCCTGTATTCGACTTATTGGCTTGTCTCCGGACCAGACCAGGATTTCATGGCGGATGGCCCGCGCCAAAAGCCAGCCATGTAACCGGCGGACCTCAGCGGTACTTTCCGGCCGCAGCCGGTGATCCACCGTCACCGCGCAGATGCTCCCGCCGCGCTCCCGCGCCCAACGATCAGCGAGAATGGCGAGGGCGAGGCTGTCTGCTCCACCGGAAACGGCGACGGCCAGAAACGGGCAGCTCTCGAAGCGAGCAAGCGAGGCAAGTGCATTTGCAAACTCGGCCGAGGTGATCGGCCCGGGTGGTGATGTCTCAGTCAGCAACCCGCCTTCTTTTTCTCGTCCCTTACCCGTTCCTTTATTGTGTTCCCCGGGTTGGGGAAGTCGTGATCTAGCTTTGCGAGCGCGACGCAGGCTTCCGGTTTCTGGTTCGCCCGGGCGAGCGACATGCCGAGCTTCAGGAGATTGTCTGCTGCTTTCGCCCCCTTCGGATAGCGCTTGTACCCCTCGGCGAATGCGGTGGCAGCCTCCGCGTAATTGCTCCTCGCGTAGTGAGTCTCCCCAATCCAGTATTGTGCGCTTCCGGCCAACGGATCGTCGGGGTGCTGGCGGATGAAGCCTTTCAGGGCTTCCTCGGCAGCTGAATAATCAGCCTGCTTCAACAGCCCAAAAGCGAAATTGTACTGATCGGAAGCCGACCCGGAAGGAAGAATGCCCGAAGAAGGCGCGGCAGCCCCGGCTGTGCCGGCCGGCTCGAGCGCGGATTGCGCTGGCCTTGGAGGGCTGCCGGGGGGCGTCAACGTGCCGAGACCGGTAGGAGTATAGGGCGGCGGCGGCACCAGTGTTCCGGGGGGCAAAGGCGCACTTGGCTGCGTCGAGGCCGTCTGATTCATCGTCGGCGTAGTAGTACCTCGAGGCGCGAGCGTCCCGGTACCCGAAGTGCTGCCCGTCGAGCGCGGGGATGCGGTTGCCGATGGCCCTTGCCCTTGGCCAAATCGCACCTCGATGTCGCTGTTAATTTGCTCTAGTCGCCGGCGCAACTGCTCGACCCCGTTCGCCGCGTTCTCAACCCGGCCGGTCAGATCGCGCATTTCAGACTCGAGCCGGTCCATGCGAAGTTCGACGTCGACCGCCGCATTATGACCCGCGGCTACCGGTGGGCTGCCACCACCGCGGTAGACCTGACGCTGCAACATGCTGAGATCTCGTTCCAGTCGCTCGAGACGGTCCTGCATCGCTCGATCCTGCGATCGCGCCGAGTGGATCGGCAAGGCTAAAGCGGCAAGCACCAACAGCAAGGAAGTTGTACGGGAATGCGACAGGGTCGAGCGCCTGAGCATCGAAGGCCTCTTGCATCCGCTCGAGAGCCGGGGGCAGGCTCTCGCCGCGTTGACCGTCATCGCGACGACCACCAGAACGGTCGCTCGGACTTCGTTGAAAGTCCTAGGGTCCTTTTAGGGCAAAAAAAGGGCGCATCGGGCAGCAAGAGCACTGGCTGTGAATGCCATCGCCTCGCCTGCGTCTTTTGAGTTTTCGACTGTGCGCAGAGGCGACATGCTCAATTGACGACGGTGACAGCGCGGCGGTTTTGTGCATAGGACTCCTCGGAGGAACCGACCACCGCCGGGCGCTCCTTGCCGTAGCTGATGGTCGAGATCCGGGATGCCGGGATCCCGGATGCGACGAGGACGTTTTTGGCCGCCTGGGCGCGGCGCTCGCCGAGCGCGAGATTATATTCGCGCGTACCCCGCTCGTCGCAATGACCCTCGATCGTGACCGTCACATTGGGATAGCGTCGCAGCCAATCGGCCTGGCGCGCGAGGATCTGTCGCGCTTCGGGCGAGATATCGGCTCGGTCGAAGGCGAAGAACACACGGTCGCCGGCACTTGCCTCGAGATCCTGTTGCGATCCCGGCACAATATTGCGCGAGCCGATGCCCCCCGGCGGACCGCCCGGCGGTCCGGGCGGCGGCGTCTCCGGCGCAGGGCTGCTGCAGGCTGCGAACATCAGCAGAGCGCCCAGCAGGCCGACTATTTTTACATGCATTTCAATCCCCCTCGACCAGTCTGGACTATATCGCCGCGTCTTTCAGCGAAGCAAGGGAGACCAGGCTGGATCGGAAGCGTCCTGCGGGGTCGTCACTTCGCGTTGATTGGAGCCGGTCAAATCGATCGAGTACAGGCGAGCAGATCCGCCGTATCCACGCGAATTAGACGGCGACTGGCGGAAATACATCAGTACTCGGCCGTTCGGCGCCCAGGTTGGCCCTTCGACCAGAAAATCCCGCGTCAACAACCGTTCGCCGGAGCCATCCGGGTGCATTACACCAATAAAGAACGATCCGCCGTCGATCTTGGTAAAAGCTATCTGATCACCGCGCGGCGACCAGACCGGGGTGCCATATTTGCCCGAACCAAAGCTGATCCGCCTGGCGTCACCGCCATTCGCACCCATGATATAGAGCTGCTGGGAGCCGCCGCGATCGGAATTAAAGACGATCTTGCTGCCGTCGGGCGCAAAGCAGGGTGAGGTATCGATCGCCTGGCCGTTGGTCAGGCGCGTGGGCTGACGGGTGCGCAGGTCGAGCGAATAGAGATTGCTGACGCCGTTCTCGGCGCGGCTCATGACCACCTTATTGCCGTCCGGTGAAAATCGCGGGGCGAAAGTCATGCCGGGAAAATCGCCGACCGCCTCTTGTTGCCCGGTATCGATGTTGAAGAGGTAGACGCGAGGAGTGCCGTTTGCATAGGAGAGATAAGTTATCTCCTGGACCGTCGGGGAGAACCGCGGGGTCAATACCAGCGCGCGGCCGTCGGTCAGAAACCGGTTGTTGGCGCCGTCCTGATCCATCAGGGCGAGGCGCTTGATCCGCTTGTCCTGCGATCCCGCCTCGGCGATGTAGACGATCCGGGTATCGAAATATCCGTCCTCGCCGGTGATGCGCTTATAGATCTCGTCAGCGATGATGTGGGCAATGCGCCGCCAATTCTGCCGCGTCGTCGTATAGCCGAAACCACTCAGCTGCTGCTCGGAGAAGACATCCCACAACCGGGACTCGACCCGCAGCCTTCCATCGCCCTGGGTCAGGACCGTCCCCGTCACCAGCGCCTGCGCATTGATTTGCCGCCAGTCGCCAAACCGAGGCTGAGCATCGGTCGCCGAGACGTCTTGGATGAAGCTTCGCGGGTCGACCGGGCGGAACAGACCCGAGCGCTCGAGATCGGCCGAAACGACACCCGCGATCTCCCTTCCCGCCTGGCCTTCGTCGTTGCCGGCGCCCGAGAAGGACGGGATGGCGATCGGCATCGGCTCGACCTTGCCTCTGGTGATGTCGATCCGCAGCTCGGCGCGGGCCGGCGCAGCCGCATTGAGCAGGAGCGCAAGAACCGCCGTTACCGCGCCGGCCAACATCAAGGGATTTCTTGTCATAAGATGTCCTTTGGGCTGAAATCGACAACCAGGTCTTTCCAGATTGCGTATTTTTCCGGAGGGAGGTGCAGCGGCCGGCACATGGGGTTAAAGAAGGCGCGGCGCGCGCTCTCGGCCGCTGCGCGGAAGAACGGATCGCTGCCGAAGCGTGCCTGATCGACGATCGTCGCTTGCCGAACGGTGCCATCCGGATCGACCACGACCCTGATCTCCACGACGAGATCCTTGGCGTCGCGGGCGCCCGCCGGCACGTTCCAGCACCGCGCGATCTGCTCTCGGATCAGATCCATTTCGCTCGCGCTAAGTTGGCTGCCGATCGGCGCTCGGGGTTGTGAGGACGGCTTGGCCGACGCAACGCGCGGCCGCTGCGGCGGCGCGTCCGGCGACGGCGCGGTCGGCTGTGCGGACAGGTTCTTCAACAGAGCTTCGAATTGACCGGGGTCGTATTTCTTCTGTTCGGCTTTCGGCTCGTTCTTGGCTATTTGCTGGGGCGGTTCCGGCTTTTCCTTGGGCTTGGGGACCTCGACTTTTTCGGTCGGCTTCGGGGGTTCGGGCTTGGGCTCGGGCTTCAGCACCGGTTGCGGCGGGGCCGGCTTTGGTTCCGGCGGTTTGGGCAGCTCGGGCGGTGGCGGTATCTCCGCCGAGGGTGGCGGAACCGGAGTTGGAACCGGTGGTTCAGGCTCCGGCTTGGTGACCGGGGCATCAGCGACCGGCGGGTCAGGCTTGGCGTTTGGCCGCGGCAGGCTCGGGTTGGGCCTTGTCGCCCGCGTCTCGGGCGCGATCGTCACGAGCTGGACCGCCACCGGCATCTCCTCGGGCATCGGAGGATCGAACAATCGCGGTAGGCCGAGAACGAAAACGGCGCCGAGGACGAGGTGGAGCGCGACCGACAATGCGACGCCGCGTGGCGCAATACCGTCCGACATTTCATCGGGAACGGCGGGCTCGTCGGTCAATCGCGGTACGGCGGTCGCCACGCTCATCGGAGTGAAACCGCGTCACACTCTTCAGCGCTTGACCGTCCGCGATCGCTCGGAGGGCGCGGCGCCGGAAGACGGTTTGGCTGCGGTGCCCTTCGGGGCCTCGGCGATCAGCGACACTTTGCGGAACCCGGCCGTGCTGACCATGCTCATCACCTCGAGCACTCGGCCATAGTTGATCGCCTTGTCGCCTCGGACATAAAGAAGCGCGTCAGGGTTGGCGCCAGTGATCGCCGTCAGGCGTGGAACCAGCGATTCGGTAGGGACATCGGTCTCTTGGATGAAAATGTGGCCCTCGCCGTTGATCGTGATGACGAGGGGCTCCTTTGGCTCGTTGATCGGCGGCGCCTGCGTCTGCGGCAGGTCGACCGGCACCCCAACGGTCAACAGCGGTGCTGCGACCATGAAGACGACGAGCAGCACCAACATCACGTCGACGAGCGGCGTCACGTTGATTTCCGACATCGGCCGGTACCGCCCGGCCAGGCGACTGCCGTTGTTGCCCAAGCTCGATGGCGCCATACCTTATGGTCTCTCGTCGAGCTGGCGTGAGAGTATCGCGCTGAACTCGGAGGCAAACGCCTCAAGCCGGCCGGCATAGCGCCCGAAATCCGTTGCGAGCTTGTTGTAAGCGACGACCGCAGGGATCGCGGCGACAAGCCCGAGTGCCGTCGCGAACAGCGATTCGGCGATGCCGGGTGCGACGACGGCAAGACTGGTGTTCTTGGAGGCGGCGATCGACTGAAAGCTGTCCATGATGCCCCAGACGGTACCGAACAGGCCGACAAAGGGCGCGGTCGACCCGACCGTCGCGAGATACGCCATAAACCGCTCGACCCGTTCCATCTCGCGGCCCACGGTCACCGACATCACCCGCTCGACACGCTGCTGCAGGCTCGCCCGCATGCCCGGGGTGCCGAGCAGGTTCTTGGCGGCGCTGCGGCGCCACTCGCGCATCGCCGCCGAAAAGACCGCACTCATCGGATCGGGCGGCCGCTGGCCGACCCTCTCGTAGAGATCGTCGAGAGAGCCGCCCGACCAGAACGACTCCTCGAAGCTCGATGCGGAATATCGCAGCCGGCGCAGCCGCATCGCCTTGTCGAAGATGACCGCCCACGACCAGAACGATGCGACCAGGAGAATCAGCATAACCACTTTGACCACGGCATCGGACTGTAAAAACAGGCCGAGAATCGAAAGATCGTGCGGAACCGCACCGACCAGCGGCAAGGCTTCAACAGGAGCAGGCGGCATGTCTTGGCGACCCTTTATGGCGTCTTTTGGATGATCATGGGCGTAGCATCCTCCTCGACCCCGGCTTCGAGCGGCAGCTGCGCGAGAAAATCGAGCTGGGCCGGCAAGGTCGCCGGCACCGCCAAACCGAGATGGCGAAAGGCGGTCTGGGTCAGCGTGCGGCCACGCGGCGTGCGCTGCACGAAACCCTCCTGGAGCAGGTACGGTTCGATGACCTCTTCGACGACGTCGCGCTCGTCACCGAGCGCCGCCGCGATCGTCTCGACCCCGACCGGGCCGCCCGCATAATTCTCAGCAATGCAGCGCAGGTAGCGCCGGTCCATGCCATCGAGACCGCGCGCATCAACGTCGAGCCGCTGCAGCGCTCCGTCCGCGGCCAGGGCGTCAACGCTCGACAGGCCGTTGACTGCGGCGAAGTCGCGGATACGGCGCAGCAGGCGGATCGCGACGCGCGGGGTGCCCCGCGACCGCTGCGCGATCTCTGCGGCGCCGTCGGGGCGTAGTTCGATGCCGAGCACCCGTGCCGCACGGCTGACAATTGTCCCGAGCTCCGCCGGCTCGTAGAACACCAGACGCAGCGGAATGCCGAAACGCTCCCGCAGCGGCCGTGTGATCAGACCCGAACGCGTTGTCGCGCCGATCAGCGTGAAAGGCGCCAGACGATAGCGGATCGATCGCGCTCCGGGTCCCTGACCGATAATCAGATCGATCTGGTAGTCCTCCATCGCGGGGTAGAGGTACTCCTCGGCCGCCGGCGGCAGGCGGTGGATCTCGTCGATGAAGAGCACCTCGCGGGGTGCGAGCTTGCTGAGCATGGCGACAAGATCGGCGGCGCGCTGAATCACCGGGCCTGCGGTGGCATGGAAGTCGACGCCCATCTCGCGGGCGACGATTTGCGCGAGCGTCGTTTTTCCGAGCCCGGGGGGACCAAAGAAAAGGATGTGGTCGAGCGCTTCACCGCGGCTCTTCGCAGCCTCGATAAAGACGCGCAGGTTGTCGCGCAGCTGATGCTGACCGACGAATTCATCGAGGATGGCGGGTCGCACAGAGCTTTCGGGAGCGTCTTGTTCGGCTTGCTGCGGGGCGACAACACGTGGAGCGACGTCGTTCATCGCGCGAGTTCCTCCAGGCCCGCTTTGATCAGCACATCGGCGCCCGCCTCACTGCCGAGCCGACGGGCCGCGGCGGCGATTGCGCCCAGCGCCTCAGTGCGGCCGACCCCGAGGTTCTCAAGCGCCGAGATCGCATCGGCGGTGACCCCTCGGCCGTTTGGCGGGTCACTGCGTGGCGCAGCCGACGGCGACCCCGCCGGGGCCGCGACGCTGCTGATCTTGTCCCGTAATTCATTGACGATGCGGGCGGCGAGCCGCGGCCCGACTCCCTCGGCTTGCGCCAGCGCCGGCTTGTCCTGAGCCAAGATCGCGAGCCCGAGCGTCTCCGGCGCCACGGCCGAGAGAATCGAGAGGGCCAGTCGCGCGCCGACGCCCTGAACCGTCGTCAACAGGCGAAACCAATCGCGTTCGGCGGCGTCGATGAACCCGTATAGGTGGATGTGGTCCTCGCGGACATGCGTCTCGATCAGCAGCCGCACCGGCGAACCGGGGGGCGGCAAGCGGCCGATCGTTCGGGTAGAGCAGAAGGCGAGGTAACCGACACCGTTGACGTCGATGACGGCCGCATCCGGCTCTATCTGCTCGACGACCCCGGCGAGCTTGGCGATCATGGGCGCGTACCCAAGAGCCGCCGGACCGCGGCGTGCTGCGCGTGGCAGATCGCCACGGCGAGGGCATCGGCGGCATCCGGTTGACTGCCGTCGCAGCCGGACAACAGCCGCCCCACCATCAGTTGCACTTGCGATTTCTCAGCGTGACCGGCGCCCACGACCGCCTTTTTGACGAGGTTGGCAGAGTATTCCGCTACCGGCAGCCCGCGTTCCGCCGGCGCCAGAAGCACCACCCCGCGGGCAACGCCCAGCTTCAGTGTCGAGGCCGGGTTACGGTTGACAAAAGTTTCCTCGACTGCGGCCTCATCCGGCTGAAACTGCTCGAGCACCGAGGTGATCTGGCGGAACAGCGAGACCAGCCGCATCGCCAGGGGCTGGTCGGTCGCAGCGTGCACGACACCATCGGCGACGTGAGTAAGGCGGTTGCCGGCGACGTCGATCACCCCCCAGCCGGTGTGCCGCAGCCCGGGATCGAGCCCCAAAACACGCATCGAGGTTCGGTACCGACCCGGCGAAGGCTCAGGCACCGAGCCGCGCCATCACGTCTTCCCCCACTTCGAAATTGGCGTAGACGTTCTGGACATCGTCGCTGTCCTCGAGCGTCTCGAGCAGCTTGAACAGGGTCGTCGCGGTCTCCTCGTCGATCGGCGCGGTCGTCCTCGGGCGCCAGACGAGGTGCGCCGAGCCGGCCGGCCCAAACTGGCCTTCCAGCGCATCGCGCACGGCGTTCAGATCTTCGGGCGCACAAGTCACGACGTGCTGGCCGGCCTCGCTCTCGACGTTTTCCGCGCCGGTCTCGATGACCGCTTCGAACATGTCGTCGGCGCTCGCCGCCGCCGCCGGGTAGGAGATCTCGCCGACGCGCTCGAACATGAAGCTGACACTGTTGGTCTCGCCCAGCGCACCGCCCGCTTTGGCAAAGGCGGCGCGGACCTCGCTCGCGGTGCGGTTCCGGTTGTCCGTCAACGCTTCGATGATGACGGCGACCCCGCCCGGACCGTAGCCTTCGTAGCGCACCTCGTCGTAGGCCTCGCCCGCCTCACCCCCGGAGCCGCGGCGAATCGCCCGCTCGACCGTGTCTCTCGGCATATTGGCCTGGCGCGCGGCGAGAACCGCCGCACGCAGGCGCGGGTTCGCCGCCGGGTCGGGCAGGCCGGAACGGG
>Ga0209526_10001771_pt1 | contig 14474 bp, 14 predicted proteins | sample JacPinW_OM2H0_M1_FD_188566 | JGI IMG/M metagenome (GOLD analysis project Ga0209526, IMG submission 188566) | Forest soil microbial communities from Algoma, Ontario, Canada - Jack Pine, Ontario site 1_JW_OM2H0_M1 (SPAdes) (version 2) | ecosystem: Environmental > Terrestrial > Soil > Boreal... | reverse complement strand
TCGCTTTGGATAAAAGGGCGAAAAATCGAAGCAGCTTCGGAGGAGTAGAGCGTCACCGCGATGGCGGTGTACGGATAATCGGGGAGTTCAATCTCCTCGAGCTTCGCGCCGAGGCCGCGTAATGTTTCTAGCGCGACGTTGAAAGCCATCTCGACTTCTGGGTCGCCATCGGTTTTGAAATCCGGACGGATCACGCCGATGCGCTTGCCATCGAGAGGCGCGTGCCCCGGGGCCGCGTGGCGTGCGGGGCGCGAAATATAGGGTGTGCGCACGGAAGTTTCATCGAGCGGATCAAACCCTACAATGGCATCCAGCACCAGGCCACAGTCGGCCGCCGTGCGGCACATCGGTCCGAGCTTGTCCATGGTCCAGGAAAGCGCCATAGCGCCGTGACGGCTAACACGACCGAACGTGGGGCGAAGCCCCGAAATACCGCAGAATGCGGAGGGACAAATGATCGAGCCCCACGTCTCGGTGCCAAGGGCAAACGCGGCCAGCGCGGCGGAAACGATCGCGCCGGAACCGCTCGACGAGCCGCACGTCCAGCATCCTTCGTTCCATGGATTTTTCGCGGGGCCGGTTAGTGAGGCGGATGCGTAGCGATAGCTCATCGCTCCCGCGAGCTCGATCATGGCGGCCTTGCCGATCAGGACCGCTCCGGCACGATTGAGTCGTTCGATCACGGTGGCGTTGAAACCGAATTTCTGGTTCGCGTAGGAGCTCGCTCCCCACGTGGTGGGATATCCCTCGACGGCCAGCAGGTCTTTCGCGGCGTAAGGAATACCGTGCAAACTGCCTCGATAATGCCCGGCAGCAATTTCCTGTTCCGCCGCGCGAGCCTGCGCGAGGCCGAGTTGTCGCGTGATGGTGACATAGGCGTTGAGCTGCGGGTTCAGCCGCTCGCTCCGCGCAAGGTAGCTCTCGGTCAATTCGACAGGAGAAATCTGTTTCGCGCGGATGCCCCTCGCCAAGTCCCGGACCGATAAGTAGAGGATGTCGTCGCCAAGCATCAGATTGCTTTGTCAGTGCGAGGCTGTGGGGACCATCGCCTGCGAATCGGGATAGAGGCTCAGGACGTTCGCCGGCTGATCGGAATTGTCGAGCCGAAACGCACGCAGAGCCTCGAGCGGTTTCTGTCCTTCTGCGACTAGCCTGCGGATGTCAGCCTTTTGCGCTTCCGAGAGTCGATCACCGTGATCCCGGAGGATCGACTGAATCTTGATTTGCACTTCGTCTTGGCTTTCGGGCGAAGGTTTGTCACCTGGTAATGGCGCTTGCTGCCTCTCCGCCGGCGCCGCAGGCTGCCCCGGCAATTCGAGTGGCAGGCAACCAGCCGTTGCGGCAACCAGCGCTGCTCGGCGCGTAAAATCGCGGCGAGAAATTTGCGAGTCCTCCTGCGACATGTACGAAAGCCTCCGAGCTGAAGCCCTACAGTAGCAGGAAAAAATCCTCTATGGACGCAAATCTGGAGGCAGCCTACCCAAAGTTTGTGACGCGGGCTGCGTATCGAGCCAATCGAGCCATGCTAAATGGAGGAACCGTCAAGACACATAGGATGTAGCAATTTTGAGGAGGGTTGAATTGGGACAGCAGGCGAAGGGGAAACTTTCCGGGCAGCGTATGAGCGCTACCGGATCACCCGGCAGATGGAGAAATCGCTGCTGGGTACCAGTACTCGGAAAAATCGGCTGGCGCCTGAAGCCGAACAAGAACGAGCGGCAAACGGCGTGTCTGCGGTCGCACCAAGCCCGTGCTTTTCTGTTTGCGCCCTGCGATGTCACCTGAGTAGGTAATCCAAGGGGCGAATGTTTTTTCGGATTCTGTTGTTGCCGGAAAGACGGAAAAGAGACTCGCCCTCGCGCGCGGACCTGCTTCAGGGGCTTATGGATTCGCAGTCGAAGCGGCAGGTGCAGGCGGGCGTGAAGTAGTTTCTTTGATCATCTTCGCGGCGAGCTGCTTGCTGACAGGGCAGGAAGTATCGTTGATGCGACACTGCGCAATCGTGAGCCCGCATCCGCAGGTACATGTTTCGGAGTTAAACCGTTTCAGCAGCGCCGTTTTTTGGGTGGACGTGAGCCCTGTGAAGTCCACGCCGGGAAGTGTGGTGGCCCGGGCAGCATTTTTGAGGAAGATTTGTCCGGTGTCCTCGAAAGTTTCGACCGTGGCGTTTACCGGTAGGCCTATCAACGCGCGGACCTCGTTCTCATACACTCTGACCGGGTAGAGCCCAACGTGCTTCTGCACGACATGGCCGTCCGTGCTCAGAATAAAGGAAGTCGGCAGCGCCGGGACTCCACCATATTCTGCGGCAATGTTCTGGCTGCCCATCACGATCGGATAGTTGATTCCCGCTTTGTGGACGAACGCCTTGACATCCTCCGGCGTGGCATCATCGTCCATAGAGACTCCGATGATTTGCAAGCGGTCCTTGTAGCGGTTTGCCAAACTGATGAGTTCGGGAATTTCCTCTCGGCAGGGTGGGCACCATGTCGCCCAGAAATTCAGCATCACTACTTTCCCGCGCCAGGCTGCTGTGGAGACAAAGTTTCCGTCCAGGTCATTCACCAGAAAGGGCGGCGCCGGCAGGGGGTTTTTCGCGAAGCGGATGACTCTCAAGGTGCCGTTGTCATTTGTGGCGTTATTTCGGTTCGCCTTGTCGACCGCCGTCGACGTGCCAGCAGAACCAGCACCCGGGTGATTCGCCATGAGGCGGCGCGCACGCATTCCGGTCATTCCAATCGCGAGCCCTGCGAGCGCTACAGCAACCAGAATAACAACAACGATGAGAGATTTCTTCATGGTCCAACCATTCCCCGGTTCTATTATGCGTCAGAGATGTCCGCGGGACAACGAGTTGTCGGAGTGCGGCTTTTCACCCAGTGACGAGCCGAGACGATTGGGGCTCTGTGCGCCGGAAAGACGAACGAGAATTGGGCAGCCTGAAAGGCAGCATCGCCCGTACCAACGCGGGAGGGCGGTTCCCGTATTGAATCGGCCAAACCATGCGCGGATGCCGCCGGGATCGTCAAATCATTGAAAATCCAAGAGCCGGAAATCAACTCGGGCTACTCCAAGTAGGCCATTCACTTGCCTAGAAAGGGACGTGGGTCGCGTTCCTACACGATCCGCGCAGCCAGGCGAATGGGGAGGAAGGGGCCCATTCACGTGGCAAAACGGGTCGTTCCCACCTGCCTCTGAGAGGGAAGCTAGGATGGATGACCCCATGGTTCGGTCATGCCTAGACCGAATCAAAGGAACGCGGCCTTTGGGGGGCTCCGATCCCAAGCGGGGCTCCCCTCCTTTTTTATAGACCTGCCACCGCCGCAAGCATCTTCTGCTAGTTCCCGTACAAGTTCTCGCGCCGCAATACCAACCTCGTACGTACGTTGTCGACGGCAACCGGGTTGATAGCCGGGCTGCGTTTTATGACCGCGCTGGTTCTAGCTTCCGCAGCACTGGGATTTTAGCCTCGCGCAGGACGTGCTCGACAACCCTTTCCTCCAGCCGCGAGGCGTCGTAATCGAGCTGCAGCCGGTTGGTTTTTTCATCGAAGCGGAATTTTTGCAGCCCATAGGTGTTCGCAAACTGGCCGAGAGCGCGAAATTGCTCCGGCTTGAGTCGATCTTGCAGCTCGTAGGTTACGGTCATGAATGTCATGGCCGGAATTGTATCATCGCCTCTGCCAGCCTGTTCCCCTGGCGATGGCAACATCGGCCTGCGCGAGCGCGGGTTTATGGTTTCCTCGGTCACCCGCCCTCGCGACTATGTGGCTCGCTAGTTCAAGCCGGGGCGGTTACTTTTCCTGTTGCAGGGAACTCAGGTAGGCCAACATCTCGGGGCTGGTCCAGTCCTGCGGACCTATGATCTTTCGGTCGATGCGCCCTCTGGGATCGATGATGTAGGTCTCGGGATACATCGAGGTACCGTAATCGAGGGCGATTTGATGCTTCGACGGGTCGCGATAGGTAGGGAAATCGATACGGTAATCCTTCAGGAACTTGTCGTAGGCACTCTGGTCGTCGTCCTCGCTGATCCCCAGCACGGTCCCGCCAAGGGGCGCGATCCGCTTCTGCAGTTGATTTAGAGACGGCGCTTCGTCGACGCAAGGCTGGCACCATGTCGCCCAGAAGTTCAGGACCACGACCCTGCCGCGGAGGTCGGAGAGCCGCGCCGGCTTCCCGTCCAGCGGCAACTGAAATTCCGTCGCCGGGCGTCCGCGCAAGCTCGGCTCGCCCTGTCGATAACTCGGGTAGGCAAAGAGGACCAAGAGCCCTGCGATGAATGCGAGAACTAAGCCTGTCTTCAGTTTCCGTTTCAATCGGTATCCAAGCGACCTATAATAAGTGTACCGCGGATCGATAGCGAGCAGTATTCGGGGACCCTGCGGAGGGTCAAAAAACCTTGATTTCGGCCATCATTCCCGCTCGAAACGAAGAAGCATCGATCGGGCGCGCAGTCGAGTCAGTCGCCTCGCAGCCCGAGATTGGCGAAGTTATCGTCGTGAACGACCAGTCGATTGACCGCACCGGCGCGATTTTGTCGGAGCTCGCGGCGCGAGTCCCGAAGTTGAAGGTTCTTGTCACGAATGATCTGCCCGCCAGCTGGGTCGGCAAGAATTATGCGGTCTCGATTGGCGCCGCGGCCGCGAATGGTGACTGGTTGCTTTTCACGGACGCAGATACGTGCCACTTGCCTGGGTCGAGTCGCCGCGCGCTCGCCGATGCCGCCGACCATGCTGCCGCCCTCGTCTCGTACTCGCCCGAGCAGGAAATGCACACATTTTGGGAGCGGGCACTGATTCCGGTCATCTATTCGCGACTTTCGCAGCGCTATTCATTCGAGCGGGTTAACGATCCGGAGTCGCCCGATGCAGCCGCAAATGGACAATTCCTGCTCATATGCAGGAAAGTATACCGGACAATTGGTGGACACGAAGGGGTGGCGAATCACATCCTCGAAGATGTTGCCTTAGCGAGGCGGGTAAAGCGGGCGGGCTACAAGATTTTTTTTGCGCCGGGACAGGGTGTTGTCCAGACGCGAATGTATCGCTCATTCGGCGCCATGTGGGAGGGCTGGACGAAGAACCTATATCCGTTGATGGGGGGGACACCCGGCTCGGTACTCGCCGAAATCGCTCCGTTGGCCGTACTCGCCATATTGGCCGTCCTCTCGGTCTATTTGCTGGCAAGCCATGCCCCTTCAGCCTGGGCTTTGTCGGCGGTTGCACTTACCGTTGTTTGCGCGGCTCGCCTGTCGTATGGGGTGGTTTCCGATGGAAGTCTCTACTCCGTTTCTTTCATTCCATATCGGTTACTGGGTTTGTGTCTTTATGGAGTCGCCTTGATTGTTTCGTCGTGGAAGACCACCCGAGGATCGGTAGTGTGGAAGGGCAGAGAATATAAGGCGTGTGTTTGAGCGGCATAGGGTCGTTCTGGGGGGGAGCGCCGATCCCTGAAGAAACGTAGTGGGCACGCCTTGGCGCACCTGCGAGGTTGCGGGACGTCCCGGAAGGGCCAGGATCCCCGAGGCGTTCTCGGCGAAGTGAATATCGCTCAAGGAATGTAATGATTCGAGTGACCCGCAAGGTCGAATTTTCTGCTGCCCATTATTATCACAACCCCGCTCTGTCTGCGGAAGAGAATCGCCGCATCTTCGGCAAGTGCAATAACCCGCATGGGCACGGGCATAATTACGTCCTCGAGGTGACAGTGGCGGGCGAGCCGGACCCGGCAACGGGCATGGTGCTCGATTTGAAAGAGTTGAAGGACATTCTGCAGCGCGAAGTGGTGGACCGCATGGACCATCGCCACCTGAATTACGAAGTGCCCGAGCTTGCGGGCAAGATTCCCACTTGCGAAAACGTCGCCGCGGCGATCTGGCACCTGCTTGTGCACAAAATTACAAAGGGCAAACTCGACCGTGTGCGGCTCTACGAATCGCCCGATTTGTTCGCCGATTGCACATCGGATCACAACGGCGATGGCGCCACACCTGAGGCGGGAGCCCGCGGGTGAGCGATTCCTTGAAGCTCTCATTGACCAGGCGTTACCGCTTTTCGGCTTCGCACCGGCTTCACAGTCCTCATTTTAGCGAGGAGGAGAACCACCGTCTCTACGGCAAATGCAACAGTCCCTATGGCCACGGCCACAACTATGTGGTCGAAGTAACGATCACGGGTCCAGTTGACGTGGCCACGGGCATGATCGCGAATCTTGCCGATCTTGACCCGTTCGTCGAACTCGAAGTTGTCGAAGCGTTTGATTGCAAATACTTGAACGAAGAGTTGCCTGAATTCCGGGAGACCGTGCCGACAACGGAAAATGTTGTTCGTGAAATCTATCGCCGGCTTAAGAAATTCCCGACCGCGCGGCTCGAGCGCGTGCGCGTTGAAGAAACCACCAAGAACAGTTTCGAGATCTCAACGGAGTCTTGAGTGGCCGGCGCACGACCGCAGGGTGACCTCTGCTGCAAGCGCCCGCGACGAGGGCACCAAGCGGCTACGGTCGCGATTTTTGGGCATTTCGCGGCATGCCTGGAGCCGGGACCGGAGCGAGAACGTGGTTGTCCGGCGGGAGCGATATGCACGTGCAAACTCTAAATCTGTGCCCGTAAGACCTTTCCTGTGGCAAGCCGGAGTCAATGACGATGAGTGAAACGACCAAAATTGCTGTTCCCGAAATCGAAGGTTCAGAAAGCATCGCCGAACTGGTCCGTCGGATGCTGGTGCAGATCGGCGAGGACCCCAGCCGCGAAGGCCTGCGGCGCACACCCGAACGGTTTGAGAAAGCGCTGCGCTTTCTGACCAGTGGCTACCGCCAGGATCCCGAAAAGATTCTGAACGGCGCGTTGTTCAGCGTCAGCTACGACGAAATGGTCGTGGTGAAGAATATTGAGATCTACAGCCTGTGCGAACACCACCTTCTCCCCTTTTTTGGCAAGTGCCACGTGGCGTATATTCCGGATAAGAAAGTGGTCGGGCTGAGCAAAATCGCGCGCCTGGTGAACATGTACGCGCGGAGATTGCAGATTCAAGAGCGGCTAACGAGCCAGATCGCAACGGCGGTCGAGAATAAGCTCAGCCCTCAAGGCGTCGGAGTGATCATCGAAGCGCGACACCTGTGCATGGTGATGCGCGGCGTCGAGAAGCAAAATTCGATAGCCGTTTCGAGCGCCATGCTGGGAGCCTTCCGCGAGAACAAGCAGACTCGCGACGAATTTCTTTCCTTAGTTCACGGCGACAAGACATAACGGATCCGGATGCGGGAGTTTGCGGTGTTCTCCCGGGGAGTCCAGGCCCCGGGGGCGGGGCAGATCCGTTTCCCGTCGCCGACAAAGACGCGACCCACGGAAACCCCGAAGGGATAACCTAGAAGGCGCGTGCAGATATCTTTCGCGCTGCCTATGGTGAGACCGGCGATCCGCCGTGAGCACGGGGGAGAGAAAATGTTAGTAGCAGGCCTCGGAACTGTGTGCTAGCATTTTAGCTCGAAGAAGAGGCAAATAGAGCAACCAGGGCACGACGTTTCGGGGGAGAGGGGGTCAGTTGAGCGAAGCCAAAGCGGAAGTAATCGAGCAATTCCGGACGCATCCGAAGGACACGGGATCGCCGGAAGTGCAGATTGCGTTATTGAGCGAGCGCATCAACTATCTGACCAGCCACCTCAGGTCCCACGCAAAGGATCACGCCTCACGGCGCGGATTGATCATGATGGTCAACAAGCGTCGGAGGCTACTGGACTATCTGAACCGTCGAGACCCGGATCGGTATCGCGAGATTGTGGAACGACTTAGCTTGCGCAAGTAGTGCAGATTCCCTGAGCGGCCCCGCGGGCCGCACCTTTTTTCTCCGCACAAAGCAGAGTTGTCGGGCGACATGCGGGCTGGCGGGGCCAAGCTGCGCGAAGTGGTTTGTTCGATAGTGTTCCGCACCCTTCCTCCACTTGTGTCTTCTTCAGGTTATCTCCGAGAGAATTCTCTCGTATCTGAATCAGCGTCCCCGATCGGTCGGGGCAAAAGGATGTGAATTGATGTTTGAACAAGTGAGTTTGGATCTGGGCGGGCGCAAGCTGATATTCGAAACGGGCAAGATGGCTCGTCAAGCGCATGGCGCCGTTGTGGCGCGCTACGGCGATACGGTGGTGCTGGCCACGGCCTGCATGGACAGTGCACCCAGCGAAAAGGATTTTCTCCCCCTCACGGTGGATTACCGTGAATACACCTATTCGGCCGGGAAAATTCCGGGTGGATTCTTCAAACGCGAAGGGCGACCTTCTGAGCGAGAGATTCTCGTTTCACGGCTGACGGATCGGCCGCTGCGCCCGCTGTTCCCGGAAGGCTGGGCCACGGAAACGCAGATCGTAGCCATGGTCCTTTCGGCCGACAGCGAAAACGATCCTGATGTCATCGCAGTCACGGCGGCCTCGGCGGCGCTGTTTATCTCCAAGCTTCCGTTCAATAATCCGATTGCTTGTGTCCGCGTCGGATTGCTAGAAGGCAAGCTCGTCGTGAATCCCACTGTCGCCGAGCAGAAGACCAGTTTGTTAAATATTGTTGTTGCGGGCACCGACGATGCGCTCGTGATGGTCGAATCGGGCGCGCTTGAGGTTTCCGAGGATACTGTTACGGACGCCCTGGAATTCGGCCACTCCGAAATCCGCAAGATCGTCGCGGTGATCCGAGAAATGGGCAGCCGCGTGAACCCGCAGAAGGTTGTGGTCAAGCCTCCGGCGTTCGACGACGCGGTATACAGGCAGATCTCGGAAAAGTATGGCGAGAAACTGCGCGATGCCCTCGATACAGCGAGGCATCCCAAGCTTGAGAGTTATGCCCTTGTAGACGCAATCAAGGACGAAATCCTCGGTGCGATACCCGAAGAAGACAAGGATCGCTCGAAGCTGGCTTATCGGGCCTTTGAGCGCCTGCGCGAGCGCATCTTCCGCGACGATATCTTAACCCGCCGTCGGCGGCCCGATGCACGCGCGTTCGATCAGATTCGCCAGATCACCTGCGAAGTCGGCGTGCTGCCACGCGTTCACGGCTCGGCTCTATTTACGCGCGGCGAGACGCAAGCGCTCGCCACGGCAACGCTCGGCACGAAGGAGGACATGCAGCGACTGGATCTGCTGTTCGAAGAAGAGGCGTTCAAGCGATTCATGCTGCACTACAATTTTCCGGCGTTCTCGGTCGGCGAGGTTAAATTTCTCCGCGGGCCCGGACGGCGTGAAATTGGCCACGGCGCCTTGGCCGAACGCGCACTTACGAATTTGCTTCCGCCGGAGGCCGAGTTTCCCTACGCCGTGCGCTGTGTTTCCGATATCCTCGAGTCGAACGGCTCCTCGTCGATGGCCACAGTTTGCGGCGGCTCACTTGCTCTGATGGACGCTGGGGTGCCGCTCAAGGCTCCGTGCGCCGGTATTGCCATGGGGCTGGTTATCGAGGGCGACAAGTACGCCATCCTCACCGACATCGCGGGTGCCGAAGATCATTACGGCGATATGGATTTCAAGGTTGCCGGCACAAGGCAGGGAATTACAGCGCTCCAAATGGATATCAAAGTCGGCGGCGTAAGTATTGCCATGATGCGCGAGGCGCTGGCGCAGGCTCGCAAAGCCCGAATCGAGATCCTCGACATCATGGACCGTACGCTTCCAATCGGACGGACAGAAATTTCAACCTACGCGCCTCATCTCTACATGCTCAGCATCCCCACCGATAAGATTCGCGACCTGATCGGCCCAGGGGGAAAGAAAATCCGATCGATCATCGAAGCCACGGGCGTGAAGATCGATGTCATGGATGACGGTAAGGTCCACGTCTTCGCCAACAACGGCACAGCGGCAGAAGACGCCTTGAAAATGATTCGCGACGTCACCGCAACGGCCGAAATCGGGAAGACCTATCTTGGTAAGGTCGTTCGCATAGCGGAGTTCGGCGCCTTCGTCGAGATCTTCCCGGGTACCGACGGCTTGCTGCACATCAGCGAAATTGCGGACCAACGCATTCGCTCGGTACGCGATGAATTGAAGGAAGGCGATCAGATCCTGGTGAAGGTACTTGCCATCGAGGGGAATAAAATCCGACTCAGCCGCAAGGCTGTTTTGCGCGAGCAGCGGGAAAAGCAGCAGAAGAGCGGCACGGCCAGCTAGATTTGCGCTCGCGTAACGCCGTCTCGGCAACGCCGGGCGGAAGCCCGGCGCTACCAGAAAGAAGGCAAACCGTCGCCTTCTCCTTTCTCCCTTTTTCTGTCACGGCCGCTCGCGCGTCCGTGCGCCAGGCAATGGGGCTCACAGCGGCCAGAAAGCTGCCCTGCGCTGGAAGGGATTGTCAGGCATCCCTCACTCATCCCAGCTGGTGATCCGGTCGATCTGGGCGCCAATCCGGCGCAGCTTTTCTTCGATGCGTTCGTAGCCGCGATCAATGTGATAGACGCGGTCGATCCATGTCGTGTTATTGGCGACCAGGCCTGCCAGAACCAGACCGGCGCTGGCGCGTAGATCCGAGGCAGTGACCGGAGCGCCGCTCAGGGGCGTGGGGCCGGCCACCACGGCCAGGTTGCCGGTAATCCGGATGTTGGCGCCCATGCGCAGCATCTCGCTCGCGTGGATGTAGCGGTTCTCGAAAACGGTTTCGCGGATATGCGAGACACCCTTTGCCTGTGTCGCGAGCGCCATAAACTGCGCCTGCATATCGGTCGCGAAGCCGGGATATTCCTCTGTGTTGAGATCAGCGGCAACAAGTTTTTCCCCTGCACGTACTCGCAGGCAGTCTTTTCCCTCACTGCGAATTTCGACACCGCATTCCTGGAGCTTGTCGATCACGGAGGTTAAATGACGCGGCTCGCAGCACGAAAGAAGCAGCTCTCCCCCGGTGATGGCCGCGGCGACCAGAAATGTTCCCGTCTCGATGCGATCAGGAATGACGGCGTGGGTGGCGCCATGCAGCCGCTCAACGCCCTCCACGCGGATTCTAGATGTTCCCGCGCCGGTGATTTGTGCCCCCATTTTAGTGAGCAGCTCGGCAAGGTCAGCCACCTCCGGCTCGCGTGCGGCGTTTTCAAGAACGGTTTCACCCTCGGCCAGCACCGCTGCAGTTAGTATGTTCTCTGTTCCGGTCACCGTGATTTTCGGAAAACGAAACGTCGCGCCGCGCAAGCGTTTACACCGAGCCTCTACGTAGCCGTGCTGAACTGAGATCTCCGCGCCGAGAGCTTCGAGCGCCCGGATGTGCAGGTCGATCGGCCGGGCGCCGATCGCGCATCCGCCAGGCAGCGACACGCGCGCGTAACCAAAGCGCGCGACGAGCGGGCCGAGAGTGAGCACCGAAGCCCGCATGGTTTTTACGAGCTCGTAGGGCGCTTCCGCGTGCGACACCGTTTCTGCCTCGATCGTGAATTCGCTTGGCGGCAGGTCGGGGCTCGTGACCCGGCAACGCATATGCGCGAGCAGTTTGGCCATGGTGATGATGTCGCGCACGCGGGGAATATTTTGCAACCGAACCGGTTCCGATGTCAGCAGAGCAGCCGCCATCGCCGGCAGCGCGGCATTCTTCGCGCCGCTAATCGCGACGGTGCCTTCGAGCCTGCGCCCGCCTTCAATTCTGAACCGGTCCATGGGTCTATCCCCGGCCTTTCGCCTTGCCGTGTCGCCGCTTCGCTGATTCGAGAGCCTGCCGCACGTTACCACCCTTTTCGCTGAGGGAGCGCCGCGCTTCGACGTTGTTCGCCCCTGTTTTCACCATGAGCAGGGCGATCGGGAGATTGTGTCCAGCCCGACGCAGGGCGTGCTCAGCCACCAACGCGTCTACGCCCGCGGCTTCCTCGAGGATCCGTGTTCCCCGCTGCCGCAACTTCTGATTCGTCATCGCCACGTATATCATCCAGTTTTCATAGACCCTGCCGAGCCGCACCATCGCACAGGTGGAGAGCAGGTTCAGGACCATCTTCTGCGCCGTGCCGGCCTTTAGCCGCGTCGAGCCGGCGATCGCTTCGGGCCCGGTATCGGGCGCAATGGCCATTTGTGCGCGCCGCGCGAGGGGCGATCGCGGGTTTGAGGTCACTCCCACTGTGGTCGCACCTCGCCGTCGCGCGTACTCCAGCGCACCAAGTACGTAGGGTGTCGTCCCGCTTGCCGCAAGGCCCACGACCACGTCGCGCCGGGACACTCCAGCCCGCGAAATATCTCGTGCGCCCTTGACGGCGGAATCCTCCTCCTCCTCGGCCGCGTGTCGCAACGCCCTCGCGCCACCTGCGATGATTGCCCGGACCATGCTCGGCGGCGTTCCAAAAGTCGGCGGGCATTCCGCTGCGTCAAGAACCGCGAGGCGCCCACTGGTTCCTGCGCCGATGTAGAAGAGTCTTCCCCCGGCGCGAAACGCCTTCACGATTGCATCGACCGCCCGAGCAATGTTCGGCAGCTCTCGCCGCACAGCCAGGGCCACGCGCTTATCTTCGCGGTTGAGGACACGCAAGACATCGAGAGTGGATTTCCGATCGATGCCGCGCGAGGCTGCATTTCGCCGCTCTGTTTTGACTGCGGGACGCTTCATAAGTGCTCGAGACGACCGCCGGAACTCGTTTCGCGGGCCAAAGCGACTAGATGTAACGACATCTCCCGTGTCGGGGCCGAAGCTCGAACCCCCTGACTCCCTGGATGGGGTAACAGATAGCCTCTGGTTTCACCGAGCTCCTCCACGCCAGAATCGATTATAGCGGCTTGGTAGGACCGGATTGGGGGTTGCGAGGCGTTCCCGCTGGGATGGTGCCGAGCGACTTATCGGTCGTCGCCTGCTCGCCCGCGAGTCTCAAGGCCTGGAGAACGGCATCGTGGAGCGCGGGCCGCACCTGGCGTATCTTTTCGTTGGTCCTAGTGGGGTTCACGCGATTCGTGAGCAAGACGATGAATAGGCATCTGGTCGGATCGATCCAGAGCGATGTACCCGTGAAACCGGTGTGGCCGAAACTCCGCGACGAGAAATAGAGTCCCGACGAGGAAGGTGGTACCGGAACATCCCACCCCAGCGCGCGGGCGGAATCTCCGACCGTTTCGCGCTTGGTGAACTCTTCGATCGTCGCGCGTGCGAGCAGTCGATGGTGCGCATAGGAGCCTCCGTTAAGGAGCATTTGCGCAAACGCGGCAACATCGCCTGCCGTCGAGAACAGGCCGGCATGGCCCGCGATGCCTCCCATGGCCCACGCGTTCTCATCATGTACTTCGCCACGGATCAAGCGCTTACGATATGTCGAGTCGTTCTCGGTGGGCGCAATCCGCGGGCGCAGGGCTTGTGGCGGATTGAAGAGGGATTCTTTCAGCTCGAGCGGCGTGAATATGCTCTGTTTCGCAAACTGATCGAGCGAGTCTCCCGTCAGCCGCTCGACAATTTCACCGAGAAGAATAAACCCCAGATCGGAATACTCGATCTGCTTTCCCGGATCGTAGGCGAGCGGGGTGGCGATTACCCGCGCGAGAATCGCGTCGTGACCCTTGGCATTCTTGTAAAAGTCCTCGTGCCCGGTCAGCCCTGCATCGTGCAAGAGCAGCATCCGCACCGTCACATGCGTCCGCCACGAGGGATCCGGATCGGATTTTGCCGCTGCTGCCCATTCGGGAATATAGCGCCCGATCGGAGCGTCGAGGTCTAGCTCGCCCTGTTGAACGAGCATCATCACGGACATCGTCGTGACGATGGGTTTCGTCAGCGAAGCCACGTCGTAGATTGTGTCGGCTGTGACTGCCGGGGACTTGGCTTCACGCGTGAGCTTGCCGAACGGGTGCACCGCGAACTGGTCGTTCCATCCCACGCCCAGAACTCCGCCGGGGAATGCTCCATCGGCCACAGCACGGTCCAGAAGATCATATGCTGGCTTCAAGCGGTCCGACATTTCGGCCGATGCGGGTTTGAGCGTCATCGGATCAGCTGCGATGCGCAGGCCGTCTTCGCGTTTCACGGTTCCCGGAACCGTGACGGGAATCTGACCCGAGATCGCCACCTGGCCGAAGAGTGCGCGCGCAACGGCACGCTGGGAGACATCATTGGTGGAAAATTCCGCTAGCCACGTGTGGGCATTGGGAAAACTCTCGATGAGGTAGGGACTCCCGAAGGACACGACTACGGTGGGCTTTCCCGCAGCGAGCAATTGGTTGACGATCGATTGCTGGTCCCCGGGGAAGCCGACATTTCCCTTGCGGTCGGCAACACGCACAAAGAGGGCCGCGATGGCCACGTCATAGCTGTTGGGCGGGGGCAGCTGGAGGCTGCTGACGGTTGAAAACTGCGTGTCCGCGCGTAGGGCCTTGAGCGAATCGACGACCCTGCGGAGCTCCGGCTCAATCGTTTCTCCCGGATATGGATCGGGATCGGCCGAAAGAGAAACAAGCAGGACACGCACCGGTCGCGACAGGTCCAGGGGTAACAGGCCGGGCGAATCGCGGAGGAGCGTGACACTGCGGTCGGCGATGCTTTGCGCCTGTGCCTCGTAT
>Ga0209526_10001770_pt1 | contig 14490 bp, 14 predicted proteins | sample JacPinW_OM2H0_M1_FD_188566 | JGI IMG/M metagenome (GOLD analysis project Ga0209526, IMG submission 188566) | Forest soil microbial communities from Algoma, Ontario, Canada - Jack Pine, Ontario site 1_JW_OM2H0_M1 (SPAdes) (version 2) | ecosystem: Environmental > Terrestrial > Soil > Boreal... | reverse complement strand
CTGGAACTGCCTCGAAGCTGGGAGGTAGGAGCCGTCATGGTCAAGGGGACCGAGATGGGGTTGCGCCCGCAGACGTTGTACGGGCTCGCCGATTCGCCCGTCGCCCTCGCCGCCTGGATGCTCGACCACGACGCGCGCAGCTACGAGGACATCGGGGCGAAGTCTTAGTTCTTCATCTGTCCCGAAGCATCGCTGGCGTGCCGGCTACGGGGGCTGGTGGCGACAGAGAGGGCGGTTTGAACGATGGCAGAGAGGGGTTTCCCAGGGTCGGAGTTGGTGGCTACCACCACAGGGATCGTCCCCGCGAGGATACCGAAGAAGATCTGAAGGCCCGCTGAGCCGTCGACGATGCCGCCGTCCTTTCCCCGGTAGCCGGCTTGGCCGGTGACAGAGCAGTCCCAGCCGAGACAGTTGTCGTCCATCTGCTGCCGTTGGCCGCGTGACAGCAGGCTGTCGCTGATGAGGCCATCGAGTACCCGGCGCATGCTGGCCGGTGTCATCAACCAGCCCCCCCCAGAGCATGCCGATGGTCCCACCGGGGCCGACCTCCCCCGTGCGGTCCCGGCGCCGGGCGGCGGGTACATAAGCACGGCATCGCGGACTGGCGCGCATGTGGCGTCCTTGACGCCCACGGGATCCAATACCTGCCGCTGAACATAGGTGATGAAGAAGCGGGTGGCGGCTGCGGCGCGCGCGGCTGGTCCCGGCTCGGGAGCCCCCTCCATGAAGGGCAGCATGTCCCGGAAGATGGTGAAGTCGATGTTGTTATAGTCCGCCACGTGCTTGTCCACCTGCTGGACGCCCTGCCTGATTTGTTCCCTCGCCGCATCGTCGGTTTCGAAGACCCGGCCGCTGTCGAGGCGGAATCCGGCCCGGTGGGTCAACAGTTCACGGAAGGTGATGGTGTCCACACCCGGGCCCTTGACCCAGTCCGGGGGCAGAAAAGGCGAGATCCGGCCGTCGATGCTGAGATGGTGCCGGGCCAGTGACTTCAGAACAGCAATCGTCGTGAACATCTTGCCAACGCTGGCGACATTTACCATGACGTTCGGTCCCATGGCGAGCTTCGGCGGATCCGCGGCCGTGCGGGCAAGGCCGGAGGAAACAGCTTTCGACGTACCAATGAGCGCAACGTAGCCGACGACGTTTCCCTTGAGTTGGGTATCGATGCTGCTGGCCAGCCGGCTGAGCGAAATGCACGCATGAGGAGTACAGACCCGGTCGGCGGAACCCGCCGACACGGGCGGCGGGGTTGCCGCCGGACCTCCCGCGTTCGGCCCAGCGCTGGAGCCAGAGGTGCAAGACGCGGCCAGTGCCACTACCCCTAAACCAACTACCCAGATCCGGCTGACCACCGCGGACCTCCCCGCTCCCCCCACAGCTTGTCAAAGGTACTACGCCAAGCCCCCGCTCCGGCGCCTGGGACTTCCCGTTCCACCAGACCTCCGCACCCTGTCGGATGCGGAGATGGGCGCTGTCCGGGGGGAGTTCATCAGATCGAGACCAGGTCGCACACAAAGATCAGGGTCTCGCCCGGCGCGATCGCGCGCCCGGCGCCCTTGTCTCCGTAGGCCAGACCCGGTGGGATGATCAGCTGGCGGCGGCCGCCGACCTTCATTCCCTGCACACCCTGATCCCAGCCGGCAATTACCTGTCCCACGCCGAGCCGGAACTCAAGAGGAGCGCCCCGGTCCCAGCTGGCGTCGAACTCCTCGCCCGTGGAGTATGCGACCCCGACATAGTGGACGTTGACCATGTCGCCCGCGTTGGCCACGGCGCCGTCACCTTCCCAGACATCGGTGATCTCCAGATCGGCCGGCGGCTCGCCCCCGGGGAAGTCGATCTCAGGCCTGTCGATGCTCATACTCGCGTCTCCCTCATAGCTCTGTTACGGCGGTGCGCCCTGGTCCAGCCAGGTACCTTTGCGGCCTCTCCCTGGGTGAGGCATCTCCGCTCAGCTCAGCGCAAGGTTATGTTGCTGCCGCGGGTCCCCCGCTACCCAGCGCCCGTTCAGTGACTGCTGGGCCGATGCCGGGGGGTCATGACACGCCGGACCGGGCTCGCCTAGCCGCCGCGTAAATTCCCCGGGAACGCCTCCGGCAGGCAGGCCAGCCCGGCAGGTAGGCCGGAGCCGGCGGTGTGCGATGAGTTCTGGAGCCCGGCGTGGTCTGCTTTACCAGGGCTGTCGGCGAGAAGGAGACTCAAGGTGGGCGCAGCTGAAATCCTGATGGAAGGAGTCGTGTTCGGCGAGTCACCGCGCTGGCACGACGGACGACTCTGGTTCTCTGACTGGGGCGCGAACCAGGTGATCGCGCTCGGCATCGACGGCAGCCACGAGGTGGTGGTGACCGTCGCATCATTCCCCATGTGCATCGATTTCCTGCCGGACGGGCGGCTGCTGGTCGTGGACTCTGCGCAGCGCCGGCTGCTGCGCCTCGAGCCCGGCGGGTCACTGGTCACGCATGCTGACCTGTCCGGAGTCTCAACCAAGCCATGGAATGACATCGTGGTCGATGACCGGGGCAACGCCTACGTCAATACCATTGGCTTCGACTTCCCCGGCGGCGAGTTCGCGCCGGGCCTCGTGGTGCTGGCCACGCCGGACGGCGATGTCCGTCAGGTCGCCGGCGACGTCGCGTTCCCGAACGGTATGGCGATCACCCCGGAAGGCGGAACGCTCATCGTCGCTGAGTCGTACGCCAACCGGCTCACGGCATATGACATCGGCGCGGACGGCGGCCTCGGCAACCGGCGGGTGTGGGCGGAGACGCCCGGCGACCACCCAGACGGGATCTGCATGGATGCCGAGGGCGCCGTCTGGTACGCCGATGTGGGCAACCAGCACTGCGTGCGGGTGCGCGAGGGCGGTGAGGTGCTGGCCACGGTCAACCTGGACCGTGGCGCCTTCGCCTGCGCGCTTAGCCGGGGCCAGGACCCGCACCTGTTCGTCGTCGGCCAGCACTTCGGCGGACCCGGGCCGGCGCAGCCCAGCGGGCGGGTCGTGGCGTTCCCGGCGCCCGCGCCGGGCGCCGGGAAGCCCTGACCAGGCGCAGCTCGACGGTCTGCTGGTGATGCAGCGGATCTTGACGGTCGTGCCTGTACCAGTGCCGTGACTGTGCATCCGGCGTTCATGAACTCCGCCTGGCCCGGAACAGCGTGCATCGGGGCGACGTTACCCTTCTGGTAACCAGGCCCGAGCGTCAGGAGCAGACTCGTCTTGAGCGTGACCGCCGCCACTCGCGCAGTGCTGCGCGGCCGGGCGGCCGCAGTGCTCCACGGCAACGACGCAGGCAACTGGACGAAGGCGTCACCGCATCTGTACCCGCACCAGTGGAGCTGGGACAGCGCCTTCATCGCCATCGGATGGGCGCACCTGGACGTCCGGCGGGCCCTGGCGGAGCTCGAGGAGTTGTTCGCGGCGCAGTGGTCGACGGGCATGGTGCCGCACATCGTGTTCCGGGCGGGCCCAGACGAGCCTTACTTTCCCGGACCGAAGTGGTGGGACTGCGCCATCGCGCTGGCGGCGCCAGCGCTCCCGGTACAGACGACCGGGATCTGCCAGCCACCGGTGCATGCCCTAGCACTGCAGCGGATCTGGCAGCTGACGCCGCAGGCGCAGCGGCCGGAGATCCGCGCGCGCATACAGGCGCTCTACCCGCGGCTGGTCAGGTGGCATCGCTACCTCGCCACGCAGCGCGACCCCGAGGCATCGGGACTGGTCACCGTCTACCACCCATGGGAGGGCACGGACAACTCCCCGCGCTGGGACCACGCGCTGGCGCGCATCGAGGTGGCCAAGCCCGGCCCGTACACCCGCCTGGACACCAGTCAGATAGGAGACCCATCGCAGCGGCCCACCGACTGGGACTACGACCGGTACCTCTGGCTGGTCGGCCTGCTGAGGAAATACCGGTACGACGACGCGCAGATCTACCGCCAGTACCCGTTCCTGATCAAGGACGTGTTCTTTAGCGCCGTCCTCGTCGCGGCGAACGCCGCGCTCCTCGACCTGGCCAACGTAGCTGGGGCCAGTGACGGGGACCGCGGGCAGCTGGCCTGCTGGCTGGACCGCGGCCGCGAGGGGCTGGCGCGCTGCTTCGACGCCGAGTCCGGCCTCTGCCTCGACTACGACGTCCGCGCCGGGGAGCAAATCCGGCTGCGGACGTTCGCGGGTTTCGCGCCGCTCTTCGCGCGGACCGCGGACCCCGGCCAGCGCGCTGCCCAGATGCGGCTGCTCGACTCGGAGGACTTCTGCGGCAACCCGCGGTTTCGCTGGCGGCTGCTGCCGAGCACGAGTCCCGCCGAGCCGGCGTTCGAGCCGCACAACTACTGGCGTGGCCCGGTCTGGCCGGTCATCAACTGGCTGCTGTGGCACTCGCTGAGCCTGCTCGGCTACTCCGGCCGCGCGGACGAGCTCCGCCGCGACTCGCTCGGCCAGATCGTCACGGCCGGGGAGTTCGCCGAGTATTTTGAGCCGTTCACCGGGAAGCCGCTCGGCTCGCCGCAGCAGTCCTGGACGGCCGCGGTCGCGCTGGACTGGTTGGCCTCCGATCACGGCGGCGAAGCAAGCTAGCCGCGGCAACCCGGCCCAGGCGCAGGAAGGTCCGTGGCCGCCCCACGCTGCCGCGTGGTCGACCCCTTCCGCGGCCGCTCATACTTACTTAGGCGGCCCGTCGCTCTTAGGCGGCCCGTCGCTCGCGATCGCCGCCGCACCGTGTTCCGCGAGACCCCCATCACCCGCGCGATCGCCGTGACCGGCATCCATTCCGCCCGGTGCAGCCGGCGGATCTCGGCCCAGTCCACGTGACGAGCAAAAAGGTGTGGTCACAGGCACTACGCCCCCCTGCCGGATATGCCGAGCCGTTCCGTACGGGTACGGCTCGGTTGAGCGTGTTGTTCTGCGCGCTCGCATACCGGGCGCAACCGCATATGTCAGATGCGACATCTCGGCTTCCACGAAGGTCAGCAGTTGGTGGCGCAGGCGGCACCGCGTTTGAGCCGTGGTTCCGGTCGACTGTCAGTCGCGGTCGTCGAGAATCGTCAGGTCGAGCCGGGCGAGCCGTTCCGGGTCGGCGAGGAAGTCCATTTCGGCGATCTTCCCGTTGCGGACGATGACCGAGGCGATGGTGAACACGACGCCGTTGCGGGTCGCAACCACGCCGGCGGCACCGTTGACCAGCGCCGGGTGCATGGTGAGGTCGACGCGCGACCACATGACCGCCCGTCGCGCCACGTCGAGCGCGCCGCGTACCTCGGCGGACGCGGCGGCGAGTGCCGTGCCGCCGTCGGCTCGCAGCACGACGTCGGGGTCGAGTGTGGCGACCAGCGCGTCGAAGTCGCCCTCCCGCGCCGCAGCCAGGAACGCGTTGACGACCTCCCGTTGGGCGCTCACGTCGACGTCGGGGGTGGTGGGCTGTGCGCGGACGCGGCGGCGTGCCCGGCTGGCCAGCTGACGCGCCGCCTGCGGGGAGCGGTCGATGAGGCTGGCGATCTCCTCGAACGGGACGCCGAACATGTCGTGCAGCACAAAGGTGAGCCGCTCAGGTGGTGTCAATGTCTCGAGTACGACGAGCAGCGCGAGCCCGACCGAGTCGGCGAGCAGCGCCTCGTGCTCGGGATCGATGCCGTCGGCGCGGTCGACGATCGGGTCTGGAAGGTGCGGGCTCAGCGGCTCCTCGCGGCGTACCGCACGTGAGCGCAGCATGTTCAGCGACACCCGCGCGACGACGGTCGTCAGCCACCCGGAGAGGTTCTCGATCTCGCCGGGTTCGGAGCCGCTCAGCCGCAGCCAGGCCTCCTGCACGGCGTCTTCGGCCTCGCTCACCGAGCCCAGCATCCGGTAGGCGACCGCCCGCAGGCGGCGCCGGTGCTGCTCGAACCGCTGCGCAAGCCAGTCCTGCTCGCTCATCCGGTCACATCCTCCCTCGGCGACGGGTCATAAGGGAGACCCGCCAGGACCGGCCGATGTGACCGGACCGCGCGCAGCGGCTCGGGTGTCGCTGATCACACTCGGCGCCGGTCACATCTTCGACTTCTGAGGTGTCTCCCCAGTGACCGCATGAACCCGAGTGAGAGGAACACACGATGCGAGTCTTCGTTGCCGGAGCCAGCGGCGCGCTCGGAAGCCGTCTCGTCCCGCAGTTGATCGAAGCCGAGCACGAGGTGATCGGCACCCACAACTCGCCGGCGAGTGCTCAACTGCTGCAGGAACTCGGCGCCGAACCGGTCAGACTCGACCTGCTCGACGCGCGCGCCGTGCGCACGGCGGTGCTCGACAGCAAGCCGGACGCGATCGTGCATCAGGCAACGGCGCTGGCGGACATCAAGTTCGGCCGGAGCCTGGACAAGACCTTCGCCACCACCAACCGGCTGCGAACCGAGGGAACCGACGCGCTGCTGGCCGCGTCCCGGGAGGCGGGCGTGCGCCGGTTCGTGGCACAGAGCTTCGCGCCCTACCTGTACGCGCGGCAGGGCGGACCGATCAAGACCGAGGCCGATCCTGTCGATGAGACTCCGCCACCAAACACCGGCCAGACCTACGCCGCGATCACCTACCTGGAGAAGGCGACCACCGACTTCGGTGGCATCGCACTGCGCTACGGCGGGTTCTACGGCGCCGCCAACGACGCGCTGATCGAGCCCGTTCGGAAGCGGCAGTTCCCGATCGTCGGCGACGGCGGCGGGATCTTCTCCTGGCTCCACCTCGACGACGGTGCCGCAGCGACCGTGGCCGCCCTCGAGCACTCCGGGCCGGCGATCTACAACATCGTCGACGACGAACCCGCCCCGGTACGCGACTGGCTCCCGGTGCTCGCCAACGCGCTGGGCGCCAAGCCACCGCGCCACGTGCCGGCCTGGCTGGCGCGCCTGTTCGCCGGCCAGGCAGCCGTAGTGCTGGGCACCCAGGCACGCGGCGCCTCCAACGCCAAGGCAAAGCGCGAACTCGGCTGGACTCCCCGATATCCCAGCTGGCGCCTCGGTTTCCCGGTGACCTACTCGGCGATCGCCGTCGCCGACGGGCAGGCGGCCGACCAGGGCACCGGAGCAACTCGAGCGCGCGACTGAGCGCTAGCCCCGTGGACCGCGCTCTGCCGACGGCACACCGGCGCACGAGCCGAGGCGTGACGTGACTTAAGGCAAACGTGCTCGACCGGGGCCGGATGGCTTTCAGGGTCCGGGCACCAGGTGTTAGCGGTGGCGTTCTCGGCGACGGGGATGAGAGCAGCGCCAGCTGGCCGAGCTGGACCTCTACCTGAACGGTTCGCGGTCCGTGAGGTGAGCGCGAACTGCTGCGAGGAAGGCCAGCCGACCTCCCCGGACTGTCCTCGGCCTGACCATGGCGCTCAGGGCGGCCAGTTGCATGGGGTATGTTCGCACTCGAAGCCCATGACACAAGACGCGACCGCATACATCAACCCAAATCCGGAGCGACCGCGGTGATTGGCGATCCAGCGGGACCTGGCGAGATCGCTGGGTCGTGCGGCTTCGATCCCGGCAAGCCAAATGCGGCGCGGATATACGACTGTCTGCTCGGCGGGAAGGACAACTTCGCCGCCGACCGGCACGCCGCGGAGCAGCTCGTCTCCGCGCTACCGGACGCGGCGATGGCCGCAAGAGCGAACCGTGTCTTCCTGACCGCTGCGATACGGTACGTGGCACGCTGCGGCATCAGTCAGTATGTCGACATCGGAGCCGGCCTGCCAACGTCGCCGAACGTGCATGAGTCCGCGCGGGCAGTCGTCCCGGCTGCGCGGGTAGCTTACGTCGACAATGATCCGGTCGCGGTGACACATGCGCGCGCACTGCTCGCCACCGATGACTTCGTGATCGTGATCGACGGGGACGCGCGCAAATATGAAGCGATTCTTGCCGACCCGCAGCTGGGCGCACTGATTGACCTCTCCGAGCCGACGTGCGTCCTGTTCGTCAGCATGCTGCATTTCTTGACCGCTGACGAGGCGGACACCATCGTTGCAGCTTTCCGGGAGCGGATGGCTCCAGGAAGTTACCTGGTGATCTCGGCGGGGCACAAGGAGAATTATCGGGTGCGGGAACAGGTTCAGGCCGCCTATGGTGGCACGACTGTGCTGACAGGCCGCCCGGCGGCCGAGATATCCGCGTACTTCGACGGGTTCGACCTGGTGCCACCCGGCGTTGTGCCGGTCACTGAGTGGCCGCTTGATGAGCCGGACATGGGGCAGCGACCGCGGATTCGGCAGGTATCACCCGCACCGGTGAAGGCCAGCATGCTGGCCGGTATCGGCCGTAAGCGAGGTTGAGCCTGAGCGGGTCGCCATTACCTCCCGGTACCGCCCACCGTTGGGGACTATCGTCAGCCTGTCAGCGCCACGGCCTTCGGCCTCCACGGCACTGGCCAGGCTCGGTCACTGCTCCCGGAGCATAGCCCTGATGGCCTTGGCGCTATCGGCCGGCGTCGCGGCCTCCAAGCAGAGGCGCTCCATCACCATCAGGTAGTTATCGACGATCTCTGGCTTATCCAGGTAGATCGCGCTGGTCAGCTGCTCGAGGTACACCACATCGGGCAGGTCACGCTCGGCGAAGCGCAAGATGCTAAACGGCCCGCCTGCCCCGGCATGACCACCGGCCTGGAACGGGATGATCTGGATGGTCACATTCGGCTGCTTGGCCATCTCGAGCAGGTGCTTCAGCTGCGCCCGCATGACGTCCGCGCCACCGACTGGCCGACGCAGCACGGCTTCGTCCAGCACCGCCCACACATTCGGCCGGTCCGGCCGGGTGAGCACTACCTGACGGGCCATCCGCAGGCCGACCCGCCGCTCGATCTCCGTGGCGGAGGCCGCAGCGTGGCCCAGGAGCGTGACGGCGCGCGCGTAGTCCTTCGTCTGCAGCAGCCCGGGCACAAACTGGACCTCGCATGCGCGTATCTGAGTAGCGGCCTCCTCCAGCCCGACGTACGCCTCGAACCAGCTCGGCAGGATATCGGAATAATCGTGCCACCAGCCCGGGACGTTGGCGCGGCGGGCGAGCGCCCGCAATGCCTCGAGTTCCTGATCATCGGTCACGCCGTAGAAAGTAAGCAGGTCGGCGATGTCGCGGTCCTTAAAGCCCACCCGGCCAGTTTCCAGTCGGCTGACCTTCGAATGAGATGCGCGGATCACGTTCCCCGCTTCCTCCAGGGAGATCCGCTTCGCTTCCCGCAGCCGGCGAAGGTGGGCACCCAGCAGTATGCGAAGAACTGTGGGACCACCGCTGCCGGGCGGGGCGATAAGCTGGCGGGCCGGGCCACCTTCAGGCGCGGCTGCTGCAATCATTGGGCCCTCCCCAACACCCGGACCACGGCAGTGTCCCACGCACGGCTACGGCTGCGCCACAAATGGGGACCTAGCGATAATCAATCGTAATTTTCCCCTAGCCGGCAGACACGGCGGCCCGCCTGCCCGCAGGAGTTCCTCCGGGCTGGTCAGCCGAAGTCGCCATCCCCGGCACCACAAAGGAACGCCTCCCACTCGGCTCGAGTGAAGATCAGGGCCGGGCCCTCGGGGTACCGGGAGTTGCGGATCGCCACGCCCCCGGCCGGCAGTTCGGCCATCTCCACGCAGTTTCCGCTCGGGTTGCTGTAGCGGCTCTTCCGCCAGGCTGCCCGGCGCAACTGTGAGGCCTGGATGCCGTTGTGAGCCAGATCCACCTTCCGTCCCTTCCGCCGCCCCCGGTCAGCCTGGACAGGCACTTTCTCCAGTGCCCTGAGCAGCTAATGGCGGCCGGTCAAAGCTTCTGTGCAACAGCACTTGCAGATGCACATCGTGGGTGGCATCGTAACGGATGCACGGACGCCAATGAACGCGACCAGCATCAGGCTCGGTGGTTGACCCATGCACCAGGACATCAGGTGACTTCCGTGCGAGCCCCGGACTTGCGCTACCGTCACGACGAGCCGCGGCCACCTAACTCAGTGCCGCCAGCGGGGGCTGAGGGTCGCCGCATCATCCTGGCCCCCGCGCCGGAGTCAACCAAGACAGCGCGGGATTTCACCACGGCAACGCTGCGCGGCTGGCACCTGGACGTGTTAATCCAGGACGCTGTGATGGTCGCATCCGAACTAGTTACCAACGCGATACGCCACGGAACCCCCTTGGCCGTGGATAACGAAGAGCAGCCGCGGGTCGAACTGACCTGGTGGTGCCAGGCCAGCGGGCTGATCTGTGTGGTCACCGACCGGAGCACCAAGCCGCCCGTCCTGGCACCAGCCGACCTGCACGCCGAGTCCGGCCGCGGCCTGCAGATCGTGTACGCCCTCGCCGTTACATGGGGGTGGACGACGCTCAGCACCCGGGAGAAGGCTGTCTGGGCTGCCCTCGGGCTTCCTGGCACCAGCCGATATGCGGACGGCTAGCCTCTACGTAACCTGGCCGGGGACCGGGCACAATCACGAGCCCCGGCACTCCCCTCGGCCAGGCCGCGCTGGCCTGCCCGACTCCCGAGAGCCCAACCCGGCCCGGATGCATGGCCCAGTTCATCGCTCGTGACGGCAGGCCGCGGGCCCTCGGCAACCACTGGCTCGCATTCGCGGTGAAAGACCCGGTTGACCAACTCCGGGCACGGCCCGGCCTGGCGCCGCAGGCTCAGCGCCCCGGCGCGCAGGCCTAGCAGGCGCGTGACCAGCCAGAACCTCCCACAAGCTACCGTCTGCGCTTCCCTCACAACCAGGCGTCCGACAGAGGCCCACGAGCGTCAGAATCACCCGCCGGGTCGCTTACCCGGCTGGGACACGGAATCCCTGGTCAGGGTGCCGCACTGATCATCGATGTTGTTCGGGTGCGAGCAGGTTTCGGACTGCGGCTCGCGAGACCGACGGTGCCGTTTGTTCCAGCCAGTCGAGCGGTGTGCGGCCGTGACTGTCGCGGGCGTCTGGGTCTGCTCCATGGTCGATGAGTACCTCGATCGTCCTCAGGAAGCCTGCCTTGGTGGCGTAGTGCAGAGCTGTCGCGTTGAGAGCCCGGACGCCGGTCGTACCTTTAGGGTCGCCGGTACGGCGGTCGTTCGCGCGGGCACCGTGGCGTAGTAGCGCGCGGACGTACTCCGGATCGTCCTTGCGGCCCTGGTTTCCCGTGCAGCTGGCACCGATCCACGAGCCGGAGGAGTCGATCGACGCGCCGCGGCTGGCCAGCAGCGGAGCGAGCTCGGGATGTAGGACCCAACGTCCGGCGCCGATCCGTGTCGCGTCCGCCCCGTGTGCCAGCAGCAGCTCGACCATCGCCAGGCTGCCCTGTGCGGCGGCACCGCGCAACGCCCGTACATAGCCTGGAAGCGGATGCGCGGCGTGGTCGAGGATGAGTCGCAGCGCTGCGACCTGCCCGCCCGCGACCGCGTGTTCGACGGGTGTGATGTCGAGGACGTCGACCGCCGGATCCGTCGCCTCGGCAAGGTTCGGATCGGCCGCGAGCATCCGCGCGAGCGAAGTGAGGTCGCCGAGGAATGCCGAGGTGAAGACGTCCTCGCTGGCACCTGCCGCCATGAGCAGCGACTCGACCGCGGAACGACGCTTCATCCGGGCCGCGCACAGCGGCGTCACGAATACCACCCGCTCGAACGCCACCCCGGTGACGCCCACCGGAAGGTAGAAGGGATGGTCCGCTCCGACGCCGCGGTCCAGCAGCATCCGTACGATCTCGGCGCGGCCAGCCAGGGCGGCCGCCTGCATGATCGCAGCGGCGTATGTCGGACGCAGCAGATCCGGTGCCTCCGCCAGCGCCGCGCCGAGCCCGGCGGCATCACCACGACGAGCGAGATCCCTCGCCTGCCCCACGCTACGGGCGCCGATCCCGCACCAGGCCACGTGCCGTGGGCCGTTCTTCGATTCGCTTCCGCCAGCGCCCTTCCCGCCGGGCCTGTTCCCGCGCCCAGGGGGCCTTGCCGAAGCCACCTGCCCGTTGACGAGAACCAGGGCCAGAGAGCGGACCTGCGCGAAGATCGCCCGGCGGTCGTTCTCCGCCGCGACTGTGGCCTTCATCGCCCGGCGGAAGTGCCCCAGCCACCGGCTGGCCAGCGCCGGCGTGATCGGAAGACCGTCGTGGCGGTGCCTCAGACCTGCGTGGGACTGCTCGCTGTAGCGATGGGGACCGCCCAGCCACTCACCGAAGAAGAGCTTCTGCATCGACCGGCCGTCGGCGAGGTCGCGCGGGAACAAGGGACGCAGCTGCTCGTCGTCCTCGAACCCCTCATACAGCAGGTCAACCAGTCTGTCGATCGCCGGCTGACCGCCGATCCGTTCGAACAGATCAGTACCACGGAAAGGCCGGAAACCCGGCGGATGATCCAGCAGGCTGCGGTGCTCAAGACCCATAAGATGCGCGGGATTCATCCCGGACACGTACGATTCCGCGCCGGGACCCGTGCCGGGCGCCAACTGCCTGCGGAGGGCGGTGGTGTACTTCTCCCCCTCGCGAGCTGCGGCGCGTGCCTTCTTCCCGGCGGTGGTCTGCTTCTTCGGCATGGCTGCGTCCATCTCCGGCGAGACCCCACGCATCCCGCCGACGAAGGGCATAGCAGCAGGCAGCGGGTAATCGCGGGCCCCGGAAGACCTTGACCGGCGATGCCATCATGCGGCGTAGGCGCCGATGGCGGCGGCGGACGGCGTACGGATCATGCCGTGACGGGCACTATAACAGTCACCGTCAACAGTCCAGACGCCTGTCCTCATCGTTGGCCTGCCCGCGTTAGCGCGCGCCCAACGACCCGGGTGCTGGGGGACCAGGGATGGGCGCGTCGTTCAGCTGCTGGTCGATGTCTACGAGAATGGCGTCGTCTTCAATCTTGCATGCGTAAACCGGGATGGGGCCGCAGGCAAACACACCGACGGCCTCGCCGGTGGTCAGGTCGTAGCGTGATGCGTGGGCGCCGCAGACCAGCGTGTCATCGTCCTGGAGGGTGCCCTCGTAAAGGGGTTGCTGCTGGTGGGTGCAGGTGTTGTGGATCGCTCTGACGTCGTCATCATCGAGGCGGATGAGGCAGATCGGTTCGCGCAGCTCGTCAACGAGCATGGTGTCGCCGACCTCTAGGTCATCCAGGTTCGCGACGACTACGAACGTCATGGCTGTGTCCTTCCATTTGCGGACCGCCGGGGTGCCGGCTGGCTGCCGCGCACCTCGATCCAGCCGTTGCGGATCCGGGTCGGCAGCGCGGGTTGCGGCTGGCTAGCCGGGCCGCGGCTGACACCGCCATCAGCGAGCGTGAAGCGGGACCCGTGCAGCGGGCATGTCACGGTCAGGTCTGCGACTGGGCCGCGGCTGAGCACGCCACCGGCGTGGCTGCAGATGTTGTCGATGGCGTAGAGGCTGCCGCGGTGGCGGTACAGCATGATCTGACGGCCCTCAGCCTCGACGGCGGTCGGCGAGTCGTCAGGCAGGTCGGCCTCCTGCAGCGCTCGGGTCCACCGCCGCGGCCCGGTGGCCCACGCCACCCGGTTGACCATCACACCTTTGGTGAATACGAGATGACCGCCGAGGTAACCGGCAGCGGCTGTGACCGTGAGGCTGGCCGCGCCCAGAGCGCGGGCCGTGCTGCGGTGGCCGGCCATCCGGGTGCCTAGGGAGGCACCTTGCAGCCCAAGGGCCACCGTGTTGAGGAGCCCGTGGAAGAGCCCGACGCGGCGGTCCTGATCGTTGCTGACGGCCCAGTCACTCAGACCGGTCAGGGCGGTAGCGCCCGCGGCGAGGATGCCGGCCGCGCTGAGCATGCCCGCGGCGTCGATTCCGCGCCGGGGAGCTGGGCCGCGGTCCGTAGCGTCCAGCACCATGACGCCTGTCCACAGCCCGATGGGCAGGTCGCTAAGTGCTGGGTGCAGCGGGTGGCCGACCCATCGGCCGCCATGCAGCAGCTCAAGGACAAGATTGTCCTGGTGCCGTTCGCGGACTGGCCCCAGCACGGCGGTCAGCCGGTCGCTCAGAGTTCGGAGCCAGCCGAGCCGGTCGAGCCAAGCCACGAGATCGCTGTGCCAAGCAACCAACCGCGTGGTAGCGAACGGGGAGCTGATAGCCGGCTCGGCGTTCTGGCCGACTTCTGGCGGATCGTCGGCCTGGCTGCCTGTTCGCACGAGGTTCCTCCGCGGTGGCGTCAGCTTGTGGCTCGATCCTGAAGAGAATCTTCTAGGTCTTCGCTCGCTCTGCTCGTCTCACCTTGCTGCACATGCCCAGCGGGAATCGCCTTCTCTAAACTGGCCGACGGTCGATCTCGGGCTCACTGGACTCCCGGATGTGGTGGGCATCGACACCGTCAGGATCGTCATCCCACGGCTCCAGGTCCTGCTCATCTTCAAGAGCCGGCCGGATGCGCCACAACCTAGCCAGGGGCGGGCCCGTGGAGACGGCGAAAGACCCCGCCTCTATGGTGGGCTGATGGCGTCGGTCAAGCAGTTCCAAGTCACCTTCGACTGCGCAGAACCTGAGCGCGTCGCCCGTTTCTGGTGCGAGGTGCTGGGGTACGTCGTACCGCCGCCACCGGAGGGGTTTGCTA
>Ga0209526_10001769_pt1 | contig 14490 bp, 14 predicted proteins | sample JacPinW_OM2H0_M1_FD_188566 | JGI IMG/M metagenome (GOLD analysis project Ga0209526, IMG submission 188566) | Forest soil microbial communities from Algoma, Ontario, Canada - Jack Pine, Ontario site 1_JW_OM2H0_M1 (SPAdes) (version 2) | ecosystem: Environmental > Terrestrial > Soil > Boreal... | reverse complement strand
CGTGGATCAAGGTCGCGGGCATGGCCGAGGCCTTCAGCCTGCCGGTCGTCAGCCACGTGATCCCGGAAATCCACTCCCAACTCGTCGCAGCGGTGCCCAACGGCCTCACCGTCGAATACATGGGCTGGATGCTCAGATTGTTCGAAGGAACCGCTGCCCTCGAAAACAGCGAGCTGGTTCTCTCCGACCGGCCCGGTCTCGGTCTCGACTTCAGGGAGGATACGGTCACCCGGTTCAAGGTGGCGTCATGAAGATCTCGACCATCCGCACGCAGATCGTAGCACTGCCGAATGATGAGCCGCTCGCTGGGTTTTCGGAGAACCCGAACGCGACCAACCCGATCGTCGCCTTGCGTGTCGGCACCGACGACGGGGTCGAGGGGATCGGGGTGAGCTATTTCGGCGGCGGGCTGACCGGCACCCTGAAACGCGCCGTCGACGAGCTCGGCGCGCTCGCGATCGGCGAGGATCCGCTGCGCGTCGAGGCGGTCGCGGCAAAACTGGCGGCGGCGGCCGACGGTGCCGGCCCTGGCGGGATCCTCACGATGGCGTTGTCGGCGATCGACGTGGCATTGTGGGACATCAAGGGCAAAGCGCTGAACCTGCCGTTGTGGAAGCTCTTGGGCGGCGGCCGCGATCGAATCGCCACCTATGCCAGCGGGGCTCTGCGCCGCGGTCTCAAACTCGAAGAAGCCGTCACTGCAGCCGGGCGGCTTCGCGAGAAAGGCTATCGCCAGGCTAAAATGCAGCTCGGCTTGCCCGGCGTCACCTCACCCGCTCGCGAAGTCGAGCAGGCGCGCTTGATCCGTGAGACAGTCGGTCCCGAGATGGATCTGATGTGCGACATCAACCAGCGTTGGCGGGTCGAGCAGGCGATCGACATCGGCCGGCGGGTCGAAGATGCGGGTGTTGGGCTGTTCTGGCTCGAGGATGTGACGGCGCACGATGATTACCCTGGTCTGGCACGCGTCGCTGCGGCCCTCGCGACCCCGATCGCCGGCGGCGAATACCTCTGGGGCATTGTGCCGTTCCGCCACATGATCGAGGCCCGCTCCGTCGACATCGTGATGATCGATCAAGTGCGCTCCGGCGGCATCACCCCATGGCTCAAGATCGCCGGCATGGCCGAGGCCTTCAACCTGCCCGTGGTCAGCCACGGGGTCCCGGAGATCCACGTGCACCTGGTCGGGGCCGTCCCCAATGGTCTGACGGTCGAGTACATGCCCCGCCTGTTCCATTTGTGGGAAGAGGTGCCGGTGCCGGTCAACGGCGAACTCGCAATGCCGGCCGCCCCCGGGCTCGGCCTCAAATTCAACGACGAGGCGATCCGGCGGTTCGCGGTCGCCTGACCTGCGGCTTATGCGGCCATCGCTGTGCGCAGGTGGTGGAAGCCGCGCTCGAGATCCTCGATCAGGTCCTGCGGATCCTCTAGGCCGATGTGGAGGCGCAGGGTCGGGCCTTCCGGAGCCCAACGCGTCGCGGTACGGCCGCGTTCGGGACTGGTCGGCAGGATCAGGCTTTCAAAGCCGCCCCAGCTAGAACCGATGCCGAAAAGGTCGAGCGCGTCGATCATCGCATAGACGGCCGCCTTGGAGGCTGGCCTGAGGACGACGCCGAACAGCCCGCTGGCGCCGAGAAAGTCGCGTTTCCACAGAGCATGTCCAGGGTCCTCCGGCAGAGCCGGATACAGGACGCGCGACACTTCGGGGCGGCTCTGCAGCCAGCGCGCCACGGCGAGCGCATTCTCCTCATGCCGCTGGAGCCGCACACCCAAGGTCCGCAACCCGCGCAGCGCGTAATAGGCGTCGTCGGGTGCAGCGCAGTGGCCGAGATCGGCAGCCATCGTGCGCACCTGGGTATACATCTCCTCGGTGGTGATGACGGCGCCGAGGATTACGTCGGAATGGCCGACGATATATTTGGTCGCCGCATGGATCGAAACGTCGACCCCGTGGGCGAAGGACGGGAAGAAGTAAGGCGAGGCCCAGGTGTTGTCCATCAGCACCGTGGCGCCGGCTTCGTGCGCTGCTGCAGCGATCGCCGGCACATCCTGCACCTCGAAGGTCAGCGAGCCCGGCGACTCGACATAGACGACCTTCGTGTTCGGACGCATCAGGCGGGCGATTTCCTCGCCGATCAGCGGGTCATAGTAGGTCGTGGCGATCCCGCAGCGGGTCAGCACCTTCTCACAAAAGTTGCGTGCCGGTCCGTACGCCGAATCAACCATCAGCAGGTGGTCGCCGCATTTGAGGCAGGCCTGCAGGGGTGCAGTAATCGCGGCAAGGCCGGATGACATCAGCATCGCCCGGTAACCCCCCTCGATCGCCGCCAAAGCTTCTTCGAGCGCAAAGGTCGTCGGCGTGCCGAGAAGACCGTAGCGCACCACGTCGAACCGCGTCTTGGGGTCGCGTTTGGCCTCCCATTCGGCCATGTTCGACGAAAGGATCGTCGAGGCGTGGTAAACTGGCGGGTTGACGGCGCCGTGCTGCCCCTCCGGGTGGCGTCCGAGATGGGCGAGGAGGGTATCCTTGCGGTAAGTTCGGCGTTTGCCGTCACTTTTCATAATGTGCCCTTCCCGCTTCAGCGTCCTCCAGCACGAATGCACCCGGAGTTTCCGACAATATAACGTTTCCGACCAGCGCCCAAGCCCGCTGGACCGCGGGGTGCGGCGGAGGCAACCAAAGCGAGGCGGGTGCTGCGCCTTGCAATTATGGCGGTAGGGGTCGAGAATTATGAGTCTATGACCGCGAAGACGCGCGATTATCGCGCCTACGAGTAAGGAGAGGCGCTAGTGAGATCGGGAATCCTGGCCCTCGCGATCGTCGCCGCGGCATGCTCTTCGAGCTCAACGTCCACTCCCCCCGCGGACCCGACGGCTTCAGCGGCGCTCCTCAAGAAGGATTGCGCGGATGCGAAGTGGAAGGAAGAAAATCTCGGCCTGTGGTACTCGGTCTGCCGTCAGCCGTTGCGCTGGTAGCGGGCACTTCCTGCGGCACGTCAACGCTCAGAACTTTTTGAAGCACTCCTTGCCGCTGCCTTCGAGCGCCTTGCAATCTACCGCTGTCATCTTGGCGTCCGGAGCGATCTGGACGGCAAAGCTCCTGCCGTCCCTGCAGCGCACGCTCCAATACGCGTAACCCTTGGCTTTGCCGCTCGTCGTCATGCCCATCGGAAATGCCGATGACCCAACGCAACCCCTGATACCCTTTGTCAACACCTCTGCCTGCTGATCCGGCGGCGAAACGAGGAGACGCTCATGAATGGGATTGCCTGGGCCAGCAGCCATTGCGGCCGCGCCCGGCCCCGCGGCCAGCAGCGCCACCAGCAACACCACCCCACACCGCATCGCGCACCCCGCCCCAACCTCCAGCGGAAACTATCGCTGCCGCCGAGCGGCTGCAACACCGCCGGTGGCGCCCCCGGGATCATTAGCGGCACCTGGAGCGGCGCTTGCCTGCCGCCCGCATTTTCTCTACACCGGGGCTGAGGGTGACGGGCGCGTAGCTCAGCGGGAGAGCACTACGTTGACATCGTAGGGGTCACTGGTTCAATCCCAGTCGCGCCCACCATGCTTTTCAATGGCTTAGAGAGCGCTTTGGCTTCCGCCCGTTGAGGCGTGCATGCAGAATGTAAGCCGGCGGAGTGCAGACCAACGCGGGACGCTCCGCCTGTGCCGGCCTCGTCCCGCCGAAGGGGGTGTCAGCATGTCCGCCGATCTCGGGAGGCGATTTCGGAGGGATAATTAGGACAGGGATTGTTCCGCCCACAGGGTGATCACCGCGTCGAGTTGTGCGGTTCGTTCCCCCATTGTGATCTCGCCCCGAGCGTACGCGATCCTGATCTCGGTAAGCCTCGCGGCGAGCGCCTTCGCCTCCTTGCCGGCAACCTGGGCGGACAGGCGAAGGGTGATCGAACCATATTGAACGATGGTCCTAAAATCGATACTTAGTCCCACAATAAAGCAGAGTGTTGCCCACTGCATTCTTAGATTACGTTCTAGAAAAGAAAGCGTTAGAGACCGGGGGTCTGGGACGGCTGTATACTGGCGGTCGTGGGGACTTATACTGTTCAGTGCCGCGAGCTGCGTAGGATCAAACCGGGCTTGGTTCTGTGCCGGGGAGCAAGCCCGCGTTCAGGACGGCGCCGGGATGTCCTCAACCCGGCGCTGCTCCTCCCCTCGCCTCTGTGCCGTTGGACCATGGATTGCGCCCCTGTTGCGGGTGCTGTTGCGGAGCAGCCGCGAAATGCCGGCCAGATCAACGTCGCGGTATAGCGCCTCAAGCGGGGGACGCGCCGATAGGCATGAACACCGCGGGCCGGGAGTGCCCCCTTTTTGACATGGGAAATCGGCGGCGGCATCGCGTTTGTTTAACACTCTCGGCGCACACCGAAACACAGGAGGAGCTAATGGACAGCAAAATACTGTTGAAAGGCGCCTACTCCGCAGATCCTAAGTCGGTGGTCCGATGGATCGAGGAACGCACCCCCGATCAATGGTCGGATGGAGCCTCTCTGACCACCGTGTTGCTTCTGTCCCTTGGGCTTTGGGGAGCCGTGTGGCAGGTTATCGCCTCGCTGGCCTCGGCTGTCTTGCGATAGCTCTCTCGTTCAAGCGCCCCAAAGCCCCGCGCATTTTTCCATGTGCCGCTGACAGAGAGAACGAGGGCAACCTACGGCCTAGTCTCTCGGAGGCGAGGGCACGCCGGTACAACGCCCGGCCTAAAGCTCGCGGGTCGTGGCAGGCACCGCCGCCGCCGAAGCTGGCACAGCTTTCTCGCTCCATAGCTCAGCTTTGCAATTGTCAGTCAAATGGAGGCATGTCCGCCTTAACTCGATCGTAAGCCACTGGCGAGATAGATGCGTGACCCCCACGTTTTGGAGTAAGTCATGCACACGGTAAAAGTGGCGATCGCAACGACGGCGTTCAGTCTGTGGGCATTGTCGGCCGGCGCATTAACTGTGACTCCAGCGGATGCGATGGGTCAGGTCGGTCACACCGCCAAAGTCTGCGGTACGGTCGCCTCCGCTGTTTATGAGGTCAAATCCCCCGCGCACCCTACGTTCTTGACCCTGATTAGCAACGACCAACCCAATTTGAACCGGGCATTAACTGCAGTGATCTATGGGACCGATCGGGCAAAGTTCGGCAGTACTCCCGAAGCGGCGTTGCAAGGACAGCGTATATGCGTGACCGGGTTCGTCAGCTTCTTCCGCCAAAGACCCGAGATGATACTGAGCGACCCCACGCAGGTGAGCTACATTGTCCCACCCAGCGTAGCGCAATTACGATGAGGTATTCGAACTAGACCGAGATCGGCCGCTATTGCAGTCATAGTTCATCCAACGCGCGGCGCTCCGGGAATAAATTGGGGAATCCCCGGAGTAAAGCTGGCGTTTGATTTCAGCGATGCGCGCCAAGAACCGGCTGGCGTTGCCGCGCCGCCAGTGTGACGAGGTGGCCCGGACGGGTCGATGACCGCCTTGGTGCTAGTTACCCAAGATCGATGTAAGTGGGTGATGACACCATGAGAAATCTTCCCATGTGGGCGCCCTTGTCCATTATCACGGTCGCCGTTCTACTCAGCCCGGTGTTGGCGTTCTTGACGGCGATCGCGGTCGAAATCCTGATCGGTCTACTGGTCGAGGCCGGTGCGCCTGTACTCTCCGCCCTCGTCGCCACCGGCGCCATCGCATGGCCCTTGTTTCGCAAGCTGCGCCGCCGCCGAGAGGCGACTCCCATTGAGACGTGAGAAGATCCCCAGAAAGTACGGCCCATCCCCGCCCTTGGCGCCGGCCCGCCGCGACCGGCTTCCCAAGGTGGGCGTTTGTCAGTACTCTGGGGAACTCGATGACCCGGCTGTCGCCGCGCGTGTAGCAAAATGACCGGCGGCCGGTCAGTCGAACGGCGTTAGCCGGTCGCCACGTAACCGGTGGAAGGCCTTTGCCACTTGGCGTTTCAGCCCGAGGCTCAGACCGCGCCCGGTCCAGGAGTTGGCGGCGGTGATCCCCCAGCGCTCGCGCCGCTTGGGGAGCCAAAGTTTCTTGTAGGCGTCGTCGCCGCGGCCGAGGGTGATCTCGCGCGGGCGGTCGTCACTCAATACTCGCTCGATCATTTCCATGGTGAGCAGTGTGCCGAGCGACAGATCGTCGAATCGCTTATCATGCGCAAGTTTGTAGATAACGGCGCGGCCGTGCCACAGGACCCAGAATTGCGCCGCGGCGGGCTCGCCGCCGATATAATAGATACCCAGGCGCAGAGCCCCAAATTCGGCGGCGAGGCGGATCAACGCCGGAATAAGCTGGGGGAAGTCCTCTGACGGTTTCCAACTCGCAGCGTAGATCGTCTGGTAATCGATGATAGCCTGGCCGATGCCCGTAGTATCGGCGAAGAAGGCTTTGGTCAGGCGGCCGCCCCGCTCCACCCGGCGCCGTTTACGGCGCCAAGTGTTGCGCAATTCCGAGGGTCTCGCAGCGAGGTAATCGGCAAATCTCAGCGCCTCTGTATCCTCGTACCACGTGCCGGAATGAAACCTGCACTCCACGAGCAGCCCAGCGCGGCGAAGAGCTTGCACGGCGCTGCGATAGCTCGGTTGCCGCGGGTCAAGCTCAGCGAGACTGAGGCAATCCCAGCGCGGCCGTTCGGCAAGAATTTCCGCAAGGATCGCATCGAGCCCGGCATCGAGATTCGCTCCGCGGCGGTGTAGGATGTCGTGCTCAACGCTGTATGCGTTAGCCAGACTGACGAGCCGCCGACCCGGTCCGCATACCGCGGTCTGAAGCAGGAGTGCGATCGCCGGGCTCGGTTGTTCATCGGTATAAAGACGGAATTCTGTCCCGGCGGGGGCCCCAGCGCGCGTCATCAAATCAAACCACGCGGGCAAGGCGAAAAAGCTGTCGTCGGCGGCCTTATCAAACAAACAAGCGAGACCGCTCGGCAGTCGTTGGAAATCCGGATTTCGGTATAGTGGCATCAGGCAATGCTGGCGTCGTCACATTTGGTCGGACTCGGCAGGTGCAGATAATCACCTTTACGACGTTATATCCGAGCGCGGCACGGCCCCAGCACGGGATTTTTGTCGAGACCCGCTTGCGCAAGCTGGTCGAAAGCGGAGCGGTTGGCGCCCGTGTCATCGCACCTTGTCCATGGTTTCCCTTCAGCTCTCCAAAATTCGGCCGATATTCGGTCTTCGCCCAAGAGCCATACGAGGAGATCCGGCACGATCTGCATGTCGCTCGCCCACGCTATCCGCAACTGTCGAAAATCGGCATGAGCACGGCGCCGCTTGCTCTTTTTGCCGCCGCCCTACCGCTCCTGCGTCGGCGGATCCGGGAGGGCGAAGATTTCGATCTCATCGATGCTCATTACTTCTATCCCGACGGTGTTGCCGCGGTGCTGCTCGGAAACGCCCTCGCCCGCCCGGTTGTCATTACCGCCCGCGGCAGCGATCTCAACGTCATCGCCCAACACGCCATCCCCCGCAGGTGGATCCGCTGGGCGGCGCAACGAGCCGATGGGCTGATTGCGGTGTCGAGCGGCCTGCGGCGGCGGCTGGCCTCGCTCGGAGTTGCCTCTGAGCGCGTGCGTGTGTTGCGCAACGGGGTCGATCTCGCGATGTTCCGGCCTGTCGATCGGGTCGCGGCACGCCAGGCGCTCGGCCTGACCCGACCGACACTTCTCGCCGTCGGCAACCTCGTCGCCTTGAAGCGTCATCGCCTGATGGTCGAGGCCTTGGTAAAACTCACCGAAGCCGATCTCGTCATCGTCGGTGAGGGACCGGAGCGAGCCGCCATCGAAGCGCTGGCGCGCGAGGAGCGGGTCGCCGACCGCGTCCGTCTTCTCGGGCATGTGCCGCAGCAGCGCCTTCCCGATCTCTATGGCGCGGCCGATCTCCTTGTGCTGGTTTCGACCTCGGAAGGTTGGCCCAATGTGCTGTTGGAGAGCATGGCATGCGGGACGCCGACTCTTGTCTCGGATATCGATGGGATCGCCGATATCGTCGCCGCGCCTGAGGCAGGCTGCATCCTGCGTGAGACCACGCCGGATCGATTCGCCGCCGCGGCCCGCGACCTGCTCGCGGCCCCTCCCTCTCGCGCCGCCACCCGCTCCTACGCCGAGCGCTTCGATTGGCAGAGTACGACAGAAGGACAGATTGCGCTGTTTTACGAGGTCTGCGGGCAGACGGCCCGCTGTCGGTCTAGGGCAGCTGCCGGCTAACGCCGCATAAGCCGGCCATATACTTCGGCGTAGCGCGCAACGCTGTGCGCCCACGAGCGCTCGGTATCGATAAACTCGATTGCCTGCGCCCGAATGCGCGGCCACGCAGGCTGATCGGCGAGCGCCGTCATTACTCCCTCCGCCAGACGCTGCGGCTCGTCCGGCGGGAAGAGGTAGCCCGTCTCGCGGTCGCGGATCAATTCCCGATGACCGCCGACGCTCGAGGCGACTACGATGCGCTCCTGGGCCATGGCCTCGAGCGGCTTGAGGGGCGTCACCAACTCGGTGAGTCGGATCGAAACGCGCGGGAAGACGAGCAAATCAGCCAAATCATAGTAACGCCGTATCTCCTCGTGCACGATCCGTCCAGTGAAAACGACACTGTCGCCGATGCCGAGTTCGCGGGCCAGCTTATGCAGCGTGGCTTCCTCCGGGCCGCCGCCGGCGAGGAGCAACGCGACGTTGGCGCCGCGCTGGCGCAGCAAGGGGAAGGCGCGCAGCAACAAGTGCAGGCCCTCGTAGAAATAGAACGAGCCGAAGAAGGCGAGAACGGTCTTCCCCGTAAGGCCAAGCCGTCCGGCGAGAGCGCGGTCGGGAGTGCCGGGGCCGCTAAAGGCGTCCCGATCGACCGCGTTGGGTATAATCGTGACCCTTTCTCCCGGAATGCCGCGCGCGGTTACGTCCTCCCGCAAGCCCTGACAGATCGTTGTCACCGCATCGGCGCGGCGCAGTGCATGGGTCTCGAGCAGTTGCGCCGCATGATACCTCAGATCGGGGGCACGGTAGGCGCCGTTGTTTGCTACTGCATCCTCCCACAGCGATCGCACTTCGTATACAACCGGCAAGCCGTTCCGGCGACCGGCGCGGATCGCCGGCAATGCATTGAGCACGGGCGAGTGGGCGTGCAGAATATCGGGGCGCACTTCGGCCACCACGTCATCGAGGCGGCGGCCAAGGTCGCTGACGATCCTCAGTTCGCGAACCCATGGCAGTCTTGCGGCAAGACCGTTCGGCCTCGGCGTACGCAGAAATTCCCACTCGCCAATCCGCTCGCGGGCGGGGCCCGGCGCATAGTGCTTGCCGCTCGTCAGCAGCACGGGCTCCCATCCTAACGCCCGCTGCTGGTTGACGATGCCGAGAGTTCGGATCACATAGCCGCTCTGCAGCGGCGGAGAATGGTCGAGAATGTGCAGGATCCGCATCACTTCGGCTATGTTTGTTAGTAATCGTAGAGCACTATAGCGGGATCGCGTGACGCCCGAGTTGCTCGTAGCCGCCTGATATACGCCGATTGGGGCCTCGTGCCGAAAGGTATCCCGTGCCGGAGCGCGCCGACATCGCTGGCGAAGTAGAGTTCCACCGTGAAACGTTGCCGCCGCCGGGAGCTCTTGAGCACGAATGGCGAACACTCGAAACCTTTGCCCGACCATCCTTCTTTACGTCTTGGCATTGGATCGGAACGTTGCTCGCCGCCCTGCCGAGAACCCAACTGCCGAGCTTGTTACACGGGGTTGCGGGCGGCAGAACTGCCGCCCTGGCTCTGCTGGGCAGCGGCGTCAGCCATCGCCGGAACGGGCTGGTTCGCTCGCGCGGCCTCTACCTCAACGAGACTGGAGACCCATACTTTGACGCGCTCACGATCGAACACAACGGCATCCTCGCCGCGGCCGGACGCGAGGCGGCCGTTTTCGACGCGGCTCTTGCCTGGTTCGCCGGACTGGGCGCGGAGGCGGACGAACTCCATTTCAACGGCTCGCTATTGCGCCCGCCGGAGGAAGCCGTCGAAGGCCGCGGCCTCGGCCGGGTCGAGACCGTCGTGCCGTCCTACTCCGTCGATCTCAGGCAGCTGTCGCCAAGCGGCGAACTCGACCCGGTGCTCAGCGCCAATGCGCGCCAGCAGCTCCGGCGCGCGTTTCGGCAGTTCGAGCGCACCGGCCCGCTACAGCTGAGCGCGGCGACCACCACGGGTGAAGCATTAGATTTTTTCGCCGGGCTGAAAACGTTGCATTGCGCTTCCTGGGAGCGCCGAAGCCGGGCGCATGCATTCACCCGCGCCTTTTTCGAGCCGTTCCATCGGCTTTTGATTGAGCGCAGCTTCGCCGCGGGCGGTGTGCAGTTGCTCAAGGCGTCGGTCGGCGACCGGGTTATCGGCTATCTCTATAATTTCCGTCTGGGAACCCGGATCTATGCTTATCAGAGCGGGTTTGCCGATGCCGACCGGCACGAGCGACCCGGTATCGTCACCCATGCCTTGGCGATCCGGCATGCCTTCCGTTCGGGGGCCGGCGTCTATGATTTGATGGCGGGGCGCAACCGGCTAAAGGAAAGCCTTGCAACTCGGTGCGAGCCGATGCTGTGGCAGATCTTCCAGCAGCCGCGCCTGGCGTTCCGGCTGGAACATCTCGGCCGACGCCTGAAGCAGGTTCTTGATTTACAAAAGCCCTTGTCTGCGGCGCAGCAAAAAGATAGGAAAAACTGCCCCGCCCGACCAGCTCGGGTTGAACTCGCCTCTTAGCGTCAGGAGCGTCATGTCGATTCTTCTCACCGGCGCGGCCGGGTTCATTGGCTTCCACGTCGCCAAGGCTCTGCTCGATCGCGGTGAGCAGGTGGTCGGCATCGACAATCTTAACGATTACTACGATGTGCGCTTGAAGAAGGCGCGCCTTGACCGGCTGCGCGCCTATCCGGGGTTCGCCTTTGCCAAACTCGATGTGGCCGATCGGGGCGGCATTCTTGCGCTCGTTGAAAGGCGCGGCGATCTGCGCAGCATCATCCATCTGGCGGCGCAGGCCGGGGTGCGCTACTCGCTCGAAAACCCCTACGCCTATGTCGACGCCAATGTGATGGGCACGCTGGTGATGTTCGAGGCGGCGCGCCGGATCCATGGGCTGACGGGCATCACCTACGCCTCCTCCTCCTCGGTGTACGGCGCCAATCGCCAGCAGCCGTTCGGCGTCGAAGACCGGGTCGATCAGCCGGTATCGCTCTATGCCGCAACCAAGCGCAGTTGCGAGCTCTTGGCTCAGACTTACAGCCACCTTTACGGGCTGCCGGCCACCGGGCTGCGATTCTTCACGGTGTATGGCCCATGGGGGCGGCCGGACATGGCAGCCTACCTGTTTACCGATGCCATTCTTGCCGGGCGGCCGATCAAGGTCTTCAACCACGGCAGGATGGCCCGCGACTTCACCTTTATCGACGACATCGTCGCCGGCACGATCGCGGCGCATGACCGCCCACCGGCAGACGGGGTCCGCCATCGGATCTACAACCTTGGCAATCACCGGCCCGAGAAGCTGCTCGACTTTATCGCTGTCATCGAGCGGGCGCTCGGCCGCACTGCGGAGAAAGAGCTGCTGCCGCTGCAGCCCGGCGACGTACCTGAAAGCTTTGCCGACATCGCGGCGTCGCGCCGCGATCTCGGCTTCGACCCGAAGACCACGATCGAGGTCGGGCTCGCCCGATTCGTCGAGTGGTACAAGACGTACCACGGGGTCGATTGATCACGGCGCCACCTCGAAAGCCGGCTACATCCATGGAACGCGGGTTTGCGGTCATTGGCCTTGGCTATGTGGGGTTGCCGGTCGCGCTGGCCTTAGCCAGAAAGTGCGAGCCGGTTATCGGCTTCGACATCTCGCAACGGCGGATCACGGCATTACGCGAGGGAGACGACATCACCGGGGAAGTGACCCGGACCGCGCTGCGCGAGTCGCGGCTTCGCCTGACCGACAACCCCGACAGCCTGGCCGACGCCAGTTTTTTGATCGTCACCGTGCCGACACCGATCGACGCCGATCGCCGGCCCGACCTCGCCCCGCTGCAGAGTGCATGCGCCTTGATTGGGCCCCGTCTGCGGAGGGGCTCGGTCGTGGTCTTTGAATCGACGGTCTATCCCGGTCTGACCCGTGAGGTTTGCGGGCCGCTGCTGGCCAAGGCCTCCGGGCTCGAACAGGGTGTCGGCTTCAAGCTCGGCTACTCGCCCGAGCGGATCAACCCGGGCGACAAGCAGCACCGGCTCGAGACAATCGTCAAGATCGTCGCCGGCGAAGACCCCGAAACCCTCGAACGGGTGGCCGCAATCTATGGGCTGATCGTCGAGGCCGGCCTTTACCGGGCCTCCTCGATCGAGGTGGCCGAGGCGGCCAAGGTCATCGAGAACACCCAGCGCGATCTCAACATCGCGTTGATGAACGAATTGGCGATCATCTTCGACCGGCTCGGCATCCCGACCAAGGAAGTGCTGGAGGCGGCGGGCACCAAATGGAATTTCCTGCCGTTCACCCCGGGTCTGGTCGGCGGGCACTGCATCGGGGTCGATCCTTATTACTTGACCGCCCGGGCTGAGGCGGTGGGCTACTACCCGCAGGTGATCCTATCCGGCCGGCGCATCAATGACGGCATGGGGAGCTTCATCGCGCAGCGTCTGGTCAAGCTGCTGATCGCCGCCGAGCGCCCGGTCAAGGGCGCCAAGATCGGCATCCTCGGGATCACCTTCAAGGAGGACGTGCCCGATCTGCGCAACAGCCGCGTGCCCGACATCGTCGCGGAATTGCGCGATTTCGGCATCGCGGCACTGGTGTCCGATCCGCTCGCCGACCCGGCCGAAGCCAAGCGCGAATATGGTGTCGAGCTGGTAGCGCTCGACCAGCTTAGCGAGCTCGACGGGCTGATCCTCGCCGTGCCGCACCGCGTCCTCGCCGAGCGAGGTTGGGGCAGGCTCTTCGCCACCCTCGCTCCCGGCGGGATCCTTGTCGACGTAAAGTCGGCGGTGGCCCGCAACCAGGTTCCGCAAGGCACTCCTTACTGGAGCCTCTGACCGCCCGGCGCCACGGCTGGTCCCGTCGCAATTCTCCCTGCTGTCAGGGAGAAAACGCTTTTCGGCGGTTGAAATGCGCCCTCTCGAAGCCGGATAGCCCTTGTAAATCAGTGATTTGGGTCCAATTTGGCCGACCCCGTCGGCAGCGGAATTTTGACGATCGACAGCGGATTGGCAGGGGAATTCGGCGGTACGGCCGCTTCCTTGTCTATTTCGCATCACCCGAACGGTCCCCGCGGCGTTCGGCCACGGCGATTTTGGTGAGAGCCCATCATTCATCCGCATGGGATGTCTTTCGTTCGGATTCGCCATCAGCCGCGAGTATGCAATATGAGTTTAGCGTTTTTGACGATGACATTCTCAATCCAGCACGATGCTTGTCGAAGCAACAGCCTCGGGATCCTCAATTCGAGCGCACCATTGCCGGCGCGTTGCCACGGTGATCGGTGAACGTGCAGCCATCCGCAAGCACCTCCGCCATCAAGCTACAGTCCTCTCGCGATGGAATATCAAATAAGCAAATTTATGGTTTTGTCAAGGAAGCGCTTTGTCGGTGCAATAGCTGCCCCTCGGACCCACCTGAAGCAGATCTCACCGGTTACTTTATCCTTTCACACTTGACAAACCTGAAACCAAACTGCAACATGCAGATCTCCGTTAGGGTGCCTCCGGTGGAGTTGCTTCTGCAATTCTTGGACGATGAGCATGGCCAGCGCGGTTGCCAAAATCTTAGACGATTTGAGGGATCGGGGTGGGCTGAAGGGCACTGACGTCGCAAATATTGCGGCAGTGTCGCCGGCCACCGTGTCACGGTGGACTGCGGGCAAGGCATCTCCGCACCCCAAAACTCAGTTGGTCATCTCCGATCTTCGCTATGTCGTCGATCGGCTAGCCGAGTTTTACGCGCCGGATGAGGCTCGTATTTGGCTCTATTCCAAACATCCGCTGTTGAGCGGGGAGCGCGCGATCGATCTAATCCATGGCGGTCGCACGGATGAAGTGCTCGCGGTTATAGAAAGTCTCGACCAAGGCACTTACACCTGAGCATGATCGGCTGGCGGCCTGCTCATGACAGGCGGATCCTCGACGCGCTTGAGGCGATTGATCCGGAGCGTTTCGCGGGCGAAGCTTGGTGCGTCACCCGAAAGGGCCGCGACCCGTTGCGCGGCTCGGCCGCGGACGGGCGCTGGAGTCCCGGCGGCGGCGAATTCGAGGTCCTCTACACCAGCCTTGAACGCGACGGCGCCCTCGCCGAGATCGGATATCGGCTCTCGTTGGAGCCGGTCTGGCCGAGCCGCGTCGCGCATGAGTGGCACCTGATCGCAATTGAGACACAGCGCACGCTCAAATTCGCCGACCTCGAGGATCTGGCACCGCTCGGAGTTGAGATCGAGCGATATCATACCTTCGAATATCGGGCGACGCAGGCGATCGCCTCGGCAGCCTATTTTCTTGAATTC
>Ga0209526_10001768_pt1 | contig 14497 bp, 8 predicted proteins | sample JacPinW_OM2H0_M1_FD_188566 | JGI IMG/M metagenome (GOLD analysis project Ga0209526, IMG submission 188566) | Forest soil microbial communities from Algoma, Ontario, Canada - Jack Pine, Ontario site 1_JW_OM2H0_M1 (SPAdes) (version 2) | ecosystem: Environmental > Terrestrial > Soil > Boreal... | reverse complement strand
AGGAAGTTCACGTCCGGGCTGGATGGGGATGACTTGTAGGCCTCGTCTAATTCCTTTTGCGCCCCATCGAAATGCCCAGACTTCAGAGCGGAAACGGCGCGCTTCGTTGCCTTGCGCACCTTCGGCGGCAAAACAGAATCGCCCACATCCAGATTGACAGCTTCGGGATCACGGTGAAGTACGATCACCGTTTCCAGCGGGCGCAAAGAAACCATGACCTGCATCTGTTTGTGGGCCGTAAGATAACCTACTGCACTTACCTCTACGTCATAAGTTCCGTAGGGCACGTTGGTGAAGACCGCTTGCGAATTGTCTTCACTGGTCTGCCAGGTGGCTGATTGACTCGGGAGGCTCACAAGCTTCAGCAGAGCTTGGCGATCGAGATGGACATTACCTCGCTCGGCGGACACCGTAAAAATGAGCACCCCTGTCCCGGGGGCAGTGTTATACGAAACGGAAACCGGGTTGACAGGCTGCGGATCATTGAGGCCGCCGCGCTGAGCGACGCCGGTCGCACCCAATAAGCAAACGAGAAAGACAGGGGCGCAGAAAAGCCGGGCGGAGAGGGACGTCACAGTGGCACACCTGCCGCTTATAAATAAGCAGTGAGCAGTGTGGCACAGTAGTTTCCGCGGGTCAAACCATACGTCTGGAGGTGTCGACTGCCGCGACCGCGCTCATGGGATTACGGCGCCCGCACCTTCTGCCGCTGAGCAAACGTAGACTAGGGGCGTCAGTCCCGTCCTGGCTTGATACCCAGAGACGATCTGTTCGGTGAACTCAGAGAGTTCTTCGGTTTGGACGAGATTCACCGTGCAGCCACCAAAACCGCCACCGGTCATTCGCGCGCCGAGCACCCCGTTCAGTCTGCTTGCTACCTCAACCATGATGTTCAGCTCCTCACAGCTCACTTCGTAGTCTCGATCCAAACTCTCGTGTGATAGGTACATCAACTCTCCAATGCGTACGAGGTTCAGACACTTCAGTGCCTCTGCCGCATCTTTCACGCGAGCGTTTTCTTTGATCACGTGCCGGCAGCGCCGAAAGTCGACGTCGGTGAGCAAGCTTCGGTGATGTTCCAAATTCTCCAGTGTGAGATCACGCAACGCACGGAGGTCGGGCAGAACTTTTCCGATGGCCTTGACGGCTCGTTCGCACGAGGCTCGTCGTTCGTTGTATTCCCCCGCGGCGAGTTCGTGCCTCACCATCGTATTGCAGATCACCAAGCGAACACTCGGAGGCAATTGCAGGTACGTGGCCTCCAGGGACCTGCAATCCAGCATCAGTGCGTGGCCCTGCCTACCAAAGCAGGAAACAAACTGATCCATAATGCCGCAGCGAGCGCCGGTGTAGTCGTTTTCGGCGCGTTGACACAATCTGGCTACTTCGAGTAAAGGAATCGTGACTCCGCCCAGTGTCGTCAACGCTAGCGCAGTGGCAACCTCAATCGCCGCCGACGAACTGAGACCGGAACCGATCGGTACTCGTCCGTCGATCAGGAGGTTGGCACCTGTGAGCGGGTAGCCCTCATTTTGCAAGACGGCCGCGACTCCGCGGACATAGTCGCTCCAGTGTTTCCGTGGTGGAACCGCTACCTGAGAGAGATCGAATTCGACAGTTTCTCCGAACTGCTCGGAGTGGATGGACAACATGCGATCGGCTCTCCCGGCTATGGCCGAATAAGCGTAGAAGTTAATGGCGGCAGGCATGACAAAGCCATCGTTGTAATCCGTATGCTCGCCGATCAGGTTCACTCGCCCCGGAGCACGGAATATCGCGCGTGCGCTAGTTCCGTAAATCAACCGAAACCGTTCTGAGATTTCATGTGCCCCGGGCAATACTGGGTCCGTCTCTAACATCGAAATTGTCATCGTCTCCGCGTCCCCATTGACTTCGAGTTGTCGTGTACGTTGCCGATCTCAGCCCGGTTTTTAGTTTGCGACAGTCGTTATGAGTCGTTTTACTTCCAGAGACCCTCGATTTGTTCGAGGGTTTTGCCTTTGGTTTCAGGCAAGCGGGCCTTGATAAAGAAGAAGCCCGCCACACAAATTGCGGCGTAGATCCAGAACGTTTTGGCAGCGCCCAAGGCATGGTTAAAGAGGGGGAAAGTATAAGTAAGGATGAAGCTTGCGATCCAGAGGCTTGTGACTGCAACCGATATCGCCGCGCCGCGAATACGATTCGGGAAAATTTCTGAAATGATGACCCAGGTCACGGGAGCAAGAGACATGGCATAGCACCCGATAGCCGCGACCACGAGTACCAGCATGTGGACGCCGTGGCTGTGAACGTAATAGAAAGCACCCAGGCAGGTATAGATCATCGCAAGACCAGCGGAACCAATGAGCATCAAAACGCGCCGGCCGTAGCGATCCACAAATCCAATAGCAATAAAAGTGAAGAGAAGGTTGACTGCTCCGGTAACGACAATATTGAACAGAATGTCAGAAACGGTGTAGCCGGCCGCGGAGAAGACCTCTTCTGCGTAGTTGAAAATTACATTGATACCGCACCACTGCTGCAGCACCGCCAACCCGATCCCAAGCAACAGCACCCTTAGCATCCGACGATCAAGTAGCATCCGCAGATCCATTTGTTTTGTATCTTGGGTGACAGTGGCTTCAATCTCGCGCAAAGCCTGCACTCCGTATGATTCTCCGCCAATCCGGGATAGCACATGTTTGGCCCGTTCATGCGCACCATTTTTTGCCAGCCATCGCGGGCTTTCAGGCACCACAAACATCGCAACGAAGAACAGCATGGAAGGAATTGCGGTCACACCGAACATCCAACGCCATCCGACTTGGCCATTCCACGATTGAAGAATCTGGAGCGAGGTGGCATTTGCAGGAACCGGTTTGGCGATCAGCCAGTTGACGACTTGCGCCAGCAGAATGCCGATCACGATTGTCAGTTGATTGAGCGAAACCAGTTTGCCTCGGTACTGGGCAGGCGCCACCTCCGCGATATACATGGGAGAAAGACTCGATGCCATTCCAATGGCAAATCCGCCCAAGATTCGCCAGGGCACAAAGGCTGCAAACGAAGGCGCCAAGGCGGTCCCGATCGAGGAGACAGCAAAGACCAGCCCCGCCGCGATCAGCCACCGCTTCCGGCCGAATCGATCACTCAGCCAACCCGAGACAAGCGCGCCAACGAGGCAGCCAATAAGCGCGCAACTCATTGCCCACCCTTGCTGCGAAGGGTCAGTCAAATGAAAGAATTTTTCGTAGAACGGCTTGGCGCCACCGATCACGACCCAGTCGTATCCGAACAGTAGGCCACCCAGCGCAGCAACCGCCGAAATGGCGTAAATGTACGCCAGATCAAAATTCTCTGCGCGGGTTGTAACCGTCATCTCTTCTTTCGCAGCGCCAAGCATAGAAACTGCCGTTCGTTTAAGCCTTTCATATCACTGCCGTGCTTTTGCCGCGGCATGAATTCGGGTGAGGGACTCAATCTCCAGTTGCGCAGCAATGTGGTTGCAATCGAGCGAGAGCACTTGATTCAGCAGTTCGATAGCGCGCTCGGGATTTCGCAAGCCGAATTCACCGAGTGCAAGCAGGAAAAGGCAGTCCACCCGGTTCCTTTTCTGGAGGTCATCCTCGAACAAAAGCAAATTCGGGAGCGAGGTAGCGAAATAATCGATCTTCACCTCCGCTTCCATCTGCTTCTGAGCAAAATCGCGCATTTGCCTCACGAGGCTTGCTGCTTCCGCTTTGCCCTCGAGGGCATCAAGACTCATTGCGCGGTAGTAGCTGAGCCAGTTAATTGGGCCATCGTCGCCAGCGGCTCGCGTCCAGTACTTGCGGGCCTCGTCCTCGCACCCCATCTGCGAGAGAGCCAATCCGGCGAGATAATCCAGATGAGTTTCGCGAGTCAGCAAATGCTTACCCTCTCCGAGGTTCTGCGGATACTCTCGCGCCGCAGAAAAGTGCGCTAGAGCTTCTTGCGGATGGCCACTCTCCAAGAAGGAGCGGCCAAGCAGAATGTGGGCCCACACATATTGGCCCGAAACTAAGCCCTCTCCTCCTTCCCAGGGATTGAAGCGCCGCGCCAGCAGTATCTCCAAAGCTTGCTCCGCGCGGCCGGTCTGGTTCAGAAGAGTTATGAACTCCACTGTCAAATCGTCCCGTTGCGAGACGAGGTCTGAGTGATTCTCCAACGTTGCCAAGCGTTGAGATGCGCAGGCTCCCGTACGCTTGCGCAGCTGATCGGCCTCATACAACAGCCGTGCATCGGTGGGGTTTGCTTTGAACGCACTGTCATATGCGGCGAGTGCCGCATCTGCATCCCTTCGAACATTGAAGTATGCAATCCCGAGATTTCGCCAAGGAATGGCAAAAGATGAATTGATCTGTACACTTGATTCCCACTCGCGGATTGCCTTTTCGTAACACTTCTTGTCATAGAACAGATTGCCGAGGTAACAATGTGCTCGGGCGTCAGATGGGTTGTCAGCCAAAGCAGCCTGAAGCACGATCATCTCTTCGACTCGGGCTGGGAAACAGTAATCCGGCAGGGCGTTTGCCGCGTTGTCCCAAGTTGCAATGGCTTCCGCGTGGTTGCCCAGTCTGCACTCGCAATAACCCAACAAATACAGGGCAATTGGATACGCCTGCTCAGATTTACTCACGTATCCTGATAGCAAATCTTTAGTCTCACCCCAGAAACCCGCTGCCGCATAGTCAAAGGCGAGGTCCAGTGTAAGTTGCGTCTGCGCATTTTTCGCACCATCTGATTCCGGGACCTCGCTGCGTGATGTAGGTTCACCGGAAAGGACCTCCAGCTCATATCGGGACCAAACATCGAGCGGGTCCAGAGCGTGAGTTTCTGTCGCGCCAGCGACCGATTGAGCGGAAGCCCCGAGCCTTCGGAGAATGGTGGCGCGGAGATTGCGGGCGTTCAGATTATCGGAGTTCGTCCTCAGCGAGAGTTTCAAGTGCTGAACAGCGCGATCGAATCGCAAGTGCCGGCAATCTATTTGAGCCAGGTGATAGTACGCAGCAGACTGCCATGCATAATTCCACGTCGCCTTGTAGAACGCTGCATATGCTTCTTCCAATCGCTCCTGGTACTGCAGCGCAAGCCCGAGATAGTAATATGCGTCGCACTCTGCCGGGTTCGGATTTCGCGTCGTTAGCCGTGCAATGGCACACCTGAAGTGCGTTTCGGCTTCAGAGAATTGCCCACGTTTCAATTTCAGCAGACCCAAGGCTGTATTGCATCTGCTGTCCAGAGGATCGCGTTCTAGAGCTTCTTCCCAGTACGGCTCCGGGTACCGCGTAGCATGTCTGTATTGCTCCAAATGCAGACCCGTGACATACAGCTCATCATTGGAAGCAATATCTTTTGGCGATGGAGGCTCTGTGGCTGGTTCAGGAAGAGAAGTTATTGAGTTCCGTACTTTTGGCGCCGTGTACTGGATAATCTCTTGCCCTTCGCGGGTCAACAACTGGACTGACCACTCGCTGCTGCCACGGACTTCCCGCACGTAAGGCCGGCCAGGCGCAAAGTTGCAAATGTCTTCGAGCACGGTCTTGCCGCCCGCTGTCACGAGCAACTTCGCTTTTTCGAAAGGTTCAGTGACGCAAACACCTACTCTTAGCTTGTCATTAATCGGTTCCACATTGATCGCGGCGAACCGGTTGGCGTTCTTGGCAGGGCCGATCTGTTGAATCGGATACCAGAATTGACTCCAGGTACGGGTTTCGTAGGGACGAAGCCATGAGAAGTCGGGCTGATTATCCGTAAAAACGCCTGCCATCAATTCGATGTAAGGCCCGTCAGCATCAGTGAGGTTTCGGTCCCAGGCGTATCCGAATTCCGCATTGCCCCATGTCCAGAGCTTTTTCCCCGGAGCAATATGATGGTTCGCGAAGTGGACTACCCCGGCATTCTTCCGGTAATCGTACCCGCCAAAAAAATCGTATTCCGATTCCGTGACCATGTAAGAGGTGGGTACGGGAAGGTTCTTGTACCAGGAGATGTCGACCCCCTTTCTGTAATCGACACCGTAATAAAAATTGCGCGCAATCGGAAAAGATGAAATCGCTCGTTTAGCGTGGTCAGCAACGTATGTCACGTCTGGGGGGAAGAATGCCTGATAGTGTTCGTGTACCCGAATACCGACGTTAGCCCACCATAGAAATGTCTGAGCAAAAGGAGTTCGGTTGTACAGCCGGACCTTAGCTTCGACATAGGATTTGCCCGGATGCAGGCAGATACCCACCATGCCTTTCATGCGCTGCATGGGTTCGTGCTCACTCAGCCAGACAGTGATGCTCCCATCATCGCTGTGCTCAATTACGTGTTGCACGGGCATGTATGTGGATGGGCGGTGGTGTTGAGGCCAATTGAATTCGACGCCCCCTGAAATCCACGGCCCGAGCAGCCCGACAAGTGCGGGCTTGATTACGTTTTGCCGGTAAAAGAAATCGTAGCCATTCGTCTTGTCTTGGCCGATATGGATTCGCCCCCCGATTTCGGGAAGAACCATCAAGTAGAGGTATTCGTTTTCAAGGAATATCGCTTTATAGGCCTTCTCTGACTCTTCGTTGGAAACGCGGTCGGTGATCGGATTCGGATAAACCTTGCCGTTGCTGCCTTGATAAACCCGCTTCTCAAAGAACATCGGATTCTTATCAGGCAGTTGCTCGGGATACGTGGGGATAGTTAGTCCCTCTTCCCAAGCTCTTACGTTCTTACTGTTCGATTTCCTCACCTGTACTCCCCTGTAGCTCTCTTACGACATCCACACCGTTGTGATCGCCGAGAAGCCTGTTGGGCGCACCACATCAAACTCGACGCGGGTTGCTCCTTCCTTTTCTTTGAACTGAAGCGGGATCAATATCGATTCGCCCGGCTTCAGCGCGGAAAGTGAGGCTTCACGACACTCAAGAGGTATGTTCGCGAATCCATACAAAATCCCGCGCAGTTTGTACCCGTTAACCGTGTAGGCCGGGACAGAGTTGCGCGTCCGCACGGTTATGGTGAATAAGTTCGGGTTGCCGCTGCAGTCGAGCGATTCGACCGGGCTCGATTCTTCGCGAAGCGCCGAATAGGATGGCTTGGTGTTCCCAAACAGATCGACGACTCCGTGAATGCGCTGCTTCATCACCCCTGTGCCTTTATCGCCTATATGGGTGCGGTAGTCGTTGTAACAAAAGAAAATCAAGCCGCCGACGAACTTCGTTTCGCGGCATACGCGAGTGTGATCACGAAGAACTCGAACCCGGCGGCTGTCGCCTTCAGGCCGGTCCGGCGTGCATGCACACCAGCCATATTCAGAAATCACAATCGGTTTGTCAGGAAACGCTTGATGAATTTCTTCCAGGTTGCGACGCAGATCCTCAGGGGTGCCTGGATACCAACTCTCGTAGTATTCATTCCACTCAATGAAGTCCATTAATTTGGCCACATCGTTATCAGCATTTCGCTGAAGCGAATTCGACGCGTAGGAGCGCAAACGGCGGGGATTCAGACGTCTTGCTTCCTCATACATCCGTCTCGCAAATTTGTAGGCCGGTGGATTCTGGCCATTGATCTCATTGCACAGTCCCCAGGAAAAAATACAGGGGTGATTTCGGTCGCGAGCAATCATTTCCTGCAATTGCTCAAGTCCGTTCTGCATGATTTCAGGGTCGGGTTCATCCTTCATGTCCTTGAAGGTATCGGGCCCCCAGGTTGGCACTTCGGTTTGAATAAAGATGCCGTGCCTGTCGCAGTAGTCGAGGACGCGCTTGTCCTGCGGCCAGTGGACACGAGTAAAGACGCAGTTCAAGTTCTTCAGGTCGCCATGGTCGTGCTCGATCCATGAAGCCGGTTCCGCCATACCGTAATTCGGATTGCTTCCAGCCATCCGCTCAACGCCCATGAGGCCTATGCGCTCGCCATTGAGCCAGAATGAGCCATCTCTTGCTTCAATACGTCGTATTCCGAACGTGGTTGTGAATTCGTGCCCGACCGTCGCGCCGCCTAAGCCCACGGTTAGGGAGTACAAATTCGGCGCATCAAAATGCCAAAGCCTGGGTTTTGCAATCTTGAAGGCAGGCAAAGAACACGTGATCTGTGCGCCGGGCGCGATGTCAACCGAGGCTCCGGCGCTGCCCTCCAGCACGGTTAAACCAGTGTCTTCTTCAATGGCGCGGACCGACAGCCTACCCTTGAATTCGCTGTCCGAGCTGTTGCGGATCACCACTGATATGTCGACGTTCGCAAACCCATTTGCCAGGTCGGGCACTGCATCCACATCGACGCGCTCGATGTAGACTCTCGGAGTGATCAATAGAGTGACGGGCCGGTAAATCCCGCCATCGTGTGTCCAGTCGCTGGAATGACCACGTGGCAGCATTCGGGAGTCGAAATCGGAATTGACCATGACTGCCAGAAGATTGTCGGCGCCCAGATGAAGAAGATGGGTTATGTCAAATTCAAAGGCCGTGTACCCTTTGCGCAGGTGCTTGCCAACTTCGCTGCCGTTTAGCCACGCGGTCGCCGAGTGGAAGACTCCCTCGAACTCAATCCTGACGGTCTGATCCCTCCAGTCCCTTGGAACCTCAAGCAGGCGGCGATACCAGGCGGTACCAAAGTATTCGGCGGATTCTTGTCCGACCTGCCACGTGTGCGGAACGATCACATCTTGCCAGGCATCCGCAGGCTGGTTCTGCTGGTACCACCCATTCGTCTGCCCAACTTTGTCGGAATCCAAATGGAACTGCCATAGACCGTTTAGCGACACCCTTCTTGTCTGTTGCCCGGCAGTAATGGAAGACGTCTTGATTCGGGCGTCAGCAGCCGTGGCCGGGAGTGATGCTCCCATGGCCAGCGATGTTGCGAACTGCAAGAACTTGCGACGCGTATTCACGGGGTGCGGGACCTGCCGCTTGCGTTAACGTACACGGAAAACAGCTTAGCCCGTCTTCTGCCGCACTGTCAAACAAAAAAATGCAATTCTTTGACGCAGGAGAACTACTAAACGCGTGCGTGATTGTTCTGGTCGGCGGGTGGGCCTATGCGACCTAGGAACAATTCCAGATTGGATCTCATCACTATGTGGGGATTCAGTCTGATTCGGTGGGGTGGACACTTTCCCTCTGCGAGAAAGTTGTACAGGGCTTCAAACGCCATACGCCCCTGAGCCTCAGGTCGCTGATAGATCGTTGCTAGGATTCTGCCGGACTTAAGGAAAGGCACGAGTTGAGCAAACAGGTCAGTGGTAACAACCGCGATGCGACGTTCGGGGTCAAGTTCTTCTAGAGCCTGAATGACTGTTACGGAGTTTGCCGTGCTCACGTACAGTGCTTTCAGAGAACGGTCACGCGCTAATAGTTTTCGAGTCTGATTATATGCAGCACCTTCGTCATCGTGAGTTTCGATCACACCCGATAATTCAAGGGAGCCACTCAGAGAGTTCAAGCTCTGTTTAAACCCTCGTACCTTTTCCGAATGGTCAATCGTTGAGAGGTCGCCGGTGAAAACGCCGACAGTTCCGGGCTCCCGTACCGTAAGGTGTAGGAATTCAGCCACCATCGCGCCGCTCACAAAGGGAGCGGCCGATACTGCGGTCAACCGTTCTGTGCCGGGTGCATCGGTCGAGACGCAAACGACGGGAACCCGCTTCTGCGCGGCGCGGCGAATCCATACTTTCAATTGCGCGGGGTGGCCCGGGGCAATGATGATTCCCTTGCTGTTATCCTCAAGGGCTTCCCGGAACAGGTCCTCGTCGCCCTCGCCTAGCGCGGGATGGGTGCGGAACTCGAGATTGACGCCTGCCTGAAATGGGCTAGAGGCATCCCGAATGCCCGCGCGAACCGCGTCAAAAAAGGATCCAATCCTGGCGGGGAGATTCACCGATACGCGAATCTGGCGAGGCGCTTTCAAATAACGGGCAGCAAGGTTCGGCCGGTAGCCGAGCGTCTGGGACATCTTCAGCACCCGTTCTTTTGTGATTGCGTTTATTCCGCCGCGGCCGTGGATGGCGCGATCCACGGTACCTATTGAGATTCCCAAGGCTCGAGCAATGTCCTTGATGCCAACGGGTCTGCCATCACTCGAACTCCGCTCGATGGCGAGAGCTTCGTCCTCCGTTCGCGAGAGCGGTTCTGGAACGCCTTTTGGCCTTCTAGCCATTAAAATTCAGTTCCAAGCCTCGATTTGCGGGTACGTTTACGGAACCCAGTATACTCGCATCCAATTCACCGCAAAATAGCCTCGATCACCAACGTATATATGGATTTAGGGTGAAAATGCACTGCGACCAGCTTCTGATCTCCACGACTTTCGATCTTGACAGCTTCCATGTGCTGCTTCCAGTCAGGCACCTCGGCGTCTGGGGCAGTGGTGGTTGCGATCAGTTGAACGGTATCGCCGACAACAGAAAAGGTTGACAGATCCAGTTGGGCCGTCTCGGGAGCATCGCCGGTGACCTTAACGATGACGAGCTTGTACGAACCACGATCATAAGCCGCAATCGAGTTTGGCTCATCAATTCCGATAAGCTGATATCCCGGCCGAAGATAACGCGTGAACTGCCCATAAACATAAAACTTTCGATTGACCCGAACCAGCGGAGTCTTCTTTGCGCTCATTTGATCACGCGTATCGATGTAATTGGCGTTGATCAAGCCCCACCCGTATTCAGGCACGTCCGGTTCGACGGGCTGCCAATAAATCCAGGCATTCGGCTGGAGTTCTTTCACGTCACGAGTGATCTCCTGTGCCATTGTGTACCCCGATGCGTCCCCATCTCCGTACTCGGATTGCCATAGACGCTTGTTTCCGACTGCGTGTCTCAGTTCCACTCGGTTCGGGCCGTGATATGGCTCGGTTCCGTTAGAGTAGCCATGCACATTTACAAGGCCGATCAGACTACGACTCGCAGAATCGTAGGCTTTCCACGTGTTGGAGCCTGCGTCCATGTTGTTCTCGTCCGCCGCCGCTACCGCCACGTCATTGAGGTGTTCTCGATCTAGAGTTCGTCGCAGGCTTTCCACTATCTTTTGCTGCGTCGCGATGTCGAAATGGCACCCTTCCTGGCGATTTGGATACTTCCACCAATCCGCAGAGGGTTCATTGAACGGTTCAACTGAATCGAATTTGGTTCCCCAATGGTCCGCTGAATAGCGCGCCACCGACGCAAGATAAAAAGTAAACCGATCGTGGTTCTCTGGCATGAGGCAGTCGCCACCCGTGTTGCTTCCCGCAGTGCTGCGATTTGAATTCATCCACCACATCGGGGAATCGGAAAACAATTCGAATACATTGGCGCCTCTCTCTCTAGCCATCCGCATCATGGAACGCTGGTTCTGATCCACTGACCAGCTCCAACTCGCCGGGTCGTCTTTGTTTGGATCAGTCCAATACCCGTGAATGTCCATCTGCCATTGGAGTTTCGACCCCTTGTTTTCTTGCGCCTGGTCGATACCTCCTCCGCCAACGTTGTAACGAACGATATTGAGTCCCAGACCAGGGTAACCATCGGTGATCTTCGTAGTGTAGATCAGATCGGCATAGTAATTGGCATTCGCTGTTCCGCCTATAGCCCGTGCCCACCAGGCCAGAGAACTACCCCATCCCTCCCACTGACCAAGATTGCTCTTGGGATCGGGCTTGATTGTTCCGGCAGTAAGCGATCGTTGCTCCGAGTGCGATCCAAGCGAAAATCCCGAACCTGCCAGCACCACTAGGAGCAACATCCTTCGAAGTCGAACCTGGTAATGGATAGGTTGGCGTCTATTGTTGCTGGTTCGCATCCGATTTCCGCATGGTGTACACGAATTGCTGAATCTGTTTTTGCTCTTTGTTGGTCGCATCAGATTCGCTCTTGCGTAGCCGTTCAAAAATCGCAAATTCCTCCTTCGCTCGGGCGCCGTTTCCAGCACGTGCTAAAGCTTGTCCCAAGCGGTAATGGATATTTGCTGAGTCCGCACCAATCTTCAGAGCTCGCTTATAGCACTCAATGGCCTCGTCATATTTGTGCTGTTCCGTATCTAGGTTCCCGAGCTGGAAATAGGCGTCGGCATAATTCGGATTGAGCACCAAGGCGCGTCTCAGATGAGTTTCAATCTCTTTGGCAAGACCCGACTTCGACTCGATCTGATTTCCTTTCCACAAACACACCGCGAGATAATAGTTGAGCTCAGCACTCCGGTCATCATGGGTGATGAAGCTCTGAATGCGAGAACGGGTCTGTGCTGCGAGTTCTGGCGAGGCACCGTCACACGCCTGTCCGAGGAATGTAAGGGGCAATGGGTCGGAAGGAATCAAGTCGGACGCTCGCAAGAAAGCTTGAACCGCTTCATCCATTTGTCCAGCTCCGTAAAACGCTATACCTAGCCCATTGTGAAGCTGCGCGGATTTCGGAAAGCGTTGTGTGCCAGCTTTGAACACTTCAATGGCCGGTGCGAATGTCTGATGGAGCAGGAGTTCCGCGCCCCAGTTGAGCATGTTCTGTTCGTTGGGATCCATGCGCGCGGCCTGCTCGTATTGTGCGGCAGAGGCAAGATAATCCTTCGACTTCTCCTCGACCTCGCCAAGCAGGTTATGTAATTCAGCGGAATCGCGCAAAGAGATTAGTCGTTGGAGCTGCTCGCGAGCTTCATCAAGCCTGCCGACTTGCTCAAGAGCCAAGACGAGATCGTAGCCGTTGTTGTAAGCCGTCGGGTCAATCTCCTGGGCGTGCTTCAGAAACGGGACGGCGCTGGCGATCTGGCCCGTTTGTATATAGAACTCCCCCAGATTGTGGTTTGCATCGTAACCCTGCGGCTCCATCTGCACTACTTTCTTGAACTGGATTTCAGCTTCATTTGCGCGATGGATGGCGAGAAGATTCGCGGCAAGCGCGGTGCGGGTCTCCGCTACATTTGGCCTCAACTGAACGGCCTTCGCCAGAAAGTGATTGGCCTGTTGCTTCTTGTCCTGAGCGACGTAAACAAGACCCAACAGTTCGTTAACTTCAAAACTATCGGGAGCGGATTTCACCAACGATTCGAGTTCGCGCTGGGCTGCAGCGTAGTTTTGAGCCTTGTACGCGGAGAGGGCGGAAACCAATCGGCGGTTTGTTGCTTCCTCAGTCCGCCTGCGATCCGGATTCTCTGTGCTTTGTTGTGGAATCGCCTGGACAACCAAAAGCAGCATCGATATGCAGATCGCAGGCGCCGATCGAGTTGAAACCCGAAATCTCCCCAATAGGTTGCCCATTTTCACAATCACAGAGACCGCGGAGGGCCGCCTTTCACCTCGATTTCCATCGACCATCGCATGGTTCCATACGCGGCAACGGTCGGACATTCATTGCGCCTAATCGCTTCCTCCAGAGAATCAGGACGGCCGTTGCAAGGTTCAAGAGCGACGGTAAACTGCTTGTCGGCTCGGGCTATCGGCCATCCGCCTTGGCAAATCCAAATGCCTACATATGGAACCAGCCTGGGATCGAAACGGAAAACGATGCTTTCATTTTCGCGCGGCAGGAACATTCCGCAGAAGCCTTCGCAGAGAGGAGACGTGAATAGCTTCTCAGCCGTAGCAGCAGTCGGAGAAACAATTCGATTGAGCTTCACGGTTCGACCTGAGCATTCAGTAGCTATTGGCCAGGTGCATCGGTCGCCTGACTTTCCCAATCGCTCGTCTTTGGACCAATTCACCTCTACCTCTTTTACTTCCTGCGGCAGGATAATTTCTGCGTGAGATTCGACTCTAAGCAGCGGGTGCGCTGACCAGAGAAATTTCACATCGGATCGACTCAGGTTCGTCACTTCATAATCTAGTCTTACGACCCTTTCCTGCAGTTGACATTTCTTCGTAAAGCGAAGAGGCAAACTCCTGATTGAGGTGGTCAACGTGACCTCGTCTCCCGCTATTTCGACGCTCGAGGACGAGCACCAAACATCTCCATGATCGGGCAATCGGCGTTGGGGGGAAAAAGGCTCTTCTGGATATGAGCAGGCCGCAATTGTAGGTAAGCATTCATCGAAGCCACTCGGCTCGTATTCTTCAAACCTGTCTGCGTAATTGCACGGCCGATATGCCCGCTCTGGATCAGGCGGTTGCAGAAGATATTCGTATCCACTCTCATTTCTAATTAAGGAGACAATCTTGCCTCCGAGCTCGGGGATCACGGTCAGCCGAAGCGAGCCGTTATCCACGACAATCGCATCGCGCGAAGCAATTCGAGTCTGACAAATCGAGGACTCACTGGACACGGTCGAACTTAATTGCTGAAGCGTCATAGTCGCCTCGCAGCCGGAGCTGGATTCCGTGGTGCATCAGGTAAGCTCCACTCAGTTTTTCGGCCTGATCTTCCAGCTTGTTATCGGTGGTGCTGACAGCATACATCGCATCTTCAGCCAGACCCTGCAAGTGCAAAAGCGGCATGCTTTGGCCAAATTGTTGCGAATGCAAAAATGCCAAAACTACGATCTGTTGACTATCTTCTGAAATGTATTCCATTGCGCTCAAATTTGATTCCATCGGTGCGCCCAGCCGATACAGTTTTCCA
>Ga0209526_10001767_pt1 | contig 14498 bp, 13 predicted proteins | sample JacPinW_OM2H0_M1_FD_188566 | JGI IMG/M metagenome (GOLD analysis project Ga0209526, IMG submission 188566) | Forest soil microbial communities from Algoma, Ontario, Canada - Jack Pine, Ontario site 1_JW_OM2H0_M1 (SPAdes) (version 2) | ecosystem: Environmental > Terrestrial > Soil > Boreal... | reverse complement strand
CAGGGTTGCTTATCGACTTCCTGGCCGAGTTGTTCTCCTTTCAGATCGGTATGTTGTTGCAGCCACCGGTCCGCTTCCACAATTTGATCTGGATACGTCGCGGCCGCGAGAATCTGCGCCACCAACGCATCCGGATACAAAGCGATTGGCGCTACCAGTTGCTGCAGTTGTTCCGGCGTCTGTTGTGCGGCCTGAACCGGCGGTTGTGCGGCAGATTGGCCCGCCTGAGCGAAAACTCCTGGCGCACTGGTTAACAAAACGCAATAAGAAAGTAAAAACGACAAACTCTGTTTTAACAATTTCATGATGAAAACCTCCTCGATCCTGGCAACGCATCACGGTTCACGCGCTGAATAGTGTTAAGTTCAGTCAGCCGCGTTGGCGGTATTGCCGGGCACAAATTCCCGAAATGTCAACGGACAAGCGGGATGGTCGCATTGACACGCTATCTCCACGTCTTCGCTTCCCGCGTAACGACACGCCTCTCCGCAATACTCTTCTCCGTTTGGTACTGCGCACAGGCATGGGATGTGCGCGCACTTTCTTGTCTTTTGATTCGCCATTACAATTCCGTCCTCTCCAGGTTGCTTCGCCAATTGCTACTGAGCTGCACCTCTTGACGTAGCCCCGGCTCCGGTACCTACACCAGAGGTGGGGGAAACTCACTCACTCCAGGTGGTCAGTTTTCAGCAGCTGCATCATCTTGACTGCTTGCATGCAGCTCTCCAAAGGTTACTTCTCTGCTAGCCCGAGAGTTTTCAGGCCTTTACCGTGGGCAGTGCAAAGAAATCGAATTCCGGCATGTCAACAAGCTAAGAGCCGCGTCGGCATTTGGACGTTTTCTTATCGCTATCTGAACGGATGCCGTTCACAGCTGCGGAAATGGGGATTGCACGAACTCCGTCAAAGCACCGACACGTCGACGGGTAATCTGACGGCAACAGGACGCTCTTCCTCGGCGTAATCCTTAAAACCTCTTTGTACTCAACGCGTATGCCGCCCGACATTTGGCATGCGGGGTGCCTAATTAAGTTTGAAAGGAGAAACCATGAACAAACTAATTGCTGTTGTTGCTCTTTCTCTCTGTATGTCGGCCTCTTCATTTGGTGCCGAACATTTGGTGACTCATTCCGTCAAGGTAGTTGGTAAGGACACTTACAAAGCAACGAAGGTCTCAGCGAAAGCAGCTGACCGTGCCGGCAAAGATTCGTTTAAAGCCGTAAAGCTTTCGGCGAAAGAGACTGGTCACGCCGGCAAAACGTTCGCAAAACTCCTTTTCTGAGTGAAAGGGAAAACAAATTTGTTCCAAGGAGAAGGCATTAAAATGAAAATAAATAAAAGTTACATTGTCGTAGGTTTGATGATCGCATTTGCGCTTATTTTCGAACTCGTCGCTCACGCAGACACGGGGGACCAGTTGAGCATAATTACTTTCAGTGACCCCATCCAGATCCCGGGGCAGGTATTACCTGCAGGGACCTACTTATTCAAGTTGGCCAACAGTGATTCTGACCGAAACATCGTGCAGGTCTTCAATGCGGACAGGACCGTCTTGTACGCAACTCTTCAGACGATCACAGCACAACGTCAGGAGCCAACCGACGATACCGCTGTCACATTCGCGGAACAGGGAGCCGGAAAACCGGAGGTCCTTCTGAAGTGGTTCTATCCCGGACGCGAAACCGGCAATGAGTTCCTGTATTCCAAGGAGAAAGAGAAGGAACTAGCACAAGACCGGCAACAGACAATCGTCGCCAACCAACACGCAGTGCCTGACTCGGATACTACCGGAGCTGGCAACTGAACATGCAGCCTGGTGTTGCTCAGCGCCATCCCATCTGAGTGGCTGCCCAGACGCAATTTCAAGCGAGACCCGGGATTTAAGTCCCGGGTCTATTTTTTTGAAGGAGTCTTGGCAAACTATGAAAGGGGGTTCGCCGGCTTACGAATGATCCTTTCCGAGTCCGATCAGCGAGTATGCCAGGCAATGGCCTAGAATATGCAAGCGAAGGTGGTGCGCAAGACTTGAGCCAGCGCCTGCGAGCTGCTAACAACACTCCGCGTGGCGCGATCTTTCATCTCAGCCTGCCTACGAAAGATGAAGCGCAGAATGACGCCCGCAGCCGATCCAACGGTGTTTGTCATTGATGACGATGCGCTAGTGCGCGCTGCAATCCAAGGGATGCTGAAGTCGGTTGGATTGGGTGCGATGACATTCGGTACTCCGGAAGAATTCTTGCACAGCAAGCGGCCAAATGGGCCAAGCTGCCTAGTGCTGGACGTGAGACTCCCTGGAGTCAACGGTCTGGATTTTCAGCGCGAGTTGGCTAGCGCGGGCATCCGCATTCCGATCATCTTCATCACTGGTCACGGGGACATTCCGATGACGGTGAAGGCCATGAAATCCGGTGCGGTGGAGTTCCTGACTAAGCCTTTCCGTGACCAGGACTTGCTGGACGCAATCTACCAGGCTTTGGACCGTGACCGGTTGATCCGCCAACAACAGAGCGAGCTTGCTGAGTTGCGAAACCGTTACGAGTCGTTAACGGCACGCGAGCGCGAGGTCATGGGCCTGGTTGTTTTGGGCATGCTCAATAAGCAAATAGCGTTTGAGCTGGGTAATAGCGAAATCACTGTGAAGATCCAGCGAGGGCACGTAATGCGGAAGATGCAGGCTGAATCGCTCGCAGAGTTGGTCAGAATGGCGGGAAAGCTGGAGCTTCCCGGCAAGAAATAGCAGCCCGCACCTCTTGCGCAAAGTGGATCATCGAAGCTAGTTGAGCGCAGGGTTACTCATTCCCCGTCACTGCACGGGGAAGCTTATCCGGAGCGCCAGAGACTTTTGACGATGAGTGATCCGGTTACAGGGAAACCGATTGCACGGCCAGCAGCATCTGCTGCTCTGCGCTACGGACTGGCTTTCGCCTCGGTCGCAGTAGCTCTAGGCCTGGCGCGTATGTTTTTGCACTTCCATTTGCCTCAGACATTTATTGCGTTGGCGCTCTCCGCAATTGGGATCACATTTTGGTACGGGGGCAGCAGGGCCGGACTTCTAGCCGCTCTGCTTGCGTCAATTGTCCGCATCTATTTCTTCGAACCTGAACTCAACGTGATGTCTCGCGGCCTTTACTATCTCGTATTTCTGATTTTCGCCCTGCTAATGAGCTGGGTTACGCGAGCGCGAGATGAGCTTGAAGTAAGAGTCGCCGAGCGAACGGCAGAATTGACTCGGGCTAATGAGGAGCTGAAACTTGAGATAGCCGAGCGCAAACAGGCGGAATACCTGATCAGGCAGGTGTTCGAGACCTCACCTGATGGCATAGCCATTCTCGGACCAGACTACAGATTCCAAAGAATAAACCCGGCATACGAACACGATTGGGAAATACCAGCCGAGACGATAGTTGGGATGTACGCAGCTGATCTCCTGGGTCTGGAGATGTTCGAGAAGGTCAAGTCGAATTTGGAACGATGCTTCGCGGGAGAACACCTCAGCTATGCGGACTGGTTCACTAACTCTCTCGGCCGCCGTCGATACCGGGCGATAACCTATTCACCTCTGCGGCCGGTCGCGGGGCGCGTGCAGGCCGTGCTGCTGATCGCTCGCGACTTCACGGAGCACATGCTCGCCTCTGAAGCTTTGCGTCAAACCCAGTCGGACCTGGCTCACGTCAACCGAGTGAGCACAATGGGAGAGCTAACAGCCTCCCTGGCGCACGAAGTGAATCAACCAATTGCCGCCGCCATCACCGACGCCAACACTTGCTTGCGCTGGCTTACGCGCGATCCTCCCGACATCGACGAGGCGCGCGAGGCTGCATCAAGAGCCGTGAAAGACGCCACTCGTGCGGCGGAGATCATCAGCCGGGTTCGCCTACTCTTCAAAAAAGGTACTCCGCAACGGGAGTTGGTGGATGTAAACGAAGTAATTCGAGAAATGATCGTTCTGCTGCGCAGCGAGACCAGTCGATATTCTGTTTCAGTTTTCTCCGATCTGGCTGCAGATCTTCCCCAAGTCATGGGAGACCGTGTGCAACTGCAGCAGGTGCTAATGAACCTCATGATCAACGGCGTCGATGCGATGAAAGGCCTGGATACAAAGCGCGAGCTCACTATTAGATCGAAGCGAATCAAGAATGAGGAACTCATGGTGTCCGTCAGCGACACCGGCGTGGGACTGCCCCCGCAGCAAGCAGATCAGATCTTCAACGCCTTCTTTACCACCAAGAGTCATGGCACGGGCATGGGACTTCGCATCAGCCGTTCTATCGTGGAATCGCATGGTGGCCGCTTGTGGGCTACCGATAACCCTCCGCGCGGCGCAAGCTTTCATCTCAGCCTATCCACCAAAGCTGAGACCCATGAGTGACGCGAGCGCACGACGGTATTAAAGGGCTCATACCAAAGGATGATTGTGGCCCGTCGGCAGCCCTGCTAGTTTTCTGCCATGGGCATTCAAAGTAAGACGAAACTAGTCGCGATTGTCGATGATGACGATCTGATGCGCGGCGCGTTGCAGGGACTCCTGAAGGCGGTAGGATTGCCGGCGCGAGCGTTTGCCTCGGCGGAGGAATTCCTGAGCTCGGGCCAATACCGCGAGACTGCGTGTCTGATCGCAGACATCCGCATGCCGGGGATGTCTGGTCTGGAATTGCAGGCCAAGCTGAACGCCGAGCATTGTAGGATTCCAACCATCTTCATCACGGCACACGGCGACACAAAAATGCGAATGCAGGCCTTGAGAGCAGGTGCAGTGGAGTTCATGGCAAAGCCGTTCGACGACGAAGTTCTGCTCGAGAGTGTTCGAGCAGCTTTGGAGAGTTGAGCTCGATAAACGAGCTTGCACGTCGACAGGAGGTTCTCAGTGGCAGCTTTCGAGAGGTTCGGGACTAGTGATGAGGTTTCCAGCGACCGCAGATTCGAGCAAGTCATTGGTAACAGCCCTGCTCTAGAATCAGTGCTTGAGCAGGTTGAACGCGTCGCGCCTACAGATTCCACGGTTCTTATTCAAGGAGAGACAGGAACTGGCAAGGAACTCATCGCGCGTGCCATTCACAACATCAGCTCGCGCTGCGGACGCTCGTTCATAAGGCTGAATTGCGCCGCCATTCCGCTGGATCTACTGGAGAGTGAGCTTTTTGGCCATGAGAGAGGCGCATTTACCGGAGCCATAGCGCAAAAGATTGGCCGCTTCGAACTGGCCGACAAAGGTACGCTCTTCCTGGATGAGATAGGTGATATTCCGCCGGCCCTGCAACCCAAACTTCTGCGCGTATTGCAGGAACAAGAGTTCGAGCGTTTGGGGAGCACTCGCACTCACAAAGTGGACGTCCGGCTGGTGGCCGCAACGAACCGTAATTTGATGGACATGGTGAATCGCGGTGAATTTCGTAGCGACCTCTACTACCGCCTAAATGTATTTCCCGTCTTGCTGCCGCCGCTACGGGAGCGCCGCGAGGATATTCCGGCCCTGGTCACGCACTTTGCGGAGATTTTTGGCCGGCGGATGGGTCGAGAAATTGAACACATCCCTACAGAAACCATGTCTGCGCTTAGCTCGTACCAATGGCCAGGGAATATCCGCGAGCTACAGAATCTGATCGAACGCGCCGTGATCCTTTCAAACGATGGCGTGCTTCCCAATCCTTTGCCGGCGGCAGGCGCCGAGGGTGTCTCCACCTCTCCGGGCGCAACTACTCTGCGTGATTCCGAGCGCACACTGATTCTGAATACACTTAAAGCAGTCCGTTGGGTGATCGGCGGCCCCAAAGGGGCAGCTGCCAGACTCGGTTTGAAGAGAACTACCCTGATCCACAAGATGCAGAAGCTGGGGATTTCTCGGCCTAGTCCCCAAAGCAGTCAGAATGCAGTGGAGGCGACATCGCAGGAGCTAGACGCGCTACCGCCTTGCTAGTACTCCGACAGCGAGATAATGCGTGCCAGTTGTCATTACAGAAAAAGTGCCCGGAGCGCTCTAACCAACTGAACTACGCGCTGCGGGGGACTGGTGGACTCTTTGTAGCTTCTGGGTCGGCAGTGCTGGCCTCCAATCCACCACCAAGAAAGATAGTGGAGTGCAGACATCGAGTTCATGTGCAAGCAGCCGGTCTCAGTTCACTCGTTCCGCGCCGCAGCGCCGCTTGTATTTCTTGCCGGAGCCGCACTCACACGGCTCGTTTAGCCCAATGTTGCGAGCATTGCGTCAAGTCGAACTTCACTTAGCCCACGCCAGACCGTCTGCCCCGCGCCCGGCTTCAATCAGCTTCACACTCCAATCGTTGGTCTGGATCGCGGCAATCTGGTGGCTAGCGGAGCACGAAACGTAGGCGACCCTACCGTCTGGTCGTATCAGCACTTCCTGAGGTGAAGCTGGCACCTTGATCGTCCTCACCACCCGCATGGTAGGGATATCAACCACCGCAACTTCATTCGCGCTCGGGATCGCAACCGGTAGCCATTTCCCATCCGGTGTAGGGGCGGTCCCGTATCCCGTGCCGGGCAGTGTGATCCAGCGATCAACTTTATTCGTTGCGGTATCAATTACCGCGAGCCGAGGCTTCTCCGTGTCTGAGGTGAACACCCAGCGGCCGTCGGATGAGACCGAAACACGCTGCACGTGTCCCGCGACTGGAATCACGGTGAGGGTTTTTCGTCCTGCAAGATCGAGCACCGATACAGTCCCCGGCCCCACATTCGCCGCGTAGCCCTTACGCCCGTCTGGGCTGATCGCCAGCATGTGGGATTCGGCCTGCTGGGTCGGAACGCTCCCGACAATCTTTAGGGATCGCGGGTCGATCACGGCTACAGATTTGTCTAGCTCGGTGGTGACATAGAGCAGACCGTCCTTTGGCCCAAAGACAGCGCAATGGGGACGGACGCCGTGCCCGAAGTCGATGGTATGGATTACCTTGCGGTCACCGAGTTCGATCACAACCAGCGTGCTTCCGTCCATGCCGGGCATACCGACTCCAGAGTTGCCGTAGATGGGTACGAATGCCCGCTTGCCATCGGGAGACCCGACAACTTCATGCCCAGTAGTGCCTCCTTCGTCGACGGTTGCAACCTGCCGCCCGGTATCCGGGTCAATCAGACCGAGAGTCTGGTCTCCTTTATTGGCGACGAGAAGCAGGCCAGTCGATGAAGTTGAAGGAGCGGCGGCAATTGGCGTTAAGAGGCCCGCGAAAATGGGCGTCAGTGCAAGAAACCAAGTCATTGTGATTCCCCTCGCCTTCTCGCGCCATACTATCGCAGTGCGGGTTCGTGACGCTTCTATTGCGGAATCAAGCAGTGAGCGCATAATGGTGTTTTTTATGGGTTCCACCGAGCGCAGTAGTCGTGATTCTGGCGAGAGTTCATTTTCCTACCGACCGTATGCCTTGCGCAAACCCCTCACGAAGCCGATTTAGCCGGGATTGGGCTGCCGGGAGGGTTCAGGGTCGGCTAGGTCGTTTTAGAGATGCTGGGATGCTGGGAGGTTATGTGACTAACCTACCGACACTAAGCGAAAGCCCTGATGCATTGCAACTCGATAGGCAGCCTGCGATCTCAAAGGTGGATAGACCGTCGATGGCAGAGAGTTGAAAAAATGACTTCATGCGGACGACCACGTTCTTCCTCTTTCAATCGCTGTACTGCGATAGACGGCTTTACCGCCTTGCCTGTTTCTGCCGGCACAGATGAGAAAGTTGGAAACGGGAAAACACTCTTGCTGGAACTGAGGACCGTCTTGTCAGAGCAATTGTTGAGATGACTCCGGTAATTAGCGGTTCTCGGGATCATCACGCTAGAGTCACAATGGGGTAAAAGTATGAAGCGAGTTCTGATTCTAATTCTGGCGATAACGACGTTGGCTGCGGCACGGGATAAGAAGTCAAAAGCTCCGCCGGGACCGTATGTATTCACCAGCAAAGCTTCTGCTCAAACGCTCAAGGTGCTAATCGTCCAAACCAATCTAAAAGAAGGATACGCCCTCGATTCCGACAACCAGTTCCAGTTCCGATTCTCGAAGCCAGCGCAGATGCCCGTCATAGGTGCGCTTTTCATGGCTTCAAGTGCATGTACGGGCATGACCACCAAAAAGGTATGGTCATACACGCTGGCGGAACTCAATGGCATGACAAAGGTGACGGTGCAACCTGTCTGGGAATATCCGGACGATTACTGCACAACGCAAACTCAGGAATTGATATGGAGCCGGCGAGAGGAGATTGCAGCATTTCAAGCGATGCTAGACAAAGCTCCCTCTTCGAGTGCGCAGATTTCAACTTCAACTCCCGCTCTGGCTTCGCCAGCAGTTGCTCCCGCTTCCACTCCAACTTCGGTTGCTGATCAGCAGCAGAGCACGAAGCAACATACGGCTTGTCTGGAATTGGCGAAGGACAATCCCAGCGTCACTTGCAGGTAAGCATCGGGACGGCGTGATTGGATACTGTCGGACTCCTCACATTCGAGCATCACGGAGTGATCACGCTCCTGGGTGGCACAAGCAGTCATTTCATAAATAACGAGCGCGACGAGATCGGTGAGCAACCTAAATTTGGTGTCCGATGCATGGTCATAGTTTCTTCCAGTCGGTCAGCGCCATCAACTCGTCGAGGATTTCCTGCAATCTTTGAAGCCGACGTTCCTGGTCCCCCGCTGCGCCCGGTATCTTCTTTTTGCCGCCATGCAAGTACAGTCGGTTCGCTTCACTGATTTGCGCTATTTCGTCTCGCAACTTTGCGATGCGTTCTTTAAGGGGATTCTGCATGACGATAGGCTAACAGAGCGCAAAGCGCCAGAGCCTATCTGAATTTGGAGGTAGCGCCGGATGCGGGAGAGGTTGAAAGCTGCATGAAATCGTTCGCGCCGATGAGCCGAAGTACGATCCGCACAAAAAGCGGAAATCGTCGCCGCGCGGGGTCATGCACGACGGTGGGTGCGGAGAGTTGATACAGCACGTGGCGAGTCTCAAGCTCGCATCCCCCAGCAGCGAGCACATTCCTGACCCACTCGCTTTCCCGCCCATAGGTGAGCGCGATAAGGAATCCCTCTGTCGCTCGAAAAACGTTCACTGGCGTCCGGTAGAGCTTGCCTGACTTTCGACCTACGTGCGTGAGAATGCCGAAGCCAGGCAATCGGGCGGCGAATCGGCTCGTGACCCGGTTCGTAACAGCCAAGTTGAAACCTGCCACCCACCGTTTGCGGAATCGGATTAGGAGGATGGGAGCCAGCAGGATTGCGAGAACCGAGATGACGACTGCGATTGGCTTCATTTCACCTATGGTTGCCAAATCTCGCACTGCCCGTCAATAACTCCTCCGGCCTACTCCTGTCAGCATCGCCATATGGGATGCATTTAAAGGGCTATCCTCCGCAGCTAGCCAAGACACAACCCGAATCGCACTCGCGCCGCCATCGTTCTCAAACTCAATCGGTCGCGGCATGCCATGTAGCTAGGTGCGACTCACGGCGTTCAGTATCGCCGCCTCCTGTTGGGTCTGAATCGGGAGTGTTGCGAAGTTGTGCCAGCCAGTGGTCAAAAAGGGTTGTTCGGCAGCAGCCGCAAGTGAATCTAATGCCCGAGAAATTCGCGCCCCATCTGGTCAGCCCGGTAACCTTGGGGCCACCGGACGGTTGTTGTAACCAGTGTTCCTCGGCCTCTCCCTTCCCCACAGGCTGATTTAAGCGACAAATATACATTTTGGGCTCTCGCGGGCGCGGTCAACGCATTTGAATAGCAGAGACAATGCGGCCTTACGTCGGTAACGAGATTATCAATGGAATCTCCCCAGTGTGGGATATGAAGGCTCATAATCATCTAAGGCTTCTCTTCTGTTGTAAATATGTTCAAGCAGTATCCTACGATTCGAGCACTTCGCTGCGCAGCCATTGCGGTGCTTCTCGAAAGTGGTCCTGAGCGCTTTAGAAGGCTTATCCTTCACAATCGCACCGCGTTCAGCACTCGCATGCGAGCGATAAAAGCGACAGCGGCTACCGGCTGCATCATGTTTGTTTTTGAAGTAGCTAAGCAGGCCCTTTATCCCAGAACGTCAGTCTGGACCTCTCATACCATCACAATTCTGTTCACCATGTTAGCGGCTGCTGTTGTAACCTTCGCCGTTCTCAAGAAGGAAGCTGAAGATGCGCTGCGCCAGTCAGAGACAGAGTATCGGCTTCTATTTGACAGCAATCCGCTTCCGATGTGGGTCTTTGAACACAAGACTCTTAAGTTTCTGGCGGTGAATGAGGCGGCATCTCGACAATATGGTTTTTCGAGTCGGGAGTTTCTGACGATGACAATCGCGGACATTAGGCCCGAAGAAGACCTTCCTTCTCTTTCGGAGGCCATCGCAAAACCAATTCACGGACTTCAGGAAGCAACAATTTGGCGCCATCGGAAGAAGAACGGCGCAATCATAGATGTCGAGATTGTCGGTCATGACCTGTATTTTCATGGAATCGAAGCAGAGTTGATAGCAGCGCGTGACGTTACGGAGCGCAAGAAGGCAGAAGAAACGGTACAGAGGCTAGCAAGCATCGTAGAGTCCTCGGAAGATGCCATTATCGGGAAAAACACGGAAGGCGTGATCTCAAGCTGGAACCGAGCAGCAGAAAGGATGTACGGCTATACAAGCACAGAAGTCATAGGCCGAGACCTGTCCCTCTTGTTGCCCTCCGAAAGACAAGCGGAAGTACAAGTCATCATGGAACGTATACAGAATGGACTTCCCGTAAAGGCTCTTGAAACTCAGCGAATCACGAAGACAGGCTCCGTCCTAGACGTGTCCGTGTCCATTTCGCCGATAAAGGACGGAACCGGACGAATCACGGGGGCTTCGACGATTGCTCGGGACATCACTCTCCGGAAACGTGCTGAAGAGCAATTGAAATTGCAATCAGCCGCCCTAGAAGCGGCTGCTAATGCCATCGTGATTACCGATTCCCACGGCGCGATCCTATGGGTAAATGGTGCGTTCACGACCATGACGGGCTATAGCAAGGAAGAGGTCTTGGGCAAGAACCCTCGCTTGTTGAAATCCGGAAAGCAGCCCGAAAGCTTCTATGCCGTTCTTTGGTCAACCATTTCATCGGGCAAGGTCTGGCAAGGTGAGCTTGTCAACCGGCGGAAAGATGGAACCACCTATCCCGAAGAGATGACGATTACACCTGTAACGCGAGACGTTGGCAATCCGGCTAATAGATACTTCATAGCCATCAAGCAAGACATTACTGAGCGGAAGCAGATTGAACAAGCCCTTCGGCAAGCTGAAGAAAACTACCGGGCTATCTTCGAAGATGCTGTCATCGGCATCTTTCAGAGCACGCCCGGCGGGCGGTACAACAACGTGAATCCGGCGATGGCCCACATGCTGGGCTACGAATCTCCCCAGGAACTGGTTGCGAGTATCACTGACATTTCCCAGCAGGTTTATGCCGATCCTAATTGTCGGGAGGAACTCAAACGGCTGCTGAGTGAGCAGGGAATGGTCAAGGACTTTGAATGTGCGGTCTACCGCAAAGACGGCAGCAAGGTGTGGTTGTCCGCGAATGTGCGAGCCGTCTCCAAAGACGGCGTACTGGTGGGATATGAGGGAACGAACGAGGACATCACGGCCCGCAGAGTTGCTGAGGAACGGGTCCAATTTCTAGCCTACTACGATGCTCTTACGGGACTACCCAATCGGACTCTTTTTCGGGATCGCTTGGCCAAGGCCCTCGCTGGCGCTCGTCGGCAAGAATACAGAGTCGCGATTCTGTTCCTCGACCTCGATAGGTTCAAAGACATCAACGACTCACTGGGGCACTCGGTCGGAGACCTCCTCCTGCAAGAAGTTGCAGAACGACTTAAGACATTGGGGCGTGAAGAGGACACCATCGCCCGGCTAGGCGGCGACGAATTCCTCATCATGCTGACTGACATAAAGGATGTTCCCGACGCGGCGGTCACCGCTCAGCGGCTCATCGATGCAATGACGGCTGAATTCGTCGTCCAAGGGCACTCCCGCAAGGTTAGTTGCAGCATCGGTATCAGCATCTTCCCGGAACACGGTGCGGACGGCGAAACCCTGATCAGCCGAGCCGATGCGGCCATGTATAGCGCCAAAGATTATGGACGTAATAACTTTCGGTTCTTCACAGAGGACATGAACGCTCAAGCTGTGGAACGAATGATCTTGGAGAACAGCTTGCGATTGGCACTGGAAAAAGAAGAACTTTTCTTGGTGTATCAGCCACAGATGCATACTGCCACTGGAAGGATCACCGGGTTGGAGGCGCTCCTTCGTTGGCAGCATCCGGACTTGGGTCTTGTGCCACCTGATAGGTTCATACGAATTGCGGAGAACAGCGGTCTGATCCTGCCAATTGGCGAATGGGTGCTCAGGACAGCCTGTTCTCAAGCCCGGAAATGGCAAGATGAAGGTCTGCCTGCGGTGACGATAGCAGTGAACGTATCGGCGATCCAGTTTCGCCAAAAGAACTTCTGCGAACTCATCAGAAGAGTCCTGCACGAAACTGGGCTCGCCCCACAATACCTTGAACTGGAGCTAACAGAAAGTCTACTTCTATCCAATGCGGACCTGATGTTATCAGTCGTTCAGGAACTAACGGCGATGGGGCTGACGCTGGCGATTGACGACTTCGGAACTGGCTATTCCAGCTTCGCCTACTTGAGACACTTCCGGGTTAGCAAGATCAAAATCGACCGCTTGTTTATCCGAGATGTCGCCGTGAATCCCGATGACGCAGCGATCACGACCGCCATCATCAGCATGGCAAAAAGCCTGCGACTCAAAGTGATTGCCGAGGGGGTCGAAAACGAAGCACAATTGTCATTCCTGCGGACACATCATTGTGACGAGATTCAAGGGTACTACTTCAGCAAGCCGTTAGCGGTCGACAAAGTTGCCGACAAACTGCGAGGCGACTCTCCCGAAGCGCAAGCCGCGCGCAAGCCAGCGGGAGACAATCCTGACAGCAAACCTTATGAGGTGCGTATTTCACTTATGTCGATAGGACTTGCACTCTTGGTGTCCGCTGATCCGGTTACGATTCAGCAGTTCAGCCTCGCTCTGCGAGAGCTGTCCATTTCGCCCGATGCATGTCGGGACGCGGCAAGCGCAGGTCTCCTCCTGAAGCGCCGAAAGTTCGATGCCGTTATCGTTGACCTCCAACTAGGAGAGCAGTCAGGACTGGTTCTGGACGAGGTCCGTCTCTCCTCGTCGAACCGGACAGCGGTGACGTTCGGCATCAGCGACGATGATGCGGAAGTGACAGCAGCTTTCCGCAAGAAGTCGCAGTTTGTCTTCGAGAGACCGCTTTCTGCGCAGTCAATCCACAGAACCCTCAAGCCTGCATATGGGCTCATCCTGAGAGAACGGAGGCGCTATTTCCGTTACCCGGTCTCTATTCCGGTCATCCTCCGGAGGGAAAGCATGCAGGACGTTTGGTGCAACAGCGTCAACATCAGCGAAGGGGGAATGGCCTTGAGCACGCTCGTTCCGCTCGTTGCCGGAGAAAGCGTCCGGGTTCAGTTCACTCTACCCGACCACGAAGCAACCTGCTCGGCAGAATCGACGGTCTGCTGGGGAAAAACAGGCCAGCTTGGAATTCGTTTCGTTTCTATTTCTGACGAGCACACCTCCGAACTACAGGTCTGGCTATCCCAAAAGCTGGAAGAGACACTTCCGGAATGCGTTGCCGGACAATTCCAAAAGACAGAACTCTGCCCTAAATGACAACACGGACAATCACCTTCGGACAGGGTTTACTTCCGGTACGAGCTGTCGATTTGAAAACGGGCGTCTCGCAGGCGCTCTAGTGCTAAGAGATAATTGGCGCTCGTCGGAACTGAGAACCGAGTATTTCTCCATCATCGCTCCTCCCTACTATCGGCGTTTTGTTCACCTTCGGAAGAATCGCTGCGGGTGAGAAGGGGTGACGCTGGGTCGGCACTATCGACTTTCAACTGCTTGAGTCAAACTTCGCTGAAGCATATACCCTCAGCGGAGTAGGCCCTCCAAGGTCGGGTCGGTCCCAAATCGGCGATCACGAGCGCACGACCACAGGTACACTAGCTGTATGCGCAAGCGCCTAACCACGTCGATTTCTCAGGATGCTCCGTATCCCGACGAAGCTTGGCTGGACCTCGACCGTGCAGCCGTGGTCGAAGTCACATCGGAAGACAAGGATTATCCGGTGGAGGCTGCGCTGGTCTCAGGAGAAATGCGGGGCTGGCGTGCCGGTAGTCCGGGAACTCAAACCATCCGGCTCATCTTCGACGAGCCGCAAAGGCTCGTTCGCATCGCGCTCGTCTTCGAAGAAACCGAGACAGAGCGTACCCAAGAGTTTGTCTTGCGGTGGTCTTCCGACAGCGGACTCTCGTTTCGAGAAATTGTGCGACAGCAGTGGAATTTCAGTCCCCCTAAAACAGTGCGCGAGATCGAAGACTATCGGGTGGACCTCTCTGGTGTCACGGTCCTTGAATTGGTCATTGTGCCCAGCATCAGTCGAGGAGC
>Ga0209526_10001766_pt1 | contig 14501 bp, 10 predicted proteins | sample JacPinW_OM2H0_M1_FD_188566 | JGI IMG/M metagenome (GOLD analysis project Ga0209526, IMG submission 188566) | Forest soil microbial communities from Algoma, Ontario, Canada - Jack Pine, Ontario site 1_JW_OM2H0_M1 (SPAdes) (version 2) | ecosystem: Environmental > Terrestrial > Soil > Boreal... | reverse complement strand
CCCGTTCCGGCCATAGCAGCCCGAGCCGTCGATATAGATGGCGCGGACGTCCTCCGGCGCCATGCTCAGCATCGCGGCCAGCTGCTTCCGCAAATTGTGCGTCGCCTGCGACGGCGTCCAGCAGGTGAGCTTGCCGTCCTTGATGTCGACGATGGCGCAGGACGGCCCGATCGAGCCGTGCGTGTGGATGGCGAAGTCATAGGTCGCCTTGAGCCGCTTGGCGCCCTTGTCGAGCGCCGCGGCGGCGTCGCCGACATTGCTGGTGACGTCGTCCTTGTTGACCTTGGTGGCGCGCACATGGTCCCAGAGCTTGCTTTGCTCCGGCAGGCCTTCCCAGCTCGTCCAGCTCGCCTTCAACTGCCGCATCGCCTTGATCGCCGCCCATTCATCCTTGGCGGCGACGGCGAGGAAATTGCCGTCGCGGACCACGCGCACGTCGGGGATATCGCGCACCGAGCTTTCATCGACGCTGGTCAGCGTCGCGCCGATCGCCGGCGGCCGCACGACGCGGCCATGCAGCATGTCCGGCACGCGGAAATCCTGCATGTAGGTGAAGCGCCCGGTCGCCTTGTCGGGGATGTCGAGGCGCGCGACCGGGGTGCCGACCAGCGTGTAGCTCTTCGGATCCTTGGCCGGCGCGTCCTTGTCGAGCTTCAGCGCGAAATTGCGGCCGCCGATGAGCTCGCCATAGGACACGGCCTTGCCGGTCGACTTGGCCGTGATCCTGCCGTCCGCGACGGTGAGCTCGTCGGGCTTGGCGCCGAGCCGGCTCGCCGCCTCCTGCAGCAGCGCGCGCCGCGCCGTCGCCGCCGCCTGGCGCAGCTGCATGCCGCCGTTCTGGATCGACAGGCTGCCAAACGTCACGCCCTGATCCGGCGTCAGCAGCGTGTCGCCCTGGATAACCGTCACCCGGTTCATCGGCACCGACAATTCCTCGGCGGCGATCTGGGCCATCGCGGTCTGGATGCCGGTGCCGAGATCGACCTTGCCGGAATACACGGTCACGTGGCCCCTGGCATCGATGGCGAGGAAACCGTCCACCTGATCGAGGGCGACGGTCTTGGTGGGCGCCGCTTGATCTGCTGCCTCCGCGGTGCCGGCTGTGCCAGCGCCGAGCGAAAAGGTGACGACGAGTGCGCCACCGGTCTTCAAGAAGTCGCGCCGCGCGACGCTGACCGGTCCTTCGGAAACGTGCGTGGTCATAGCGGCCTCCTCACGCGGCGGCATCGGAAGCGCGCTTGATCGCGCGCACGATGCGCAAATGGGTACCGCACCGGCACAGGTTCTCGGTGAGCGCCGCCTTGATATCCTGCTCCGTCGGCTTCTTGTTGGTCTGCAGCAACGCCGCGGCCTGCATGATCATGCCGTTGATGCAATAGCCGCATTGCACCGCCTGCTCGTCGATGAACGCTCTTTGCAGCGGATGCAATTGCCCTGGCCCGCTCAGACCTTCGAGCGTCACGATCTTCTTGCCGCCCACGTCGGCGATCGGCATCACGCACGAGCGCATCGCCTTGCCGTCGACGAGCACGGTGCACGCGCCGCATTGGCCGAGCCCGCAGCCAAAGCGCGGCCCGTGCAGGCCGAGGTCGTCGCGCAACGCGTACAACAACGGCATCTGTGGATCGTCGGCGGTGATCGCCAACGGCTTGCCGTTGACGTTCAGGGTCATCTTCATCGCGGTACCCCCTCGTCGGACCGAACTACCATTGTCACCGTATGGCCAAACCTTGGGAAGAAGGGCCGAATTGCGCAGTGACGAATTCCAAATGTTGCAGCGTGTGTCAGTCTCGCTTGCGGATCAGGATTATCGATCCGCAAGCCAGTGCTCGGATTTCGTCGATTCGCCCTCGACCATAAACTGTTTTGCGCGCTGCCGAATCTCACGATCGGAAACACTGGCACGCTCGTGTTGCCGCAAGTGCTCGAGCCACGATTCGTCCATGAAGCATTCGACGAAGCGCGCAGTGTCCGCCGAGTCATGAAAGAGCTCCCAGAAATACGCGCCGTTGCGGCGACGCATTTCGCGCACGGCCTGCATGGCGGCGACGAATTCGGCACGTTTGGCGGGTTGAACGCGGTATTCGATCGTCACCATGACCGGCCCGCTATCGGGTTCAGGGGTTTCCGCAAGGACAGGTGCCGGCCAATCCAGCGTCGGCCTGAAGTCGAGTACCTGGTGCTGCCCGAGCTTGAATCTCCAGGTCAGCCCGATGGCGGCGACCATTCCGAGAGCTGCGATCGTCAACGCGGCGGGAATGCCGATCCCTGTCGCGACCTGTCCCCACAAGATGCTGCCGAGTGCCATCCCGGCCATGAAAACGACGAAAAAAGAAGCCAATCCACGGGCACGCACCCACTCAGGCAAGGTCATCTGGGCGGTGACCTGCAGCGCGGAGAGAATCGAGATCCAGGCGACGCCGGTCGCAAGCATCGCCACCGCCAGCAGGCCAATATTCTGCACGTACGCGAGCGCCAGAGCGGCCAGCGCGTAGAGCGTGCTCGAGCCGGCCACCAGCGCATCGCGCGAGATCTTGGCCCGCACCCGGGGCAGCAGCATGGCTCCGATCACCGCGCCAATGCCGATGCAGGTCAGCAACAGGCCGTAGATTTCCGGGCCACGCCCGAGCTCTCGCCGCACGATGAGGGGAAACAGTGACCAAGTCGCGCTGGCAAAGACAAAAAATGCACCTCCGCGGATGAGCACGACTTGCAGGGCGTGAGTATGCATGACGAAACGCATGCCCACGCGAATGGCAGTCAGAAAGCGCTCGGCCGGCAGCGTGCTCTTGTGGTGCTCGCGCCGCCACCGAAGCAGCACAGCAAGGATGCCGAAATACGAAAGGGCATTCAGCACGAAAACAAGCCACACACCCACCGCCGCAACCAGAATACCCGCGATGGCCGGGCCGATTGCGCGCGCTGCATTGATGGCGACGCTGTTGAGCGCAACGGCCGCCGGCATTTCGTCATGCGGGACGAGCTCCGGTACGAGTGCCGACCACGCCGGCAGCATGACCGCGCTGCCGACTCCGAGGATGAAGACGAATCCGAGCAGCATCCACGCGGTCACCATGTCCAGCAAGGTCAGGAGCCCAAGCGTGGCGGTAACAATCAGCAAGTAGAACTGAATGACGATCAGGAGCCGCCGGCGATCAACGATGTCGGCCAGTGCTCCGGCCGGCAGCGCGAGCAGCATCAGCGGAAAACTGTCTGCGGCTTCGACGAGTGCCACGATCGATGGTGAGGACGAAAGCGAGGTCATCAGCCAGCCGGCGCCCACATCCTGCATCCAGGTGCCGACATTCGAGACGATCGTCGCGATCCACAGATTGCGGAACAGAGCGGTTTGCAGCGGGGTCCAGGCGCCGGGCACCGCACGCACGGCCGCCGGTGCCTGCGTCTCGGTGGATGGTGCGGGCTTCATTGGGGAACGGTGCCACCATGCTCGCTTATTCAAGCTCCAGCACGAGCTCGTCGACGTAGCACCAGCTCCAGTCCTCGCCGGGCTCGAGCGAAGTTACGATGGGATGCTGAGTCGCGTGGAAGTGCTTCGTGGCGTGCCTGTTCTTCGACTCGTCGCAACAGCCGACGTGCCCGCATGTGCGGCATAAGCGAAGATGCACCCACGCATCGCCCATCTCCAGGCATTCCTTGCATCCGTTCGTGTTCGCTGCGTCAGTGACCACAAAGTTCAAGTGCGTGCATGAAGGAGACATCATTTCGCTCCTGGTTTTGGAAGCCCCGGCCGGGTTGTTCCGACGGAGCTCGCCCCCGGAAAGTCATCGTCGGGTTTTTAACGACACTGCTCCTTCACAAATTGTTTCAGCGATGATCAACCCGGGTACAGATGAGAAGCGCGCCGATCGCCAGTATCGGTCATGGCTCTTTTCGGGACGTATCGCTTGTCGCGTCAGGGCAGATCGAACACGAGGATCTCCGCGCCGTCGGTCTTCGCGGTTACGGTGATCGCCGGCTCACCTTCGACCGCCGCGCCATCGCCCGCGTTCAAATCACGGCCGTTCATCACCACGGCGCCGCGGGCAACCTGCAGCCAGCCCTTGCGGGCGGTCGGCAAAGCCTGTGTCACCTGCTCGGCGGTCTTCAGGACGGCAGCAAAAAGCTTCACGTCCTGATGAATGACGACGGAGCCATCGCGCCCGTCGGACGACCCCACCAGGCGGAGCCGGCCACGCTTGTCGGCATCAGCAAACGTTTTTTGCTCGTAGCGCGGCGCGATGCCGTCACGATCGGGTACGACCCAAATCTGCAAAAAGTGCACCGGCTCGGTCTTCGAGTGGTTGAATTCGCTGTGGCGAATGCCGGTGCCTGCCGACATGATCTGCACGTCGCCCGGCCTGATCACCGACCCGGTGCCGATGCTGTCCTTGTGCTCGAGCGCGCCTTCGAGCACGTAGGAAATGATTTCCATGTCGCGATGCCCATGAGTCCCGAACCCCTGGCCGGGGCTGACCCGGTCTTCGTTGATCACCCGCAACGGCCCGAAGCCCATCTGCTCCGGATCGTAATAGTCGCCGAACGAGAACGTGTGCCGGCTGTCCAGCCACCCGAAATTGGCAGTGCCGCGTTCTGCAGCATGTCTTACGCTGATCATTCAACGCCTCGCAAACAAATTCTCAAGCCGCAAGCGGAGCAAGAGTCGGCCTACAGGAAGCCGCTGAGTGCCTTGATCGTCTCCTCGGGCCGCTCTTCCAGAATCCAGTGGCCCGTGTCCTCGAGGACGACCACCGTGACATCCGAGGCGATGAGTTTCGCTTGTGCGCCAAGCGCAACACCATTCGCTTTGGCCCCGCCGATCGAGAGGACAGGGAAGGCAAGCCTGGTCTTGGCGAGCTCCGCGAAGTCCGTTGCCGTCTTCGGGAACGACGCGAAGTACGCAAAGCCGGCGGCCATCCGGCCCGGACGCGCATACGCTTGGGTGTACGCGCGCCGGTCAGCCTCGGGAATCGAGCGGGTCTTGTCGGCCGCGAAATCGTTCCAGAAGTGTTCGAAGTAAATGCGTTCGCGACCCTTCACCAGCGCCTCCGGCGTCGCGCCGTAGAAGCGGAAGTGCCAGATGCCGGGATTGTTGTACACCGCCTCCCAACCGGCGACGCCCGGCAGGAATGCGTCCATGAGCGCGAGCTTCTCGACCTCCTGCGGATAGAGCGCCGCGTAGGCATAGGCGACCATGAGTCCGATGTCGTGTCCCACGACCCGGACCTTTTTGTAGCCGAGAGAATTTACGGCGGCGTGGACGCGCTCGGCCGACGTCTTCATGTCCAGGCCAGTCTTCGGTATCGAGGAGTCGCCGATACCCGGCAGATCGGGTGCGATTATCGTGAAGCGTGGCGCCAGCACCGTCGCCAGCGGCTTCCACATCCGCGAAGTTTCGGCGTAACCATGCAGCAGAAGGACAGGGGGACCGCTGCCGCCCACCGTCACGCTCACCGTGCCGCCGTCGACGGCCACCGACTGCGTCTTGAACCCGGGGCCGAAGTCCGCCGCGTGCGAGGACGCCATAGCGATCAGGAGTGCGACAAGAGAGAGCGCCAGCAATGGCGAGTAGTACAGACGCAGCGCGCGGTGCATAAAGGCTCCTTGGACATGTCACGGATCCGCGGCCATCGGTCAGCGGACGCTCGCCGCTTGCCGGCGCGACACGCTGGTCGTTGCCGCTTCCGTCGGTTCCCGGGGTGCTGCCGCAAGATACTGATGAATCTGCGCGACAGCGGCAGCGCCTTCACCGATCGCGCCGCCGACACGCTTCACCGAACCGGAGCGCACGTCGCCGACTGCGAAAGCGCCGGGCACGCTCGACTCCAGTGGAGCGGGGACATGATCCGGGTCGAGACTGGCCGTCTCCTGACCGGTCCGCACAAAGCCATGCCGGTCGACCGCGACGCCACAGTCCTGCAGCCAGCGGGTCTCCGGATCGGCGCCGACAAAAAGGAATACATGTCGGGCCGGGGTTTTTTCTTCGACACCGGTTCGATTGTCGCGCCAGGACACCGCGGTGAGACCTTCCAGTGGGTCCCCGTGAAGCTGCGTGAGCTCGGTATGAGGCCGCAACTCGATGTTCGGTGTGGCACCGATACGGTCTATCAGATAGCGTGACATGCTCGCGGCCAGGCCAGGGCCGCGTATCAGCATGAACACTTTTGCCGCGTGCTGCGCCAGGAATACCGCGCCCTGACCTGCCGAGTTGCCGCCGCCCACGAGCACCACGTTTGCGTTGGCGCAGGTCTTCGCTTCGAGGGCGGATGCCCAGTACGAGACGCCTCTTCCTTCGAACTCACTCAAGCCCGGCACGTCGGGCCGGCGATAACGCGCACCGCTGGCGATGACGACCGTCCTGGATCGGAGCCGGCGTCCGTCGGCGAGCTTCAACGACAGTACGCCGTCCCGGGCGGCGTCTGAGCAGTCCAGCGCGGCCGCCTGCGCGGGAATCATGATCTCGGCGCCGAATTTTTGCGCCTGGCGAAGGCGCGGCCCGCGAGCGCCTGACCGGAGATGCCGGTGGGAAAGCCCAGGTAGTTTTCAATTCGCGCGCTGGCCCCCGCCTGTCCACCAAACGACCGACAGTCCAATACGACGACGTGCAAGCCTTCTGAAGCCGCGTACACGGCAGTCGCGAGTCCTGCCGGGCCGGCGCCCACGACGACCACGTCGTAGAGCTCGTTGCGCTCGGCCGAATCGACCATTCCAAGGCAACGCGCAAGCGCGTCGTCAGTGGGATTGACCAGTGCCAACCCATCGGGGCACACCACCAGCACGTCGGCCGGGGCCGCGCCGTATTGCTCCAGCAGCGCGGCGGCGGCGGTTTCCTGCGCCGGATCGATGGACTGATGTGGCTGGCCGTTGCGGCTGAGGAAGTTCCGTAACCGGAGCAGGTCCGGAGATTCCGGCCCGCCGATGAGCACCGGGCCGCTTCCACCGGACTCGATCAACCCGACCCGACGCAATATCAGGGCCCGTACGATGCGCTCCCCGAGATCCGCTTCGGCGATGATAAGGGCACGAAGCTGCGCGGGCGGCACGAGAAGCGTCTCGAGATCCTCGTCGGCATACCCATCCACCAGCGCGTGCCCGCCGGAAAGCTGACCGACCTCCGCGGAAAATTCACCCGGCTCGTGGCGCACGACGGGAACGACGTGGCCCAAGCCGTCGTGCTGACTGATCGCGATCGCGCCTTTCAAGACCACGAACATTCCGGGACCCGGCTCACCCGCCGCGAAGAGGCGGGCACCGCGCTCATAGTGCTGCACGGTACCGAAGCGGGTGATGCGGGCGATCTCCGGCTTGGTGAGCACCGGAAACATCTGATGGCGCCGGCTTGAAACTTCGGGCGGGACGTCGTCAGTCAGCGGAAATTTCAAGTGCGCTACTCCTGCCCGATCAAGCCGCGCTCAACGTCGGTAAATTTGCCGGCGGATGAAACGCTCGTACGGCCACGACGCCCATCACGATGAAGATAGCGAGCACGACGAACTGGGCGATCAGGAATGGCGGCTCGGATTGCGTCGGTGCCAGCGATGCCAGGAACGGTAGCTTCTGGAATGCCTGCACGACCGCGACGAACACATTCAAATAGAGAGCCACCGTTGCAGCGATCACATAGATCCAGCGCCAGTGTCCCGCCAAGTGACGGGCATAGAGCGCGACGAGTGCGATCGCGAGCACGACCAGGGATATGGCGCCGACGATATGTGACGGCAGAATATGATCGCTCGGAAAGAAATACCCGGTCACACTCGTCAAAACCGTGGTGGCGAGAAAAAGCCCGGTCCAACCATCAAGGCTTTTGGAGCCGAACATACCGAACAGGACGACGAGGCCGGCGACAATGCCTACCAGACTCAAGACAACGTGAACCAAAGTAAACGTAGATAACGACATTCCTAAAATCATCGCATACTCCTTTCGAAGACGTTCGGGTCGCTTCGCCGGTCTCGCCTGCACAACCGACACTTCCCGTCAGTGATCGTTGGAACGTGCTACTTGCTCTCCTGGTCTCCGGCGAGACTCTTGCCGACGAGCTCTTCCGCCTGATCTACCCAACCGCCGCCCATCGCCTTGTACAAATTCGCGTACGACTGGAAGAGCTGGGCCTGCGTCGCGACGTACGCGAGCTGGGCGTTGAACAGCGATTGCTCGGCGTTGGCCACCTCCAGATAAATCGTCGCCCCTTCCCTGTAGCGCAGGTCGGCCAAGTCGCGGAAGCTACGCAGCGCCTCCACATTCTTGGCCTGTTCTTCGCGTACCTGGCCGAACTTGGTCCGATCGATCAGGGCGTTCTCCACGTCCTGGAAAGCGCTGATGATCGACTTTTCGTAAGTGTGAAGCGCCTGTCGTTGCAGAGCTTCGGCCTGCGCGACCTGGCTGCGGAGCCGCCCGGCGTTGAAAATCGGTTGCAGCACACCCGCCCCAAAAGACCAGGCTCTGGAGGGGCCTTTGAACAGATCCGAGAGCTGGGCACTTTCCAGACCGAGCAGCGCGGTGAGGCTGATGTCGGGAAAGTATGCAGCCTTGGCCACGCCGATGTTGGCGTTGGCGGCGATGAGATTCTGCTCGGCCTGACGGATGTCGGGTCGGCGCTGCAGCAGCGATGCCGGCAAACCATCGGGCACCGCGGGGAAGAGCAGGGCGTCGATGTCGCGTCCGCGCGGAATCGCGCCGGGATTGCGACCGAGCAATACGCTGATGAAGTTCTCCTGCTGCGCGATCTCACGCTCGAGCTCGGGCACCCGGGCCACGGCCTCGCGGTATTGCGATTCAGCTTGCTGATAGTCGCTCGCGGGAACGGCGCCTTCCTCGAAACGCACTCGCTGCAGCCGCGCCGCTTCACCCAGGCTTTGCGAGGTGCGCTGGGCGATTTCGAGCTGCCGGTCCAGCGCCCGCAGCTGGATATAGCCGCTGGCGACCGTAGTGACCACCGTCAGGACCACCGTTCCCTTGCCTTGCTGACTGGCGAGGAGGCTCGCGCGGGCCGACTCCGTCGCGCGGCGTAGCTTTCCCCAGATGTCCAATTCGAAGCTGGCGGAGAGGTTCACGCCGTAGTCGGTAAACGTCTGTCCGCCCAGCCTGATGTTTGCACTCGAGCGCTCGCGCGCCGCCGAGGCGCTAGCGTTGACTTGAGGAAACTGCGCGGAGCGCACGATGCCGTATTGAGCGAACGCCTGATCGACGTTGGCGGTCGCGATCTCCAGATCCTTGTTGTTCGCGAGCGCGGTTCGTACAAGATCCGAGAGGACCGGGTCCTGGAACTGATCCCACCAGGCGATGTTCGAGATCTCACCCGCTTCAGTGGCTCCGAGCCGCCAGGCGACAGGTACTTCGACCTCGGGGCGCCGATAGTCGGGACCGACCATGCAGGCAGACAACGGCACCGCGAGCAACAGCGCCACGGCACCATTGCGCACGCCAGAAGCGTTCAGGCTTGAATTGAACATGCTCGACCTTTGGCGCTAGTCTCCGTGCGCCGGCGATGAGGGAGTACCCGCGCCCCCAGCTTCACTTGCGACTGCGCTCCCCGGGGCGGTGGCGTCCGGGCGCTTGAAGGGCCACTGCCGCTCGCTCATGCGCTGCAGCAACACGTAGAACACCGGAATGAAGAAGACGCCGACCAAGGTCGCGACGAGCATGCCGAACACCACGGCCGTGCCCAGCGCCTGCCGTCCACCGGCTCCTGCGCCCAGCGCAATCGCGAGCGGAACGGTGCCCAGGATGAAGGCGAACGAGGTCATCAGGATCGGGCGCAGCCTGAGCTTGGCTCCGTCCAGCGCTGCCTGTTCGATGGATTCGCCCTGCTCGCGCTTGAGCTTGGCGAACTCGACGATGAGGATGGCGTTCTTGGCCGCCAGCCCGACCAGCATGATCAGCCCGATCTGGGTGTAGACGTTGTTGTCCAAGCTTCGCAACAACAGACCCAGGAACGCGCCGAACACGCCGAAGGGAATCACCAGCAGGATTGCCACCGGCATCGCCCAACTTTCGTAGAGCGCTGCCAGCACCAGGATCACGAACAGCAGGGACACGCCGAAAATGTACCCGGTCTGGCCTCCGGTCTTCTTCTCCTGGTAGGTGGACTCGCTCCACTCGTAAGCGAAGCCGGCAGGCAGCGTGCGGGCGAGCTCCTCCATGGCAGCGATGGCCTGGCCGGAACTGTAGCCGGGCGCATTGGTTCCGTTGATGGTGGCCGCGCTGTAGACGTTGTAGCGCTCGAAATACTGCGGACCGTTGAGCGGTCGACTGCTCACCAGCGTGGAGAGCGGCACCATAGTCCCGCTGTCGCTGCGCACGTAGAAGAGCTTGACGTCATCGGGCTGGCCGCGCTGCGCCCCCTCCGCTTGGGCCTGGACTCGGTAGGTGCGACCGAAGAGATTGAAGTCGTTGATGTAATAACTGCCCAGGAAGGTCTGCAGTGCGAAGAACACATCGCTCAGTTGGATGCCCAGCGATTTGACTTTATCGCGGTCGACCTCAAACTCGATCTGGGGAATGCGGGGATCGAAGCCGCTGTATACGAAGCCGATCTCGGGACGCTTACGCGCTTCGGCCAGAAGGCCCTGCAAGACCTGCGACAACTGTGCGGTGTCCGCGCCGACGCGGTTCTGCAGCACGAAAGTGAAGCCGCCGGCCGTGCTCAACCCCCGGATCGGCGGCGGGTTGAGGACGAGCACTTGAGCGTCCTTGATTTGGGCGTTGAGTCGTCCCATCAGCGTGCGCACGAGACTCTCCACTGACTCGGAACTCGCTTTGCGTTGATCCCAGGGCTTGAGCCGGATGAAGGCGGTGCCGTTGTAGGAGACCGACTGGCTGGTCAGCAGATTGAAACCGCTGATGTAGACAACGCCGTCGACGCCCGGGACCTCGCGGGCGATACGCGTAAGCGCCGACATGGCGGCGTTGGTACGCTCCAGCGACGCCGCCGGTGGGAGGCTCACCACCGCAAGCACGTAGCCCTGGTCCTCCGGTGGCACCAGGCCGGTCGGACGCGTGGCAATCAGCCCCCAGACCGCCACCAGCAACGCGCCGAAGGTCAGCATGACGAGGACTGCGTGACGCTCCATGACCGACACGCTCTTGATGTAGCCGTTGCGCGAGCGCTCGAAGAGGGAGTTGAACTTGGCGAAGAACCAGTAGAGGGGACCGTGGTGCGCCTGAGCGGACTCCACGCGCCTGAGCAGCAACGCGCACATCGCCGGCGTAAAGGTCAGCGCGCAGATGGCTGACAGGATCACCGATACGGCAAGGGTCAGGGCGAATTGTTTGTAGAGCTGCCCGGTCAGCCCACCGAGAAAAGCCACCGGCACGAAGACCGCCGCCAGCACCAGCGCGATCGCGATTACCGGCCCGCCCACATCGGCCATCGCCGATTTGGTGGCCTCCATCGGCGACATGCCACCTGCATCCAGGCGCTGCTGCACCGCTTCCACCACCACGATCGCATCATCGACCACGATGCCGATGGCGAGCACCAGTCCGAACAGCGTAAGCGTGTTGATGGAAAAGCCCAACGCGGCGAACGCTCCGAAGGTGCCGATGAGCGAAATGGGCACCACTACAACCGGGATCAACGTCGCGCGCCAGCTCTGCAGGAACAGGAAGACGACGAACACGACCAGCACAAAGGCGATGAGCAGGGTCTTGATCACCTCTTTCAGCGACTCGGTGACAAACGGCGTGGTGCTGTAAGGGATGGTGTACACCATGCCTGGCGGAAACCGTGGCTCCTGATCGTTCATCACCTCCTTGAGGTGCTTGGCGACGTCGAGCGCATTGGCATCCGGCTGCAGGAAGATTCCGATAAGCGCGGCGGGAATGTCGTCATTGGCGCCGCTGATCGAGTAATCGGCGGCGGCGAGCTCGACGCGGGCGACGTCCTTGAGACGCACCACCTGACCGTTTCCCGCTTCCCGGATGACGATGTTCTCGAATTCAGCGGCCGCGACCAGACGGCCCTTGACGAACACCGTGTACTGCATCTGCTGTCCTTCGGGAACGGGCGGCAGGCCAAGTCCGCCGGCGGGTGCGACGACGTTCTGCTCGCGTATGATGTTGGCGATGTCGGAGGCGGTCACGCCCAACCGGGCCATGCGCTCCGGGTTGAGCCAGATACGCATGCTGTAATCGCGGGCGCCGAAGATGCGAACCTGACCGACACCGGGCACCCGGCCCAACGCATCGTACAGGTTGAGCAGCGCGTAGTTGCTCAGGAATACAGCATCGTAGCGGCGCTCCGGGGACGTCAGCGCAATCACTTCGAGAAAGTCGGTGGTCGACTTGCGTACGGTTATGCCGTTGCGGATGACGTCCGCGGGAAGCTGGCTCTGCGCGATGGCAACCCGGTTCTGAACTTCGATCGCATCGATGTTCTTGTCGGTGCCGATGTCGAAGGTCACCGTCAGGCTGTAGGAGCCGTCGTTGCCGCTCTTCGAGCCCATGTAGAGCATGTCCTGGGAGCCGTTGACCTGCTGCTCGATGGGCGCGGCCACCGACTGCGACACTACGTCGGCATTGGCACCGGGAAAGGTGGTCGTCACCGTAACCTGGGGCGGAACCACCTGCGGGTACTGGGCAATCGGAAGGCTCACCGCCGCCAGTGCGCCCACCAGAATCATGAGCAGAGCAATGACGGTGGAGAAGACCGGACGCTCGATAAAAAAGTTGAGCATGGGTTCGACCCTGGATGATTTACGCGATCTGCTCTGCAAGCAGGATCGATGTCGGAGACACGCCTGGCTCAGCCTTTCTTTTTGGGCGCCGCAGGCGGAGGGCCGGTACCCGGAGGGCTGTCGGTGGATGCCGTTACCACTGCCTTGACCGGGGTGCCGGGTCGGAGCTTGCCAACCCCCTCGGTCACTACCCGGTCCCCCGCAGCCAGCCCTGTGTCGACCACCCAGTCATTGCCGAGCCGGTAATTGGCAACGATTTGCCGGGGCTCAGCCTTCTCGCCGGCGCCGACCACATAAACGGACTTCAGTCCCTGGAGCTCCTGCACGGCCTGTTGCGGAACGCGGATCGCGCTCGGATTTTCGAACGCTGCGACGATGACACGCACGAACAGACCCGGGCGCAAGATGCGATCGGGATTCGGCACCGAGATGCGCACCTGCAGCGTCCCGCTCTTCGCGTCTATGGTGGCGTCGATGAAGTTGAGCTTTCCGGTAAGCGCGTAGTCGGTGCCGTCGGCAAGCCGGATATGAAATGGCGGTGCCGTATCGGGCCGGTCTCCCGGCGGGTGCTTGAGTGTCTTCTGCAGCTCCAGCAGCCTGTCCTCGCTGATGCTGAAGTTAACCCACATCGGGTCACTCGAATACAGCGTCGTGAGAAGCGTCTGCTGGGCGGTGATCAGCGAGCCCGGCTTGACCTGAGAACTGCTCATGAAGCCGTCGCGCGACGCGCGGATGGTGGCGAATTCCAGGTTCAGCTCCACGTTGCGCAGAAGAGCCTTCTGGGCTTCCACCAGTGCGCCACTGGAACGCTCCTGCGCGACTGCCGTGTCATAGTCCTGCTGGCTGACCGCCTTTTGCGCGATCAGCCGGGAGTTCCGCGCCAGATTCTGCTTGGCATTGACCAGATTCGCTTCGGCTTGGGCCAGGCTCGCCTTGGCCTGCGCGAGCTGGGCTTCGAAGGGCCGCTGATCGATGACATAGAGCACCTCCCCCTTCTTGACCCGTGCGCCGTCGGCAAATGCCTGACGCTCGAGGAGCCCCGTGACCTGGCTGCGGATTTCGATGGTGTCCGGCGCCTGGGTCTGCGCCACATACTCGTTGTAAACCGTCACCGGGCCCGGCTTGACCTCGATCACGGATACTTCTGGCGGAGGCGGAGCTTGGGGCTGCGCATTGCCCTTGCAGCCACCCAGGGCAAGCGAACAAACGCCAAGCGCGAACGCCCATCGCGCAACCGGGCCGAGTCCGTACGTGTTCGTCATGCCGATCCCTCCCCCTTCGAAGACGCGGCGAGATGCACCGAGCCGGCCTTCATGATTCATAAGTCTCGTCGGTGCCGATAACTCGTGCATGTCCGGGAGTCGACCACACGTGTCAACGGACACAGATTTGTCCGGCTGTTTCGTTAGCGCCGATCAGCACGATTGCCTGCCGGCTTCGTCGTCTTGGAAAAAGCAGGCAGGATTTACACTAAACACGTAGAAGGCTTGAGTCTTTCAAATTCCTGCACGTGCGCAGGGTGTCTCGCCGGACGTCAGCCGCGCGATTGCTTGAATCGACGCCCTGCAGGAATGGCCTGTGGACCGGAGAGCCTCCTTTAGCCGTCGACATTTCACGCGGCCGGAGTACGAGCGCTCAGCGCACCGTCTCGACGTCCGCCGCAAAAATGTATCCTGCACCTCGTTCGGTGCGGATCAGTGCGCTCCGCGATCCCTTGGGCTCGATCTTCCGGCGAAGGCGGCCTACTTGCACGTCGACCGACCGATCGAACACCTCGTCGTTGTGAAGGCGCGACGAGTCGAGCAGTTGCTCTCGCGACAGCAC
>Ga0209526_10001765_pt1 | contig 14514 bp, 10 predicted proteins | sample JacPinW_OM2H0_M1_FD_188566 | JGI IMG/M metagenome (GOLD analysis project Ga0209526, IMG submission 188566) | Forest soil microbial communities from Algoma, Ontario, Canada - Jack Pine, Ontario site 1_JW_OM2H0_M1 (SPAdes) (version 2) | ecosystem: Environmental > Terrestrial > Soil > Boreal... | reverse complement strand
TCGGGGTTTTCGTTCAGCGCCAGCACCGAGCCGCTCATGGTGTTGCGGGTGGTGTCGTTGCCGCCGACGATCAGCAAAATGATGTTGCCCATCAGATTGTCGGGGTCCATGTGGCGGGTGGCTTCGCTGTGCGCCATCATCGAGACCAGATCGTTGCGCGGCTCGGCATTGACGCGCGCGTTCCACATTTTGGCGAAATAGGCCGCGCACTCGTCCATCTCGGCGCGGCGCTGTTCCGCCGATTCGACGACCCCGCCTTTCGGCAACGCCGTCGAGACGTCGGACCAGCGCGTCAATTTGCGGCGTTCCTCGAACGGAAAGTCGAACAACGTCGCCAGCATTTGCGTCGTCAGTTCGATCGACACCCGATCGACGAAATTGAAGGTCTCGTTGCGCGGCAGGCCGTCGAGCACCTTGGCGGTGCGCGCGCGAATCAGGATCGCGAGTTCATCCAGATGCGTCGGTGTGAACATTGGCGACACGGTCTTGCGCTGCGCCGAGTGAAGCGGCTGGTCCATCGCGATAAAACTCGGCCAGTCATAGCCCGGCGGCACGTCACGGATCGAGATGCCGCCGAGCGAGACGTCGGAGGAGAAGATGCCGTGATTGGTATCGACATGCATGATGTCGTTATATTTGGTCACCGACCAATAGGGCTCGATCGGCGCGTTGGTGCAGTAATGCACCGGCTCTTCCTTGCGCAGCCGCTCGAAGAACGGCCACAGAATGTCATTCTGGAACAGCCGTGGCGCGCCGGGATGAAAATCCTTCAAAGGCGTAGCGTATGCCTCTTCGCGCGCCAGGCGCGCAAGCTCGACCTTGTCGGCCCGGACCGAGGTCTGGATGTTCATCACTGCTCCGTCCCAAAATGCCTGTCGTGCGCTGCGTTTTCAGCCGGGAATCCTCACCGGTAGGGTCTCATAGCCTTTGACAAAACTGGAATATACCCGCTTGGGTTCCTCGACCACCTCGATGTTTTCAAAACGCTTCAGGATTTCTTCCCAGATGATCTTCAACTGCAATTCGGCCAGCCGGATTCCGACGCAGCGATGGATGCCGAAGCCAAAGGAGAGGTGGGTGCGCGGCCGCGCCCGGTCAATGATGAACTCGTAAGGACGATCGATCACGTCTTCGTCGCGGTTGCCCGAGACGTACCACATCACGACCTTGTCACCCTTCTTGAACTGCTTGCCGCGGAACTCGATGTCTTCAAGTGCGGTCCGGCGCATATGCGCCAATGGCGTCTGCCAGCGGATCACCTCCGGCACGAAGCTGTCGATCAGGGCAGGATTTTCGCGCAGCTTCCTGTACTGATCCGGATTCTTGTTCAGCGCATAGATGCTGCCCGACAGCGTGTTGCGGGTGGTGTCGTTGCCGCCGACGATCAGCAAGATAAGGTTGCCGAGGAAATTCTTCGGGTCCATGTCGCGCGTGGCTTCGGCGTGCGCCATCATCGACAACAGATCGCTCTTCGGCGGCTGGCCGATGCGCTCGTTCCAGAGTTTTGCGAAATACGTCGCGCATTCCAGAAGCTCGGCCTGCCGCTCGTCTTCGGTCGCGACCAGTCCGCCCGGACCGGGCAGCGTCGTTGCCATGTCGGACCAGCGCGTCAGTTTGCGGCGATCTTCCCAGGGAAAGTCGAACAATACGGCGAGCATTTGGGTGGTCAGCTCGATCGAGACCCGATCGACCCAGTCGAACACATCGTTCCTTGGCAGATTGTCGAGGCATTCGGCCGACCGCTTGCGGATATTGATCGCAAGCTCGTCGAGATGCGTTGGCGTGAACATCGGCGCCACCGTCTTGCGCTGCGCGCTGTGCCGCGGCTGATCCATCGCAATAAAACTTTCGCGGCGCAGGTCCGGCGAGACGTCGCGAATGGTGATGCCGCCGAGCGAAGCGGCCGAGGAGAACACCGCGTGATTGGTCTCGATGTCCATGATGTCGTTGTATTTCGTCACCGACCAATAGGGTCCGAAGATGCTGTCCTTGCAATAATGCACGGGCTCTTCCCGGCGCAGCCGGTCGAAATACGGCCAGAACGTATCGGCGCGAAACAATTCGGGATCGCCGGGATCGAATTGCGCAAGCGGCAGCGAATAAGCCTGCTCCCGCGCGGCGTTCTGGTCGGCAGTTTGAACGGCGTCGATCGTCCCGTGCATCGGGCAACTCCCTGATTGGCCGCTTCCTTAGGTTCGGCAAGCGTGTCGTTTGGGCGAATTACATCCGGTTGCGCGCGCCAGGGCAAGGGCGAGTTTGCCGCATTTCGCCGCGTCGGGGCGCCGGCTCGCTGGTATACGGCCCCCTTCTCAGCAGCTTCCACCCGTGACAAGCTTATTTCCAAAGATTAAGGCTTAAGCTTGAGAAAAGCCGCCCAATTTGCCCGGAGGCAGCCCGACCATGATTCCCAACGCGCAGCGGATGTTCAACTTCGATCTCGGCGAAACCGCGGACGCGATCCGCGAGACCGTGCAGGATTTCGCCGGCAATGAGATCGCGCCGCGGGCTGATGCGATCGACAAGAGCAATCAGTTCCCGAGGGACCTCTGGCCGAAAATCGGTGCGCTCGGCCTGCACGGGATTACCGTCGAAGAAGAATATGGCGGCTCGGGGCTCGGCTATCTCGAGCACTGCATCGCGGTCGAGGAGATTTCCCGCGCTTCCGCTGCGGTCGGTTTGTCCTATGGCGCGCATTCCAACCTTTGCGTCAACCAGATCCGCCGTAACGGCAACGAGGCGCAGAAACGGAAATATCTCCCAAAACTGATCTCGGGCGAGCATGTCGGCTCATTGGCAATGTCGGAGCCGAACGCCGGCTCCGACGTGGTGTCGATGATGACCCGCGCCGAGAAGAAGGGCGATCGCTTCGTCATCAATGGCAGCAAGATGTGGATCACCAACGGCCCGGTCGCCGATACGCTGGTGGTGTACGCCAAGACCGATGCAGCGGCAGGCCCGCGCGGCATCACCGCCTTCATCATCGAAAAAGGCATGAAGGGTTTTTCCACCGCGCAAAAACTCGACAAGCTCGGAATGCGTGGCTCTGATACCTGCGAATTGGTGTTCGATAATTGTGAAGTGCCGGAAGAGAACGTGCTGAACGAGGTCGGCCGCGGCGTCAACGTCTTGATGTCGGGCCTCGACTACGAGCGCGCGGTGCTGGCCGCGGGCCCGCTCGGCATCATGCAGGCGTGCATGGACGTGGTGATGCCCTATGTGCATGAACGAAAACAGTTCGGCCAGCCGATCGGCACCTTTCAACTGGTGCAGGGCAAGATCGCCGACATGTACACCACCATGAATGCCTCGCGCGCCTACGTCTATGCGGTGGCAAAGGCCTGCGACCGCGGCGAGACCACCCGGGAGGATGCCGCCGGCGCCATTCTCTATGCTTCGGAAAAGGCAACCCAATGCGCGCTCGACGCCATCCAGCTGCTCGGCGGCAACGGCTATATCAACGACTATCCCACCGGGCGGCTGCTGCGTGATGCAAAACTCTACGAGATCGGCGCTGGCACCAGCGAAATCCGGCGCATGCTGATCGGCCGGGAACTGTTTGAAAAATCGGCATAAGCGCCATTCGAACCGGATTTCATCTCGGCCGACAAACCTATGTTCACAAATCCATGTTCTATGTGTTTCATTATCGCGCATTTGCAATCAAGAGTTGATCGATGGATCAAGTCAGTCTGGTGCCGCAGCACCCGCCACATTTGCCGGTGGCGTTTTCCGGCGATCGCAAGCAATTTTTCCATCTCGTGCTGCGCGGTGCGGCGCTTGAGCTGATCACCGTCGGGTTTTACCGGTTCTGGCTTGCCACCGACATCCGCCGGCACTTGTGGTCGAACACCCTGATCGACGGCGATGCCGCGGAATACACCGGCCGCGCCAAGGAACTCTTGATCGGATTTCTGTTCGCGCTTGCGATCATCGTTCCGGTCTATCTGGCTTATTTCCTGGTCAGCCTGGAAGCCGAACGCGCCAAGGCGTTCGCCAGTTTTCCGCTCCTGGCGTTCTTCTATCTGTTCGGCCAATTCGCGATCTACCGCGCGCGGCGCTATCGCCTGACGCGCACGGTGTGGCGCGGGGTGCGGTTCTGGATGAGCGGCTCGGGCTGGAGCTATGCCGCACGCGCGGCACTCTGGGCCGTGCTGGTTGGGTTAACCCTTGGCCTCTTGTTGCCGTGGCGTGAAGCAGCCCTCGAGCGCTACAAGATGCGGCATTCCTATTACGGCGATCTGCAGGGCAGTTTTGAAGGCGAGGGCTGGGAGTTCTTCAAGCGCGGCTGGTGGTTGTGGCTATTGGCGCCTTTTGCCCTTTACATTTTTCCGCTCGCGCCCTTCGTCTACGGCGCGTTCAAGGCGGTGGAATGGCGCTGGTGGCTTTCGGGCATCCGCTTCGGCGGCGTGAGCCTGGAATCGAACTTGCGGCGCGGCGCGCTGATCGGCCTCTACTGGAAGGTGATCGGCTGGTTCCTGCTGCTGGTGCTGGCGTTCGTCGCCTACCTCCTGATATCCGCGGGTCTGGTGGCGAGTATGAGCGGCGCGCCGCTCAATCAGTTCTTCGTACCGCAGGTGATTTCGAAGAGCATTCCATTGCTGGTGCTCGCGGGTATCGGCTATCTTGGGTTCGTGCTGGCGCTCAATGTGGTGATGCGGGTCTATCTGTTGCGCGATCTATGGGTGAGGGTGCTTGCCTCGACCAATGTGCACGGCATCGAGGCAGCCGCCAATGTTGCGGCGAGGGGCGATCTGGCGAGTGCGCTGGGCGAGGGTATTGCCGACGGGCTGGATATCGCCGGCTTCTAGAGCCCAGGTTCTGATTGAATCAGAACCTAAGGTCTAGTCTTCTGTTTTGACGCGTTTTCCCTGCGCGAACCGGTATCCACTTCGCTTGAAAACACATCTAGTTGGTGAGCATGGATGAACAACGGCCCTGACCAGGATGCGGCGCCGCTTCGGCCGGTGATTTATTTCGACGGGATGTCGAGCCGGCGGCGCACGGTCGTGCTTGTCTTCGCCGACCAGCTCGAGATCAACGAGGATGACCACAAGATCGCCGCGTGGTCCTATGCCGACATTCGCCGCGCCGACAGCCCGGCAGGTCAGCTCCGCCTGACCTGCCTGACGGCGCCCGCGCTGGCCCGGGTTGAGATCCGCGATGCGGCAATCATGGCGGAAATCACGTCCCGCTGCACGCGGCTCGACGAGAATATTCCGGGCCGGGGCGGGGTTGCGAGGATCATCGGCTGGTCGCTCGCGGCGGCGGTCTCGATCGTCGCCGTGGTGTTGTTTGGCGTCCCGCTTGCCGCCGACCGTCTCACGCCATTGCTGCCGCCAGCGTTTGAACGGCGCCTCGGCGAAGTCGCGGACGGCCAGGTCAAAGTGATATTCGGCAAACAGGTTTGCAGCAATGCCGCAGGACAGCAGGCGTTCGCAAAACTCGTCAATACCCTGCGCGAGACCGCAGGCCTCGATACTTCGGTGCAGACCGCGGTGCTGTCGAGCCAGGTTCCCAATGCTTTCGCGCTGCCCGGCGGCAAAGTCTATCTGTTCAGCGCATTATTGGCGAAGGCGGAAAATGCCGACGAGATCGCCGGCGTGCTGGCGCACGAGCTCGGTCATTTGAAGCATCGCGATAACATGCGCGAGTTGATCTATAATGGCGGCACCTCGTTCCTGATCGGGCTGTTGTTCGGCGACGTCACCGGTTCCGGCGCAATGGTCTTCGCGTCGCGCTCGCTGGTGACGGCGTCCTATTCGCGCGAGGCCGAGCAAAATGCCGACACCTTTGCCATCGAGGTAATGCACCGGCTCGGCCGCTCGCCGAAGCCGATGGGCGAATTGATGTTTCGTGTCACCGGCAAGCAGGGCGACCTCACCCCAACATTTCTGGCGAGCCATCCCTTGACCCAGGACCGGCTGGCACGCATGAGCAAAGAGGATCAGCCGCCAACCGGGCCGCCGCTATTGACGCCGGCGGAATGGGTTTCGCTCAAGGCGATCTGTGGCGGGAAGGTCTGAAATCGTTGTGGCAGAATCGTAGGGTGCTGGATATTTCCACGCGTCGTCCCTGCGAACGCAGGGACCCATAACCCCCGGCCCATCGATTTCGTGAAGAGCCGCGGCAACTTCACGCCAACCACAACGACCTGTGGTTATGGGTCCCTGCGTTCGCAGGGACGACGATGCTATTCCGGCAGATTATTGACCTTCTTCACCCACACCCGAACGTCAGCGAGCACCTCGGGCAGCACGGCTTTCACCTGCTCGACATCCATGCCGGCCGTGATGCGCGGGTCGTAGAGAATGTTCAGGATGTACTGATCATAGACGTCGAAAAATCCCATCGAAACCTGGTCGTTGAACATGGTCCAGGGCACCGAGGAAGTGTCGTTGATCGGCCCCAGCGACTGTAACAGCTCTTCATAGGCGCAGTCGAAGAAGACAAAATCGCCGTTGTCGACGGTGAGGATGACGTCGGAATGCTCGATCTCGTATTTCTCGTTCTTGCGAAAACCCGACAGGCACTGCGGATCGAGCGAGGTTTTTATCTCGCGCGCCCGTTCGCTGCCGTAGGATTTTGCGATAGTGCGATAGAGGTCGCGGTCGCGCACCATCGTGACCAGGATGTTGGCGGCCTCGCTTCCTTCCGCCATCGCGATGTCGAGATGCGCGACCTTCTGGCCGATGTCGGCCACGACTTTTGCAAGCTGCGCCTTGCGATCGGAACGTTTGCCGTCAGCGAAGACACGCACCGGCGCGGTGTATTTCCTGATCCGGTCGACCCGGCCGGCCAGATGATATTCGGCGCCGAACGCGGTCTTTAGAAAACCATCGATGATCTCGGCATCGGTGAAGGATTTTTTCTCTGCCCGCTGGCGCGAGGCGATGGCGGGGATTTCAGCGGATGCGGATGGCGGCGAGACCACGCCGCCGAACGCGATCGCTGCGATCGCGACTATCAAAAAATGTGAGGATCGGCTCATCGCCACCACACTCATCGTCGTCCCTGCGAAAGCAGGGACCATAACCACAGGCTTTAGTCGTTGCGCGAAAGCCGTCAACCAGCGTCTCTCAAAACAACCGCCGTGGCGCCGCGATGAGCGCAATTGCGCGCACGCTATGGGTCCCTGCTTTCGCAGGGACGACGATGAATATGGTTCGGCGTCGCGTAAAACCCTAGTTCTTCACCACCACGGTGGTGCCGACCGAGACGCGATTATAGAGATCGACGACGTCCTCATTGGTCATGCGGAAGCAGCCGGACGAGACCGCCTGGCCGATGGTCTCCGGCTCGTTGGAACCGTGGATGCGATACAGCGTCGATCCCAGATACATCGCGCGTGCGCCGAGCGGGTTTTCGATGCCGCCGGACATGTGGCGCGGCAGATCGGGCCGCCGCGCCAGCATCTGCGAGGGCGGGGTCCAGCTCGGCCATTCCTTCTTGGCGGAGATGCGATGGACGCCACTCCAGCGAAAGCCGTCGCGGCCGACGCCGATGCCGTAGCGCAGCGCCTGGCCATCGGGCAGCACGAGGTAAAGTCGCCGCTCGGCGGTGTCGATCAGGATCGTGCCGGGCGCATAATTGCCCGAATAGCTCACTGTCTGCCGCGGAATCGGGCTCGCGCCGGCGAAGAAATTAGGGCCGCCGCCCAGGATGTCGCGCGAGTCGCCGTAACCTCCGTAGCCCTGGGCTTGCGCATGGCCGGCACCGGCCAGCATGGTCACCGCCGCAAACAGCAAAGCAAAAGCCCGGGTCATCTTCGCCCCTCGCAAGAAAATCGGTTGGTCTGCGAGAGAGGCCATAATCGGGGCGATTTCGCAAGCAAAGAGCCCGTGAGCGCGATCGATTTTCAAAAGGTGCGGTTAAAAAACCCCACCATCGGCGCGCAGATGGCAGCATTGCCCCGCGAACCCTTTGACGAAACGCGCTGGGAATGATTGATCAGAGATCAGCTTAAAACGCGGGTTTCGAACGGGAGTGAAATGATGAACGGTGCCGAAAGTCTGGTGCGGACCCTGGTCGCAGGCGGCGTCGATGTCTGCTTCGCCAATCCCGGCACGTCCGAGATGCATTTTGTCGCCGCTTTAGACCGGGTCGAGGGCATGCGCTGCGTGCTCGGCCTGTTCGAGGGCGTGGCGACGGGCGCCGCCGACGGTTATTTCCGCATGAAGGGGACGCCGGCTTCGACGCTGTTGCATCTCGGCCCCGGCCTCGCCAACGGGCTAGCCAACCTGCACAACGCCAAGAAGGCGAATTCCGGCATCGTTAACATTGTCGGCCAGCACGCCGTCTATCACATCGGTTACAACGCGCCGCTGACCTCCGATATCGAGGGACTGGCGCGGCCGATGTCGGCCTGGGTGCGGACCTCGCCGGACGCGATGTCCGTCGCTACCGACGGCGCCGCCGCCATCGCCGCCGCCAAAAGCTCACCGCCCCAGATCGCAACCTTGATCCTGCCCGCCGACACCGCCTGGAACGAGGCCGACGGCATCGCGCAGGTGCCGGAGGATTCTCAGCGCGCCAGCTACTCCCCGCAAGCCGTCGACATCGCGGCAAAGGTGCTGCGCGGCGGCGAGCAGACGCTATTGCTGCTCACCGGCAGTGCGCTGACCGAGCACGGGCTAAAACTCGCGGCGCAGATCGCGGGCAAGACCGGCTGCAAGGTGATGGGCCAGACCTATAATCCACGGATGGCGCGCGGCCGCGGGCGGTTCTCGATCGACCGCATCCCTTACGTGATCGAGCAGGCGCTGCCGATCCTGAAAGATTTTCGGCACATCGTGCTGATCGAGGCTAATGATCCCGTGGCGTTCTTCGCCTACCCGAACAAGCCGAGCATGCTCAAGCCCGCGGGCTGCGAGGTCCATCGCATGACCTCGGGCGGCGAGAATTCGGTCGCGGCACTGGAGGCGCTGGCCTCCGCGCTTGGCGCCAAGCCGCAAGACGCAAAACCGCAAGCCCTGGTCGAGCTCGCAAAACCGACGGGCCCGCTGACCCATGCCTCGATCGCGATGGCGATCGCGATGGCGATCCCGGAAAACGCCATCGTGGTCGATGAATCCATCACCACCGGCCGCGGTTTCTTTCCGCCGACCGCGGCGGCTCATCCGCACGACTGGCTGCAGAACATGGGCGGCTCGATCGGATTTTCGCCGCCGGTCGCGACCGGGGCGGCGGTGGCCTGTCCCGACCGCAAGGTGATCTGCATGGTCGGCGACGGCAGCGCGATGTACACGCTGCAAGCGCTGTGGACCCAGGCCCGCGAAAACCTCAATGTTACCACGATCGTGTTCGCCAATCGTATCTACCAGATTCTTCGTGGCGAGTTCGACGGCGTCGGCGCCGGCGAGCCCGGCTGGCGCGCGCTCGACATGCTGAAAATCGACCGCCCGACGCTCGACTGGGTCTCGCTCGCCAAAGGCATGGGCGTTGCGGCCCGCGCGGTCACGACAGCGGACGAGCTCGTCAGCGCGCTGGCGGAAGCGGTTCCCGAAAAAGGGCCGCGGCTGATCGAGGTGCAGATGTGAGGAAGGCCGGTCGGAGGCAGCATGCAAACCGAGCTGAACAAGCTTGTCACGGCGCTCCATGAGTTCTACGCGCATGAGACCTTCCTGTTGGAAAAGGATCTCGGCGAACGCACGCTGGCGCATCGGCTCGCGGTGCATATGGAAAAGCAGTTTTCGGGCTGGGAGGTCGATTGCGATTATGACAAGCTCGGCGAGCGGACGCTGCGGCTGCCGCACGGAACCATCGTCTCGACCGACGATCATTTCGGCAAATCGGTCTATCCCGATATCGTCGTGCACCAGCGCGAGATCCCCAACAATCTGCTCGCGGTCGAATTGCGCAAGGCCAATAACCACCAGCCGCCGGAACATGATCACCATAAGCTGCGCGCGCTGACCGACCCGCATCTGTGGTTCGCCTACTGGATCGGGGTTTTTCTGGTGCTGGGCAAGGAGAGCGTGGTCTCGGACGTCTATGTCGGCGGGGTGATCGACAAGCAGCTCACGAACTGGTTCGCCGGGCGACTGAAGGATGCGGGGTTGGGGTAAATCCCCGAGGCAAAGCCCGTCATGCCCGCGAAGGCGGGCATCCAGTAGTCGCCGGCGTCTATGATAAATAACGGCCCTCTGGGGTTACTGGATCACCCGCCGGAGCCTGTCATCGGGCGGCGCGTTGCGCCGACCCGGTGGCGGGTGATGACGATTGGTGGACGTCTGGCCGCCTCACGCCAGTTCCGCTTCCGGAATCTCCTGCGCCAGCCGCGCCCGCAACGGCGCCAGCCGCTCCGCATGGTGGCGCCATTTGCCGACCGAGGATGAATAGACCGGACGGCGCACCTGAACGGCGCTGGCGGTCGACGACGGGGCCGCGCTTTCGTGGAACCGCAACACCTCGTCGTCCCAGGGAAGTCCGGTAAACTCGATGAGGCGCCGGCTCGCCGCCGCCTGGTCCCGCACGATGTCCTCGTAATTTATTTCCAAAAACACTTCCGGCGGCAAGGTCGCCCGCCAGTGCTGTGACAGGCGGCGATAGGCCAGAAAATATTCCGCCAGTTCGATCTGATCATAGGAGAACGCGAACTTGCCCTGAAAATGCGCCTTGTAGATGGCCCAGCCTGCGTCCATCGGATGGCGCTGCACCAGGATGATTTTCGCCGCCGGCAAGCTTGCGTGAACGAGGCCGCAATAGAGGTAATTCTGCAGCGTCTTGTCGATGAAGCGAACATCCTTTGGCACGCGAAAGGCCGTCAAATTATCGACGTAGCGCCGGCCGATCTCGGCAGGATCGCCGCCATTTGTTGCGCCCTTGATGGCGCGGCGCATCTCGGCCGCGAACGCGCTGGTTTCGCCTGCGGATTGCATCGCCGGGTGACTGCCGATGATCCGCTCGACCAGCGTCGTGCCGGTACGCGGCAGGCCTGCGACGAACACCGGAGCAGCGGCGGAATGGCCCGCGGAATAACCTAAGGGCGCGGCGCCGATCCAGCTCTTGGTGTGGGTCTTGATGATCCCGTCGATCTCCGCGATCTCGGCCCGATGATCATGCGTCAGTGAGCGGCGCTGCAACGCGCAAGCAGCATCGACATGGTCGAACGCGCGGTCATGCCGCTCCAGGTCCTCGCATTCCTTGGCCAGCGCAAAGCGCAGCATCACCTCGCTCGGGGGCGCCAGTTTTGCTTCGCCGATCAGCGCCTCCATCTCAGCGATATGATTGCGCTCGTCGCTCTGGATGCGCAAATCCGAGCGCAGATAGTGCGCAAGGCCATATTGACGGTCGAGCGCGATCGCGGCATCGCAATGCGCTTCGGCCTCGTCCAGTGCTCCGGTCATTCGCTCGGTTGCCGCCAGATTGAACAGATATTGCGGCACATCGGGACGGGCGGCGACCGCGCGCAGAAAAAATTGCTTTGCTTTCTTGTGCAATCCAAGCAGGCCGAAGATCGCACCGAGTGCGTCCTGCGTTTCGGGCGCGTTGTCGATCATCTTGGAAGCCGCCTCGGCGGCCTCGAGCGCCTGAGCTGCCTCGCCGGAAACGAACAGGCATTTTGCGCGCAGCACGAGCGGAATCGGATTTTTCGGCATGAAGGTGACGGCGCGATTGGCGCAGACGATGGCCGCTTCGGGACGGCCGCGCAGCAGCGCGGTTTCGGTCAAGAGCGCCCAGGCGGCGCCATCGTCCGGCGTGCGCGCCAGCACGTCTGCGCAAATCCGCTCGGTCGTCGCCAGATCGCCGTCGGCAAAGGCGCGTCGCGCTTCATGGATCGGCGACAAATTGGCTCGCAGCGGCGCGGTTATTTTCAAATGATCGCTCCAAGGATCGCTTCGCGACAAAGGCCGGATAGGTATCCGGCCTTCGATATGGTGTGAATGGCATCCCCGCAGTCATGATCCCTTTGGATTTGACCGCAGGATGAAAGGCTGTTCCCGGGGACGGGAACAGCCTTTGTCCATCAATGATCGCCGTGGTCGTCGCCGTGGTGACCGTCATGATCGCCACCGTCGCGATCTCCGAACTGGAAATTGCCAAAGAGATCGCCGAGCGCCGGCCGGTTGGTCGGAACGTACGGGTTGTCATCCGACGTCTTCGGGTTCGGCAGATTGTCGCGGCTGTACTTGGAGAGTTTCGGCAGGTCCCAGTTCCGTTCGATGAATTTCGGGATCGAGGCGTGATCGGAATATTCATGCGAGACGTGCCCGCCTTGCGAATATTTCGACACCACGATCAACGGGATACGCGTTCCGTCGCCGAAATAGTCGAGCGGCTGCACGTAACCCGAGTCGTAATAGCCGCCGCCCTCGTCGACGGTGACCAGGATCGCGGTGGATTCCCAGAGATCTTCGTGGGACTTGACCTGATCGATGATCCGCTTGGTGAAGGATTCGAACAGGTCGACCCTGGACGAGGACGGATGGCCGTCGTTGAAGGTGGAGGGCTTCACGAACGACACCGCCGGCAGGGTGCCGTCTTCGATAGCGTCATAGAGGTCGAGCGTGTCCTTATTATGCGCATTACGTTGCGTCGCATCGGTCATGACCGAAGCGGAATACAGGAACGGATTGCAGATGTTGCAATAGAGATAAGCGATCGGGTCGAGCGATCCGAAGTTGGCGCCCTCGCCGGGGGCGGTCTTGAAGTCGTTCCAGCGCTCGCCGAAATACGCCCACGACACGCTGGCCTGTGTGAGGTCATCGCCGATGTGCTTCTGTTTTTTGACCGGCGGCAGGGTGAACGGGCCGTTGTTGATCGGATCGGTGGCGCCGCTGCCGATATAAGACGGCACATAGTTGTTGAGCAGATAATAGGCGTTCGGCGCGCAGTTCGCCGGGACGTGGATCGCGTTCAGATAAGTGACGATCGGCGAGACGCCCGGCTGCGTCATGTCGGAGCAGTTGGTGTAGCTGCCGCCGCCATAGCCGTCATTGGTGTACCAGTTGTTGGTGCCCGGCGCCGGATTGGGGTTCTCGACCTCGTCGACATAGACCGGCGGGTTGGAGCCCGGAACCTGGACGTGGTTGGGGGTCGCGGGATCGCCGTTCTGGTCGGCATAATAGAGCTCATCGGCATAACCGATCATCATGTGGTTGGCGTAGGTTCCGCCCATCGCCGCCTGATGGTAGTTGTCGTTGAGCGTATATTCGTTGGCGAGCTTGGTCAGGTATGGCAAGTCGCCCCTGGCGACATTGTAGAAGCCCATCGCGATGTCGCCTTCCTTCAGCGGCTTCGGCGTCGGATTGCCGTTGCTGCCGGAGGAGACCGTCATCTCGACAAACGGGAACAGATCGGCCTGGCATCCGCTCGCATTGCTGCTGGTGATCTTGCTGACGTCGCAGTCGAGTTCCTGCCACATCTGATAAAAGCGGTGCACCGGGCTGCCGCCATAGGTCTTGTAGAGGCTCGAGGTTTCGTCCTCGCCGGCCGGCAACGTTACCAGCGGATAGGGGCCGTTCGGCAGATTGTTGTAGTCCAGGATGCGCGTATCCGGCGAACCGCCGGGCACGCCGGTCGCGCCGGTCGTCAATAGCGGCAGATCCCCCTTGTTCAGGCCGTAATCGCCCCGGGCGGCTTCGGACAGCGTGCTCAGGCAGCCTGGACCATTGAGGGCAGCTAGTTCGACCGTGGCATAGCAGTTTTGCGGCGCGTAGGAAGTTCCGGGCGCCTGCAGCTTGTTGGTCGATTTGTCGTACGCGGTCTTCGGGGTGGGGCTGATCGAATAGAAATTGTTGACCGTGGTCGAGAACTGCGCCGCCTTGGCGTAATTCTTGCCCGGCGAGCCGTCTTCCTTGATGATTCCCTTGGACAGGAGATTGTCGACGTGCTCGCCCTCGCGCGGCTCGTAGGTCGCGAACAGATGGTCGAAGGTGCGGTTTTCGCCGATGATGACGATGACGTGCTTGATCGGGCTCTTGGTCTTCTTGTCGTTGGCATTAGCTCCGCCGATCGCGCCGGCGGCGTAAGCATGTGGTGCCATCAGTGACAAGATCGCGGCCGTAACGACCGTGCGATCGCGTAAACGTTTCGTCGTTTGCTTGAGCATGACGCCTCCTTGTTCGGAAATCTGAAAAATGCGCTGGGGTTGTTCGGCGAAGTGCGAACAAATTGAAGCTAAGTTCCCGACATGTCAGAGGTGCTTCGCGCACATGTCAGTTCCGTTACAGAATGACGACAGCGCTCAAGGAGTCGGAAATCGAACAGAGATGCGCGTTACGTGTGCTGTTGGAACGGTGCGAGCACAAAGTGCACGGATGTGGGGGGATGAGCGGTCAGTTTCGCGTTTCGTTCGGGTCTTTCTCTTTTAGTCGCGTTTTCTTTTAGTCGCGTTGCAACCCTTTGCCGTCACCCCCGCGAAAGGGGGGTCCAGTAACCACCGGCGTTTACTGGATCCCCGCTTTCGCGGGGATGACGGTCCGCAAAACGCTGCTGACGATCTTGATGCTGATGGGCAGGATGGAGTGTAGCCCGGATGAGCCAACGGGTCGCGCGTATGCGCGCCCGATGACA
>Ga0209526_10001764_pt1 | contig 14520 bp, 13 predicted proteins | sample JacPinW_OM2H0_M1_FD_188566 | JGI IMG/M metagenome (GOLD analysis project Ga0209526, IMG submission 188566) | Forest soil microbial communities from Algoma, Ontario, Canada - Jack Pine, Ontario site 1_JW_OM2H0_M1 (SPAdes) (version 2) | ecosystem: Environmental > Terrestrial > Soil > Boreal... | reverse complement strand
GGCGAGCCAGCGCTACGTGTACGGCGACTTCCGGCTCGTCGACCTGCTCGGCCGGCGCAACGCGCAGGAGTCCACTGCGCAGCTGGCCGCGGAGATCGTGTTGCGCACCAGCAACTGGTAGCCGCTACCGCGGCGGCTCTGGGGTCCACGCCTGCGGCAGGCCGGGACTCCCCGGGAACAGGAAGTCGACGAAAGCCGGTGCGGTGGGCTGTGGCTCGTGGTTGGCCAGGCCCGGGCGCTCGTTGGCCTCGATGAACACGCAGTCGGTCGCTGCGACATCGGTGACCAGAAGGTCGATGCCCGTCACCGGGATGCCGATCGCGGCGGCCGCCGTCAACGCCACCGAGCACAACTCGGGGTTCACCTCGGCGGTGACATCATCGATGGTGCCGCCCTGATGCAGGTTCGCACTCCGACGAACCCGGAGGCGCACACCTTCCTGCAGCGTGTCGTCGAATGACCAGCCGGCGTCGGCGACGGTGGCCTCGGTGACCTCATCGACGGGAATCCGGGATTCACCGCCGGTCGCCGCCGCGCGGCGCCGACTCTGGGCGTCGATCGGCTCGCGCACGCTGTGATGCCCGGTGCCGACCACTTCCGCGGGCCTTCGCAACGCGGCGGCCACCACCTTGTGGTCGATCACGACCAGCCGGAGATCGTCGCCGGCCGCACGCTGTTCGATCAGCACCTCGGGATGCTGTTCACGCGCCCTCGCCAGCGCCGCGTCTAACTCCGCAGGATTGTCGACGCCGACCGTGGTGCCCTTGCCCTGCTCGCCGCGGGTCGGCTTGACCACCACGTCGCCCACCTCGTCGAGGAACGCGTAGTCCTGCTCGTCGAAGGTGGCCAGCCGCCTCTGGGAATGGCGATCCCGGCCTCGGCGACGATGCGGCGGGTCAAGCGCTTGTCGTCGCATCGGCTCATCGCCACCGCGGACGTGTACTCCGACAAGGACTCTCGGGTGACGACGCTGCGCCCGCCATGTGACAGCCGCATCTCGCCCGACTCGGCGTCGAGCACCTCCACCCAGATGCCGCGGCGCATGGCTTCGTCGGCGATGATGCGCGCGTACGGCTCCACACATCAGGGTTCGACCCTACCGGGTCACGCCCGCCCGTCGTGGGAGTCTGCAGCGGCGCACGAGGCGGCTGAAGGAATTACGAAACGCCCTCCAGCGCTTCGCCCGTTTCGTCGACCTGCTTGATCGGCCCGGTAAACCACTTCTTCACCGAGACGTGCCAGTAGATGTAGAGCAGGATCAGCACGCCACCCACCAGCAGCGGGGTGTAGTTGACGAACTTCCACTCGAAGCTCGGATCCCACGGCATGCCGCCGAGCGAGGTCGGAAACAGGGCGATGATCGACGTGACAACGATCTCGATCAGCGCGATGGGCGCCAGCCAGGTGTGGTGTCCACGCAGGTTCCAGCTGCCCACCGGGAACGCGTCGCCGGCCCTCCAGCGGTAGTAGATCGGGACGGCGAAAGCCAGATAGAGTCCGACAACCCCGATCGACACCACTGCGAAGAACGCGACGGGCGAGGGCGCGCCGTTGATATCCACGGCGACCAGGGCCGGCAGGGTGATCAGGGCGGCGATCACCGCCGTCAGGACCACACCGTGGGCGGGAACCCGCTTTGCGCTCAACGCGGACCACAACTGGTGGCCGGGGACCGCGCGGTCGCGGCTGAACGCGAACAGCATCCGCGACGCGCTCGTCTGGCAGGCGACGGTGCAGAAGCACTGCCCCGCCGTCGAGATCAGCAGGACGATGGCGACCCACTTGGAGCTCATCGCCTGGCTGAAGATCACTTGGACGGCGCCGCCGCCCTTCGACACCGCATCGGAGTCCTGCACGGCGAACAGGAACGACAGCAGCAGGATCCAGCCGCCGATGCCCGAGTAGAAGATCGACCGCCAAATGCCCTTGGCCGCCCCGTCGGCCGCGCTCTTGGTCTCCTCGGACAGGTGCGCCGAGGCATCATAGCCGGTGATCGTGTACTGGGTCAGGATCGCCGAGATCGGCAGCACGAACAGCAGCCAGCCGAAGCCCGAGGTGGCGCCGCCGAACATGCCGCTGTTGTTGATGGTCTTGGCGAAGACGTCGGAGAAGCTGGCGTGCTGCGCAGGGACGAGGAACAGGATCAGGATCACCGCTGCCGCGCCGGCCACATGCCACCACACCGAGACGTTGTTGATGACGGCAAGCAGGTGCGACGAGAAGATGTTGATTGTCGCCGAGACCGCCAGAATGATCACGAATATGATGAACGTCCTGGTCAGGCTGTAGCCGTTGAGCCAGGTCTGACTGAACGTGCCCAGCGTGAGATCCAGGAACGTCGCGGCGCCGTACGCGACCGATGCCAGGATCGCGATCAGGCCGATCAGGTTCAGCCAGCCGGTGTAATAGCCCGCCTTCGCACCGCCGAGTTTGCTTGCCCACCAATAGATTCCGCCCGACGTCGGAAACGCCGACACCAGCTCGGACATGCACAGCCCGATGATCAGGATGAAGATCGCGACTATCGGCCAGCCCCAGGCGATCGCCGCGGGGCCACCGTTATTCCAGCCCAGGCCGAACGAGGTGAAGCAGCCGGCCAGGATCGAGATGATGGAGAACGAGATGGCGAAGTTGGAAAACCCGGACCAGGAACGGTGCAGCTCCTGGGTGTATCCGAGTTCCGCGAGTAGTTTCTCGTCGTCGTTCAGTACTTCGTGGCCCTCTGGCACGGGATTCTCCTTCTGCCATGGCGGAATGGACTTAGCTCTCTTCTCAAAGAGAATAGGATGCCAATGGTCTGGTGTCCTACCTTTGAACATGACAGTTTGGTGGTCACCGGCGGGAAAGCTCGGGCGAGCAAACGCCAATGGTTGGATCATCGGCAGTATCCGTCGTAAAGGAAGGTCCGCAATGAACGCGACACCGGGCATGTTGCCGCAGGCCGACCTCGAGGGGCTGGTGGCATCCGGCGACATCGACACCGTGATCGTCGCGTTCTGCGATATGCAGGGGCGGCTCACCGGCAAGCGCGTCTCGGCCCGGCTGTTCGTCGAGGACGTCGCCGAGCACGGCGCCGAATGCTGTAACTATCTGTTGGCCGTCGACGTGGACATGAACACCGTCGACGGGTATGCGATGTCGAGCTGGGAGACCGGCTACGGCGACATGGTGATGACACCGGACTTCTCCACCCTGCGGGTCATTCCCTGGCTGCCCGGCACCGCGATGGTGATGGCCGACCTGAGCTGGACCGACGGCAACCCGGTCACCCAGGCGCCGCGCAGCATCCTGAACCGTCAGATCGACCGGCTAACCGAGCGAGGCCTTGTCCCGTACATCGGCACCGAGTTGGAGTTCATGGTCTTCGACGACAGCTTTCGCGCGGCGTGGGCGGCCGGATATCGCGGGCTGACACCGGCGACCGACTACAACGTCGACTACGCGATGCTGGCGTCGACCAGGATGGAGCCGTTGCTGCGCGACATTCGCCTCGGGATGGATGGCGCAGGCATGTACTGCGAAGGCGTCAAGGGCGAGTGCAACTTCGGCCAGCAGGAGATCGCGTTCCGCTACGACCACGCGCGCGTCACCTGCGACAACCACACCATCTACAAGAACGGCGCCAAGGAGATCGCCGACAAGCACGGCAAGAGCCTGACGTTCATGGCGAAATTCGATGAGCGCGAAGGAAACAGCTGCCACATCCATATCTCGTTGCGTGGCGACGACGGCAGCGCGGTGTTCGCCGACGCGGACGACGACCTCGGCATGTCGCCGATGTTCCGCAGCTTCATCGCCGGCCAACTGGCCACGCTGCGGGAGCTGACGCTGTTTTACGCGCCGAACATCAACTCCTACAAACGTTTCGTCGAGGGCAGCTTCGCGCCGACGGCGATCGCATGGGGGATGGACAACCGCACGTGTGCGCTGCGCGTGGTCGGGCATGGGCACGGCATGCGGATGGAATGCCGCGCGCCGGGCGGTGACGTCAACCAGTACCTCGCGGTGTCGGCGTTGATCGCAGGCGGACTGTACGGCATCGAGCGGGAGCTGGAACTGCCGGAAGCGTTGGAGGGCAACGCCTATACCAGTGGTGCCGAGAAACTGCCGACGACGCTGGCCGAGGCCGCGGCGCTGTTCGGCAAGTCCGACGTGGCACGCGAGGCGTTTGGTGACGATGTCGTCGAGCACTACCTCAACAACGCGGCCGTCGAGCTGACCGCATTCAACTCAGCCGTCACCGACTGGGAAAGGGTGCGTGGCTTTGAGCGGCTCTAGTCAGCGGCCCGTGCTCGGCCTGACCACCTATCTGCAGCGGGCGCAGACCGGCGTGTGGGACGTGCGCGCGAGCTTTCTGCCCGCCAGCTACATCGAAGGGGTGAACCTCGCCGGTGGGATCGCGGTACTGCTGCCACCGCAGCCCGTGGATGCCGAAGTCGCCTCGCGAGTTCTGGACGGGCTGGACGGCCTGATCATCACCGGTGGACGCGACGTCGTCCCGCAAGGCTATGGGCAACAACCGCACCCGGCCACCGACGAGGCGGCGCCCGAGAACCGTCAGCGCGACGCCTTCGAGCTCGCGTTGGTCGGCGGCGCCATCGGTAGGGGCATGCCGCTGCTTGGTGTCTGTCGTGGGGCGCAGGTGATCAACGTGGCGCTGGGCGGCACCCTGCATCAGCATCTGCCCGACGTCATCGGCCACACCCACCACCAGCAGGGCAACGCGGTGTTCTCCACGTCGGCGGTGCGCACCGTGCCAGGAACGCGGCTGGCGGCGGTGATCGGCGACTCGTCTGATGCCCAGTGCTATCACCACCAGGCCATCGACCGGCTCGGCGGCGGCCTGATCGTCAGCGCGCAGGACTCCGACGGCGTCATCGAGGCTGTCGAAATCCCCGGTGCGAATTTCGTTTTGGCGGTGCAGTGGCATCCCGAGGAGCGGCTGGATGATCTGCGATTGTTCGCCGCGGTGGTGGAGGCTGCGACCGCATATGCAACGGGAAAGGTGAATGCGTGACCGCTAGTGATGTGATCAACCCGGCCACCGAGGAACTGCTGCGCACCGTCGATCAGACCGACGAGGCCGGGGTGGATGACGCGGTGGCACGCGCCAAGGCGGCGCAACGGGACTGGGCACGACTGGCGCCCGCCGAGCGCGCGGCGGCATTGCGCGCCTTCGCCGCGACAGTCGACGCGCACGTGGACGAGCTGGCGGAGCTGGAGGTCGCCAACTCCGGGCATCCGATCAGCAACGCGGCGTGGGAGGCCGGCCACGTCCGCGACGTGCTGCAGTTCTACTCGGCCAGCCCGGAACGCCTGTCGGGCAAGCAGATTCCGGTGGCGGGCGGGCTGGACGTCACGTTCAACGAACCGCTCGGCGTCGTCGGCGTCATCACCCCGTGGAACTTTCCGATGACAATCGCGTCGTGGGGCTTCGCGCCCGCGCTGGCCGCGGGGAACGCGGTGCTCGTCAAACCGGCGGAGTGGACGCCGCTGACCACCATCCGGCTCGGCGAGCTCGCGGTCGACGCCGGGCTGCCCGCTGACCTGTTGGCCGTGTTGCCCGGCAAGGGTTCGGTGGTGGGGGAGCGCTTCGTCACCCACCCCGACGTCCGCAAGATCGTGTTCACCGGATCAACCGAAGTCGGCACGAGGGTGATGGCCGGCGCGGCCGCACAGGTCAAGCGGGTCACCCTGGAATTGGGCGGCAAGAGCGCCAACATCGTGTTCGACGACTGCGACCTGGAGAAGGCCGCGGCGACCGCGCCATACGGAGTCTTCGACAATGCCGGCCAGGACTGCTGCGCGCGCAGCCGAATCCTGGTGCAGCGCAATGTCTACGACCGGTTCATGGAGCTGCTCGAACCGGCCGTCAAGGGTGTCGTGGTCGGCGACCCGAGGTCGAAGGACACCGAGATGGGCCCGCTGGTGTCCAAGCCGCACTGGAACACGGTGGCGTCCTACGTGCCCGACGACGCGCCCGTGGCGTTTCGTGGCGACGCGCCGTCGGGGCCGGGCTACTGGTTCCCGCCGACCGTGCTGACCCCGCCGCGCACCGACCGCACCGTCACCGAGGAGATCTTCGGTCCGGTGGTGACGGTGCTGCCCTTCGATGACGAGGCCGACGCCATCGCGCTCGCCAACGACACGCCATACGGGCTGTCGGGATCCATCTGGACGGACAACCTGTCCCGGGCGCTGCGGGTGTCGCGCGCCGTGGAATCGGGCAATCTGTCGGTCAATTCGCACTCGTCGGTGCGCTACAACACGCCGTTCGGCGGGTTCAAACAGTCGGGACTGGGCCGTGAGCTCGGCCCCGATGCACCGCTGGCGTTCACCGAAACCAAGAACGTCTTCTACGCGATCGGAGAAGCCTGATGGATTTGACGCAACGACTGGCCGGCAAGGTCGCGGTGATCACCGGCGGCGCCGGAGGCATCGGGCTGGCCACCGGACGCCGTATGCACGCCGAGGGTGCGACGATCGTGGTCGGCGACATCGACCCGACCGCCGGCAAGGCGGCAGCCGACGAACTCGACGGATTGTTTGTGCCCGTTGACGTCTCGGACGAGGCGGCCGTCAACACCCTCTTCGACACCGCCGCCGACACGTACGGGACGGTCGACATCGCGTTCAACAACGCGGGCATCTCGCCGCCCGACGACGACGTGATCGAGACCACCGAACTGCCCGCATGGCAGAAGGTGCAGGACATCAACCTCAAGTCGGTGTACCTGTCCTGCCGGGCGGCGCTGCGGCACATGGTGCCTGCCAAGAAAGGCTCGATCATCAACACCGCCTCGTTCGTCGCGGTGATGGGCTCGGCGACATCGCAGATCTCCTACACGGCGTCAAAGGGCGCGGTATTGGCGATGTCGCGCGAACTCGGGATCCAGTACGCGCGCAGCGGGATTCGCGTCAACGCGCTGTGCCCCGGACCGGTCAACACCCCGCTGTTGCAGGAGCTGTTCGCCAAGGATCCCGAGCGCGCGGCCCGGCGGCTGGTGCACGTCCCGATGGGCCGCTTCGCCGAGCCGGAGGAACTGGCCGCCGCGGTGGCGTTCCTGGCCAGCGACGACGCATCGTTCATCACCGGCGCCACCTTCCTCGTCGACGGCGGCATCAGCGGCCATTACGTGACCCCTCTCTGAGGGCCGCTTTAGATGACCACGTCGGCAGACCCCGACGTCCCGCACGCCAGCGAAGCACTGCTGCGCCCGGTACGGCCGGGGAACCCGTTCGAAGACACCGTCGAACGGCTGCTGCAGACCATCCGGCTTGGCATGCTGGCGCCGGGCGAATCCCTTCCGCCCGAGCGCGAACTCGCGGCCCGGCTCGGGGTGAGCCGCGACACCGTCCGCGAGGCCATCAAGTCGCTGTCCGACGCCGGATATCTGGTGTCGCGTCGCGGCCGTTACGGCGGCACGTTCCTGGCCGACGAGCTGCCCAGGCACACGGACGAGCGCGCGGGTGCGACCCGTGCGGAGATCGACGATGCGCTGCGTCTGCGCGAGATCCTGGAGGTCGGGGCCGCTCGGATGGCGGCGAACCGCACGCTGACCGCAACGCAGCGGGAAGTGCTGTGGTCGCGGCTGGCCGACGTCCGCAGCGCTACGCCCGACGACTACCGGCGGCTGGACTCGCGGCTGCACCTGGCGATCGCGGAGACAGCGGGCTCGCCGTCGCTGGTACCTCTGCTGGCCGAGAACCGGATGCGGCTCAACGGGTTGCTCGACCAGATTCCCCTGCTGCCGCGCAATATCGCCCACTCCGACGAGCAGCACGAGGCGATCGTCGTCGCGATCCTCGCCGCCGACTGTGAGGGTGCCGCAGCGGCAATGCGAGCACACGTCGCGGGATCCGCCGCCCTTTTGCACGGGTTCCTGGATTAGATTCGAACCGTGGAGCAGCCCGGGAACCAGGTACCGGTCAAGCGGGCGACAAAGGCTTTGGCCGACGTCGACACCAGCGGCTGGACCCAGCGTTTCGACCTGCTCTCCGACCCCAACCGGCTGGAGATACTGCTCGTACTGCACCGCGCGCCAGGCACTTGTGTCGGGGACCTGGCGGCGGTGCTCGGCCGATCGGAGAACGCGGTCTCACAGGCGCTGCGCGTGCTGAGGCAGCAGGGCTGGGTCAGTTCTACGCGGGCGGGCCGGGCCGTCAGCTACCGGCTCGAAGACAAAATCGTGCACGACCTGCTGCACTGGATCGGCGCCAGGCACAGCTGAGGACTTTTCCCGGCGGCAGCGGCTTAAGCTCGGGGTGTGCGCGTGTTGACGATGGACGATCCGCTGCTCGCGGATCGTGGCGACCTGGCCGGCGCAGGTGATATGCCCGCTCACATGCGCATTGGTACTTGGCTCGAACAGTTGATCGCGTCCGGCAGGTTGGCGCCAGGCGACAAGTTGCCGTCCGAGGTGGAGATCGCCAACGCGCTGCGGGTCAGCCGGATGACATTGCGGCAGGCGCTGAGCGCGATCGAGGCCAAGGGCCTCATCGATCGCCGCAGGGGCCGCTTCGGCGGCAACTTCGTTGCGGCCCCGCGGTTCGAGTTCGACCATGCCAGCCTGCCCGGGTTCACCGAGCAGATGCGCCGGATCCACGTGGAGGCGGGGGCGCAGGTGTTGCGTGCGACGACTCACCGCCCGACCGCCGACGTTCGGCAGGCCCTTGGCCTCAACGGCGGCGCGCAGGTCCATGAGATCCTGCGGGCCCGGTCGGCCAACGGAGAACCGATCGTGCTCGAGGACGCGTATCTGCCCGCGGCGATTTTCCCCGGACTGCTTTCGGCCGACCTGACCGGGTCGTTGTATGCGGTGATGCGCGAATACGGGGCTGCCCCGTTCTCTGCCGATGAAGAACTCGAGGCGACTCAGGCCAATCAACAGCAGGCCGAAATCCTCGGTATCGAACCAGGAAGCCCGTTGTTGCTGATCGCCAGAACGTCCTACACCTCCGATGGCGTCGCGGTCGAATTCTCCCGCGACTACCACCGCTCGGACCGCGCACGGATCCGGATCAAGTCACGTGTCGATTCTGGTTCCCCGGTCCGCGACGCCAGCGGCTGAGCGGATCTGCAACGAGTTCGGCCGATAACTCGGCCACGATCGCAGGGGCCGCGGCCCTCAGGTCCCGGCCGGGCTCGACTCCGCCGACCGCGATGCAGTGCATGCCTGCGGCCAGTGCGGCCTGCACACCCGGCACCGAGTCTTCGAAGACCAGCACATCGTTGGGCTGGCGGTCGAGCATCCGCGCTGCGGCGAGGAAGCCTTCGGGGTGCGGTTTAGGATTGCTGACGTCTTCCTCGGCGATCAGGACGCTCACCAACTCACCCGTGGGGCTGTCGTGAAGGACCGCCAACACGTCTTCACGCTGGGCCCCGGTGACGATGCCGACGGGAATCTGGTTGTCCGCTAACAGTTTCACCAACTGCTCGGCGGAGGACCCGATCGGATTGTGGGCGGCGACGCGCCTCTTGTAGAGGCCATGGCGCAAGCGCATCAGTTCGGTGACCTCGTCCTGTGTGCCGCGCCCGTGACGTGCCACCGCGCGCTCGATGATCTCGCGGTCGCTGCGGCCAAGCAGCTCGTCGCGGTAGTCCTTGGCGGTCATCGCCCAGCCGAGGTGGGCGCCGAACAGCTCGCTGAAGATGTCGAACAGGATGTGCTCGTCGTCGGAGAGGGTGCCGTTGAAGTCGAACACGACGGCGGGCCGCTCGCCGAGTAACCATGTTTCGATCACTTCGGTCGCTGACGGCACGGCCAATAGTCTAGACCTTTAGCGGGCGACGGTTTACAGTGAACGCAACCACGCCGGCCCGCCGAGGAACACCGTATGCCGTTACAGCTCACCGACGCCCAGCTCAACGAGGTGTTCGAGGAGTTCCCCGCACTCGCCGGCCGGCCGCGCCAGCTGGAGGAACTCTCCGGCGGCCTGACCAATCGAAACGTCAAGGTCACCACACCCGATGGGGTCTATGTCGCGCGTTGCACCGACACCAGCCGCAACCTCCTTGGTATCGACCGAGACGCCGAGCTCTACAACACCAGAGCCGCCCAGCAGGCGGGAGTCGGCGCGCCTGTCATCGACTACCGTCCCGATCTCGGCATCCTGCTGCTGGGCTACCTCAATGGAAAGACGCTGTGCAACGACGATTTTCAACGTCCTGAGGTGGTGGTCAAGGTGGCTGCGGGATGCCGGGCCCTACACGGCGGCCCCCGGTTCCGCGGCCGGTTCGACATGTTCGAGCGTCAATCGAGCTACTTGAAAACCGTTGGAGACCACGGCTTCAGGATCCCGCATGACTACCTGGAGTACGCCGAGACGTTCGGCCGGATCCGGGACGCGTTGAGGACCACCGATCAGAGAACTGTCCCGTGCAACAACGACCTGCTGGCGGGCAACTTCATCGAAGACGGCGAGCGGGTGTGGCTGATCGACTACGAGTACTCCGGCAACAACGATCCGTGTTTCGAGCTCGGCAACATCTGGAGCGAGTGCGGCCTTTCCACCGAGCAGCTGGGGGAGCTCGTCACGAGCTACTACGGCCGCCGGCTGCGGCACAAGATCGCCCGCGCCCACCTGCAGGGCATCGTCGCAAAGTACGGGTGGACGCTGTGGGGGTGCATCCAAAGCGCATCCAGCGCACTGGACTTCGACTTCTGGGCCTGGGCGATGGAACGCTACGAGGCCGCCGTCGCCGAATTCAAGGGCCCGCGCTTGGCGCGGCTGCTCGACGACGTAGTAGCCGCCGACTGACAAAGGACGTCTGACAGATACATGGCCACCACATCGCTTCCTGATCGCGCCCACGTCGTCATCATCGGCGGCGGTGTCATCGGGACCAGCGTCGCCTACCACCTGACCAAGCTCGGCATCACCGACGTTGTGCTGCTCGAACAGGGCCAACTCTCCTGCGGCACAACCTGGCACGCCGCCGGGCTGGTCGGACAGCTGCGGGCCTCCGAAAGCGCCACCCGCCTGGTGCAGTACTCGACGCAGTTGTACGCCGAGCTCGAACGCGAGACCGGCCTGTCCGCCGGTTACAAGCAGTGCGGGGGAGTGACGGTCGCGCGCACCGAGGACCGCATGATCCAGCTGCGCCGCACCGCAGCCAACGCCGCGGCGTTCGACATGGAGTGCGAACTGCTCACCGGCGAGCAGGCGCTCGAGCATTACCCGGTGATGCGCGTCGACGATCTTGCCGGCGCGCTCTGGCTGCCAGGCGACGGCAAGGCCAACCCGACCGACCTGACGTTCGCACTGGCCAAAGGAGCCAGGATGCGCGGCACGCGCGTGATGGAAAAGGTCAGGGTCACAGATGTTCTCACACATCACCGCCGAGTCCTCGGCGTGCGCACCGACGTGGGCGACATCGAGGCCGAGATCGTCGTCAACTGCGCAGGCCAATGGGCCAAACAGGTCGGCGCGATGGCCGGGGTCAACGTTGCGCTGCACTCCGCCGAACACTTCTACGTCGTCAGCGAGCAGATCGCGGGCGTGCATCCGGACCTGCCGATCCTGCGTGACCCCGACGGCTACACCTACTTCAAGGAAGAGGTCGGCGGCCTGGTCATCGGCGGCTTCGAGCCCGAAGCCAAACCATGGGTGGCGCCCGACGCGATCCCCTATCCGTTCGAATTCCAACTGCTGGACGAGGATTGGGAACACTTCGAGGTTCTGATGAACAGCGCGTTGCTACGGATCCCCGCGCTCGAGGTGACGGGCATCAAGAAGTTCTACAACGGCCCGGAAAGCTTCACCCCCGACAACCAGTTCATCCTTGGCGAAGCGCCCGAGGTCGCGAACTTCTTCGTCGGCGCCGGATTCAACTCGGTCGGAATCGCCACCGCCGGCGGAGCCGGGCGTGCGCTTGCCGAGTGGATCGTCAACGGCGCGCCGACCATCGACCTGACCGGGGTGGACATCCGGCGGTTCGCGCCGTTCAACGGCAACGACCGATGGTTGCACGATCGGGTCGCCGAGGTACTCGGCTTGCATTACGAAATACCCTGGCCGAACCGGGAAATGGAGACCGCCCGCCCATTCCGACGCTCGCCGGTGCACCACCTGCTTGCGGCCGCGGGCGCCAACTTCGGCAGCAAGATGGGTTGGGAGCGGGCCAACTTCTTCGCACCCGACGGGTCGGAACCGACCATCGAATACACGTGGGGCAAGCCCAACTGGCTTGGCTGGTCGGCGGCCGAACAGACCAACACCCGCCAACGCGTCACCGTCTTCGACCAAACCTCGTTCTCCAAATACCTGCTCGTCGGTCCCGACGCCGAGACGGGCCTGCAGTGGCTGTGCACCGCCGACGTCGGCATCGAGGTCGGCACGTCGGTATACACCGGGATGCTCAATGAGCGGGGCACCTACGAGTCCGATGTGACCGTTACCCGCATCGGAGAAGAGGAATTCCTGATCATCAGCAGCGCGGCCACCACCGAGCGCGACAAGGACCATATCCGCAAGAACCTGCCTGGCGCAGCGGGCGCTGCACTCGTCGACGTGACATCGGCCTACGCGGTGTTCGGGGTGATGGGGCCAAAGTCTCGCGATCTACTATCGGTCCTGACGTCGGCCAACCTGTCCGACGAAGCGTTCGGTTTCGCCACAAGCCAGCAGATTTCACTGGGTTACGCGACCGTGCGCGCCACCCGAATCACGTATGTCGGCGAATTGGGTTGGGAACTCTGCGTTCCCGCCGAGTTCGCCGTCGGCGTGTACCGGAACTTGATGGAAGCGGGCGCGCAGTTCGGTGTCGGCCGCGGCGGCTATTACGCGATCGAGTCGCTGCGGCTGGAGAAGGGCTACCGAGCATTCGGCCGGGAGCTCAGCCCCAGCGACAACCCCGTCGAAGCCGGGCTGCTGTTCGCGTGCAAGCTGAAAACCGACATCGCCTTCCTCGGCCGCGAGGCCGTCGAGAAGGCCAGGGCGCAAGGACCGCGCCGCAAGCTCGTCGGGTTCAGGGTCGACGCCGGCGAAGCGATGCTGTGGGGAGGCGAGCTGATCCTGCGTGACGGCGGCGTCGCCGGGCAGGTGACCTCGGCGGCGTGGGGTCAAACGACCGGCTCATGCGTCGGGCTGGCCTACGTGCGTGCTTCGGACAATGCCGTCATCAACGCCGACTGGGTCAACGCCGGCAGCTACGAGGTCAACGTCGGCGGGCAGTTGTATCCGGTCTCGGTATCGCTGAAACCACTCTATGACCCGACAAATCAGAGGGTCCGCCCTTAGCTCATCGGACTGGTCGCACCGTTGACTCCGCATGATCATCTGAACATCTAGACAGATGAACGTGCCCGGACATAGGCTCGGCCGGTGAGCGTCGCCGCGCAGTCCAAAACCGCGCAGTCCAAAACCCCGCAGGCCACCCGATTCGACCGGACCGATTGGACGATCATCGCCGCGATCGGCGGCGTCGTCGGAGCACTGCACCTGTTCGGCTGGGGCGTGCTGGTGCTTGGGGTGGCGCCGCAGCACATCACGCTCGGATCGGCGGGCGTGTTCGGCGTCGGACTGGGTGTGACCGCCTACCTGCTCGGAGTGCGACACGCCTTCGACGCCGACCATATCGCCGTCATCGACAACACCACGCGAAAGCTGGTCGGGGCGGGCACACGCTCGCTGACCGCCGGCTTCTGGTTCTCATTGGGCCATTGCAGCGTCGTGTTCGGGCTGGCTTTCCTGGTGGCGCTCGGCGTGCGCGCGGTCGTGGGCCCGGTGCAGGACAAGGGCTCGCCGCTGTTGCAGACACTCGGGCTGGTGGGCTCCATCGTCGCGGGTACCTTCCTCATTCTGATCGGGCTGACGAACCTGTTCGCCGTGGTGGGCATCGCCAAGGTGTTCCGCCGCATGCGCGGCGGCGACTTCGACGAGGCCGAACTCGAACGGCAACTCCACCAGCGCGGCTTCCTGGCGCGGCTACTTGCCAAGGTGATGCGCCGGGTGAGCAAGCCCTGGCACCTCTACCCGGTCGGGCTGCTGATGGGCCTGGGTTTCGACACGGCCTCGCAGGTGGCATTGCTGGTGCTGGCCGCGGGAACGGCGGCATTCACGCTGCCCCCCTACGCCATCCTGGTGCTGCCGGTGCTGTTCGCGGCCGGGATGAGCCTGTTCGATGCGCTCGACGGCATCTTCATGTCGCGGGCCTACGGCTGGGCGTTTCTCAAGCCGGTTCGAAAGGTGTACTACAACCTGACCGTCACGGTGCTCTCGGTGGTCGTTGCTCTGGTCATCGGCGTCATCGTGCTCGCCGGCCTGGTGGCCGACCGCCTCGGCATCGAGTCGGGTCCGCTAGCTGCGATCGGATCGTTGGATCTGGAGTTTGTCGGCTTCATGATCGTCGGGATGTTCGTCGCGACATGGTTGATCGCCCTGGCGGTCTGGCACTTAGGACACGTCGAGGAGCGCTGGACACCGGCGGCCGAGTGAATTTCGCGTCCTGCTCGTCGGAGAAAGTCAGTGCCGCCGCGACGGCGGCCATGGCGGCTCGCCGCACAGCGCCAGCAACGC
>Ga0209526_10001763_pt1 | contig 14520 bp, 10 predicted proteins | sample JacPinW_OM2H0_M1_FD_188566 | JGI IMG/M metagenome (GOLD analysis project Ga0209526, IMG submission 188566) | Forest soil microbial communities from Algoma, Ontario, Canada - Jack Pine, Ontario site 1_JW_OM2H0_M1 (SPAdes) (version 2) | ecosystem: Environmental > Terrestrial > Soil > Boreal... | reverse complement strand
CATGGGCGCGCTTCATGCCGGACATATTTCCCTTGTCCACGTAGCGAAAAAGCACGCGCGCCGTGTGGTGATGTCGATTTTCGTCAATCCGGCGCAATTCGCGCCGTCGGAGGATTTTTGCTCCTATCCCCGCTCTTTCGAGGCTGACGCGGCTCTGTTCGCGGCGGCGGAAGGCGATTTGATCTTTGCGCCAAGCGTCGAGGACATGTACGGCGCGGGTTTTGCCACCACGATCGCCTTGGCGGGCCCCGGCGCCGTGGGCTTGGAAGATCGTTTCCGGCCAACGCATTTTCCCGGCGTCGCAATCATCGTGGCAAAACTTCTCAACCAGTGCCGTCCGGATGTCGCGATGTTTGGCGAAAAGGATTTTCAGCAGCTCAAAGTCGTATCGCGGATGGCGCGCGATCTCGATTTCGAAACCAGGATTTTGGGGACGCCCACGGTGCGCGACGCGGATGGCCTCGCGTTGTCGTCGCGCAATATCTTTTTGCCGGCAAAAGAGCGCGCGCTTGCGCCATGCCTTTACGCGGCGCTTCGCCGCTGCGCCGACGACATCAATGCGGGATTTGGCATTGAGGCCGCGCTCGATACCGCCCGCGCCACTCTCGCGGCGGCGGGTTTCGTCGCGGACTATTTCGAGGCGCGTCATGCCGAAACTCTTCGCCCCATCGCCTCGCGCGACGAGGGGCCAATCCGGCTTCTTGCGGCGGCAAGGCTCGGCATGACACGGCTCATCGACAATATCGCCGTCTAGCGCAGCAGTTCGGCCGGCCAGCCGAAGGCGCCTTTTTCCCCGCAAGCGGCAAAAATTATGGTAGTTTGGGCCAGTTTGAATAAAGCAGGCCGCAGCGGGCAACTCACCAACGGATTGTCAGCTGGGAAGCCTCCGAAGCCGCTCTCGTTGTGTCGATTCGGCCAATCGCGGCCAGCCGTGCAACCAGCCGGTCACGTCCGCCGGCGCCCCATTCGGGGCCGATATCGCGATCCGGTGGCGGAGGCCGGAAGATGAGCCACACGCTCAGCAGGATTAACGCGGCGCACCCGAGTAGCAAAAGGGTGCTGCGCACGCTTAGTAACAAATTCGCGAGCTCATGATCAGCGGCGGGTCTTCGCGCCCGCATCATAAAGTACATGAGCAAACCCGCGACGCCGATCACCGCAGGCACCGTCTTCAAGAAGCTCATCATGTCCATGAAGCATGATTCCGAAAAAGCGAAGTCATGAACCGAGCTTAATCACGACCGCCTGGCAGAACCATACCTCTCTTTTTAGTGGCCGTCCATATCACGCATGAGCCCTCACTGCTATTATAGCGGATTTGGAACTCGGCATCCTTGCGGAGCAAACATGCTTCACTTGCTCCGTGCCCTCACCCCCAATCAGCGCGGCGCGGTCATCGCGAGCTACCTCGGCTGGACGCTGGACGCTTTCGATTTCTTCATCCTTGTCTTTGTGCTGAAGGACGTGGCGCAAGAATTCCACACCGGCGTGGAGACGGTCACTTACGCGATTTTCCTCACCTTGGCGGCAAGACCCGTTGGGGCTCTGCTGTTTGGGCTCGCCGCCGACCGCTACGGCCGCCGGATCACCCTGATTGTCGATATACTGCTTTTTTCGATGCTCGAATTTGCGTCCGGCTTGGCGCCAAGCCTCACCATATTTCTGATCCTGCGGCTGGCGTTCGGCGTCGCCATGGGCGGCGAATGGGGCGTCGGCGCGGCGCTCGCGATGGAAACGATCCCTCCTGGAACGCGAGGCGTGGTCTCGGGCATCCTCCAGACCGGCTATCCGAGCGGCTATCTGCTGGCCGCGATTGCCTATTTCGCGCTTTATGGACTGATCGGCTGGCGCGGCATGTTCATGATCGGCGTCTTGCCTGCGCTGCTCGTCTTGTATATTCGCGGCAAGGTCGAAGAATCGCCGGCTTTTTTGGCGCGCGCCCACGCAAAACACGGCGCTGGTCTCGTCAATGTGCTGCGCAACCACGCCGGGCGTTTCCTCTACGCCGTGGCTCTGATGACCGCATTCAACTTCCTGAGCCATGGGACGCAGGACCTCTACCCAACGTTCCTGCAACTCCAGCATCATTTCTCGCAGCATACGGTCGGCCTGATCGCGATCGTCTATAATATCGGCGCGATCCTTGGCGGACTCTCGTTTGGCGCACTCTCGCAACGGATCGGGCGGCGCCGGGCGATTGTTATCGCGGCGCTACTCACTCTCCCGCTCATTCCGGTTTGGGCTTATGGTTCGGGCCCGCTTACGCTGGCGGTTGGCGCTTTCCTCATGCAGTTCGCCGTTCAGGGAGCCTGGGGCGTTGTCCCGGCGCATCTCAACGAACTTTCCCCCGAGGACGTGCGCGGGACGTTTCCCGGCTTCGCTTATCAGCTTGGCAATTTGCTGGCCTCGGCGAACGCCACTCTTCAGGCAGGCATTGCCCAAGCCAATGGCGGAAACTATGCTTTCGCGCTAGCGGCAAGCACCGCGATCGTCGCCGTGACGCTTGCGGTCCTCGCCCTTTTCGGGATCGAAGCGCACGGCGTCAAATTCGCCGGCGCTGAGGTCCATCCACGCAACGGCTCAACGCGGTCATGACCGGACACCAAATGATCGTTCGGGTGACGATCGGCGGCGATGTCCAAGGCGTCGGCTACCGCACCTGGATGGAAATGGAAGCCCGCGCGGGCGGCGTTCGGGGCTGGGTGCGGAACCGTTTGAACGGCGATGTCGAGGCGCTCTTCGCCGGTCCGCCGGATGCTGTCGAGGCGCTTTGCGCGGCATGCTGGCGTGGTCCTGTGCAGGCGCGCGTGGACAAGGTGGAGGTCGCGGAAGCGGACCCGGCGGCGCTCGCCGGGCCGGGGTTTCGCCAGATCGCCACGCGTTAGGGCAGATCGCCTTTCGGCGCCGCCCTGTGCGTATCCCGGAATAACGAATGGACTTTGAGAGTTCCCCATGAAAAATCCGTCTCATCCCAGCCGTTTCCTCAAAGAGATGGCCCCATTCGACGCTTGAGATATTTAGGATATGACCCATCCGGCCTTTCAAGGCAGCCTTTTTTCAATCGATTTCCTTCAGGAAAGAATTACTCAACTGCCCGACTGGTCTGCGGTAGACCGCACCGCGTTACATGCACTTGCGTGCGGCCTCAAGCAAATTTTCGATCGCTTCCCTACGGCGCAAACACCAAATGAAAGCCAGACGGAAGACGATCTGATCTGGCCGGTCCTCGCGCGGCTCGAATGGACAGCAAGCCTGCGGCAGCAAAATCTCGCCGCACGGGGCCGTGAGGATGTTCCGGATGGCCTCTTGTTCAAGGACGCCGCCGCCAAGGCCGAAGCCAACGCGTTCCGCGAGGAATGGAAGCGCTACGGTTTCGGTCTCGCAATCGTCGAATCCAAACGATGGGGACGCCCGCTCGATCGCCAGTCCGGCCGGCGCGGCGAGGAGACGGCGCCGTCAACGCAAATGCTCCGCTACCTGCGCCGTGTGGACGACCTCACCACTGGCAAGCTGCGATGGGGCATCCTCACCAACGGTTCCAGGTGGAGGCTTTATTATCAAGGCGCGCGCTCCGTCTCCGAGCAGTTCTTCGAGATCGATCTTGCCGCCGTGCTTGCAATCCCGGGCCACGACGGCGGCCTTTTCGCACTAAGTGACGATGACCGCCATCATTTGCTTAGGGTGTTCGCGCTGATTTTCCGGCGCGACGCCTTCCTGCCCAGCCCGAGCGATCCGCGCACCGTCCATCAGCGCGCGATCGCCGAGGGAAAATTTTACGAAGAGCGGGTCGCCGGAAATTTGTCCAACCTTGTCTTCGGAACGGTCTTTCCCGAGCTTGCGAAAGCGATCGCCGCCGCCGCGCCCGCCGCCCCCTTGCAGGAAGTCAGGGAAGCCGCCCTGATCCTCCTCTACCGGCTTCTGTTCATCCTCTATGCCGAGGATCGCGGCCTTCTGCCGGTTCGCGAGCGCCGCTATGACGATTATGGCCTGAGGGAGCGGGTACGCGGCGACATTGGCCGCCGCAAGGATCGCAACGACACGTTTTCGGACTCCGCTGCGCGGTATTGGTCGGTCATCGACGACCTTTGCCGGGCCATCGATTCAGGCGACAGGTCGATTGGATTGCCGCCCTACAATGGCGGCCTGTTCGATCCGGACAAAACGCCGCTTCTGTCCCGGATACGCCTTAGCGACGCGGTCATGGCGGTGGTCATCGATGCTCTGTCCTTCGAGCGCACGGCGGACGGCCGCAAATACATCAACTACCGCGACCTGAGCGTTCAGCAGCTCGGCTCGATCTACGAACGCCTGCTCGAACACGAAGTCGTTCGCGACGGCGCGGACATCGGTATCAGGCCGAACGTCTTCGCCCGGAAGGGATCGGGCAGTTACTACACCTCGGACGATCTTGTCGGATTGATCATCCGCGAAACGATCGGCCCGCTGGTCGCGGCCAGAATGGAGGCCTTCTCGGTCAACGCGCGCGAGCTTGAGGCGAAGAAGCAACCGGAGGACTTCCGCGTTGGGCTCCTCGCCAGGATCGATCCGGCCGAGCGGCTGCTCGAACTCAAAATCTGCGACCCCGCCATGGGGTCCGGTCACTTTCTCGTAAGCCTCGTCGATTACCTGGCCGATCAGGTCATCGCCGCCATCGCCGAGGCGCAGGCGCTCGTGACCTTCGGCAATTACAAATCCCCGCTGATCGACCGGATATCGGACATCCGCACCCGGATTCTCCGCAATGCCGAGGAACGCGCCTGGGCGATCGACCCAGAACAGCTCGACGATCGCCATATCGTCCGCCGCATGGGCATATACGGCGTCGATAAAAACCCCATGGCGGTCGAACTTGCCAAGGTGTCCTTGTGGCTGCACACCTTCACCGTCGGCGCGCCGCTCTCGTTCCTCGATCACCATTTGCGCTGCGGCGACAGCCTGTTCGGTTCCTGGGTGCGTGGCGGGATGAATCGGGCCGCCGCGCTCGGCGCGCCGCTCTTCCTGCATGAGCCGATGACGCGAGCCATGCGGGCGGCCAGGTCCATGCAGGTCATCGAGGGGTTGACCGACGCCGAAATCGCCGAGGCGCATCGCTCAATGGATGTTTTTGACGAAGTGCGCGACATGACCGCGCCGCTCGATGCGATCCTCTCCCTGATCCATGCGCTCGATTGGCTCGATCTGAAATCAAAAGACGACAGAATTGCCATTCAGGCGTTTTTCACAAGCCAATTTGGCGATCCCGTACGGATCGCCATGGGGAAAGAAAAGATCACGGATGGACGCCCGGAAGCGGCGCGCTTTGCCGAAATGTTTGACAAGGCCCGCGCGCTTGCCGCCGAGGAACGTTTCCTGAATTGGCAGGTCACTTTCCCCGGCGTGTGGTCGAAATGGGAAAGCGCGGCTCTGACCGGCGGCTTCGACGCCGTGATCGGCAATCCGCCATGGGACCGGATGAAGCTGCAACAGGTCGAATGGTTCGCGGCCCGCAGGCGCGAAATCGCCATTGCGCAGCGCGCCTCCGACCGGCAACGCATGATCGCCGCGTTGGAAAGGGCCGAAGACCCGCTCGCGCAGAACTTTGCCAAGGCCAATGAACGGGCCGAAGCGGCCTTCCGAATGGCCCGTACGTCCGGAGACTACCCGCTTCTCTCGGGCGGCGACCTCAACATTTATTCGCTCTTTGTCGAGAGGGCGATGACGCTCGTGAAGCCGTCCGGCATAGTCGGGCTTCTGACTCCTTCCGGCATCGCGTCGGATAAGACCGCCGCGCCCTTTTTCAAGGGAGTGGCAATCGGCGGCCGGTTGAAGGCACTCTATGATTTTGAGAACCGCCGCACCCGGTATGGAGAGCAGCCTTTCTTTCCGGACGTGGACAGCCGGTTCAAGTTTTGTGCGTTCGTCGCCAGTCCATCGCCTTTCGATAGTGCCGCGCGGTGCGCTTTTTTCCTACAGGACGTGTCCGAGCTTCAAGACCCCGAGCGATGCTTTCCGCTCTCGCCCAGCGATTTCGCGCGCGTCAATCCAAACACTGGCACCGCGCCGGTTTTTCGCACAAGACGCGACGCGGCGCTGACGACGGCGATCTATGGCCGCCTGTCGGTTCTGGTCGATCGCTCGGCAGGTGGGGAGGTGAAAACATGGCCGGTTCGCTATGCGACCATGTTCCACATGGCCAACGACTCCGGCCTGTTTCGCACGCACCAAGAGCTTGAAGAACGGGAAGGCGCGTATCCCATTGGCGGCAACCGCTTCCGTAGTGGAGCGGGCGACTGGGTTCCGCTTTACGAAGGCAAGATGGTGCAGGCCTTCGATCACCGTGCAGCCGACATCGTAACTCGGGAAAACAATCTATTCCGGCCAGGTCAACAAACTTCAATTGCATCAAACCAAAAGACGAACCCTGAACGGTTGCCAATTCCTCGCTATTTCGTACGCTTTTCAAATGATTGGTGGAAAAACGACGCCGACGAATGGGTAATTGGTTTCAAGGATATTACTGCCGCCACGAACGTAAGGACAATGATTGCGGCAATCTTGCCTTTGTGTGGCGCTGGGCACACCCTACCTGTTCTCAACATGGAAGTTAAAAATGATCGCGCTCCAGACGATGCAGCTCTAATTACAGGAAATTTGAACTCCGTCATACTTGATTACATAGCCAGGCAAAAAGTTCAAACTACACACTTTTTAAGCTACATCTTGGAACAAATACCCGTCGTGCCGTTACATCGCTACGAGGCCGTCCGCTTCGGCAAGAAGACGGCCGCCAAAATCGTGCGGCAAGCCGTGCTGGAGCTGACCTACACGGCGCACGACATGGCCCCCTTCGCCCGCGACATGGGCTATGTGGATAAGAAAGGGCAGGTGAAGCCGCCCTTTGTCTGGGACGAAGACCGCCGCCTGAAGCTTCGGGCGAAGCTCGACGCCGTGTATTTCCATCTCTACGGCGTCACCGGCCGCGACGACGTGCGCTATCTATTCGACCTTCCCGATCGTCGAGCGCGAGGAGATGAATGCCTTTGGATGCTATCGCTCCCGCGATCTTTGCCTTGCGTACATGAATGCACTTGCCGCCGGTGATCCGGATGCTGAAATCGACCTGTGAGAGAAGGATACGGGGCTTAGCCGAAGGCGCCGCCGCGCGAGGCCGCGCCATCCAACCGCCCAAAGTACCAGATTTCCGCGCGATCCCACTTGTCTAAAGGCCGCCAGATGTATGAGGCCTTGTAAGGTTTTTGGTCCCAATCGTACCAAAATGTTTCACGTGAAGCATTTTGGTACGATTGCGCAAAAACGGGTGCGGGGCGGCCCGCCGTGATCACCTACTCCAACGGCGACGCATCGGCACCATCGCCGGGCTCTTGCTCCTCACTGGCCGTTCGATCTTGTCCGTCTTTCGCGGCCGCCACGAAAGGCACGGTCCGGCCCCAGCGGCGCTTCGGCGCGGGCGACCAGGGACGGTCTTCGTCGGCCGCGCGGGCCGCGCGCATCTGCACAACACCGCCCGTGGCAAAGGCAAGAGTGAGCGCGCCGGTTTGCTTGAGTTTTTCGCGGTCGATCACGATGGCAGCGGCGCACCCCAGCGGCGCGAAACGCGGGGTGACGATAATATCCGCGCGAGTACAATCCTCGGCGAAAGCTTGCGTGTCGAGAACGAGGGCGACCGTCCGTCCGGAGGCGAGATAGCCGACGCAACCGAGCTTGTCGCAATTTGTTTTGGTCAAAGCCTCGCCGGCCGGGCGTCCGTCGGCGTCGGCGCGCAGCCATTGCTCGGCTGTAAACGCATTCCGGCCGCGCCCAATAACCGCGAGCCTTCCATCCGCCGCGCGGAACGCCACGGCGTCGCCCGCGGGCGCGACCGCCATGTCGAAAGAAGGCCCCGCCGCCGCGCCGAGGAGGCCGAGCGCGGCAAGCGGAAGCGCCGTCGCGCGCAAAATCGCGGTCCGCCATAGCACGGAAGAAAGCACCGCGAGGCTGAGAAAGACAATCGCCCAAGGCGCGAAAGCGGGAAGATGGATCGTCGATCCTGGCCAGCTTCCGATCCCGCGCGCGGCCCACATGACGCCGTCGATGCCAAGGCCGACATAACGCCACACGAACGCGTCGAGGCCGAGCGGATAAAGCAAAGTCCCGGCGAGCGCGCCCGGCACCGCGAAAATTTCGATGATCATTAGGGTCAGCGGATTGCCGATCAGCACATAGGGGCTGAGCTCGTGGAAATTATAGGCCATGAACGAGGCGGTGGCCGAGGTCGCGCAGAAGGTCGCAAATAACAGTCCCAAGGGTCCTCGCCGCAGCAGCGGCCTCAAGGTCTCGCGCGCCATGCGCTTGCGCTCGCCCTCGACCGGGCGGGATGCCTTACCCAATGGCTCGTCGCGGCCCCGCGCGGCCATCCGCGCTTCATAGACGGCAACCAGAGCCGCCACCGCCGCGAACGACAGCTGGAAGCTCGCGCCCATGATCGCTTCCGGCTGGATCAGAATGACAAGCGCCGCGGCAATCGCGAGATTGCGCATGGTCAACGCCTGCCGGTCGAGCACAACCGAAGTCAGCATAATTAGGGTCATGAACAAGGCGCGTTCGGTACCCACCCGCGAGCCGGTCGCGATATCGTAAAAAAGTGCGCCCGCGATCGCGAAGATTGCGGCCCATTTCTTGATCGGATAGCGCAAGGCGAGGGTCTGGCTCAAAGCCAATAGACGGCGCAGGCCGACGAAAAAGATCGCCGCGACAAGGGTCATCTGGACGCCGGAAATCGTAATGATGTGAAAGATCCCGGCCTCGCGGATGACTTCCTTGGCCTCGCCGGACAACAGATCGCGCTTGCCGGTCACCATCGCCGCCGCGATCGCCCCCGAGTCGCCGCCAACGATTTTGTCAATGCGGCGCGCCAGCGCATTGCGGCCGCGATCGATCGCTATCATGGCCGAGGCCGCGAGCCCGGGCGATTCGGGAGAAGGCACGACCTCGATTCGCCCCAACACATTGCCGACCGCGCCGAGCCGCGCGAACCAGGCGTCGCGGGCAAAATCATAGCCGCCGGGAAGGCTCGCGCGGGGTGGGGGGAGCAGCCTGGCCTTTAGGCTCACATAGGTGCCGGCCTCGAAAGGCGGCGCCCGGCGCATGGACAGGCGAACCCGGAACGGCGTCTGTTCCGGCGCAAGCCCTTCGGCGGAATGAACCCGCAACAGCAAGCGCGCGCCATTGCGGCGAAAGTCCATCTCCTCGATAAAACCTTGGAGCGTAACGATCCTGATCTTGTCGAGGACCGGCGCCGCGACCCGCGCCGTCCGCAAGGCCGCCGACAGTTCTCCCGCAAAAACCGCGCAAAAACCGCAAAGGAGAAAAAACGCGACCCGGTTCGCGCGGGCAAGATAAGCGAGAACGCCGAGCGCTACGGCCGCAGGGGCGATCAGCCAAAGCGAAGGTTCGCGATCGGCGTAAAGATAAAGGACGACACCCGTGCCGGCCGCGACCGGCAGCCAAAGAAACGGCCGCCGGAGCGCCACCTCAGTCTCGAAGGCCCGCCCGAAAACCCCCCATAGCGGCGCAAGCTTGACGGCAAATTTGCCGGCAAAGCCTCCCGCTTTGACCAAGCGCCGAGTGGCAATTGCTGCCTGAGACGTACCCGCCATGAACGCATGTTAAAACTTTTTTATCATTTATGGAATTGCAAAACTATTCATTTGTCATTAGCCGTGCCCTGGCGTTTCCAGCTTGTCTGCATTGCCATCTCCGGGGCCAGTTTTTTCGGCTTTTTCGTGGTACAGGGGCGGCTCGGGCAGGCCAATGGCCGCTTCCACACGATTTACAGCGGTCCCGACCCGCAGGACCACGCCTGATGCCAGATCCGGTGATCGCCGGTTTCGCCCAACCGCTAAGTGGCGGAGGATTGCCAATGACAGCCTCAGCACAGCACGACGATCACGTGTCCTTCGATGCTGCGCGCGCGGAAGGCTTCGAGAAAAGAATAATCGATATGCTCAACGCCGGCGCGTTGAGCCTGATGATGTCCGTCGGTCACCGGACCGGCCTCTTCGACGCGATGGCGGGTACAGCGCCGTCAACGAGTGCCGAAATCGCGGACCGGATCGGACTTCAGGAACGCTATGTGCGCGAATGGCTCGGCGCCATGACCGTCGGCGGCATCATCGAGCACGACGGCAGCGCGGGCACATATGCCCTGCCGGCGGAGCACGCCGCGTTCATCACGCGCAGCGCTGTTGGCGGCAATCTCGCGGTCTTCGCGCAATATGTTGCGCTTCTCGGCTCGGTCGAGGGCGACGTCGTGCGGTGCTTCCGTGAGGGCGGGGGCGTTCCCTATGAGCGCTACGAACGCTTTCACGAAGTCATGGCCGAGGACAGCGGCCAGACTGTCCTGCCGGCGCTCATCGACCATATCCTGCCGCTCGTGCCCGGCCTCACAGGACGGCTCGAAAAGGGTATTCGCGTCCTCGATGTCGGCTGCGGACGCGGCAGAGTCGTCAACCTGCTGGCCAAAACGTTCCCGAGGAGCAGCTTCGTCGGTTATGACCTGTCCGAGGAAGCGATCGCGTTTGCGGGTACCGAAGCGCACCAGCGCGGCAACGAGAATGTCGAGTTTGTTGCGCGCAATCTGAGTGATTTCGACGAGACAGCCGAACCAGGGGCTTTCGACGTCATCACCAGCTTCGACGCCGTGCACGACCAAGCCAACCCAATGGCGGTCCTGCGTGGCATCCGCTGCTCGCTCGCTGAAGGCGGTGTCTATCTTGCCCAGGACATCAAGGGGTCGAGTTACCACCGCGACAATCTCGATCACCCGATCGGGCGGCTGCTCTATACGATCTCATGCATGCACTGCATGACGGTCTCGCTGGCGCAAGGCGGCGAGGGCCTGGGCGCAATGTGGGGTCGCGAAAAGGCGCTCGAATATTTCAACAATGCCGGATTTTCGGACATCCAGGTCAACGAGCTCTCCCACGACATCCAGAACTATTACTACGTTTGTCGGCCGTGACGCGGGCGGGCGGATATCTGCTAAGTGCAGGAAAGGAAGGAAATGACCATGCGCTCCACGCGGTGATCCTTTGCCTCAGCCGCGCTCTCCGCTTCGGCCGCGTAATGTATCCTGAACGCTTCCCGGCGGGCCGATGGCCGCTTCCCCATGATTTGCAGCGGCCTCGACCCGAAGGACCATGCCCATGCCAGATCCGGTGATCACCCGCTTCGCACCGTCGCCGACAGGTTTTTTGCATATCGGCGGGGCGCGCACGGCACTGTTCAACTGGCTTTATGCACGGCACGCAGGAGGCAAAATGCTGCTGCGGATCGAGGACACCGACCGCGAGCGCTCAACCGGCGCGGCAATTGCCGCCATTCTCGACGGGCTATCCTGGCTCGGCCTCGATTGGGACGGTGATGTCATTTATCAGTTTCGGCGCGTGGCGCGCCACCGCGAGGCAGCTGAAAACCTCCTCGCCTCGGGCCATGCCTATTATTGCTACGCAACGCCGCAAGAGCTCGACGAGATGCGCGAGAAAGCGCGCGCAGAAGGACGGCCGCCGCGCTATGACGGGCGGTGGCGCGACCGCCCGGCCTCCGAAGCACCGTTGGGCGTCAAACCTGTCGTCCGGCTCAAGGCTGCCCGCGAGGGCGAAACGGTTCTCGACGACAAAGTTCAGGGCCGGGTCGCCTGGGCCAACAAGGATCTCGACGACCTCGTTCTTCTGCGTTCGGATGGCACGCCGACCTATATGCTCGCCGTCGTGGTCGACGATCATGACATGGGCGTCACCCATATCATTCGCGGCGACGATCATCTCACCAATGCGGCGCGGCAAATACAGATCTATCAGGCGCTCGGCTGGAGCGCCCCGGTCATGGCGCATATCCCGCTCATCCATGGCGCGGACGGGGCCAAATTGTCGAAGCGCCACGGCGCGCTCGGTGTCGATGCCTATCGCGCCATGGGCTATCTGCCCGACGCGCTGCGCAATTATCTGGTGCGGCTCGGCTGGAGCCAGGGCGACAAGGAATTTTTTTCGACACGGGAGATGATCGAAACGTTCGATCTCGCGCATGTTGGACGCTCGCCCGCCCGCTTCGACTTCGCGAAGCTCGAAAGCATGAACGGGCATTATATCCGCGCGAGCCGGGACGAGGAACTCGTTGCCGCGCTAGAATCCGCCCTGCCCTATCTGCCGGACGGCGCCGCGGCGCTAAGCAAACTTGACGATTCCTTGCGGGCCAAACTCTACGCGGCCATGCCGGGTCTCAAGGAGCGCGCCAAAACCTTGATCGAACTCTTGGATGGCGCGAAATTTCTGTTCGCGGAGAGGCCGCTTGTCCTCGACGCCAAGGCGGCGAGCATCCTTGACGCGGGCGGACGGGCGCATATCGCCGGGCTGATCCCGCGTTTGGCGGCGCTCGCGGATTGGAACGCCGCAAGCATCGAAGTGGTCGTGCGCGATTATGCGGCTGAAAACAAGATCAAGCTCGGCGACGCCGCGCAGCCGCTGCGCGCCGCGCTCACCGGGCGGGCGGTGTCACCGGGAATCTTCGATGTGCTCGAAGTATTAGGCAAGGAAGAAAGCCTCGCCCGCCTGCATGACCAGGCTGGGTGAGGAGCGCATCTTGTTTTTGATACGTGTTGCGCTCGACCTCGCCAAAGCGCGCTTCCTGAATCGCTTAAGTTTAGCAAGCGAGAGTAATAATCGAGCGTGGGTGTAAGACGCTTGATAATAAGCGCTATGAGAGGGAAAGGCTTGATATGGATTTTCGGAGTCCTAGGCGGCGCTTTAACGGCGGGTTATAAGGACCCGAACCCGGTTTTCCACATCTTATGCAGATCCGTCTAATTAGTGTTAGAGGTTCAAAACTCAATGGACGCGAAACTACGAAAATGGCTCAAATGGTTGAAGGTGATACATGACGAAGTCCAGGACTTGGTCATAAGTAAAGATATATTTTGGGAAGTTCAGAACATAATAAAAACCAATCGGCGGATTCACCAGCCGAGTGCCTTTTATAGCTACCTCGGTAATACGTATGTGTCTCATGCTGTGATGGGCGTACGTCGGCAGCTAAAGGTCGACAACCAAAGTATCTCGTTTGCGCGCCTGTTGGAGGAAATCGTCGATAGGCCTCAGACGCTATCCAGAGAATATTACGTTGGTTTATACAAGGGTTCAGCCGTTGAGAATCTTGCAGAAGGGTATTTCGACAAATTTTCCGGGACGTCCCATGTCACGTCTGCCCGCATATGGTTTGTAATGATCTTGCGCAAATTAGGGAGGTAGCTCGACGCTGTGAGGACTTCGCAGACAGGCGCGTCGCCCATCGGGATAAGCGCGATCCAAGAGTGTTACCTAGATTCGATGACCTGGACACGTGTGTCGAATGTCTCGACAAGTTATATATTAAGTACCATCGCATGTTTCACGCACAGGGCAACGGTTCCTTGATGCCGACGTATCAAAATGATTGGAAGGCTGTCTTTCGTGAGCCTTGGATCGCTAAAGGGGCGGAATAGACCATCTAACTATGCGCTCAAACCGGACGCGGCAGAAAGCGCCGCGCCGGTGAGGTTGAGCGTTAGCAAGTAGCCCGGACTGCGTTGCTACGCGGTGTGCCGAACACGATCAATTGTGGCCAATGTCGCGCTAAGTCGCATGGTCACCTAAATTATTGGCCGCGGGAATGCTCCGTGCTAGAAGCGCGCAAAGACTGGAGTGGGTCATGTCCCAAAATCGGGTGTTCGACGATTTCGCGCGTCTCGTGACCGATGCGTCCGAGATGGCGCAAGGCGTTCGCCGCGAGGCCGAAACGGTGATGAAGAGTCAGTTCGAACGTCTTCTCGCGACGATGGATGTCGTCACCCGCGAGGAATTCGAGGCGGTCAAAGAGATGGCCGCGAAGGCCCGCGACGACAACAAAAAGCTGAGCCAAAGGGTGGCCGCTCTCGAGGCCGTGATCAAGGCTGAATCCAAGGATCCTGGCGGATAGAAACAACATTCGCGCTGTAAAAAGCGGCCGCCGCAAAACCCGTCGCCCTCCATGTGGCACATGAGGACACGACGGCGATCGGCAGCCGTGTCTAAGATATGATCTTCGGAGACGCCCGGACGCAGCGAGGAATTTGGCTTTGTGAACCCGAACATGTTGCCTTATGCCGGCCTGCCGGCGCCCGCCCGCTGGTGAACGGTGACGTTGGAGCTATCGGCCCAATTCCATAAGCGCTAGAATGACCACGTCGATCGAGCGGCCTGGCCCAACGACAGCGCCTTCCTCACCTCGGAGCTTGCACCATGGTCGAATATGAATCAGACGATGACCGCCCCAAGGCGTCACGCTTCAGCCTGCGCTCTTTCTTTATCCGGGACTGGCCGTATATCGTGATGTTGGTCCTTGCCATTTTCGGAGTTGCTTATGGAAGCGTTTCTCCACAGGCAATGACGGACTATTGGAAAATCCTTGGTCCTGTCTTCGCTATAATTTGTGTGGTCACCCAGTGGCGAGACGTCGAGGGCCCGGAGGCGC
>Ga0209526_10001762_pt1 | contig 14523 bp, 16 predicted proteins | sample JacPinW_OM2H0_M1_FD_188566 | JGI IMG/M metagenome (GOLD analysis project Ga0209526, IMG submission 188566) | Forest soil microbial communities from Algoma, Ontario, Canada - Jack Pine, Ontario site 1_JW_OM2H0_M1 (SPAdes) (version 2) | ecosystem: Environmental > Terrestrial > Soil > Boreal... | reverse complement strand
GGACCCCGCGGCGTGCGCGAGATGCGGATGATGGAAATGGAAGGTTGGAAACCGCCGCAGGGCGGATGGAAGGCACAGGATATCGTCGAGCACGCCAGGGAGATCTTCTTCTCCGACGAGCAGATCAAGATGGGCGCGCGAAGGTTTTGACGTAAACGTCATTCCGGGGCGATGCGCAGCATCGAACCCGGAACCTCGAGATTCCCCGATGTGCAATTGCACATCTGAGATTCATGCTTCGCATGCCCCGGAATGACGGAAGAAAGAAGAGGCACAAATGACAAAACTCACCGCGAGCGCCGCAGGCACCTTTGCGATTGCACCGACGCCGTTCCACGACGACGGCCGCATCGACGAGAAATCCATCGACCGGCTGACGGACTTCTATGCCGAGGTTGGCTGCGACGGTGTCACCGTGCTCGGTATTCTGGGCGAGGCGCCGAAGCTGGATGCCGCGGAGGCCGAGCAAGTGGCGGTCCGCTTCGTCAAGCGTTCCAAGAACATGCAAGTCATCGTCGGCGTCTCGTCGCCCGGCTTTGCCACCATGCGCGCCCTGGCGCGGGCGTCGATGGATGCCGGCGCCGCCGGCGTCATGATCGCGCCGCCGCCGCATTTGCGCACCGACGATCAAATCATCGGCTACTTCAAGCAGGCGGTGGAAGCGATCGGCGATGACATTCCCTGGGTGCTGCAGGATTATCCGCTAACCTTGACGGTGGTGTTCACGCCCGCGGTGATCCGCAAGATCGTGATGGACAACCCGTCCTGCGTGATGCTCAAGCACGAGGACTGGCCGGGACTGGAAAAGATTTCCACGCTCCGCGGCTTCCAGAAGGACGGCTCGCTGCGGCAATTGTCGATCCTGACCGGCAATGGCGGCATATTCCTCGATTTTGAGATGGAGCGCGGCGCCGACGGCGCGATGACCGGCTATGCTTTCCCGGAATTGCTGATCGATGTCGTCAAACTTTCGAAGGAGGGCCGTCGCGATGCCGCGCATGATCTGTTCGACGCGCATCTGCCGCTGATCCGCTACGAGCAGCAGCTTGGTGCAGGCTTGGCGGTGCGTAAATACGTGTTGCAAAAGCGCGGCGTGATCGCCTCGAGCGCGCAACGCAAGCCGGGTTCGAACATCAGCGCCACGGCAAAGCTTGAGGTGGACTATTTGCTGTCACGGGTGGCGCGGGTCGACAAGCGCGCCAACCTGCAGCCATTATCAAGTGCCGCGGGTTGATCGCATGGCAGAAGCCGTCACACCGCGTCCGGCGTCCACCATCCTGCTGCTGCGCGACAGCACGGTTACAAGGGGCGAGATCGAAGTCTTCATGATGGTGCGCCATTATGAGATCGACTTTAACTCGGGCGCGCTGGTGTTTCCCGGCGGCAGCGTCGACAAGGGCGACAACGCGATCATCGCAGGACCTGAACTTTACGCCGGCGGCGAGGGGCTCGATGCGGCGAGCTTAAGTTTTCGTATTGCCGCGATCCGCGAGACCTTTGAGGAGAGCGGTATTTTGCTAGCGCGTCCCCGCGGGTCGAACGCCTTGATCGATGCCAAGCGGGCCCGTGAGATCGAAGCCGCCAACCGTGCGGTCTTGTGCGAAGGCAAGATCACATTCCTAAAAGTTCTCGCCGATAACGGGCTCGTGCTGGCGCTCGACGAACTCGTGCCCTATGCACACTGGATCACGCCTGAGGGCATGCCAAAACGGTTCGACACCTGGTTCTTCCTCGCCGCAGCACCTCCCGAGCAGGTCGGCGCCCATGACGGCAAGGAATCCACCGATTCGATCTGGGTGTCGCCGCGCGAGGCTTTGGCGGGCGGCGAGAGCGGCCGCTTCAAATTGCCGTTTCCGACCACGCGCAATTTGATCAGGCTCGGCAAGCAGGACGGCGTGAAAGCCGCGCTGGATGACAGCAGGGGCAAGCCGATCGTCAGCGTGATGCCCGTCATGACGAAAGTGAACGGCGGCCGGCAGCTCCGTATCCCGCTGGAAGCCGGCTACGACGGCGAGGTCTTCGAAGTCGGCGCGGTGTGAAAGCCGGTACACTTCGACGCGTAGCGAAGTATCAGCGCCAAACCATCGGATAGCGTCTGCGTGGCTGGGCACAAGTCTGGCAGTCCGAAGGAGTTTGACGTGGCCGAGCCGAGACAAATGCATCATCCGCAACATCAGAATATGGCCGTCGAACTCGCGCTGCTGGCGTTGCTCGCGACGCTGTGGGGCGCGTCTTACACCTTCATCAAACTCGGCGTCGCCACCATCCCGCCCATCACCTTGATCGCGGCGCGCACCTCGATTGCGGGATTGCTCTTGCTGGCGATCATGCGATGGCGCGGGCTGGAAATGCCGCGGGATGCCGCGACCTGGCGCCGCTTCCTGTTCCAGGCCTGCCTCAACAGTGTGATCCCATGGACCCTGATCGCCTGGGGCGAGCGTTCCCTCGACGCTGGGCTCGCGACCATCCTCAATTCCACCGCGCCGATCTTCACCTTCTTCTTGACGCTTGCCATCGCGCGCCATGAGACGGTGAGCCTGCGAAAACTGTTTGGCGTTGTCGCGGGCATGGCCGGCATCTGCCTGATCGTCGGCGTGCAGGTGCTTCATGGATTGGGCGAGCAGCTTGCGGCGCAACTCGCTGTCGTGGTTGCGACGATTTGCTATGCCGGGGGCGCGATCTTCAGCCGCGGCTTTAAGGGCCTCGATCCGATGGCCCCGGCCGCCGGTTCGTTACTCTGCGGCGCGGCGATTCTCGTCCCGGTCAGCCTGATGGTGGACCGGCCGTGGACGCTTGCGCCATCGGCAAGCTCGATACTGGCGCTGCTGGCCCTCGCGGTGTTCTCCACCGCGTTTGCCTTCGTGATCTATTTCCGATTGATCCAGACCCTGGGCTCGGTCGGCACGACGGCGCAAGCATACTTGCGGGTACCGATCGGCGTCGCGCTGGGCGTCGTGTTCCTCGGCGAATCCCTGTCCCCGACGGTGTGGATCGGCCTCGGCTGTGTTGTGATCGGCGTGGCCGCGATGACAATACCGGCACGGAAGGTGGCGGTGGTTAACGCCTCATCCTGAGACGCCACCGCCCCCTTGCCGCCGGGGTTACTGGGCGGCGGGCAGGTTCCCCTAGGGGTCGATTCCATCGTATAAACGGGCACGCCCGGAGCTGGTCCCGAACCCCATGCCCATTGCCGCGATCGTCCAACGGATACGGTCATTCTCGCTTTCGATCGGTCAGTTGACCTTTGCCAGTTTCATCCTGCTGCTGGCGATGATCGTGATGACGAGCGTCGCCAGCGTGCTCGCCATCCGCCACATTGACGCGACCTTTGCCGAGCTGCAGCGTCTGCAGAGCCTCGGCGACGTCGCCGCCGAGATCGATCGGCGCATGAACGCGCTGCGGCTCGCTGCCCGCGATTTCGTCACCGATCCGGACGCCCGCTCGGATCGGGTTGGCGAGGCCGCATCGGCCTTGAGCGCGCTTCTGAAGAAGACGCGGCTGGAGCTTGCTCCCGAACAGCAGGACATGATCGACGGCGTTACCCAGCGGCTTGCCAACTACCAGGAAGGAATCGGGCGCGTTACCGCGTTGCTTGCGCGGCGCGCCCAACTTGTCGCAGCATTGCCGCCGGTGCGCCAGCGGTTCGAGCAGGCGATCGCCGAAGTGCCCGACCGCGAGACCGCGCGCAGCCTGTTTCGAGCGCAGAACCAGGTCGCCGAGACGTTGCTGGCGCACGATCCCGTCGCGGCCAAGCAGTCTGCCCAGCGCATGCGGACGCTTGCCATCAACGAGCCGGCGCTCCGCAGCGCCGTCGACGCCTACGCCGACGCGATCATTTCGGTCTCGGAGACGGAGGCCCAGATCGCCGAAATCGACAAGGACGTGCTGGGTATCGAAGGCCGGCAGATTGGACGGGTGACCGAATTGCTGCGCGAGGTCAGCGCCAGCAGGGGCCGGCTGTTGGGCATCGATTTCGGCAAGACCGTTGCCCATGACAGATGGCAAAGCATCATCCTCGGGATTTTGGGGGTTTTGGTCGGGCTTGTTGCGGCATTGTTTGTGGTGCGCCGCACCGTCCGTCCGCTCAAGGCCATCGCCGGCGCGATCCGATCGCTCGCCGCGGGCAAAAAGGACGCGTCGATCCCGGCCACAGATATCAACAACGAGATCGGCGATATCGCCCGCGCCGCCGAAGTGTTCCGCCGTACCCTCGTCGATGCCGACACCGCGCGTGAGGCGGCGGTGCATGCGCTCGCCGAGCAGCGCCTTGCCGAGGAAAGCTACCGCAAATTGTTTGAGGGATCGGTCGACGGGATCTACGTGACCACGCCGGGCGGCGCGCTGCTCAACGCCAATCCGGCGCTGGCACGAATGATGGGGTACAAGACGCCGCAGGATCTGATCAACAGCATCGGCGATATCGCCGATACCGTCTACGTTCATCCGGCGGCACGCGCCGAATACCAGTTGCTGATGGCGCGCGACGGCATGGTACGCGAGTTCGAGTATCAGGTTCGCGCGCGCGACGGCACGATCCTCTGGCTGTCCGACAGCGCCTCCGCCGTGCGCGACGAGACAGGCGAGGTTATCCGCTACGAAGGAACGGTGCGCGACATCACCGATCAGAAGCGCGCCGAAGATGCGATCGCCGAGGGCCGGCGGTTGCTGCAGCAGGTGATCGACACCGTGCCCGCCGTCATCAACGTCAAGAACAAGCAGCTCCGCTACGTCCTGATGAACCGCTACATGGCCGGCATCTTCGGCGTCGAGCCCGCGGACGCCATCGGCCGCACCACGAGCGATCTGATGTCGCGCTATGGCGCGCAAAAGACCGACGAGAATGACAAACGCGTGCTGGCCTCGAGCAAGGGCCTCGGATTCTACGAAGAGGAATATCTGGATTCCCAGGGCAATTTGCGGCAATGGCTGGTGAACAAGCAGCCCCTGCTCGACGCCGACGGCGAGATCGAAAACATCGTCACCGTCGCGCTCGATATCGGCGAGCGCAAGCGCGGCGAACTGGAGATGCGCAAGGCCAAGGACGCTGCCGAAGCCGCGCTGCGTAATTTGCGCGAGACCCAGAATTCGCTGATCGAGGCGGAGAAGCTTGCCGCCCTCGGCCGGCTGGTGGCGGGCGTCGCCCATGAGGTCAATAATCCGGTCGGCATCAGCCTGACGGTTGCCTCAGCGCTGGAGCGCAAGACCGCATTGTTCACCGCCGAAGTCGCGCGCGGCGGCCTTCGCCGCTCGAGCCTCGGTGATTTTCTTGAAACCAGTCGCGATGCGTCGGCGCAGCTCGTCGCCAATCTCAATCGCGCCGCCGAACTGATCACCTCGTTCAAGCAGGTCGCCGCCGACCGCAATTACTCGGACCAGCGTACCTTCGACCTCGGCGATCTCACCGAGCAGGTGGTGATGAGCCTGCGGCCGGGCCTGCGCAAGCACAATTTGGCGCTCACCGTCGAGTGTCAGCCCAATCTGATGATGAACTCTTATCCCGGTCCCTACGGACAGGTGCTGACCAATCTGTTTCTCAACGCGGTGGCGCATGCTTTTCCCGACGGCAAGCCCGGCGCGGTCGATATCCAGGTGCGTGAATCCGGCAAGGACAATGTCGAGGTCATCTTTTCCGACAATGGTTGCGGCATGAGCCTCGATGTCCGCCGCCGCGCCTTCGATCCGTTCTTCACGACCCGCCGCGATCAAGGTGGCACCGGGCTCGGCCTGCATATCGTCTACAGCATCGTGACCAACCGCCTGGGCGGCCGGCTCGACCTCGACTCTTCGCCCGGCGGCGGCACGCGAATCCAGATGATCCTGCCTCGCGTTGCGCCGCTGGAGCAGGCCGCTGAATAGCGGCGTCCGAATTGCCTCAATCGATCTCGGCGAGTTTGCGAAGCGTTGCCTTGAAGATCTGGCTGGCCTTGCCGACCAGCGCGGTGCCGTCCATCACCGCCGCATTGTCGGTGAAGGTTCCGGAGACGCCGATGCCGACCGGGCTCGGCCCGCCGAACAGCGGATTGGCGTCGGGACTGGAGGTATGGCGCTGGACCAGCACCTCGCCCTTGAAGGTATTCCCCTTCCACGTATAGCTGCCGGTGTAGAACAGGTAGGCATCACCGCCGAGAATTCTACCATCACGGAATACGACCACGCCGCTGCCTTTGCCGGCACGGCCATCCTGCAAGCTGACGTGGATCGAATACAGACCGTTCTTCATGACGTGTCCGGTTCTTACATCACGGCGGAGGAGGCTTGCTGATATTGCCAAAGCCCCGCACGCCGCGTCAACGCGACGGCTTGACCCGTGGACTTCGCGCTTCGGCATCCGTCCGTTAACGGACAAAAAGCGATATCCCCCGAATCGAATCGGAAGCCGTGGTTATACGGATTCTCTTTAACACGAATCAGCCGCAAAGTTGGCCCGCGAAATGCATAGGCAATCGTCGCACTTGCCGGAGGGTGCTGGAGCAGGAGAAAAGTGACCAACTGGATCGATTCCGGCGGCAATGAGCCGCCTTTATGCACTGATGATAACGATTGGGAAAATTCGGATCGCCGACGCAAAAAAAAGCGTTTGAGAACGAAAAGGCCTATTAGAACGGCACTGGCATTGGGTCTTGTGACGTTCGGTATTGCCACGCTAATGCTGGCACTGGCTTTCAATCCTGGGTATGCGCGCGATCCCGACGGGCGTTACGCCAATTCGCCCCTCAAGCAATGGTTTGACAGCCTCAAAAGCGGCAAGGGCCCGTGCTGTTCGGATGCCGACGGCACCGCGGTCAGCGACGTCGATTGGGAATCTGCCAACGGACATTATCGCGTCCGGCTTGACGGCGATTGGATCGACGTTCCCGACGAAGCTGTCATCACCGAACCTAACCGGATAGGCCGAACCATGGTATGGCCGCTGCGCGGCTATCTCGGGGTGTCGATCCGTTGCTTCATGCCGGGCAGCATGACGTAAAGCCTGATCGGTTCTGACTGAAACAGAACTGAGGCTCTAGCCTTTTGCCTTGACGCTTTTTGCGCGCGGCTCGCGCGGCCGTTCGTCACGCATATTTCTTGTCGCGCTCCAGGAGCTCGATCGAGATGCCCTGCGGCCCGCGGATGAAGCAGATGCGCACGCCCGGCCTGATCGTGGTCGGCTCCTTGGTGAACTCCACGCCCTTGGCCTTGATCTCGGCGGCCACCGCATCGATGTCCTTGACTGTCAGCCCGAAATGATCGAGCCCCTGATAGGGCGTCACCGGCGGGCTGTTGACGCCGTCGCCGGTGCTCACCGGCGCGATGAACACATTGGCGCCGCCGAGCTTGACGTCGATCCGCCCGGGGCCTCGGATGATCACGCCGCCGAGAATATTTTCCAGCCAGGCTGCGGTGGCCTCCGGATCGGGACTGCGCAAATGAACGTGATCCCAGGTGACTATCGGCATCGTCGGTCTCCCCTTGGCTTGCCCGCGCGTCGCTTGCCGCGACGCTTGCTTGGCCGCGGCACCAGCCGCGGCAACCAATTTTAGCGGTCGCATTCCGGCGTGACCATCCCCTTAAGCGGGTCGCCGACGCGTCCAATATTGTTACATTTGGATGCAACCATTTCCGATCTTGCCGATTAAGGCAAAGCGGCGGAACCCGTAACGCCTGTGCGGCCTTGTTACAGGTGCAGTGCACGGGCGATGTGCGTTTTGCCGCCCGTCGATGGCATGACGATGAACACTGGGCTGTTTGGCATCGCATTGACCGGGCCCGCCAATGTTGGCGGCAGCGTTTCGGGTCGGCCGGAAAAATCGGCCGTCAAATACTTCAAGCTAGGGCTTTTTTGGCTGCCAGCGGTGCTGATCGCCGGTCTCGCAGGTTGGATGCTGCTATATGGCTACGCCGGCAACAGCGCCGAAGGTGAAGCGGCCCACCTGATGACTGCGGCGACCGAGCCAACACCGCCGCCGGCCGTTGTCACCACGGTCGCGCAGGACGGGTCGACGTTCGACCCGGCGACCGCGGAGGCGATCACGCCTGTGCAAACCGCGCCGGTCGATGGACTGAAGATTTCATCGCAGTCCTGGCGCAGGGGCGGGCTCGGCTCGAAGGCGCTGGTCACCTTCACGCTCCGCAATGCCAACGATTACGCGGTCAAGGATATCGAGCTGTTTTGCTCCTTTATCCGCAGGGACGGCAGCCACCTGACCGATCGCACGCGTGTCGTTCATGACGTCGTCAATATGAAGAGCCGCAAGACCTTTGCCCGCATGCTTGTGGGCTACATCAATATCAACGCCGATCGGGCAAAATGCTCGCTGGTCGCCGCCAGCCATATCTAGCGCCGGATGCGGGTGGCCCCGCAGCGTGGGTAACCAAGCGGTAACTTCGTCGTTATGCCGGCCTGGCCCCCCTAGGAACCAATCGCGCCATCCCTAGTTAATGGTCTGGTCCGCAAGGCCACCGTGCGGATGGAGCAGGCCGTAAGATGCCCCTGGCGCGTTATTTCATGTATGTCGGCGGAGTTTTGCTCGCGCTGCTGTTGGTTGTGAATGCGTATTTGCCGGCGCCGCCGCCGATTGCGGAACGGGCGGATGCCGAGGTTCCCGTCATCCGCATTCATTCCGAGCGGAAATGGCCGCAGCCGGTGGTATTCGATACCAGCCACCCAACGATCGCGCCTGCACAGCCGGTCCAGATCGCCAAGACAGAGGCCGCAAAGACGGAAGCCGCCGCGCCGGCCGCGGACGCCCCGGCGAAGCTGCGTGACGCGTTCGCACAGCTTCAGCCGTCCGATCTGAAGCAGGCAGAACAGTCCGATCCGAAAAAGCCGGAAGCAAAGCCACAACCCAAGCGCAAGATCGCCAAGAAGCGTGTGGCTCCACCCGTGGGTCCGCCGACGATGCTGGTTGCGCAGCAACCGCGCTTTGGGTTTGGGTTCTTCGGCAACAACATTTGGTAAAAACCGCCTGATGAGCCAGATTTCCGGCGCGCGTGTTTTTTGACGGACTTCGGTTGTTGCCTGCGTTTTGTGAGCCCTTTCGCCGCTGTCAGATGTCGCCTGGCAGCTCGATGCCGGCTTCCGCCAAGTCGCGAAGGAATTTCCGCACCAACAGCATGTTGGTTTTTTGCAGTTCGTGATTATTGCCGAACTTGAATTGATTTGCCTCCGTCACGATCAGTCCTTGGTCCGTCTCGCGGAGAATACCTTGCTTTTTCAATCGATCGGCGCGTCGCCGCACGGTTTCGATCGGCAGATCAAAGAAACGGGAGAGAGCGGCACGGGAAACACCCCGCTTGATATCGTCGGGCTCGACGGCTTGGACCGAGCCGAATCGGCGATCAAGTTCGGGGTTCTTCATCACGTTGATCACGTTGGCGTTGAGGATCGCGTGAATGAGGAGCAGATCCAAATGATCGAAGTCGTAGTGGCGGAACATTTCGCTGGCTGCACACAGCATGTAGGCCAGCGAATGGCGTGAGACGGTTCGGATCAGATCGGCGGTGGCTTGACGATCTTTGCTTTTGTTAACCATTTGAAAAAATCCCATTTCTGCGAATGGTTGGGTTCAATGCCGATGCCCCGAGCAGGGCCGCCTGCGTGGACGCGGTCGGCCTGCGTTATTTTGAGACCGTTTTGGGTTTTGCCGCTGCGCCCATCGCCTTCTACCCAATATGGGTATGGCGACGGCCTCAAAGCGTCAATAACGACTTGCTAGCGGTGTGATTTTCTCCGATAGATCATCGCGCCGCCGCGTGCGTAAATCGGCAAGCGCGGTGCAAGCGCCGAGCCGGTACGATACGGGGTTCCGCTGCAATTTACTGAATGCCTTTTTACTGAATGCCTTTTTACGAATGCCTTGCGATACACGATCGCCGCTCCAACGGTTGGACCAACATGACATTCATCATCGAAGCGACGAAAGACGATCACCGCACCGCCGACATCCGTTCCAGCGCCATCGATGCCGTTATACTGGCCCGCAAGCTTGCAGCGGATGGCTTTGCCGTCTCGATCCAAAATCCGGCCGGGCGTCAATACTCTGCTGATCAGTTCAAACTTCTTCTGACAAATGAAAGTTTGAATTAACTGCAAGTAGCCGGACCTGTGAGAGGCATCACGGCGTAAACCACAGCCGGCCTGCAGCAGCCTTATCACACCAATGAGAGCAGATATGGCCGGTGCAAGCTTTCGCCTGGGCAGGCCAGATTCTCGTCGCCGATTTCCGCGATCGCGCTTGCCACCTCGCTTTTCGCTTGTTCATCCAGTTCAACGATGGGCAGGCGGGTACATGGCGACATGAAGCCGAGCAGGCACAAGGCATATTTTAGGGCGGCCGGGCCCCCTTTGGTCACGGCCGCCGTCAGCGGCGCCAGCCGACTTTGCAAATATCGGGCGGACTGCAGCCGCCCCTGCCTGCAGCTCGAAAAAATCACTCGGCACAGTTCCGGCGCGACATTCGAGACCATCGATATGCAGCCATCCCCGCCACCGGCAATGAAGGCCAGCGCGGTGGTATCGTCTGCGGACAGCAGCCGAAACCGTGATGGTACCAGCGACCGCAGGCGCATGGGACGCGCAACATCGGCCGTCCCGTCCCTCAAGCCGACGAACTGCTCCGATTGCGCGAGCCGCGCGAGGGTGTCGTCGGATAATTCGCGCATCGTGCGGGAGGGAATGTCGTGCAGGATAATGGGCAGATGGGTGGCGTCGGCGATCGCGCGAAAGTGCGCATATAGGCCAGCCTGTATCGGCTTGTTGTAATAGGGCACAACCGAAAGCACCGCGTCGGCGCCCGCTTGTTGGGCGCGCCGCGTCAGTTCGATCGCATGGCTGGTTGAATTCGATCCGGCTCCGGCGATGACGCGGACGCGGCGCCGTGCGACCTCGACGGCCGCGCCGACGATGCTTTGCTGCTCGACGGGCGTCAGCGTTGAAGCTTCGCCGGCGGTTTCGCAGACCACGATCGCATTGACGCCGGCTTCGATCTGGCGCTCGCAAAGCTTTGCGAATGCCGCCACGTCGATCGCGCCGCGATCATCGAACGGCGTGGGGACGTCAGGTATGTAGCCCGCGAGCCAGTCGGCGTGATTTGCAGATACGGTCATTGGATTTCATGCCGCGTTTTCCATTTGGCCAAAACCCTGCCGGTAACCGGAAAGCACGAGGCCCTGATGGCACCGCACGCCCGCTTCGATCCGAAAGCCCATCTGCTCCAGCCTGGCGCGGATTTTCAGACAGACGCCGCCTTCGCGAGACGAGATCAGAACGGCAATGGCGGCGCTGGGGCTGAGGTAGGGCGCTATCTGCGCAAGCGCGGTCTCGATATCCTGCCCCGATCGTTGATCGGTGATCAGGCCAACGGAGTGCTGTCCCTTGGCGATGCGACAGGTCGCGGTGGTGGCGACGCGAATAAATCCGCGCCGCCGTAGCGCCAGATAGAGCTCGAGACTATCGCTGCCGGCAACGATGGCGCGATGCAGACTGGACAGACGGCTGAGCTCGATCATGGTGTCGATGACCTGCTCGCGGTCAGGGACGGAATAAGGCTGATCCATCGGGCGCTCCTCAAATGATGGCTGGCCGGCGTGTCATGCGACGCGCCGTGTGCTGATGGCGGGCTTGCGATCGGAGGAGGGCAGCTTGCCACCCATATCGAGTTCGATCCCGCGCGACAGCTCGACGATGGTTTCGGGGTGATGGCCGTTCTCGAACAGCGCATATTTGACGGCCTGGGCGCGGTTGACGAACAGGCCGCCATAGAGACCATTTTGTTCCTGGGCGACCCAGTTGCCGCGCTTGTTCTTGCCGATGAACACGACAGTCGATGTCGAGCTGCACGATGGAGGTTCGACGAGCTTCACGTTGGTATTCCTTCTGGTGACGAGCCGCGCGCGCTCCCGGCACGGTCGGACGTTCCGCCGTTGTGTTTTGTTTGCGAATGTCCGGATGGCCGTTGTCGGTCGGGAGACTGCTTGACTCATGCTCCCAATATCTTCCCGGCCGGATATGAATTCGAGGCAGGCGAGAGCGCGATCTCATAAGAGCCGCATAAGATGCCAACACTGTTTCAAACCGGGACGGCGTGATTATGCTGATGAGAGCCGGCGGTGTAGCAAGGCCGCGACGGGACCAGTTCTCGGCCTAAAAAAAGCCCCGGACAATGCCGGGGCTTTGAGGTGGTGGAGAGAAGGGAAAAATCAGTATTTGGCGACGACCGGGCTATTCCCAGTGGAATTTGTAGTTCACGCCGAGCAGCACGGTTTGTACCCGCTGCCTGGTCAAAATGGTTTCGCCGGGAGGGACCGCGCCCGCAACCCCGGTGAAGTGCTGGGCGTAATCATCTTCGAAGAAGATGTAGTTCCATTCCGCGAACACCGACCAATTCGGCGCAAACATCCATTCGAGACCAAGGCCGACGTCCATTCCAGGCATGGTAAAGCTACCCGAGGACTCAAACAGAGCGCCGCCTGGCAGGAACACCGAGTTGCGGTTGGTCACCCACGCCATGCCGCCCTTGACATAACCGAGCAGCGCCGGCGTCCACAGGTAACCGATCCTGCCGGTCGCCGTGTAGATCGCCTTGAGACTGTTGGTTTCCGAACCCGGGACGTCCGGAGTGATATGGCTTCCGTTTACGTTGCCGAAATCGAAACTGCCGCCGACGCCAAACACCAAATTGCTGGTCTGGAAGTCACAACCGACCTGACCGCCGCCGATAAAGCCGCTATCTTTCTCACGGCCGTAATTCGCGAAAACGGGGCCAATCCCATCCTGCCCTACCAGCGTCGTATCCATCTTGCTCCAGGCGCCACCGACATTGCCGCCGATGAAGCAGCCGGTCCAAGGGTACACGACCGGTGCGACGACTGGGCGAGCCTTGACCGCCATGTCCGCAGCCGAGGCAACGCCCGTTGCTCCCAGGCCGAACAAAATACTCGCGGCCACAGCCAATTTCAGATGTCGGTTCATACATTCCCCCTGCGCGGCCCCGCGGCCAATCGAGTCATGAAGGAATTATTAAATTGAATGTTGGTCTTGTGCGACTGCGAAGTGCTCTTTACCGGCCGCTCAAATTCACTTTCCCGGCGCACGTTGTAGGTCTGCGACATCGCAACGCCGCAAAAAACATAAACAAATAATATATTTTACGATTCGGGAGATTGATTCATCACGGAAAAAATAGGGGAGACGACCTTACATATCGTGGTCGTGACTTTCAGCGTCGCTAGCGCTGCGGTTGAGTGCGTTCGTCCTTCCGCCGCCGGGATGGCAAAGCATGATTATCGCTTGCGGTCGGTGGATAAACTCATTCTCCGCAATCAGCCGGCTTCACCTCGAAACCTCGTTTCATGCAACCGCCTAGTAAAGAAGATGCAAGCCAGCCGGATTAGCCGGATCGCACTGCAGCCTGAATCTCTGGCCTTGCCGAGGCGGCGGCGCCTGCCAGGGCATGGTATCGTGCAAGTTTATTTCATAGGCTGCGCCGTTTGGCGGCGTTACCTCCAGGGTTACCTTCACAAGCCAGTGGCCAGACAGCGCAAACGGCAGTTCTTCGGAATGAAGAACTCTGGCGATACACGCGCGATCCTGGCTGGCGAAGGATGCCTGTGGCGTCAGCAGTGCACCCGCCAGCAACGTCGCCACGGCAACAGAAAGTCTCATGACGTCTCTCCGGTTCGGGCGCGCCTTTGACAAAGCGAGCGATGCTCGCGCGAGCAAGCTTGCTTGGAGCGCGAACCAAAATCAAGATGGCTCGCATGTTAGCGCGCGCTCGGCCCGATAGCCGCAACGGTCAAACCGACAGGTCGATCGCAAGCCGGCTTTCAAACCGGCAAATAGAAAACCCGCCCGAAGCTGAAAATTCGGGCGGGCTCACTTAGGGGTAAAACACGACACCTTGTTCAAGGGCACCGCAAGTGAATGCTAGCAGCGGATACTGCAACGTTCTACTGAAAAAATTTCAGCAGCTGCACGTCTGTTGGCAAGTCCGCTCAACGCAACTATGCGCGGCAAGCGCATTGGCGGCACGATCGCACTGGCATTATTCGATGCGCCTAAGCGGGTTTTTGATGTGCGCGGTGGTGTGAGGTGCGGAAAACTCAGATCCGGTTGCGCGTCTTCCAGACAAAAAAAATGAAAGCGGCCATCAATCCAATCACGATCAGCATCCAGTTTTGGAAATCGAAGCCCAAAAAAGTAAACCGCTCGATGAGAAAGTGCACTGTTCCCGCCCCGTTTTTGAGCAGGATAAGCGCTTCGCCCACAAAAATATATTATTTTTATATTTCGAGGTGCCTTGAGGGGAAACTGAGGATGCTGCGATCAGTCTCGCGCGTTGAGCGCGGGGCTATGCAACAGCAGTTTGTCGAACTCCGAGGGGTAGAAGCGGACACCGTCGGGCCCGGTGATGAAAACCTGCCAGCCCTCTTCGGCAAGAGCCCGTCCTTTGGCGATGGCGACGACAACGCTCAAGCGGACGGTCGTCGTCCTATCCTCGTCTCTTGACGCGTGCACAATGAAGGTCACGGCAACGCCTTTTTGCG
>Ga0209526_10001761_pt1 | contig 14526 bp, 9 predicted proteins | sample JacPinW_OM2H0_M1_FD_188566 | JGI IMG/M metagenome (GOLD analysis project Ga0209526, IMG submission 188566) | Forest soil microbial communities from Algoma, Ontario, Canada - Jack Pine, Ontario site 1_JW_OM2H0_M1 (SPAdes) (version 2) | ecosystem: Environmental > Terrestrial > Soil > Boreal... | reverse complement strand
GAGCGGTGCAACGACGGCTTTCTGGCAGCCAGCAGCAGAAAGGGGCCGAGCGCGATAAACCAACTAAGAAACATCGGCTCGCATGCGTCTTTCATTTCCAGAAGCCACTTGGAGTGCGCTAGGTCGGTGTAGAGCGGATAAATCATGGCGACATAAACGAGGCCCACGAGTCCCAAGGCGACTTGCAGCATGCGTTCGCGTTTCACGATGACCTCCTCTTACGAAAGCTACTCCCGCGCCGGAGCTGATGAGCCGGATGTCGGGATACCCCACATTTGAAGCACATTCTTCGTATATCTCTCCCTGCTCGCGCCGTCAATCGCGGACCAGTCCTATTTGGGGCGAATCACGAGCAAACCGGAGAGAACCCAATTGGGGAGAGTTTGCCGATCAGGTCATACCGGGACTTCCCCTAAGCCAGACCTCTGATGGGAATTATGTGGCGTCGGAGGTGGTTCCGTGCGTCTTCTTAGCTGCCCCGCATCCTCAGCGCCACATAACGCCGAGCGCCACAGAAGAAATCAAGCTTGACGGTTATCGCGCCATCGCGGCGAAGTCAGCTCAAGGCGTAACGCTTTACTCCCGTACAGGAAAATCTCTAAACAAGAAGGTTCCCTACATCGTGGAACCCCTGGAAGGCCTGCCAGACGGAACCGTTATTGATGGTGAGCTGGTCGCCCTTGACGATACCGGACGGCCTACCTTCAATTTATTGCAAAACTTCACAAAGGAAGCTTCGCGCATTCATTATTTTCTGTTCGATCTGCTCTGCTACAGAAACCGAGACCTTACGCGGCTTCCGCTTGTGGAAAGACGCGCAATGTTGGCGTCCCTCCTAAGCATCGAGGACCAACGGATCAGGATTTCGGAATACGTCGGAGCCTCTGCGACTGAGATGCTAGCGGCGGTTCGCGAAAACGAGTTAGAAGGCGTCGTTGGAAAGCGCAAGGATAGCGTGTACGAGTCCGGCCAGCGCAGCGGAGCTTGGATTAAGCATCGGGTGAATCTCGGACAGGAATTTGTGATCGGCGGTTATACTCCGGGTCCGCACGGCGTGGACGCCATCATCGTAGGATACTACCGAGGAAAAGACCTGATTTACGTAGCTCGGGTTAGAAACGGATTTGTGCCAGCGTCACGACGGAGAGTTTTTGCACAATTGCGGCCTCTGGTGACGCCAGAATGTTCATTCCTGAACCTTCCAGAGACACGAAAGGCGAGATGGGGCGAAGCGCTGACCGCAGAGAAGATGAAGGAATGCGTTTGGGTCCAGCCTGAACTTGTGGCTCAAATTGAATTTCTGGAATGGACCGAAGCCGATCATCTTCGGCATTCGAAGTTCGTTGGATTGCGGGAGGACAAAGACCCTCGCGAGGTGGTCAAAGAGCACTCAGGCGAGTCTTGAAGTTCTGATGGTTCCGAAACACAAGCCAGGTTCCCTGTGGATGGAAACCTTGACGGGAGGCTCGCATGCACTTCAAGGGTTGTGGTCTCGGGCTAATAGCTCTTGGGGTGCTCAGTTGGTCCTAGCAAGTGCTTTATTTAGATGAGAGGGCGCATCCGCGCTTGAAAGGGACAAGATGAAACATAGAATTGCCGTATTCATTGGCGTTCCTAACGATTCTGAAACCCTGTACTTGTTGCAAGTTATTGTGTTTTCGCGCGGTCTGTAGCCTGAATGGTGCAAGATTCGCTGATCATCGGTAGAGCTGTTAGCTGCGAATCGTGCCTACCGATACGTTAGCGCCGCTGACTTGGAGCGCGGATACCGTAGGCAACATCATAAAGCATAGTCTCGAAATAGGTACATGACCGCAAAGCGCAAAATTAACACCAACGCCCAAACCAGCTTCCAATCCTTGAGTGGTTTTTTCCAGTATATCCTTGCTCCGCCCGAACATCTTGGTAGCCCGGACGGGAATCGAACCCGTAATCTTCACCTTGAAAGGGTGACGAGTTAACCGGTTACTCTACCGGGCCACGGTGACAGTTTATCACGCTCTCGCCCGCTTTCCGAGTTTGTCGTGCTTGCCCGCTTTTGACAAGCGCTCGCGCAGGACCCGTCGTTTCCACGAGTATCGGTTGAATATAGATTCCCTCTTGGGACCGGATATGTACATCCCAACGTTTCGCGTGCACGCCTACACGCGTCGATGCTTCAATCTCGAGAACACTTACCGTCCGGACGCTGGGACGCATTGTAGGTTGTTTCCGTGGTAGTAGCCGGCGATCCGTGAGTCGAGGCCATGTGGTCCGGGAGTATCCTCGCCGATGCCGCCTTAGTTTTGGAGGAGAATTCAACGTGCAGGCGGAAGGTTCGCGTTCGTTTTCAGGACATGGCGCGTAATCTGTCGCTGCGTTTGATGCGAAACGGTCACCCCTAGGCTCAAAATACGGTAACCAGTGTATACCGAGGCCCAGGCGAGACTCGGTACAAATTCAATAGAGTGGACTCATGCAACCACGAGTTTTGATTGTTGATGATTCCAAAACCACGCGACGTGTTCTCTCTGGCTTGATTGGTTCTCGCTGGGCAGTCTGCGGCGAAGCTGAGAATGGGCGTTCGGGCGTCAAGAAATTCCGTGAACTCAAGCCCGACCTCGTCTTGCTAGATTTAGCCATGCCCGATATCGACGGCATAGAAGCGGCTAGACAGATGCACGCCATCGATCCTTCTGTCCCGCTCATACTGTTTACGCTCCTAGATCCGTGGGGACTCGAAAGCGCCGCTCACGAAGCAGGCATCGGGCATATAGTTTCCAAATCAGAAGGCGTGCAGCTCATGAAGACTATCGAAGAGGTTGTGTCGGGGATGCAAACTTCCGTTTGCCCGTCAGATAGCCGCAAACGCTAAACATCTAAAACTGCGGTTCATTCGTCGACCCGTGTTTATCGTGGACTCTAGATGAACAGATATCAGGTACTGCTTGTCGATGACAATCCCGTAGTGAGACAGATCGTTCGTCAAATCACTCGATCTTTCAATGCCTCGAATGGGTGGCCTGGAGGCTGCGCCTCAAATTCGCAATCTGCTTCCTGATGCATGCTTAATTCTCTTCACTCTTTACGGCAATCAGGAAATTGAAAGGGTCGCCAAGCAAGCAGGAATCGATGCCGTCATTTCCAAAGCAGATCGCGGCGAAAAACTGATAAGAGCCGCGAAAGCGTTTTTTGCTTAGTGTGCGCGGTGTTCTCCCTGCCGGGGATACTTGAAACGCGTCCGCCATAGTCGGAGTAGAAGCAATTGGTCATTTGATTGGCTTATGAAAGCAGAAGCGTGTTTTGCTCTCTATTCGCCAGGCACCAGTGTTCCCGCTACCACGGAACGGGCAGGGAAACGGCAATACGCCTGTCGGTATGGCTCTGGTCAACAACGGTCTGCGCCTTAGCGAGCCAACCCTTTTCTCTTCTACCCATATTGAAGCGATTTCAACAGACTGAACCGCCGGAACGACCCAAGCCAGGACAGGGTCTTGTTGCTCCAGCGGAGCAGCCGGGCATCAAGTTCTTTGGAGTTGGCGGAGCCGTTCAGGGCATGGAACATCCTCTACCTCTCCCTAGAATTCGACCAGCGCATGCCGAACATGTACGTGCGGCCGTAAAACTCACGCTGGATGGGATATATGGGGCTGCCTTGATAGAACCCAAAGACTTCGTTGGTCAAATTGAGGAAGGAGACGACGAACTTTAGCCCGCCATGGAGGCGGTAGGTCCCTTGAAGGTCCAGTTGAGTGTGCGCGTAGGTGTACTGATCTCCATTTGGTCCCCTGATTCCACCATCGGCGCCGTCTTGGTAATTATACAGGTAAATGTAGGCGTCGTTATGCGTCAGTCCTAGCCGCGTCGAGAGCCGGCGCTTGTCGTACGTGACGTCCACGTTCCAATTGTTTGGTCCTTGCCGTACCAACGCCGGATCGACTGACCGATTGGGTACCGCTGCTTTCGATGTGGTATGACTGTAGTTCGCGGTGACCCCCAGGCCGCCCAACGGTCCGGGGAGAAATGTAAGGAGCTGTTGATAAGTGGCCTCAACACCAGCGATGTGGGCTCTGGTCCCGTTCGTTGGTTGCGTGGCGGTAAACCCGGCGAATGGCCCGGTTGCAAGAGGGGCGGGGCTGGTCACGCTAAAGATGGGATCGCTCAGATCCTTGTAGAACACTCCGGCCTGGATGATGCCCACGGGCTTCAAGTAGCGTTCCAACAGGAGATCGAAATTGTGGGCCTTGGTAGGCCTTAGGGCAGGATTGCCTAAGGTGACCGACTGGCCGGGGCCCTGGTCATTTTCTACGATGAATGGCGGAAGGTCGGAGAAGTTGGGTCGCGCGATACCCCGGCCGTACCCGGCGCGGAGATTGGTGCTGGGCGTAAGAGCGTATTGGAATTGTATGCTGGGCAAAACATTCGTGTAGGTATGGTTCCCTCGCACGGGGTCAGTCGAGACATAGTCTCCAAGGGCATTGAAGGTCACATGATAACCGAGGAAATTTGATTGTGTCGTTTCGAAGCGTAAGCCGGTCTGCAAGCGGGCTCGCCCAAAAGTAATTGTATTCATCGCGTAGCCTGCATAGACTCGCTCGGTCGTATGGTAGTCGTTGGGGTCCGAGCGTGAGTGAGTCGCATTCACGTCCAGGGTGATGGCGGTCGGGGTGGCTGCGAGAAGTGCAAGGATCTTGTTGTAGTCAGAAAACGGAGGCAGTGTGTAATTTCCGAAATAGAAATTTGGATCCTTAGGAGCGTTCCCCAATACTTGATCGTACGAAAGTGCGGGGACCCCGGTCGCTACATAGACCGGCTCATTGGTTTGGTTCTTCTTATTTCCATTGCGTACTTTGCCGCCCACTTCGAAAGTTCCAAAGTGCGACCCAAAAAGATACTGGCGTGCCAGAGATACAGAACCTTCCAGATCGATTGCTCTGACGTGGTCGTCAGCCAGCACGGTCTTTGTGAAGGTGTAAAGTGCGGGGTCGTTGATGTTGATGCCGTTCAACACCGGGAACTTTGGAGTGAAAGGGTTGCTGGTATCGACTCCAAACTGCACAGTCTGGGGACTTCTGAAGTAGGTGCTCGGGAACTGCCCGTCCTGACGTGAGCGGGAAACCGCAACCTGGTAGTTGAGAAGATAATGACCGAGATTGAGGTTTTCGCCGGCGGCAATGCTGAAAATCTTTTGCTGCGGGGTGCGATTCAGATGCCTCAATTGGACAAAGCCATTGGAGGCTGACGTAGTCTGCGAGAGCGGGTCGCCGACGTTGAGCTCGGTATTCCAGGTGTCGCCAAAATCCCTGAAATCAGCAAACAACCCGCGAATGTAAGCGCTTGACCCGTTGCCGAGGCGGTAGTCGGCGCTGCCCGCAAAACCGAAGCGGTGCCGCCGGTACTGATATTCGCGCAGATGTATACCGGTGAATAGGGGAACTGGCCCGCGGCCATCACCGAAATCATTTGTGCCCGGGGCGGGCTCGATATTATTGAAGCCGCGTGGGTTATAGTCGTAACTACCGGTCAACGCAACACCAAGGCGCTGTTCTCGGCCCAAGCGCTTGGCGACCGTCCCGTCGAACTGGCTCAGTTGCCGCCCATTTATGATGGGTGTATATCCATAGATTCCTGACACCGCATAGTAGGGTTCGTTGTCCGCAGTTCTGGTAACTAGGTTGACCGATCCGCCGATGGCGTCTCCGTCCTGATTCGCGGATAGCGTCTTGCTGACCTCGATAGATTCCACCAAAACTGCCGGGATCACGTCCAACTTTATGGTACGTACGTCACTTTCAGGTGAAGTTATGCGGACACCGTTGATCGTCACGTTGCTGAGCCGTGGTTCGGTCCCTCGAATCTGAATGTACTTGCCTTCGCCTTCGTCGCGCTCGAGTGAAACGCTAGGTAGCCGCCCCAGCGCATCGGCGACGTTCGTATTCGGCAAGCTGGTGATGACCTCGGCGGGCAGCACTTGCACGATCGTGTCCGCAGTGCGTTCACGGTTGAGCGCCTCGATTTCGCCGCGCTCTCGTTCTCCGCGAACGAGAACCTGCTGGCTTACCGTTTCAATCTGGAGCAACGCTTCCACTTGCGCGACGCTGCCGGCCGTCACCGATACTGGAGTCGAAAACTGCGCGAATCCAATATAGGAGACGGTAAGAGTGTAGCTGCCAGGCGGCACGTCTAAAATGGTGAACTGTCCCTGAATGTCGGACACCGCTGTCAGCTCTTTCGGCTGCAGCTCCACACGCGCGCCCTGTAGAGCATCATGGTCCGGATCGGTCACGCGGCCGTTAATGGCGCCTTTACCTTCCTGCGTCTGGGCCCGCACGGAAGCGCCAGCAAGGCCCATAAACAAAAACGCTATCAAGAACCACTGCGGAAGTCGCTGGAATGTCGGTTGCAAGCACCGGACCCCAAGAACGGAAATGATGGGCTTCCAAGAGCAGCCCTTCGTGGGCTGACCGAAAACACCAATCGACTCAGGCTTCATGTTCCCTCCGCCCAATTTGTGAGATCACGACCTTGGGATTGCCCGGGAAACATCTCGTAAAAGTAACTCACGACATCCTTCAGGATGCGCCACTCGGAGAGCGATTCACGGCCCGAAAATCACTTCATCGCCCACAGCATTGCGAGATCACTCCTGCACTGCGAGCGCCTGTGGAATAGAAGAACCCGCGATCTGGTTCCAAAGGATGCCTGCCGCGAACTGAAATATGGGCACACAATATTACGTCGTGATTAAGATGGCCACACGATCCGTCCGGCGCGCGATTTTTCCCTTCTCAGTGGTTATGCATGTCATAACCGAAAAACGTATCCATAACCGTACGCGCATAATACCCATAACGAGGCGAGACGCTTTCTTTACGTGTACAGCAAAAGCGGAAAATCGTGATACGCATCCTGGCGTACTATGTAGGTCTATGCGGAAAATTAGGCTCGTTATTTTTGACATTGGCGGGACGGTTATTGAAGACAACGGGGAAGTAGTAGATGCATTCTACGCCGCTCTGGAGGGAAACGGCTTGCGTGCCAGCCGCGCGGAATTGACGGAGTTCAAGGGTGCGTCGAAACGTGCCGTGATCACACGGTTCGTTGAGCGGCAATGGGGCAAGGAAGAGCCTGGCAACGAAGCACGGATTGCGAAAGCCTACCAGGATTTCAGAGCACAACTAGAGAGTAGCTTTTCAAATGGTGGAGTAAAACCGATTCGCGGGGCAGCCGCTACGTTTGACTGGCTGAGAACGCAGGGCATTGTGTGTGCTACCACAACCGGTTTCTACAGGGCGGTTACCGACCGCATACTCAGTGCCGCTGGCTGGCAGGACACCTTCGGCGCAAATATCTGCAGCGATGACGTGAAGACCGGACGGCCCGCACCGTACATGATCTTTCGTGCGATGGAGACAACTGGGGTAGATGATGTTCGAGAAGTTCTCAACGTGGGCGACACCCGGTTGGACCTGCAAGCCGGAAATCGTGCTGGGGTTCTCGGCGTTATCGGCGTTCTAACAGGGATTCATAAGGAAGATCGCCTTCGGCCAGAATCACCCTCTCATCTGATTGCAAGCGTGGCAGATCTGCCCGCTCTCATTGAGGCCCATTATTCCTGACGCCTCAGGTCTCGTGGGATGTGCAAGCCAACAGAACTGCCCGGAAAGCTTGGGCGGGTGAACTGAGAGTGTGCTTTTTGCGGGAAACCAAGGCGAGCGGACGCTCAAGTGTAAGGCCGCTCATCCTCAGGGCACTCAGTCGCTGCGTCGCTACCTCAGCCTGCACCGTTCGCCAAGAGAGAATGGCGATTCCGAGATTAGCCTCAACCATGGTTTTGATCACCTGATTGTTATTAAGCTCCAGGCTATACGCGAGTGGCACGCCGATTTCCGAAAATTTGCTCTCAATGAACAATCGTGTGCCCGACGTTGCCTCCCGGACTAGAAACGCTTCCTTCGAGAGTGCTTCCGGTTTAACCGTGGCCTCACCGGCAAAACGGTGCCGCTTACTCACCACGACAACAAGCTCGTCCACACCAAATGTCTCTACTTTCAGATCATCGGAGGGGCAGTGGGAAAGCGTGATGCCCAGCTCGTAACGGCTATCTGCGACTGCCTGTTCGACTTCTTTCGAGTTATACACCTGAAGATTCAATGCGATCTCAGGATAGCGTGCACGGAACTCTCCCAACGCCTGCGTCAGGACGTGCTCGGCTGCAATAACAACGGTTGCCAGATCGAGTCGTCCGACGATTACTTTCCTCAACTCGGCAATCTCGCTTTCAGTCGCTACGATTCGTTGGAGCAATTCATTGGCATGGCGATTGAGGAGAATACCAGGTTCAGTTAAGTACACGCGCCTCCCGACTCGACGGAAAAGCGTGATTCTGAGCCTGCCTTCCAACTCATGTATTTGAGTCGAAACATAGGGTTGACTCACATCGAGTTCTTCAGCGGCCCGTGAGAAGCTTGAGTGTCGAGCAACGGATTCAAATATCCTCAGCGCGGATAAGGTTAGTGAAGATGGAGGGTACAGGCTTCGGAACGGTTGCTTATCCACCATGGAAGATAACCTGACCGAGATTTGTAGCTCGAGCGATATGAGTCTACATCATAGCTGAAGCGCTCAAACTGGCCCCGTCTAGAAAAAAGATGAATGCGATTTTCGGGCTTCGAACCAGCGGCTATCTTCCGCGGTCCGAGCGTGTTCGGTTTTCATTGGGCATCCGGTGGCTTTGCGTGGGCGTTGCCGTTCAGGTAGCGATCAAACCAGTAAAGCTGCCAGTTGAGGCTCTCCACCAGATGCTTCGGTTCACCGGTACGGGTTAGATTGTGGTTCTCCCGCGGAAACAACACTAGCTCCGAAGGAACGCCGTAGTGCTGCAGCGCACGGAACCATTGTTCTCCTTGCTCGATGGGCACCCGGAAGTCCAGATCGGAATGGAGAATGAGGGTTGGCGTGTGAACGTTGCGCGCGTGTTTCAGCGGTGACGCTTCCCAGTATTGATCGAAAGCGTCAAACAGAATGCCCTTGAAATATTCTTCGTGCCCGTAAGCGCCATCGCGCGTGCCATCGTCGCTGATGAAGTTAGAGACTGCCCGGAGCGTCACCGCAGCCTTGAACCGGTTCGTGTGCGAAACGATCCAGTTGGTCATGTAGCCGCCGTAACTTCCGCCCGTCACCCCCAGCCTGTTTGGATCGATCCAAGGATATTGCTTCAGCGCGGCTTCCACTCCGGCCATAATGTCCTGGTAATCCATCACGCCCCAGTTGTTAATTTCTCCTCGTTCAAAATTTTCTCCGTAGCCGGTCGAGCCGCGCGGATTACAGAAGAGAACAGCCCAGCCATTCGCGGAATAGACCTGGAATTCGTGATACCAGTCCACGCCAAACATGCCCCTCGGGCCCCCGTGAATTACCAGCACCATCGGATATTTTTTGCCCGGCTGCCATCCAAGCGGCTTGACGAAGAATCCATCAACCGGCCACCCATCGGTGCTCTTATACGGCAAGCGCTCGACCGGCTGAAGATCGAGTTGCGCCCATAAGGCGCTGTTGAGGTGGGTTAACTGGCGTTCGCCTGTGCCATCTAGGTTCGCGACGTACAGGTTATCCAAATGTTGGAAATCGCTGACGAGATAGATCAATTCTCCGGCGCGCTCGTTGACGTCCAAAGCGTGCACGCCGCGCGGACCGGAAGTCACGCTGGCAAAAGTGTGCGTAGCAGGATCCGCCGTAAAGATCTGTGTTTCGCCCTTTACGCCAGCCTCGAACAAAAGCGCACCGGGTGAGGACCAGCGCAACTCCGTGGGAATTAAATCCAGGTTTTTCAACGCAAGGTGTGAAGCAGACCCGCCGGCAGAATCCGCGAGATAAAGTTTAGGGAACTGATGGTATGCGGTCTTGCCGGTAAAGAGAATTTGCTTACCGTCAGGCGACCAGCGCGGACTCTCATCCTCAAAAGCATGATCGGAGATCTTGTTGAGTGTTCCGCCCGCAGCCGGAATCACCCAGACGTCGGTGTTGTGGCTATCGTCGTACAACTTCCCTGTACGATCGGATACGAATGCGATTCGCGTGCCGTCCGGCGACCACTGTGGATCGGTATCGTTCCAGTCTTGGCCATCCGTGATTTGCTTAGCTTCCCCACCGGGAACATTCACGACCCACAAATGTTGGCGCCGGTCGTCATACCATCCAGTGTCGTTGAACTTGTACTGGATATGCGTATAGTGCCGTACATCGCTCTTGCGATCCGAAGCTGCAATACCATCGGAGGGGCCAGAGGCGCTTACGACAGCGATTCGGGTTCCGTCGGGCGACCACTGATAACCTTCCACTCCGTTCTTCAATTTCGTGAGGACCATCCCTTCGCCACCGCTGGTCATTGGCAGGAGATAAATCTGCATCCTGGTTTTTTCACCTGCTGAAGAATCGGAGTTGCGCGCGGAGAGGATCGCGAGCGTGTTTCCGTTTGGGCTCCAGCGCGGAGAGCTGGAACTGAAACCTTCCGCACTTAGTCTGTGCGGCGGAGCGGAAGCGTCGACCAAGAGCAACCAGATCGAGGATTCGCGGCGATTCTTCTTCTGGTCGATGGTCGTTAGAACGTAGGCGACAGCTTTGCCGTCTGGCGAGAGATGAGGGTCACTTATGAATTCAAAGGATAAATAATCTTCCGGGGTAATGCCTCGTTTGGTTTGAGCATGCGTCACGTCGTGTCCGGCTAAGGCAAGCAATAGGGAAGTTGCGGCGATTGAAAAACGCTGAACTGTTCTCATGGCGCCGGATACTCTAGCACAAGAAAAATGAACATCGGTGGTGCGTCGAGAGGAACATATTTCACTGCCGGTTTTCGGCACTTAAACGAGAGGTTGACATCCGCCGAGACGCCCAATAGCATCGCCGCCCACGCTCATGCCCCCTAGCCATGACACGAAACTCGTTCGCGACATCGGTCGATGGGGTTTGAGCGCGCTCATGGTGAACGCCATCATTGGCAGCGGTATTTTCGGGCTGCCCTCCATCGTCACCCAGCTTCTTGGACGGTTCGGCCCCTGGGCCTATCTGACAGCGGCGGCGGGTATCGGCGTTGTCGCCGCCTGTTTTGCGGAAGTAAGTTCGCAGTTCTCGGAGGCAGGCGGCCCGTATCTCTACGCACGAGTTGCGTACGGGCAGTTCGCGGGAATCCAGATCGCATGGCTGGCATGGCTGGTGAGACTGACCTCGGGTGCAGCCAATGCCAACATCTTTGTCGAGTATCTTGGGGGGTTCCTACCGAGCGCGCAGGGGAGTTTGGGGCGCGGCGTTGTTCTCCTGTTATTGATCGGTGGGCTGGCGGCGATCAATACCATTGGCGTCAAGGCTGGAGTAAGCGTGAGCACTTTTCTCGCAGCTGCAAAGATAGTGCCGCTGGCGATTTTCATCGTCGCGGGACTCGTGCTGTTGGGTCACACCGGTGCAACGCCCGCGATTTCTGCAGCGTCGGCCGGACCAGGACTCAAAGAGTGGTTAAGCACTGTCCTTCTCATCATTTTCGCTTTATCGGGATTTGAGGCTGCTCTATTTCCCATGGGCGAAGCCCGCGATGTACGCCACGACGCTCCCTTCGCACTTTTTTTGTCGCTCATCGTTTGCGCTAGCATCTACATGCTGATTCAGGTGGTGGTCCTGCGGGCTCTCGGTTTGGATCCTGGTGGTGACCGGCCGCTGGCGGAAGCGGCACGCATCTTTCTTGGCCACGGCGGAGCCGTGCTTATGCAGGCGGGCGCCTTAGTCTCCGTGTACGGCAATCTGAGCGCCATGATGCTAAATGTCCCGCGGCTCACGTATGCACTCGCCGAGCGCGGTGATTTCCCTTCTTTCTTTGGAGCTGTCAGCCCGAAGTTTCGCACGCCACATGTTTCGATCGCAGCGTTTGCTCTGCTGATGTTTTTTCTCGCGCTGCTAGGGACGTTCCGAGGCAATGCAGTGCTGTCTGCGGTGGCGCGGCTTTTCACTTACGGCATGGTCTGCGCGGCGGTAATGACCCTGCGGCGGAAACAGCCGCGCGCCAATGCTTTTCGTCTTCCTGCTGGCCCGCTGGTGAGTGGCCTGGGCCTAGCATTTGTCCTGGCATTGGTAACGCAAATGGGACTCAAAGAAATCATGGCTATTGCTGGAGTGATGTTGGTGGCGCTGCTCAATTGGGTGTGGGCCCGGCGGAAAAACGTGGAGCATAACCTCGTCAAATAAAGGAACTAGATACCGGCTTTATGACAAACGCCTGTGCATGCTCTTTTGGATTTCTCTTTGCACCAAACCAGGAACCGTTGCTCGGCGCAGACTAAGGGCTAAACGGATTTCCCTGACGCCGGACGTAGCGAGCAGCCCCCTCCCTACGGCGTCATCTTGAAAGCTGTCGAACGGCCCATGCCTGAAACTCCTGGGCAAGCGTCATGATACTGGCATCACGAGAACACCAAACAAGTTCATGATCCTTCTCGGTTGGTTCGCAAACTCTTGCCGTCAACCTTGCTCTAAAAAAGTGGCCCTCTTTCTTGAAATACTCATGTTCGGCCTCTGAATGGAGATACTGTATAGCCGTGCAAAGTTTTTCCTCAATTCTTGATTCGTATCCGAGCTCCTCCATGATTTCCCGCTGCAAGGCAACCTCAAAGTCTTCGGTTGGTTCTACCCCGCCCCCGGGCAGAAGATAGCCTTGCGGCGTTCTAACAAGTGCAATTGCGTTCGATCCATCCTGAATAATGGCGTAAGCTCCAGGACGAGGAATATAGGAGATACCCTTGATTCGTTCCCCGAATTCAATCACGCGGACACACCCATCTTCGAACAGCTTACCAGAAGGCCATACTCTTCCAGTCGCAAGGAACGTTAGCTAGTCTTCTCAGGTTTCTGTTGGTTATGCAGCGCGGCAAGAATCCGTCTCTGCAGAATGGCTAAACGAGGCTCTCCTTTACGTCGCGAAACGCCAACCCGTAAGGATGCGCAAAGCTCGCCGCGAACAGGGCCATCGTGGCGTCTGTGGCTGTTTCCGCGCGTGCTTTGCCAGACACGTACACCGTAACAGCGTCCTATTGACGTTTGGAGACACGCGCAGTGTCCGTGCCATGCGCGCGGTTGCCGCCGCTGCAAAAACAGCGGTTGCACTCGTTAGTCTTTCCGCTAAAACCGCTTCCCGACGGAATGCTGTTATTTACACGAGCGTCGGGTTCGAAGCGGCTATGAACTTGACGTGTCCTTTAGCAGATGTGGAACGCTATTGCACGACGAGCGTAAGCTGCGTGGTCTGTGCTTTGCCGCTGCTCGTTGCCGTAACGGTTAGAGTGTACGTTCCGGTCGGAGTTGATGGTTTTGGCGTCGGTGTCGGTGTGGGCGTGGTCGAACTTGATCCCCCCCCGCAACCGATCAGAAGCGTTGCCGCCGATAGCGGCAGCAGCACCAAACAGATTGACAGCGCCGTGCGAACGGTCCGCAGACGTCCTGCCGGGCTCTGCGTCCAGCCGAGCAGGGCTGCCACGAACAGCAGCAATGTCATGACGGCGACAGGCAACGTTTGAATAGCTGTCGGCGACCACATCTTCGGCTCCAATTGCCCCCCTGGCGCCAGCACTGCGCTGCCAGTCGTCATTACCGTGATGGAGAACGTCGCCGGAGCCGCTGGCGTTACAACAACCGGCGCCGCGGGTCCGCTGCAGGTGGACAATGTCGGCGCTCCGGTGCAACTGATGGTCACCATGAGCTGGTCCGTCGCCGCTCCTCCGGTCGCCGAGAGCTGCATGTTATACGTCGCCGTTTGCCCGGCCTTGACCGTTTGCGTGGCCGAACTACTGGAAGTTACCGCCAGCGAGAGGGCAATTCCCGTGCCCGTGAGGCTAAATGTCTGCGGGCTTCCCGGGGCATTGTCGGTGATGGTGATCGACGCGCCTCGCGTACCTGTGGCCTTCGGTGTGAACGTCACGCTGATCGCGCACGTCGCGTTCGCCGCGACCGACGTGCCGCAGGTGTTGGTTTCAGCAAAGTCGGCGCTGTTGGTCCCGCCGACGACGATGCTCGTAATACTCAGGGGGGCCGTGCCGTTGTTGGTGAGAGTGACCGTCTGTGCCGCCGAGGGAGCGCCCACCAGGTGGGTTGTAAAGGTAAGGCTGGAGGGCGCGAGACCTATAGCAACATTGGTCAGCAGGTTCGCAATACTGCGGATGCGGACATTGTTGGAATCCGCAAGCAGTAAACTGCCCGAGGTTCCGGCAGCCAGACCCTGCGGACCGTTGAATTTGGCGCCGATGGCAGGTCCGCCGTCGCCGCCGAAACCGCCGACAGGGACAACGGGCACGGGCGGCGGCGGCGTCCCGGCAACCGTGTAGATATCGCCTGCCGTCTTCCCGCTGCCGGTGATCGCCGCGACCTCACGGATCAGATGGTTGCCGGTATCGGAAATGAAGAGGTTGCCGGCTGCGTCGACTAAGATGCCAAAGGGGGAAAGCAATTTGGCGCTCGTGGCGGGCCCGGTGTCTCCGCCGAAGCCGGCAGTTTGCGGGGTTCCGGCGACGG
>Ga0209526_10001760_pt1 | contig 14535 bp, 11 predicted proteins | sample JacPinW_OM2H0_M1_FD_188566 | JGI IMG/M metagenome (GOLD analysis project Ga0209526, IMG submission 188566) | Forest soil microbial communities from Algoma, Ontario, Canada - Jack Pine, Ontario site 1_JW_OM2H0_M1 (SPAdes) (version 2) | ecosystem: Environmental > Terrestrial > Soil > Boreal... | reverse complement strand
ATAGCTTGCACCGGTGTTCAGGACGTCGCTCCTCGTGCAGGTCAATAGAACGAGACTGCACGTCCAGCCTGTACCGGACATTGCCGTCGCGGTGAGCGAAGCTGGCAAGTTGTCGGTTACCGACACAACTCCGCCGGTCGGCGACCCTCCCGCGTTACTCACGGTGATGGTATAGGCAGCGCCGATCTGCCCTTGTGTAAAATTGCCAACATGAGTTCCCTGGATGGTCAAGTCGGGAAGCGTACCGATGGTGATATTGGCAGTGACAATGGCAGCATCGACGACCGCATCCGCATGTCCGGCGCCCGCCGCATTGGCGGTGTAAGTTGTGGTGGCGGTACCCGATGGCTGAATGGATGTCTGCTGGTTCGAGAGCGTTCCCAGCAACGGGTTATTGAATTGAATGGCTAAACCTATAAGGGCCGACAAGTTGCCGAGGGAAATGGCGGTGCCGTGGTTGTCCTGAAGGAAGCTGGCGGTGAGGGTAGAGGTGGCGCCCACAGCAATGACCGCCGGATTTGGCGTGTGTCTGAGCACAATCCAGGGATCGAGCGTCACCAAAAGATTGGGATCATTAACTGTGTTGCAGGGAGCGGTGCCCGGTCCCTGATTACAGCCCCACCAGTTATTGGTTGCATCCACTTGGCCATTAATATTGTCGAACGCGGCACCCACAGCTGCGGTGTTGTTCACAACCCGGCTGAAGTTGATGTGGAGGACTTGCGGGCTACTTGCATCTACATGGATTCCGCCTCCGTTGCCGGTGGCGGAATTTCCTGTGATGGTTATCGTGGAGAGCGCAGTTATGTCGATGTCCTGGTTGTCACTCCACAATCCACCGCCATTGCCGCCGGAGCTGTTGCCGCTGATGACCGAGCCCTGGTCTATCGTAAGCCCCTGGTTGGTCCAGATTCCTCCACCATCGCCTGCCGACTGGTTGCCGGAGATGGTGCTGTTATGGATGAAAGAGTGGCTGAACGCACCGAGGTTGATTCCCGCGCCCTTGGCCCCGGCTCCAATTGTTTGGGACACATGATTATTCATTACCTGCGAGTTGGTCATCGTTACGGAGGTGAAGCTGCCCACCAGGATGCCGCCACCGACACCACCGTTCCCTGTCGTGGCTGTCTGCGCCACGTTGTTCTGGATAATGCTGTTGGTGATGGTGACCGTCCCGCTGCCTCCGGGATTGGAAAGGGAGATCCCGCCGCCGTCGCCGTCTGTAGTGGCACTGTCTGTAATGACGCAGCTTGCGATGGTAAGGTTTCCGGTTCCGTCAAATCCCGCGCTCCAGTCGAGCGCGCCACCGAACTGGTCTCCGGTCGTTGCGGCGGACGGATTTGTTCCAAAACGCATCGTCAGGTTGGAAATGCTGGTATCGAACCCTGCTCCCAAACCCTGAGAGTTAATCGAAAAGATTTTATCGATTCCGTTACTGGCACTGGGTCCGGCCTCAATAATGGTTGTGGCGGAATTTGCGCCGACAATGCTTACAGCATCGGTGATGTCCAGATCACCGGTGGTGGCATTGTGGGGATCAGCGCCAGCAGCGGGAGCAATCGTGAGCTGATAAGTGCCAGCAGGAACCATAATCGTATCGGCCCCGGCACTTGCGTTGGCTTCAATGATGGCCTCGCGCAAGCTGCAGGTATTAGGGTTCCCTGGCGCACAACCGTTGGCCGTCACAGTATCGGCGGTGGTATTGACTGTGAACGTAGGATCCGGCACAGGCATCATCACGTAAGGTGCTACCTGGCGGTCGTGCAGTAGGATCACTCCGGGACGTCCGTCTACATTGACCCGCGCGGATAAGGCCGTTATGGGCGACCCGCTATAACCTCTGACTGAGACCGTTCCAGGAACGAATGTGCCTGCGCCCGCTAGCACGTTCGCATGAGAGATAACCGCCATCTGACGTACAGCGGGGTTAAACACCATAACATCGTCGGTGGCGTGACTGGAGATTCGGGTGCGCAAAAGCACAGGAAGCCCCGCAGAAGCGTGGACCGGCGCAATCGAAGCGAAGCTCTCCACAACGGTCCAACCCTCATTGAGCGATGCGGCTTGACGAGGAACCACAGGATTGGGTTGCCCGCGCAGTGACGCGAGCCGCATGGCCTTGGCCTCATCCGTGGTAAAGGCGCGGGGATCAAATTCGCTGCGGGCGACGATATGGATGCTGCCATCGGGCGTCAACAATGCCATTTGCAGGCGCAGGCCACGATCATGAATGAACGAACCGAGTGCCATCGAAACTGCCGAAACCGACAAGGAAACTGTTTCCAATTGCAGGGAGGAAGAGTGCAGAATCTGGATTTGGCCGCCGGAAAGAACAGCGGCGTCGGGTCGCAAATCTCCATCCAGGTCGCCAAAAACCACGGCAGAAGCTGAGTCCGTCAAAGGGTAACTCGCCAATCGCGCCAAGCCCTGAGCTGTATTGCGATACAGAGAAAAAGAAAATTGTTTTTGAGTATCACACAAACCTACAATCAGACTGGTGAATGCCCCTGCACGCCCGAACTGCCCCGCGGCCAAGACAGTGATTGCACCGGGCAAACTTATAACCTGCCAGCTTACGAACTTACCTTTGCCATCGCCGGAAAACAGATACAAGGCATTTCCACCGCGCGATGCCAGCACAAGATCGAGATGGCCGCTATTGGTGAAGTTTCCGGTCGCCAAGAAATCCGGGCTTATTGGGACATTGAACACCTGGCCGTTGGGAAGAAAGGGAGACGGAAACTCACCCCGGGCAATGGCCAGGAATGATGCGCTGCTTTGAGGAGCAAAAGCGTCCAGATTGCCGCGATGCACTACGATAGCTCCACCTCCCGGTGTGCTGTACCCAACCAACAGATCGGCCACCCCGTCTTCGTCAACATCAGCCGAAGTGGAAGACAGTGGCTGTGCTTGTCCCGTCATTGGGGATTGAACCGCCGCGGGAGATCCCGAGGAATTGATCTTGAGCGGCTGGCTGTCTTGCACGTAAATGTGCGGCCCGCTGGGGGTCTGTTGAGGCATGGGACTGGCTGCGAACAATGTGGCTGGCAGTCTGAACAAGATCAAAATTGTCACGACAACACGTCTACCGAACATCAAGATAGCGGTGGCCATGGGAAATTACTCCTTCAATTAAAACTGCGGACCTTGATGAATCGGCGGTCAAAGCAAAGCCACCAAAGGGAATACCAAACAAAACTGCGGGAATCGCGAAGGTAAACGCACGGCTCGAAGGGGCTACGCCGGTCCAGCAGATGCTCTCGCCTGCTTGTAGCTCGAATCGAGCGCGGATGGGCGTCGGCGATTCACGGACGGCCTCCTTCTTTCTTTTGCGTCGAGAGGTAGATCGAAATTCTAATGTTTTTCCCGGTTCGCCTGCATTTCTCCTCGTCCCTGCACGAACCACGCCAAACCACCCAACTCTTGTCGCAGGTATTCGAAGCAAAGTATTGAAATTTAAGGTGCTACCCTTCATGCAATGGCAAGAGCAATAGAAATTCGGAGCAATCTAACGCCATAACGAACCGAAAGTCTCAATTTGGAACCAATTCCAAAACAAGCTCGTCTCTAGAGCGGTTGCGTTCGCCATGTTCGGCCAAACTATCAGTACAAATAGTAGGTCGGTGCGGCCATGGGCGAGGTCTGCCCGACAGGCGGTTTTTAGCTTTTCGTCAGCCGATGAAACATGCGTTTGGCGATGCGAAAGAGTTCATTACCAACGAAGGGTATTACCTGGAGCTTTTGAAGTTGTTCTCGTTCCCAGTCGACCCTGGATTCGAAGTTCCACTTTCGGAAATAGGTCGCGAGCGCGCGAAGTTCCGAACTGGAGTCGAGATTTATTTGGCGAAACTCTGCGAGAACGTCAGTGTAAAGTTCGACCCAGCGTTGCGTTGCATGGACTAGTCCTGCTTCGGTCCGGACTCTTCGGCTTACTTCGGCAGCGTCGGCGGAGTCGTAGCGATCAACTTCCGCGCAGAGGTATTCGGAACGCAGAGGGTTCAGAAGCACACCCTGACCGAAATTCATGCGTCGGAGGGGATCGAAATTCTCTGAGGTTACCATAGGACCAACGCCTGCAAAATCACAAAGCACGACCGCATTTCCCACCGCCATGGCTTCCAACGCGCACCGCGCTTTTGCGAATACGATGTCGTAGCGAGGAAGAACTGACTCTGGATTTGATACCGCAGTCCCTGCGTCAAGACCTAGGACGTCCAGTTCGAGCCCCATTCGGTTAGAAGCACTGCGAACTGCTGGGAGCTGCGTGATTTTGTTGCTGAAGACCACGGCACGTTTTGGTTTAGAGGGTAAAGCGTCCCGCGGCCGAAAGCGCTCCAAGTCGACTGCATTCCAGATAACTTCAATTCTTGAAAGTGGGATCCCTGCGGCGCTTGAGACCCGTTTCCGACATCTGTCGTCCACTGGCACATATCTAAGAACCCGAGGGAAATAAAAAGGTTCGTCTAGGGGGGAGGTGGCATCATGGCAAACGCATACGGCCGGGATAGACGGAAATTGAAGAAGGGCTTCGACAAGTTGTGGATGGTGTTGGCCGTGAATTACATCCGGTACCATCGAAAGGCTGGTCAGGTCTGAGGTCACCTCCATGCCCAAGTTTGTGAGCTCGCTGGAAATGGGTCCTAGCTTCCTAGAAAAGACGGCGGGTTGATGTCCCTGCCGCTTCAATTCGCGGGCGAGGTCTAAAACAACGACCTCCGTTCCGGTGTGTGCGGAGAGAAAGTTATTCGTTATGAGTATCTTCAAAGTGCTCGTCATATGAGAAGCGCGGACGCCTCTGGTTCGAATGCCGCTCTCGCGGCGAATCTGGCGGGCCGATGGCGGGCGGCTAACCTGCAGCAACAGCCTGCCGATTGCCTCCAGTGGCACGGTCTCGAATGGCCCTCGCGATGGGCATTATATGCTCGCCGTATCGGATGACCGATTTATAGGCGCCCTCGGCAACCCGTCGCTCTCCCCAAACCTCATAGTAAGGCTTCCAGGAGGCATCGAAGTGAGGGAACGGTTGGCGGACTTTGCTCAAGCACTCAATCCGAAAATATTCTTGCCCTCGAAGTGTTAGCGCCTTGCTGACCTCGTCCTTCAGTTCCACATAGCATTCGGCCGCGGCTACTTTTTTGCGCAACAGATCGTCATCCAAGCGCACGTGCACGCAACGGCTATTGTGAAGGCCACTTTGATCTGTCTCCTGCTCCCATTCCGTCAACCGGAATTCGTAGTTTGCGATGGTCCTGCCCGTTAAACGAGATGCTGCGACGACGGCCCCGTTCACGATTACCCTGCAGAGATCGTGTGTGGGATTGAACCCCTCCATTGCATCCCCGGCAACGAGGTCAGTGCCGTTGTCGACAAACGACTCCACCATTCGATCCAACACCGCGAGGAACCACGCAATATTCCCGTCCATAATCAACTCATACATCTCAGCGTCAGAGGCGAGGCCACACATCGCGTCGGTCTCGGCCCTGAGATCTGCCAACACCCGAGCGGTAGAAGACAATCGCGATGTAGCCGTTCGCCCAGAACCATCGGTTATGACGTAAACGCGGGGTCTATGGTGAGACATCCAACCGAAGACACGGAGTTCGTGGCCAGGATGACCCAGGACGAGTGCCGGCTGACGGCACGAGTCGAAAGACTCGCCGCCATCGAACAAGGACAATGGCACGGAGTAAATCTTCTCCTTAACGGGCGCACATGAACGACTGCTTACAGCTGAGTCCGCAAACCAAGCATTGCATACACGTTGTGCCTGTCAAGAATTCTGATCGATCAAGGTTGTCACCTGGTAAAGACGTAGCAACAAGCAGCCAACTCACATTCGCAATCCCTAGCTATGCTAAGCGCTCTGGGTCGGAATTGCGGTGATGTATTACTGCGAGTTTTTTCAAGCAGCGGTTGCCAGACGTTTGGAGTCGAGTGTGACCGGGAGTGCATGCAGATAGCGGCGGATGAAAGTCCAGTGGAAAGGGGAGGCGGTTGTCTCGTAATGACTTTGAAAAGCCAGGAGGCGTTGTTCGAGTTTGGCCAAAGAGGAGATGTCGTTTGGGTGAGGACTTTTCCTTGCACGACTGAAGAAATAAATCTCCACTTCGATCTAGCGATAATAGCTGGCGTGAATCGGTGTGTGGACAAGGACGAGGTTGGGCCATTGAGATTTCAGCCGATCAATGGCCTTCTGACCACGATGGGTTGAGCAGTTATCCATTTGGGACGTTCATCGAGCCAAAGTCTTCGACCGTTGTGAACATAAAACCGGCATTGCTCCCGTAGATCGACTTGTCCGGGAGGTCATGAGCCCTACAAGTCCGCGCCTCGCGTCTTTTGGATCATAGACGTCGGAAACAACCGACCTTGCCTCCGGCTTCCGATCGCCACATCCGAGTTGAGGACAACTACTTTCGTGAGGGCGCCTGTACTTACTTGCAGCTTAGCTTGAATGCTAGCTTTTCATCCGCGGAGATAACGAAGTCATTCGGACCCATGGGAACGCGCTCCCAAATCCGCTCATAGAGATCGAGAATCGGACCGGCCTTGGCTGCAAAATGCGGATCGCGAAGGAAAATCCAATTGCGATATTGCCAGGGTCGAAGAGCGGGGCTGCTGAGCCAGCGCCACAGTGTGGCGCCGATAGGCCTTGCGCGATCACATGCTGAAGGATTTCAGCGAGCGAGAGCCGAAACAAGGGTATGCCCAGCGATGCGGCAGCTCACAGGCGAGAACCTTTACTTGGACGACGAGACTGGGTGGAAAAGCGGTCTGCGCCCGCCGCGAGGCTGGCCCTCAAGGCCCGGAAGCAGGCCAAGCAAAATTGCTTACGCCATTTGCTGACGATCTGGCACGGCGGGTCGAGTCGCGCAGCGATCAAATCGTTGGACAGTCCCTCCGCTGCCAGAAGGATGATCTTGGAACGGATGACTATACGGTGACGTATATTTCTGCGCCAGAGACTGCAGGGCCTGGCGCTCGTCGGGTGTCAGGGCCACATCAAATAGGTTTCTTCTTGGCATCAGACGTGAGACCCCCTCTGATCCAAGATTATCACCTTACAGCACTAAATATGCCTTCACAATACGTCACTGTATCTATAAATCAAAGTATGAAGCTAGGTCTTGCACCGAGTAATCTGAAGCCACGACTGGCCATGCGTTTTGTCTCGACCAAGCTGTAGCACGGTCAGACCTCTGGAGTCGCCCTCCGCTATTATCGACCGCAGGCTATGATAGATGCAGCCGGGCACCTCTGATTCATGGCTTGTCCCATGCCACTTCTCGCCGCGATAGGCCCGGTGTCGCCAGTTCGCCGGCAGGTAGGACGTCAAGAAAACGCCATCATCGGTGGAGTCGCGAAGGAATGAGTCGAGCATCGCCTGAATCTGCGGCTTGGACGCATGGGTCCAAATAGAATAGGCCAGAAAGAAGTCGAACTTCTCGCGGAATACTGATGTGTCGAAGCGCGGGTTTGCATCAAACCGCGGGCGCTTAGCCTCGAGTATCTCTGGCTCAAGAACGGTGTGGATACCGATCTCCAACCTTTCCCGATGGGGCTCGATTCCACAATAGCATCCAGGGTCGAGGAAATGAATGATCCAATAGCCAGCGCGCAAGATGCCACACCCCAGATCGACGACCTTTGATCCAGGATTTAGCCCGGCCGAGAACAAATAGGTTAACTGCTCCCTGCCTCCTTTTTCGAAATCTCGCACCGGAACACCCAAGAATTTCTTTTCGCCCAGAGCTTTGATCCTTTTCTGTAGTTTCATCGAATGCTCTCGAAGTTGCCGGTCAAGGCTGCAGGAACAAGTATTCTCATGCTAGGAGGACTGCTGCAGTGCATAGTGAGATTCGCGCATCCAGGGGAACGGCTAGATGGAACATCCGACCACCGCCGACGTCGGCACCTCGGAAGTGAGCACGACGTTAGGTATCGTTATCACTTGCTCGGCCCAGTTCAGCGCCCGAGGGTCATGGCTGATCATGAGGACGGTGGGGCGGGGCGACAGCTCTCTGATGTTGGCCAATAGTTCTAGCACAGCAGCGCCGTCCAGATGATTCGTCGGTTCGTCGAGAATTAGAAGCCTGGGACGCCTCGCTAAAGCACGGGCAAGACCAATCCGTTGTCGCTGCCCGCCCGAGAGCATAATGCCGTCTTCCCCAATGGGGTTGTCGAGTCCCAAAGGCATCTTGCGAATGAAACCATCGAGTGCAGCAAGATGCGCGGCATCTAGAATCTCGGAGCGGCTGAAGGTACCGCTTCCATAACCGATGTTTTCGGCGATCGTGCCACGAAAGAGCAATGGATCTTGAGGCACAACCCCGATCTGCTGCCGTAGAAACTGCATCGAGAGAGTTTCGTAGTCCCGGCCGTCCATAAAGATCCTGCCGCGCACAGGCCGGTACAATCCGCAGATTAGGTGCATGAGTGTAGTTTTTCCGGAGCCGTTTGGACCCGCAATGGCGACGATTGCGTGCGGCCGGACCGTGAAATCAACGCGTTCAAGCAAAGGAGTCTTTCCGTAGGAGAATTCTACCGCCTCAAACTGGACCTCCCCCAGCATTTCCAGCCGCGTAGTGCCTTGATAAGGCTCGACTTCTGTCCTCCCCAACAGTTCTTCCACCCTCTGCAGAGACTCAAATCCTGCGGTGATTTGGGGGACCGCAAAAAGCGCCGGTTTGAGCGAATTCAGGAGTAGCCCACTGGTTACATAGAAAGCGAGCAGGTTGCCCAGGGAGAGAGCACGATGGCCCACCATGACTCCACCGGCTACCAGGATCACGGCAACGTTCGCCGTCAGCAGCCAACTTTGCCCGAGGCTGTACGTGGTATCCGCCATCGCCTGCGCTTCGCCGGCGAGACGCAACTTTTCGAGTCCCTGCTTTTGCCTCTCGAGTTCTTGCTTCTCCGCGGAATGCAGGCGGGTCAGATCTACAGCCCGTATTGCGAAGAGTACGTCCGTGCTGAAGTGCTCAAACGACTGCCGGAATGTTTTGAATCGTGCTCTCAACCGTCCAAGCGCCAACCGGTGGAAGACCAAGACGATGGGTGCAGAGGCAATCACGATGACAAAGAGCCGCCAGCTCAGGTAAGAAAGGGTAGTGCCTAGTGCGAGCCCCCCAACGGCGGCCGGCAGCATCTGAGCGACCACGGCGTTGCTCATCGCATCGACGCGTTCGGTATCAATAACGATCAGGGAATGGAGGTTGCCATGACTGCTCTTGTCGTGAAAGCTGCGGGGCAACGTGTACATTCTGGCGAGAAGCTCACCCCGTAATTCGGTGTTAATCGGCTTAGTGACACTCAGGGCCGCCCGTCGAATCCAGTGGAGTGCGGCGAAGCTCAACACATTCAGCAAGATCATTGCCGTACCATATAAAATGAAGAGTCCCGTTTGCCGCGTTTGTGGCAGGGTGTCGAAAATACGTTTTACAAAAAAGGCCACGGGCACCAGGATCAGGGGTTGAAAAAGGGCCACCGCAACGATCAGAAACAGAGGCCTTTTCCGATATGAGTAACGCAGAAGGTATCTCCACACGGCTTTGTCGGAGAACCTCGGGGCACGTCTTTGTTGGATCATGAGCTTCCCGGGCTGTCGCGCGGCTTCGCTCGCGCACCCTGCGCGGTGCACCGTCGCGTGCAGCGTCAGTCTCTCAAGCTGCAGCAAGGCTGAGCTTCGAATCGATCATATAACACGGGAAGTTTCCACAACCGTTTCAGAAAATTGCGAGTTGTCAAACTGTGGAACCCAAGACCAAGAGATTTCGGAGCAACGAGGCGACAGGATTGTCATTTAAGGCAACATTTCAGCAGTTAACAAAAGAGAGTACCGACTCCCGTGCTAGGCTCGCGACCAGGGTCAGTTTTCGTCAAGACGTAATCTTAGGAGCTTAGCGTGAAAAGCATCCGCATTTGCCTCAACGTTCTCGTGCTGTCTCTTTTCGCCACCGGGATCACTCAGGCGCAAGCAAGCCGCACATGGGTTTCAGGTGTCGGCGATGACGCAAACCCTTGCAGCCGTACGGCGCCATGCAAGACGTTTGCCGGCGCCATCTCGAAAACTGCCCATGGTGGCGAAATTGATGCCTTGGATCCGGGCGGCTTCGGCGCAGTCACGATCACCAAGGCCCTAACGATTGATGGCGGAGGCGGCCAGGTTGCCTCCGTCTTGGTCAACGGAACCCCCGGGATCGTGGTTCAGGCGGGAGGAACTGACGTGGTAACTCTCCGCAATCTTTCGATCAACGGGATTGGAGGCGGAACCAGCGGAATTAGATTTTTGAGCGGCGCTGCTTTGCATGTGGAGAATTGCACGATCGCGAACTTCACGGCCCGCGGCCTTGACATCGCTCCCAACGCCGGGGGATCAGTCTTTATTCTCAGCACGATTAGTAGAGATAACGGAGAGAGTGGGATCCGCGGAGCTGCCTCAGGTACCAAAGTATTCGTGACCATTGACAAGTCGCGGTTCGAAAACAATGGGTCATTTGGAGTATGGGCGGCGGATTTCAGCAGGTTCGTTGTAAGGGACAGTGACGCGTCCGGTAACGGTGTCGCCGGGTTCCTAGCCAATGCCAGTTCTGGCGACACGGTGCTAAATATCGCAAATTCGAGCGCGTCCAGCAACCTTTCAACAGGAATCGAGGCCGGTGGGGGCAGTAACGCTTCTGTAGTTCGCATTAGCGGCGTCACAACTGTCAGCAACGCGGTGAACGGGTTGTTAGTCGGTTCGAACGGCTCCATCGTTTCCTTCGGAAATAACTACAACTCTGGAACCGGAACGCCGACTTCGATCATCACACCGCAGTAAGCGGCACGAACTGTCGTCTTTGCATCGCGGAAATGTTCCAATGCCTGCCGGGAGTCGGCGCTGCGCTATTCCCAGTGGAGAACAGACAGCAGGCATTCAGGTTGGCCACGTCCGCCCGTATACTGTTCCTCACAATTCCTATTCGCTCTTTCGTTGCACCATCCCGCTCCGTCCAATGCTCCACGCTGTTAGTTCGAAGTGTTGGAGGGCTTGTCCAAAGATTGGACAAAAATGGTTTGTAGCCCATTGAGTAGCCCAGGTAGCAGAGGAATTTGCACTGTGAAGAGACGCCGATTCAACGACTTAGGTGAGATGACGGCATGCTTGCGAAGCAGGTGCTCAGGCAGTTGAAACCTCTGATCGGTTGAAATGATCAGCCGTGGAAGCTTTCGTATCGGCAGGTTGGCCTTGTGGCGGACCGTTCCGCGTACTTTTCGAGCACGCCGCAATCGTGACCAGATTCCCATGGAGGTCAAAAGGACGGATTTGCGGATCTACGTTCGATTGACAGACAGCCCGAGCTGTACTATCATGGCCACGATAATTAACACGGCCATGATATCTACCGTGGCCATGGTAATGCCATGTCAGGGTTCTTTCCTCATTCTTCGCGCGACAAAGAGGCTGAAGTCGAGGGCCTTGTGGCCGAAGTGTTCCGCGGCGGTGGGTGGAAGGTCAGCAAAGAACCGAACGTAGGGGATGGAAAACCGGACTTAATTGCCGAACACGCCGGCAAGAAATACGTCATTGAAATCAAACGCTCGTCGGAAGGTCGGAAAGACCGCTTGATCCCGCTCGTGTCTCAGGCGATTCTCCAGGCGCAAGAGGCGGCGCGCCCCCTACCGGGGCGCCCGATCCCCGTGGCCATCGTCGTGGCCAACTACATTCCGGACTCCGTTGCCTTGCAGGTTAAGCAGTTTGCACGGCGATATGCTCCGGACATCGCCGTCGGGGTGATGGACCTTGAGGGGTTGCGGTCGTTTGATGGGCACGGGCTGGAGCGACTCAATTCCGAGAGGCCGAGAGCAAGACATGCGATATCGTCGGCGAATCGCGTACCTTCTCCTCAGCTCTTTTCCGACCTGAATCAGTGGATGCTCAAGGTTCTCCTGGCGCCAAGCATCCCGGAGATCTATCTGTCTGCGCCGCGTGGACGCTATCGGGGCTCTGCGCAACTGGCGAAAGCGGCCGCTGTTTCAGTGATGAGCGCATTCCGATTCATCGAGCAGTTCTCGAAAGCAGGATTTCTTGAGGAAGAGCATGAAGGACTGCGGGTCGTGCGGATCGAAGAACTGATGAACCGCTGGCTGGCGGCTAACCAGAAGAGCGTGTCCGAAATGGGGGGTCGCTGGGTCCTTCGTGGAAAGAAAAACGCGCTTCGGGACGCGATCCGTTCTTACGTCTGGTCCGGAGAGAAGCAGCACCGCCATTCAAAGCATCCTCCCATTGTTGACCGGCCGCGGGCATGTCTCGCATTATTTGCCGCCGCGGAAGCGCTGGGGCTAGGGTTCGTGCAGGGCGTGCAGCCCTACCTTTATATAGAGCGTATTGAACCAGGGATTCTCGAGAAGCTGGGATTCTCCGCAATTAGCGTGGATGTGGATCCGGACGTCTATGTCCAGGTTCCCCGGAACGACGAATCTGTGTTTCGCGGGGTTGTTCTGGAGGACGGTGTGCCTGTATGCGACGTGCTGCAGGTCTGGCTCGACGTCGCCCAACATCCCTCGAGAGGCAGAGAGCAGGCGGACTTGATTTGGCGAAAGATTCTGGTCCCTGCGCTTCTCGGTAAGGAGAAACGTTGAGGGGGGACGCCATACCCGAGCCATTTGCACGACTCATCGAAGCGCTGGAGCCTTGGCTTAAGGAAGTGGTTCTCATCGGCGGTTGGGCACACCGGCTCTACCGGCTTGATCCCCGCGCGCAGGGGCTGACCTATCCGCCGCTGACAACTCTCGACACCGATGTCGCCGTTCCGTCGATGATCGAGGCCAAAGAGACCAGCATCCGGGACCGACTGCTGGCGGCAGGATTTCAGGAAGAGTTTGTGGGGGAGGACCGGCCTCCGGCGACACACTATCAACTGCTTGGGCAGGGAGGTTTCTATGCGGAGTTCCTCAGCCCGCTTGTTGGAAGCGAGTATGGCCGGAAGGGAGAACGCAAGGCGACCAGGGAAGTGGGAGGAATTTCCTCGCAGCAATTGCGCCACATCGAGATCCTATTGCTCGCACCTTGGAGCATACGTCTGAGCAAGAGCAACGGGTACCCATTCGCATCGGCGAGGCAGGTGCAGATAGCAAATCCCGTAAGTTTTCTGACACAGAAAATTCTGATTCAAGATGTGCGCGACCGCAAAGACCGGGCGAAGGACATTCTCTACATTCACGACACCATTGAAACATTTGCCGGGAATCTGGGGGAACTGCGGGAATTGTTTGTCAGAGAAATCCGGCCAAAGCTGCCTGTGAAGAGGGCGCGTGAAGTGAGCAATGTTGCGGACGCACGATTCGGAGCCGTGGACGACACGATTCGCGAAGCAGCGCAGATGGTGGTCGGCCGGAAACTTAGCCCCGAAGCCCTCACCGAGACCTGCCGAGCGGGATTCAAGGCGATCTTTGAGTAAGATGATGTTCCCCTCACTTGTATATCCCTCTGGCTGAACGAGAAGCGCGTCACCGCCGCGTCGATGCCAGCGTCAATCTTTTTCTCGTTCCATCCATTCGCGAATATAGGAAGCGCAATTCTCAAGCTTCACGCCATCCGCTTCGCAACGCGCGAGAGAGCCCAATACGTCGCGATCGCCTAGGCTCACATCTTTCAGATCTAGAACGATGTAGCGGTAGTCTGTCTGGAGTTCAAAGAGTGTCCTCAACTCGGCTATCGCTGTCGTTTCGATCCGGTCGCTGAGGGTGAATACCATGATTCTCCCGCGCGCCACAGTCTCGATCCTAAAAGTCACCGATCAGGCCCATTTCACCAACATCGCAGCGGTGGCTTGCTGCACTCCTTCCATCCGAGCACCGATCACGATCACACAAAAACAGAGCACCTTCGTTCCAGGAAAGTGCTCTCAAAGGGATTTCAAGAGGGTTTGCGAGGTCATCTCCGGAACGGGACTTCTGGCTCCTGTCCCAGTCCCTCGGGCGAGGTGGGTATCTCGTGCGATACTATTATAAGAAGGAGAGCCGGAGGGAGCAGGGTGGCGTCGAGGCAGGAAGGGAGCACTCTCCTCGTGTTTATGAAAGTGAATTAAGTTAGATGGAAGGCAAGCAGTTGACTGTCGAAGAAGTCCCACATGATAGATCCGTCCAAAAAACCTTCATCGGCACTTCAGCATACCATTGGATTCCCTCAACCGGGAGGCGGACGAGATCGTGAACTCGAGAAATCTCATCTCATGAACCGCTCGCAGTGCTGTAAGTTTGCGAGACAGTAAACACGGACTTGGCCATGGAGCAGGAACTTTGGCGGATAGCCGAGTGAGGAAGCCCGATCGTAGGCAGAGCTGAGGTCGTAGCCGCCAATGCCGCTGCCCGGATTCTGCCTGCTGGTACACCGGGGTAAAGGTCCCAGCGTTGTTCTTCAGGATGAAGATGGCGCCTTTCCCGGTCGGCATAAGACGATGGTCGGCAACCGGAAACTATCCGGAAACGGGGTTGTGGGACAGTGGGTCTCCAAGCGTAACTGCGATGGCTCCTAGCGAGGGTGGACCGCCA
>Ga0209526_10001759_pt1 | contig 14540 bp, 12 predicted proteins | sample JacPinW_OM2H0_M1_FD_188566 | JGI IMG/M metagenome (GOLD analysis project Ga0209526, IMG submission 188566) | Forest soil microbial communities from Algoma, Ontario, Canada - Jack Pine, Ontario site 1_JW_OM2H0_M1 (SPAdes) (version 2) | ecosystem: Environmental > Terrestrial > Soil > Boreal... | reverse complement strand
TATGGCTTGCGCCCAGCTCACACTATCGGGGTTCACTTTCAGCCCGCTCGCCTGTTTCCAGTCACCCAACTCGATGGCATAGCGCGCCGGAATCGCGGCGAGCGCATAATCACCGGTGAGCGTGACGCCGGCTACAGGTTGCAGTGCGTTCATTTCCCTTAGCACAGACGTTGCCTGTTTAACGCGCCCGCTCTGCAGGTATGCGTACTCAAGATAATCCATCGCATGGAGTCGCTGGTCGCGGGCCTCTCCGTTTATCGAAGCGCTCTCATCCTTGGCAGCCAATCCGGCGGATTTCAGATTTGCACTGATTGACTCGTCCCACAAGCCGAGCCGGGTGAAGATATGCGAAGGCATGTGATTGGCGTGTGCCGAAGCCGGTGCGATCTTCGCGTACATGCGGGCGGCCCCAAGACCCTTTGAGGCGAGCACCGGGTTGTCATAGCAGTGGATGATGTAGTGGGTGATTCCTGGATGCTGAGGATACTTCGCAAAAATCGGTTCGAGAATCTCACCGCACCTACGCTGATTGGAGAATGTCTTGTCTGTTTTGGGAGCACTAACGGCGAGCGCCAGCGCATGGAAGACTGCCGCTTCTCTGTCACTGGGATATTCTGCGTGCACAGTCGCCATCTTCTGTTCGAAGGCGTGGGCGTGCGCGGCGTTGTCCTTCCCGTCCTCGCGGTATATTTCAGCCAAAGCGTCTATATAGCCCATCTCGCGGGCAGTGGTCTTCGGATTATCGCGAGCGATCGTCTCTGCCCTGTGCAGAGCATTGCGTCCGGCTGCCATGTCGCCGTTGCCCCACAGACCGTGGTAATGCGACATCGCGACGCCCCACTGCACCATGGCACATTTCGGATCCTGACCGGAAAGTTCAGCAAAGGCTTGCCGACTTTGCTCGTACTGGAACGAATGCAGCAACGCCACCGCTCGGTTGAAACTTCTGCCCAGAGCCTTCGAGCATGACGTCGAAAAGTGAACAGAGCCTACCTCTTCTTCTGTCACTGCGTGATGATGCCCTTGATCGCACCAAGCCAAAGAGCCGCCAAAGAGAATAACCGCCATCAGGCTTGTTTGCACACGCATACGACCTCGTTAGAACGGGCTCGGTGTTGGCATCATTCTATAGCAGTCACCGAATTTCAAGGAAACGATCCCTGATCTCGCACGAAGCCTACGAAGAAGTTACGCGGAGAAATGGCCCTCCCCAAGCTACTCAAAATAAAGACGAAAGAATGGTGGAGGCGGGGGGAGTCGAACCCCCGTCCGAGAAGCCTTGCAACACGAAGACTACATGCTTATCCCGTTCCGATTGTTTCGCCGGAGGAGCTCAGAGCGGGCAAGACGCACCGCCGGCTAGTCCGATGGTCTCGCCGGCGCGCTACGGACCGAAGCGCGCCAGCCAGCCTACTGTGTGACGCCTCATCTCAAGCGCGCAGGCAACGCCTGAGGAGACGCGCTACTTAATTTTAATTAAGCAGCGAGAGCAAACTGCGTATTGGCAGTTTTGTTGTTTCACCCGATTACGGGCAGGTGACGCCCGGCATGCCTTCGAGCCGCGACGGCTCCCGTCGAAACCGTGTCGCCCCCGATGGTGCCACTAGAATACCACCTCGCGGGGGTCCCAGCCAATTCGCTGGCGCCCCTGCATGCCCTGGGTCCCCTATCGAGTCAGCGATGCGACTAGAGTTGAGTACGCAGGGTACCGGGCGATCAATTCCTCGCGTCTGCCTGACTCGTAATCCTGGTAATCAAAACCGGGCGCCATTGTCGTGCCGAGCAGCGCATACTTTCCGCCTAGGCGGAGGCGTGAGCCCTGCCAAATCCCTTCCGATACGGTATGTTGGGGACGCATGCCTGAAGCAATGTCATGTCCGAGCAGAATCAATTCGCCAGTTCCGTCTTGTTTCAGCTGCAGCATCTCGACCGGATCGCCCAGGTAGAAATGAAAGACCTCCTCGCCTCTCAATCTATGCAGACTGGAGAAGGTATCCGGGGTCAGCAGGTAATAGATAGCCGTGGACATTGCTCTCCGCCCTGCATAACCGGGGGCCAACGCAGCTTCCGAGATATTGTATGCGGATCGGTGCGTCTGGACGAAATACCCGCCCTCGATAGGATGGGGTTCCAACTTCAGGAGGTCGCGGATCTGCTCAACTGTCAACATAGCGACGGCGAACCTTTGTTCATAAGATGAATTTGTGATCCGGCAGGATCTCAGGATGTGCCAAGCCGGAAAATCGGCGCAACTCTGGAAGATATGAACCATTTGCAGGAAATACAAGAGAAACCTAGAGGGGCCATTTAGCTTCAGAAACAGATTAACGAAGCCTTTTCACGGCCAGGAACGCGCCCGCGGAATGCCAGTTGACACCCCTCCGCCCCGTTTCCATAATTCCCAAGGGGCAAAGAATCCCTTGGCAAAGCGTAAAGAGTCCCTTGAACGGGCCCTGGAAGATGCTGTTTCTCGGGCATTGCGCGATAATTTGGCTCCGTTGCAGCGCACCGCGGACGATCTGCACCAGGCCTATGCCGATCTCGTAGCGGCGTGCTCGTCCAGTCGACCGAGCAATGCCCTCCCAGCAATGCTTCGGGCCCAGACAGCGGCTTCGGCGCTCGCAGCAGGACTTTCCGTTCTCTCGAACTTCGTGGCCGTCGCGCTGAACCCTGGCGAGCGCGTTGGTTCGGACGGCGGAAGCCGCTCGACAGCGTCGGCCCTTGTGGAATTCGAAGAGGAATCGCTCGCCCCGGCCGAATTCCAAGCCGACGAGGCCGAACTTGAAGCAGAATCTGCGGAGGAAACACCGAACGTTCCCACACCAGAGCCAATTCCTGCGGTGGTGTTCGAGGAGCCTGTTGCCGCTGAAACGGAATCGGCCAGCATCGAGGCCGCACCACCGGGAGTCGCTGTTGCCGAGAAACCGGCGGAGCTAGCAGCGCAGGGAGTCGCGGTTGTTGAAGCACAGCCGTTCGACATCGGAACCTTGACGCCGGAAGTCCAGGATTTGCATCGGCGGGCGAACCGGGCTGCCAAAGTGACGATGCAAGACATCAAATTACTTCGGCCTGCTGATGTTGGATTGGGCCGCGAACACAAAGACATCTGTCAACGCTTACGCAGTGATATCGACAGAGCCCGCAAGGAATATGACCGCCGCTTCCACGCGATTCTCGATCATCCGGTGGATTACTTTCATCGCTGGATGGTGGAAATTCTCGCTGAGGGCGATACGGACGCGCTCGGAGAGTATCCTTATCCTTCGCCGGTTCTACGGCACTGAGAAAATTGCGATGAGATTCGCCGTCCGGCCTATTTGCGCCGCCGGAATTCTGCTGGCGCTGAGCTCCGTCTCTTTCGCGCGTCTAGATCCTAAGACAACATCGGCAACCAGAATCGTTCCGGCATCCAAGCAAATCGAAAGGTTGTCCCGGGCACTCAAGCACAAGGACTCCTCCTCAGCGTACGCGCAACTGAGCGCAATTGCGTCTCGGGGATCTTCCGGCATTCTGGGAATGCGCGCGGCGCTCGCGCTGGGCTACTTCGATTATTCCAGAGGCGACTACGCGCAGGCTGCGAAATGGCTCGATCTGGCGCACGGCGACTCACTCCTAGCCGACTACTCGCTCTATTGGAGCGCCGAGACCGATCTTGCTCGAGGTCACAGCGCCGACGCTCTCGCCGGGCTCAAGCACTTTCGCATGGCTTTTCCCGACTCCGTAATAACAGACCAAGCGCTCCAGTCGCTCGGCGAAGCGGCGCTCGCCTCGAATCAGCCCGCCGAGGCAGTAGCTGCGCTTGACACATACTCGTTGACAGCCGCGCGGCCTGCGCTGCTCTTCCTGCGCGCGGAAGCCCACGAACTGGCTGGCCAGCTACTCGATGCCGTAACCGATTACCAGGCGCTCTACACGCGCTTTGCCATCAGCGAGCAAGCAAGAGAAGCTCGCAGCAAGCTCGAATTTCTTCGCAGCCGCCTGGGCGAGGGATTTTCCGCGCTGCGGCTCGAACAGCGACTCGCTCACGCCGCAATCCTTTACAACGCAAAACAATGGCGCGACGCTCGCGACGAATACGCGGAGGTCCTGCCTCAACTGCAGGTCTTGAGCGACCGCGAGCGTGCGGAACTCCGCATCCTCGAATGTGGCCTCGCTCTTGGCGCAGATCCCTCGGAGACGGCCGCGCTTCAGATTAACGATCCAGATGTAGACTCCGAGCGCTTCTATTCGCTGGCCGCGCACTACCGCGGGCAGCAGCAGGAAGAACAGATGGCGGCCGCGGTTGAATCTGCTGCTTCCCGCGCGCCTTCGAGCGGGTGGGCCGAGTCAGCGTTCTTTCTCGCCGGGAACTACTACTGGGTGAATCTCGACCGCGATCGCGCTTCGGGATACTACAAGAGAGTCGCGGATCAGTTTCCGACCGCACCCGACGCGACGCCGGCACAGTGGCGCGTGGCGTGGACCGCTGTCCTAAAGCGCGAATCAGATGCCGCCGAACTGCTGCAGGAACATCTGCGGCGATTCCCGGGCTCAATCTATACTCCCGACGCACTCTATTGGCTCGGTCGTCTTGCCGAAGAAGCAGGGGTTCCCAGGCTGGCGCGGAGCTACTACGAAAAATTAGTGGAGCGCTATCCGCAAAATTATTTTGAGAGCTTGGCCATTCCTCATCTTCGCGCGCTCGCTTCAGGACCGAGCGAGAATATCGGTTTGCTCGCGACGATTCCCCCCGTACCTCCCGCGCTGAAATTGGGCAGCACGATTCCCGCCACCGCCATGCGGCGACAGGCTCGAGCCGACGCTCTTCGCGCGATCGCCTTTGATGCTTCGGCCGAGCTTGAGCTGCGCGCGGCCTATGCTGCCACGGGTGAGCCGCGGTTGCTGCTCGAGGCTGCGCAGGCAGCCGTCGACGCCGACCATTGCGGCGCCGCGATCGGGACTGTACGTCAAATTTATCCTCAGCTCGAATCTCACCGGCTCCTGGAAGTGCCCCGCCCGGTTTGGCTGGCCGCCTATGCCCTGCCATTTGGATCCTCGATCCGCCGATGGTCTGTCCGATCCGGACTCGACCCCATGCTTGTCGCCGGGCTGATTCGCCAGGAGTCCGCATTCGAACCGGAAGCACGCTCCGGCGCAAACGCCTTGGGCTTGATGCAACTCCTCCCGCAAACCGCCCGCCGCCTAGCAAAACAAGGGAGGATACGCTATTCGCAGCAGCTTCTCTATGTTCCGGATTACAATGTGAGGCTCGGAACGATGTACGTTGCGGAGCTGCAAAGGCAGTTCGGCAATATTGAATGGGCTCTCGCCGCATACAACGCCGGGGAAGATCGCGTTGTCTCCTGGACCGAGGGGCAAACTTATCGCGAGCCGGCGGAATTCGTGGAGTCAATTCCGTTCACGGAGACCCGCCAGTACGTTGAAATCGTGACGCGCAACGCCGATATTTATCGCAGGCTTTACGGGGTAGGAGATGAATCCCGCAAAATCGGAACCCGCGCCGGCCACTAGCTCGAGGCTCTCCGCCAAGGCTGAACGCTTCACCGGATCGGTGATCCGTGAAATGACGCGCCTCGCTTTTCAGCACGGTGCGCTCAATGGAATGCGCGAGCGTACGATCACGACTAGCGCGCTTTCAACGACAAACGGCGTCACTGGGTGGCGGGTGGTTGGGCGATTGCCGCGCCACGATTAACTTCCGCGATCCGCAAGGACACGATCTCCTGACGGTGGGGCTCCGGCTCTCTCATTTTGCAGTGCTCGCCCGCCTGGTCGCTCAGCTTGATAGCCTACCAGCAGGTCGACCCTGGTCCTGAAGAAATCGGCGCGAGGAATCCGGGCCGATATTCCAAGAGGAGACTAGCGTGACCCCTCTCTTTTTTCCGCCCGCGGGTCGCATTGCGTCTGCTCGGTTGACCTCAGTGCGCCTCTGCCGTACGCTCATCGATCTTGCAGTTGAGACTGGTATCTATGGCCGTTTCAAGTTCTGGGGGAGAAACATGAGACTCATTCCGCCAACGCTTCTGTCGCTGCTGTTCTGCGGAGTCGCCGTTGCGCAGGGTCCTTTGGCACAAGAGTCTCCCTCGCACTCGTTAAGAAAAGGGACATGGGAACTCGGACTATTCGGCGGGGGCGGAGCGGGCTTGGCGTCTGTCGATGATACGCGTTTTGTTTACCTGGGCGGGCGTGTCGGCCGCGTCTTGATTCAAGACCGCTTTTCCGGATGGCGACGCGGCAATCTGGAATGGGCAATCGATCTCATGCCCGTATATACGGTCTTCGCGCTGAACAACCCGGTGTACGGAGGAAGCTTCAAGCCCGCCATCTGGCAGTGGAATTTCACGAGTGGCAAAAAAATTGCCCCTTACGCTTCGATTGCAGGCGGGATCCTCTTTAGCACGAGCAATCTCCCGCCGGGGGACACGTCCTGGGTGAACTTTTCGCCGCAAGTTGCCTTCGGCGCACACATCTTCTTCAATTCCGGGCGGGCTGTGCTTCTCGAAGGCGCGTACGTCCACCATTCGAATTCCGGACTAGGTACGTTCAACCCCGGCTACAACGCATCGATTCTCTTCACGGTCGGCTGCAGCTGGTTTAGAAACTTGAGAGTAAGAAGGGATTAGTTCGGGGCGTGAATGCCGCCGCAGTAACCCGGCGAAACTCCTGCTCTGGTTTGTTTGACGCTCCAAGTCCGGAGGTGCTATAAAGGCGGCAACCAGTCAGTGGGGCCGTGGCGCAGTTGGGAGCGCGCCTCGATGGCATCGAGGAGGTCGTGGGTTCGAATCCCATCGGCTCCACCATTCTGTACCTGTGGTCGCTCATCAGCGAGATACACGTTTTTGTTTCCACCGTCGCCCTGGTTTGTGACAGCACCTTCGGCAAAGTCCCCTGACAACGCGACTGAGGCCCGCCGCTTCGCTTCGAGGTGAACACGACTTGGTGTATGATTGCGCGCAGAACGTGCAAGATGAACTGCCGAGATGAACTGCGAGCCGGCGTGACAGGAGGTTGCGATGGACACGTGAGTGACATCAAGCAAGTCGTCGACTGGTCCGACGCCGTTAACCGCCACGACGCTCACGCCGTCGCAACGCTTTTCACCGAGGACGGCGATTTCACTATCCCGCAGGGAATCCACCGCAGGGGCCGAAAGGAAATTCAAGAGCGTTTTACGACGACCTCAGGAGGCCCGTTTAAGAGCGCGCATCGGACCGACTCGGTGAGGAGCATCCGGTTTTTGTCTCCGGAGATCGCCGCAGTCGATGTTGATTGGGAAATGACTGGAGCGAAAGCGGCGATGGCTCAGCCATCCCTCTCCGCAAAGGTCTTCTCGAACCGGTGTTGACCAAGCAGAACGGCCACTGGTTGCTCACCGTTTTCCACGAGTCTGAGTTTGTCTTGACACCGACCAAGTAATGGGGCAACGATCAGCGCAGGATGAGTTTCCTGAACGTGAATTGCGGGCTGAGCGTCATGGCGTTTGCGTGAAAGGCTGGACATATGATGGTGGAGTGTGAACGAACGGTACGGCCAGTTTGGTTATCGCATCGATACGCACCTCGGATAAGCCCAGACACGGAAATTCTAAGTGTTCTGGCTATTTCTCGATGTGGATGATCGAGACGTTCGGTTCGGCCCGCCCATTCCGTTGACGTGAGTTCGATCCAAGCCGCGTATAGTGGCAAACGCTACCCTAGATTTACCTCTTCTGCGCGCAGCCTTGCTGGACCAGAGTCGAACGTCTTCGATCGATTCGGGACCGGCATCATCGTCACGGTGTGGATATTTCGATCGATAGAGTGAAGGAAGGAGACGGCTAAGGGTTAGGAAATGAACACCACAGACTTTTCAGTTCCGATCACGGAGCGTTATTTTGAGGACTACATACCTGGATCCGCGTTCGAATTCGGAACGATTTTTGTAGAGGAAGCCGAGATAATCGATTTCGCGAAGCGGTTCGACCCGCAGGACATGCATGTAGACGCCGAAAGTGCGGCCCGCGGTCCGTTCGGCGGGTTGATCGCGAGTGGATGGCACACCGCCGGATTGGCGATGCGGCTGCTGGTCGATCACTATGTGTCTAAGGTCGCCAGCCTCGCTTCTCCCGGTGTGGACGAGGTGCGCTGGACCCGACCGGTGCGGCCTCGGGACTCCCTGCGAATTCGCGTATCTGTTCTCGAAGCACGCCGTTCTCAATCGAAACCTGATCGAGGGTTGGTGCGCACGTTGGTCGAGGTTTTCAATCAGAATCGAGAGGTGGTAATGAGCTTTAAAGCCATGAACATACTGCGCTGCAGAGAGAGATGATCTCTGGTGTCTCTTTCGTGGGTTTCACTGGGCTCGTGCCGGCCTCAAAAAGGAGGTTCGCGCGCATCCTTGGCCTGCGTTCTGCTATCCATGTGTAGGGCTGCGAACCCGCGGTAAACTACTTTGCCCTAGGCTGTCTCGTGGCCGGCTTGCCCACAGCAAAAGCTCAAAGTCAAGACTTGCCTGGTGACCAGAGTGTGTCGTTGCGCCCGTCTGAGCGTCTTTAGATTATTGGTTCCATTACGTTTAAAGAAAGATAGCCAGGGTTCAGTTGGCTTGTGCCTTGGCAGGGCTTCCGATCACATCCGCACGGCTATTTTCTGATATCATGGCAACTGGCTAGGGTACCACGGTGTCTAAATCCAATAGTTAAGATGCTCTGAGGAGCGCGGGCCAAAGCATATGTCCGAACTGGCACAAACTCTGCCGTGGGGACGCGATGAAGCCGCGCTAGTCTCCGAGCTTCAGGCGGGTTCTGACGCGGCATTCGATTGGCTGGTTACGTATTATCACGGAAGCGTGTACAACCTGGCGTATGGGATACTGTCGGACGCGGCCGATGCCGCAGACGTTACGCAGGACGTTTTTCTTTGTGCGTTCCGCGGGATTCGAGGGTTCCGACAGGGCAGCTCGCTTAAGACCTGGCTCTATCGTATTGCGGTCCGTCAGGCGTTGAACCATCGCCGTTGGTGCTGGCGGCACCAGCGGCGGCAGGTTTCCATCGACGCCGACGACGAACGGAGTGGTTCAACGCTCGAACTGAAGGACGCCGAAGCGACTCCGTTCGAGCAGTGTGCCGCGCATGAAATGCAGGTCACCGTGCGCCGAGCCCTCGCAGCGGTACCGACCCTGTTTCGCAGCGCGGTGATTCTGCGAGACCTTGAGGGACTTTCCTACGAAGAGATCGCAGAGGTTTTGGATGTCTCGGTGGGGACTGTGAAATCACGTATCTTGCGCGGGCGTCGACTGCTGAAGGGAATTCTTGATCCGCTGCTCCGTGCACCCCAACCGGAGGCGCCGAATCGTCGAGAAGCGGCCGCACCGAACCGCCATCCTGTTATCGGTAACAGCTCCTACAGTGCCATGTCGAAAGTAACCCGCGCCGCAGCCGGTGCGCTTGCTCGCGTGCATGGAGGCGGTCGATGACTTGCTGGGAAGCCGAGAGACGCCTCCCTGGTTATGTTGATGGCGCCATTCCCTCGCGAGAACACGCACTCATCCGCGAGCATCTGAATTCCTGCGAGGATTGCCGGGAACAATTGCAGCGCTATCGCGTGCTGGCATCCTGTCTGGCAAACCTCGAGCGAGCGGCGGTGCCGCCCGACCTCGCATTGCGCATTCGGGTAAGGGCTTCAAAAATGCGCCCCGTTTGGTCGAATCTGAGCCGGGTGTGGTCGCGCTCGTTGCTGGTGTGCGAAAATATTGTCGGACCACTTGCCGTCCCGGCAACAGGCGGCCTTCTGACAGCCCTCGCGGTGTTTGTCCTGCTTGTAGAGAACATCCTGGTTGGGGTCCCTCTCGGCGGAGTTGTGCCCAACGATCTTCCGCTCAATCTCGTTCAGCCTGCACGCCTGGAGAGTTTGGCCCCGTTCCCGGTTCCGGGCATCGTGGCCGCAGAGGGACAACCTGATTCGGGCGCTTTGCTCCTGGAGGCAACGCTCAATTCACATGGAGAAGTCGTTTTCTACAAGATCCTCTCCGGTCCCAACGACACGACAGTGCAGAGGCAAATCGATCAGGTTCTGTTATTCTCCCGCTTCCGTCCACAGCTGAGTTTTGGGCTTCCCATGGATGGCGGGCACGTTCTGCTGAGCTTCAGCGAAGTCCGCGTGCACGGGTAAACGCCCTGACCCGTAGCTTCGGTCCGCTTCATGCCATTCCTTGACTCCGTTCGATCCGCTCGCTAGAGTTTAGTAAGTGGGCTTCACCGGCGAGGGTGCAAGAGGCGAGCGGTGCTCGCGCAGCGAGTCGAAGCCCAACAGATCCCGGATTTGAGGAGTTTGCTCATCCGAAAGTTTGCTTGCATCTATCCCCTTCTAGCATTCACGGCCGCTCTTTTCGCTCTCTTTGGTGCGGGCGCCGTCGAAGCGCAAGCGCAGCAGCGCTCAGAGGACAACTACTCTGGTGTCAGTGTGGAAACGAGTCCCCAGGTCTTCGCGACGATCTGCGCCCTCGATGCAGCCGGATTTGGCGCGGACGAGCGCACGCTGACGGAGATGCCGCAACGCCTGGCGTTGCGTGAAGACCTGCTCAAGATGCAAGGGCCCGCAACAGAAGCGCTTCAGCGTTTCTATCGCGACCATGCCCTGGCCGATCCGGGCGAGACGCTCGCCCGCTACATCGCTTTTGCCTTAGTCGCTGGCCCGCCGCCGCGATTCCAGTTTCAAATGGACCGCGATTTGATCCCACCCGACGTGCTCACGATCGAGGATTTTCAGGGGGTGCTCGCCGACTTTTACCGGGAGGCCCATCTCGATAGTCGCTGGTCCAAAGTCGAACCGGAGTACAGACCCGTTGTAGATCTCTATCAGGCTCCTGTGCGGCGGATCGTTACGATCTCGAATGGTTATTTGCGGGAGATCGTTAAGCCATCCCACGGTCGCACGTTCACGGTATATGTCGAGCCGCTCGTCGGCAGCCGCACGACGTTCCGCAACAACGGCGACCATTACGCGATCGTCGTTGGAGCGGGCTCGCAAGTCCCTGCCGACGACATTCAGCACGCCTATCTTCATTTTCTCCTCGACCCGTTGCTTTTGCGGGGTCGAAACCAAGTGCAGACCAAGAGCGCACTGCTCAGTATCGCCGCGCGCGCCCCGCGTCTGCCGGTCGAATACCGGAGCGATTTCGTTGCTCTCACCGATGAATGCCTGATCAAAGCAGTTGAATTGCGCTTGCGCCGTCTTTCCCCGGAGCAACTCGAAGCCGCTCTGAACAATGACGATCAGTCGGGCTTCATACTGGTCCGCACTATCGTCCAACAGTTGCAGAAATTCGAGAAAGCCGAACCCGCGATGTCGTATTATTTTCCGGATCTGATGGCGGGCATTAGTGTCCAAGGCGAGCAAGAACGGTTGAAAAATGTCACCTTCGCGTCCATCGAGGAATCGCCCGAGTCCAAACAGGACACTGCTCCCGCGAGCAGCCGCGCATCGGAACTCGATCGCTGGCTCGCCCAGGGGGGCCACGAAATCGCCCTCCAGGATGCTCCGGCCGCGGCCTCGACGTTTGAAAAAGTCTTGGAAAAATACCCGAACCAGCCTCGGGCGCTATACGGACTGGCGATCGCCTCAGTACTCTCGGGCGACGCTACTCGCGCTAAGGACTTATTTGAAAGGCTTGTTTCTGCTTCGGATCAGAAGCCAGACCCGACCGTCTTGGCGTGGTCGCATGTTTACCTCGGGCGCATACACGACCTCGAGGGTCTCCGCGATCTGGCCATAGGCGAGTACAGCGCTGCTCTTGCTGTCGACGGAGCGTCCGAGTCGGCACGAGTAGCTGCGCAACGCGGCATAGACGTGGCGTACAGCCCGCCCACGCGAGGGAACGACCGACCGGAAGGACCCTGAGCCGGCGATCTTTTGCAGATCGTCGTTAAGCAACAATCCAATAATGAGGAAAGGGGAAAAATGAAAAGCCCATCAATGCGCTATGAAATTGGAATCTCTGTGATAGTTCTCGTAGTCGCACTTGCCTTCGCGGCGATCTCTTATGCAGAGCAGGGCGCATACGGCCAGCAATCGCCATCCCAGCAACCGTCCAAGCCCGACGCCTCGGGACAGAAGGGCCAGCCGGAGGTTCCCAAGGAGGTTCCCAAGGTGGACCCGAAGGAACAAGCCGATTACAAGGCGTTCTTTGAAGCGGGGGATCCGGACAAGAAAGTCCAGCTCGGCCAAGATTTCCTGCAGAAGTACCCCATGAGCCAGTACGCCACTTCGGTGTATAGCCAGCTGGTAAATGCGTACTTCACCAAGCAGGACTGGAATAATTTATATGACACGGCAGAAAAGGCGATTGCCAAGAACCCGGACGATGTTGACGTTCTCACTCTGGTCGGATGGATTATCCCGCACACCTATCGGAGCGACGACCCAGACGGAGAAAAGAAATTGGACAAAGCCGTAAACTATGAGAAGCATGCGCTCGAAGTCATCCCCACCCTTCCGAAGCCAGCCACCCTCACGGACGAGCAATTTGCCGCAGCCAAGGCCGACAGGCTGGCGCAGGCCCATAGCGGTTTGGGTCTGGTGTATTTCCGACACGGGGACTACGAAAATTCGGTCAAGGAACTTCAGCAGGCTACGAAAGCCGCCGGGGCTGCGGATGCCACCGACTTTTATGTGCTGGGCTTCTCGCTGCAGAAGTTAAATCGTAACAGCGAAGCGGCGGATGCATATCTGAAGTGCGGCCAGATACCCGGGGCCTTGCAGGATCGTTGTAAACAGAGCGTCACGCAAGCCCAGAGCGCGAAGTAACGCTCGACGAGGCATCGAGCGATGACCCGAGAGGAGCGCGGAGGACTCGAGGCGATCCTTGGTCACCATTTCGAGCATCCCGAATGGCTCGAGCTCTCGCTGACCCACCGGTCAAACCGTCCGAATTCGGGCGACAATGAGCGGCTCGAGTTCTTGGGCGATCGCGTGCTAGGCTTGGTCGCCAGTGAGCTGCTTTGCCAGTCGTTTCCCGACTGGAATGCGGGGGATCTCTCGAAGGGGCTCGCGCGGATTGTGAGTGCGTCCTCGATATACGCGGCCGCGCAGCGGTTGAATCTGGGCAGTCACTTGCGTCTCGGGGCGGGAGAAGAGAAGACTGGCGGACGCGAGAAAAAAAGGCTGCTGGTTGACGCGTATGAGGCGATCGTCGGCGCGATGTATCTCGACGCGGGACTCGTGACCGCAGGTGCCTTTTTGCGCCGCACTTTGATCGACCCCGCCCTTGCGGCGGACAAGGCGCAGGGCCTGGCACGCACGGACCACAAGTCCGCGCTGCAGGAATGGCTCCAGCAACGCGGGCTTGGCACGGCGGAGTATCGTATCTGGAACGAATCGGGTCCCGACCACCAAAAAACGTTTGAGGTTGAAGTCCGGCATGCGGGCCAGAGGCTTTCCTCGTCCCAGGGCCGTAGCAAGAAAGAAGCAGAGCAAGCCGCAGCAAGGCTGGCGCTGGAGATTCTCGAGGCCGGCCGTGGGATCGCCTGAAATGTCATCGATGGAAACGGGAACTTCCGCTCCGGAGGGGGTGCGTGTCGCAGCGACCGCGTCGCGCAGCGTGCCGCGGAGCAACATTGCCGATTTCGTCGAATCGTTGTTCGTGACCGTCGTGCTCGCTCTGTTCGGAACCACATTCGTCGTCCAGGCCTTCAAGATTCCCTCGCAGTCGATGGAGCCGACTTTGCTTGTCGGCGATCACCTCCTGGTGAACAAATTTCTGTTCGAGGGCCGTGGCGCGTGGTACGAACGGCTACTCCCGTACCGGCCGATTCGACGCGGCGATATCATTGTCTTCAAGTTTCCGTTTGATGATCATCCGCATTACGTTAAGCGCGTGATCGGGCTGCCCGGTGACCGCATCCGCATCATCGATCAGCAGGTCTATATCGACGGGCGGCAACTCGCGGAGCCCTATGTGGTTCATGATTTTACCGGAGACGATCCCTTCGGCGACAATTTCCCGCCAGCGGAGCGCAAGGACCTCGGAGCCGGACTGCGTCCGGAATGGGCGACCCAAATCATGAGCCACGTCAGGCAGGGTGAACTGGTCGTTCCGACGAACCATTACTTCGCGATGGGCGATAACCGCGATCACAGCTGGGACAGCCGCTATTGGGGTTTTGTCGACCGCGACGCGATTATGGGACGGCCAGCAGTAATCTATTGGTCGGTCGAAGCAACAGCCGACGACTACAGCGATCGAAGCCTTCTGGGCGCCGCCCGCGGGATCGAACAGACATTGGTCCATCTTACCAGCCGAACGCGGTGGCATCGAATGCTGCGCGAGGTCCACTAGTGCGACCTCGAGGCTCGAGCCACCGGGATAACCGCGTGACCCTTTCCTTTTGCCTTGCAAGATAGATACGTCGCGCATACGCTCATCAGGTTGCCAGGTCATTGGCCGGGCTGATCGCCGAATCTGCCGTGTCAGACACCTATTCGGAAACCGTTGTGCACTCCCAACCCCGCGAGCGGGCTCCGCTGAGACGCCCTCACTGGAGCCGTTGGCCGAAGTGGCGAGCG